>Ga0315281_10003359_pt1 | contig 23482 bp, 21 predicted proteins | sample YL17G07_0_MG_FD_204540 | JGI IMG/M metagenome (GOLD analysis project Ga0315281, IMG submission 204540) | Sediment microbial communities from Yellowstone Lake, YNP, Wyoming, USA - YL17G07_0 | ecosystem: Environmental > Aquatic > Freshwater > Lake > Sediment | place: USA: Wyoming | collected... | reverse complement strand
ATGACACGATTAACCAGTTTAGCCGCCTTGTTATTGTAGTTCCTCTTACGACCAACATTTTCCGTCTGTCCCCCAGCCACGTTCTAATACCGAAAGGGGAGGGCGGCTTGGGTCAGGACTCCAAAGCCCTTACTGAGCAGATCCGAGCCATGGACAAACAGAGATTGACTACGAGAATTGGCACACTTTCGGCCCGCTTTCTTCGCCTGATTGAGCAATCTATCCGAAATTCCTTGGATATGTGAAGGCTCGCGACATTATGGCAATTCCCGCCTCCGAAAAGAAGCGACAACGAGAGTCGGGGCATATCATTTTCTTGCTCCTTGAATCTTTGAACATACCCCCTACACCCAATACGCTACACCCTATATTTTTAAACCAGTAACTTGTAACCCGTAACGTATTTTTAACCTGTAACCCGTAACGTATTTTTAACTTGCAACCTGCAACTTATGTGGAACAATACTTATAGACTAAGCATGATTACGACAGCAGTCGAGAGATATAGAATCGGGCCGCCGTTTCTAATTTTGATGGGTGGCATTGCATTTGGCTTTTTTATGGTCTCATTTTTTATGTTTTTACCAAATACGTACGCAACGTTTTTGACGGTCGCAATGATGGCTCCGTTGGCGATAGTAATTGTTGGAAGCGCAAAACGTTTTCTTTTGGCGATCTTGACTATTTGCCTTCCCATAACCGGGGTGATTACGTTAGGTAAGGCACGACATCTTAGTGGTGCATCAGGGTATATGATATCAGTATTTGATATTGTCCTTGGAGTTTTATATTTATTCTGGCTGATCGGAATATTTAGAAAAAGGGATATAAGGGTGAACTTTTTCCCTCAAATAAGCATTCCTGCTTTTTTTCTAATAGGGATAGCTGCCTTGTCAATGGCATTTGCACGTTTTCCATACTTGAGCGAGGTTGAAATAATCGAAATGCTCAAGATGTACTTTTGTTTTTTATATCTGGCTAACAATATAAAAAGTAAAAGTGACGTTCAGTGTGTGGTTATTTTTCTTCTTTTGAGTCTGTTGTTCGAAGCGCTACTTGGTTTCGCTCAACACCGGTATGGCGAGCCTTTTTTCCCGACAGCATTGGGCGCTCCGAGTCCGCGAGCAATGGACGGTTCGAGGATAACAGGTAGCTGGAAATCCTTTAATGATTTTGCATGGTATCTCGGACTGATTATGCCTATATCTCTAAGTTTACTGTTTTCCAAAATAAGACCTCTATACAAGTTTTTGTGCGGTCTTACTTTTTTCCTTAGTGGTGGTTCCTTAATATGGACAGGTTCAAGAGCGGGATGGATTAGCCTTGGAGCAGGTGCTCTATTCGTAGGCATATCTATTTTTAGTAAAATAAGAGGGAAACCCGGTCTCGTAAAGACTTTTGCATGGATAATGGTCATAGCGATTCTTATTTCTCCGCTATATCCCAAATTGTCAGCCAAATTCTATGGGCGTTTTGCCAGGGGGGACAGAGGTTCAGCCGAATCTCGATTACCACAATTTAAAGTGGCATGGAATATAATTAAGAACAATCCGATGATCGGTGTGGGTATTAACAATTATACAGAAGTGATGGACGATTATGATATTACTGATGAGGGAATCGAATCTTATACCCACCACGCAGTTCATAATATATATTTGCATGTAGCTGCAGAGACGGGAATATTGGGTTTTACTGCTCTTATTTGGCTAATAGCTGCAATTCTTATTGAGGGGATAAAATATGCTATTTCGAATAGAGGGTTTATGGTCTATGTAGTCATCGGTATGATAGCAGGAACAATAACCTTTTTAGTCCACGGATTGGTTGACACAGCATCTTTAGGAAATAAGCTATACATGTTTGTTTGGTTTTTCGCAGGGAGCATATTAGCGATCAAAAACATCAAGTTTACTACAATGCCTATCCGCGAATAAGTATCTTAGAATCACTCCGAGTTTCCTTTTCAATGTATTAAATGAGCTTGGCGGGTTTGTCGATATCTGGCTGCAATGTTGCGTAGCCCAACCATCTTTAAAGTATAAAATGTATAAAGAAGTGGAAGGCTTTAAATTGACTCATGTAGATTTAGAAACGGCCGAGAGATGAGCACTGCTAGAACAGTAGTCAAGAATGCCGGAGCTTCGTTATTGTATCGGATTTCAACTCCTCTAAGCTCTTTTGTCTTAGTGTTTTTCATAGCTCGATTTTTGGGAGCTTCAGGGCTAGGTAAATATTCATCAGCCTTATCACTCTTGTTTATCTTTCAGGCCGTAGCATCGCTCGGCTTTCCTTATCTTATAACGAGAGAAGTGGCTCAGGATAAATCCAAGGCAGGGAAATTCTTTATTAATGCCTCCTTTCTGGGACTCCTCTTTTCAATCTTGGCGGCGGTGTTAATGTGTCTGGTAGTCAATTTTATTAGTGACGCAGCAGATGTAATTCATGCGGGTCTTATCTTAAGTATCTCCTTACTGCCTTATGTATTATCAATTGTATGCCAGTCATTAAGCAGAGGCTTTGAGAGACTTGAGCATATAGCGATAGCAGTGGTGGCTGGAGATGCCTTTAAAATTGTGTTTGGTGTACTTGCTTTATATAAAGGGTACGGTTTGGTATATTTAATAATTGTCATTGCAATCAGCCATTTTGTGGTTTTCTTAATAAGTTTATATCTTACGGTTAAATGTTTTTCAATGCATTTTTATAAATTATCAGAGATAGATTTTGGTTTCTGCAAATGGGTTATGCGTGCAGCTCCTATTTTCAATCTCATCCTCATTTTAGGGACCATCCGTATGAACATTGATGTTCTTATCCTCAATAAAATGATGGGCGAGGTAGAAGTAGGGATATATAGTGCAGCTTACAAATTATTGACTATAGGGACCCTGGGGATCAGTGTCTACATACTCGGAGTGCAACCTGTTGTTTTCCGCCTATTTAAATCTTCAGCAAGAGAGTTTGAAATCTTATGCAAGGAATCTTCAAGGTATTTCTTTATTGTCTTTTTGCCCGTTATTGCTGGCACAATGATTTTAAGCAATAGATTTATTCTCTTAATATATAAGGCTGAGTTTTTGAATTCAGCTTACGTACTTGACATTATCGTGTGGGTATTAATACTGACCGCGTTTAACCAGATGTTTGCTAATGCTTTGGTAGCCAGTAATAGACAGGCGATAAATCTTCAAGGCAACATCATAAGTACGGTCTCTAATATATGCTTAAATTTATTGCTCATTCCTAAAATGGGGGCTATCGGTGCAGCCATAGCCAGCGTAGTATCAACACTTGCAATTTTTGCATATCAATATTTGTTTATTTCTAAATACATGTTCAAGATAGATTACCTAGATCAAGCAAAAAAGCCACTTCTTGCAAGTGTTATCATGGGCATGGTGATATTCCTAGTTAGAGATATTAATCTTTTTATTTTGATATTAATTGGCTTAGGGACTTATCTCTTTAGTTTATTGGTACTAAAGGAATTTTCAGCACGTGATGTTGAGGTTTTCAAAGAATTATTGACTGGAGATAAGTATGGGGCAGATAATTGATTTTGAAAGTGAAAACAAGTGTTTAATGTTGAATAGTGTTGGGGTCGATAGGAACGGGTGTTATGAAAATTATTTTGCTTTCGTATGGATTTGTTGAATACACGATACCATTGGCTAATGCATTATCAGATATCCAAGGGTTAGACGTAGTGTTAATTGAACCGAGGAAAAGAATTGAACCCCATATTGAGATGGTAAGAGAGGGCGTAACTGTTGAAGCATTCTATCCCCCTCGCCTTCGTAACCCAACAAATTTGATAACCGTTCATAAGCTAATAAAGAGGATTAACCATTATAGGCCTGATGTTATTCATATCCAGCGGGGACATTTTTGGTTTAATTTTGCCCTGCCGATTCTGAAAACCTATCCATTGGTTGTTACTATCCACGATATTGTTAAGCACCGTGGTGATAGACAGTCGAGACTCACGGCCCTTACGAATAAGTTTAATATAAGATATGCGGACAAGATAATAGTTCATGGTCAGAAGTTAAAGGAACAAATGATAAATGAATTTAAGAGGTCACCCGAGAGTATAGAGGTCATCATGAGGGGGGACTATTATTCGTTTTACAACCTTGGCGGACCTCAGAGAAAGTATTTGCAGGAAGAAGGGCATCTGATATTATTTTTTGGTCGAATCTGGGAGTACAAGGGATTGGAATATCTGATCAGGGCAGAACCTCTTATTTCTAAGGAAGTTCCGGATGCAAGGATAGTTATAGCGGGTGAAGGCGAAAATTTTAATAAATATTATAAAATGATTGTAAATAAAGAAAGATACATAATTCTTAATCATCATATTCCGGACGAAATGGTTGGAGAATTATTTGAAAAATGTTGCGTTGTTGTACTACCTTACGTGGAAGCGTCTCAAAGTGGTGTGATCCCGTTGGCATATGCCTTTAAGAAGCCAGTAGTTGTTACTAACGTCGGAAGCCTCCCAGAGGTGGTAGACGATGGGGAAACTGGATATATCGTTCCCCCCAGGGACCCGGAGAAATTAGCAAAGGCTATAATTGATTTACTAACGAACAACGAAAAGCGCAAAAGAATGGGGGAAAACGCGTTTAAAAAGACTCAGGAAGAGCTATCGTGGAAGAATGTTGCCCTAAGGACAGTGGAGGTATATAAGAAGGCTCTTGCATTAAAAGGTAAGAGTGTTCAAAAAAGTTAAAATAAAAAGACCAGCGGTAAAATCGTATGGGATGAGGGCTGGGAATAGGAGGGGGAAATAATATTTCAGAAGTCGTATGTCTAAGAATAAAATCATAAAAAGATCTCTTTACATATCTTCTTCTTGTGTTTTAGCAATAATATTGGTCCTGATTACCACTTATCTCATTAACATTCATAGCATAAATCAACAATATTACGATCGATATAATGCAAAGTCTCAGGTAGCTTTGCGTAAGTTTCCATATCCGTATAGAGCCGCAATAGCTATTTGCAGTGATATTGATAATACTGGGACACTTGAGAAGTTTTTAGAAATACAGAAGTTTCTGAACACCAGGGAAATAACAAGTATGGGAGAAGGAGTAGGGTTGGAAATTGGGAACAGTTTTTTTTTCTATGAACCGTCAGATGGGGCAATTTCCTATTTTTTGAGTGGTCCTCGCGTTAGGGAGACCATTATAAATTTCATAAAGTCAGGTCAAATTGATGTGATGCATTCTTATGGGAAAAAGAGTGATTTTACGAGAGAGGATGCCATTAAGTCGTTGGCAGAATTAAAAAAGAACAGCTGCAAAGTTGATGTGTGGGTTGACCATGATAGATCAATAAGCAACATCGGTGATGACGTCACGTTTGGGTTAGGCGATCACCGCGATTCAAAGGCATATCATGCCGATTTAACATTGAATTATGGAATAAAATTTGTCTGGCTTGGAAGGGTTACGATGATCGTAGGCCAGTCTGATGCGATAACCCTTGAAACATTTATGAGTATCTTTGATTCTGACCACCCGCTTTATTCTCTAATAAATATTAGCAAGGAAATTGCAAAAAATGCGATGGGTGTTTTTGGGAGTAAAAAGTATGCAATGCATGGAAATAATGATCTTGTAGGAATAACTGAATTGGACGATGGCCAAAAGATATATGAATTTATAAGATTTGACGATAACTGGCGAGGAGTTGCCACGGGGGCTGACTCTAAGGGTCTTGCATATGCGATATCAAACAAGAACCTGAATCGTCTTAAGGAGACTGGCGGATATATGATTGTGTATACACATTTGGGAAAGAGTGGTAACTGCTCTCAGTATATTTGTAAGGACACCCAAAATGCTCTTAGGGCATTAGGAGGGGAATATAGAGTTGGAAATATTTATGTTACCTCTACTTCAAAATTATTGAATTACTATATTAGGCAGAGATATCTCAATTGGTCTTATGAAATTGATAACAATGAGACTATAATCCACATTCACAATATATTGGATCCTGTTTTCGGCCCTTTCCTACCCGCTATTCAAGAATTGAAGGGGATTACGTTTTATGTCCCCAGCTCGAGAGATACCCGCATCCTAATAGGAAATAAGGAGATAAAAGGAATTGAAAAACATCCGGCCGATTTTAACGGTAAAGAGAGTGTAACGATTCCTTAGCATTCTTTGAAGCTGGAGAGTGTTACGATGAGGATGAAGGTGCTCGTAATTAGCAATATGTATCCTGATAAAAACTCCTATTTTGGTGTTTTTGTGAAGAAACAAGTAGAGTCTCTTGAGAAAGAGGGTGTAGAGATAATAAAGGTTGTAAGAACACAAAGAACATTCTTATCATATTTGTCTTTCATTCTAAAATCTTTTCTTCACGTGTCATTCAAATCTTATGATATAGTTCATGCCCATTACGGATTCCACTCTGCACTTGTTCCTGCAATTATTAGAAAAAGACCACTTGTAATTACGTATCATGGAAGCGATGCCCTACAGGAACCATTTCGTAGCAAGCTTTATTTCTTGTTGCAGAAATTTGTTGTCGCAAAATGCGATCATATAATAGCAGTAAGTCAGAATGTTAAGGACACGCTTGTCGCAACATTGTTTGCTAATCCCGATAAAATATCTGTAATTAGCTGTGGGGTAGACAGCTCAGATTTTATGCCATTGGATAAAAAGGAGGTCCGGAGGAAATTGGGTGTTGCTGAAGACGCAAAGATTGTTTTATTTGTGGGAAATATTAGTGTCATGAAGGGTGTGGATGTGCTTTATGAGTGTGCACGGCATATGCCGAGCGTACTATTCGTTTTTGTAGGAAATGGAGTTGTTAAGGGGAAAACAGATAACTGTAAATTTGTTGGTGCGCGCCCCCATGAGGAAATGCATCTCTGGATGAATGCTGCGGATGTTTTTGTGCTGCCAAGCAGAAGTGAAGGAACGCCAGTTGTGCTCTTAGAAGCACTTTCTTGTGGGACTCCCGTGATTGCCTCGTGTGTCGGCGGTTGCGCCGATTTAGTTAAGGATGGAGAAACGGGGTATTTGTTCAAAATTGATGATCGTTTTATGCATAGCAAACCCTCAATACAATATAATAATTCTGTGGATTCAAAACATTTAAACTACGTTAGAGTGGTTGAAGAGAAGATTAGATATTTGCTTGATAACGATGTAAATAGGAATTCGATGGGAGAAAAAGGGAGAAAAGAGATTGTAGATCATTATGATATTGGAAAGATTGCCCAAAAAATAAGGCGAGTGTATAGAGAGATAACAAGTGATCTTGCATGAAGAGTAAGTATAGATTTGTATGAAAGTTGTTTTGCTTACACCATATTGGGTTGCTACGAAAGGAGGGATAAGTACATACGTTTATAATTTAGCTGAAGAACTGAAAAGAATTCCGGGAAATGATGTTACAGTAATAACACGTGATGAGGGTCCTCAAGCTACGCAGATCCATGGTAACAAAATATGCTGTTTAATTAGACTTCCTATGAATCTGAGGAAAAACAATCCTGATGTCATTCATTGCCATGGCCTGGAAGTCTTGCTTATTGGGGCGCTTATTTATAAAACGTTATTCAATAGGAGTGTGAAGATTGTCTATACATTTCATACTGAACCACCATGGCTGGAAAGGAACAAATTCCTAAATAAAGGGAAGAAGAAAAGCAGAGCATGGTTAAAAATAAAGATATTCGGCTGGGCACTAAAGAAATGTAACCTTGTAACCTGCGTTAGCAAAGCACTCGGAGAAGAAATAAGGAGGATATATAATCTAGATATTCAAAATTGCATTGTCACAACACCAGGTGTTAGAAAAAGGAGGGTAGACTTCGAAGAGAAAAGGGCATTTGTGGAGAATCATAAACTTTTAGTTACATCTCCTATAATTTGTACAATAAGTGTCTTAGCATGGGAGTTAAAAGTTAAGGGAATAGAGATACTAATTAAAGCCTTTAGGGAAATTGTCGATCAATACCCCGAAGGAAAGTTATTGATTGTAGGAGACGGTCCTTATAAACAATATCTGATAACAATAACAGAAAATTTAAAATTAACGAATAACGTCATTTTCTGTGGATACATGGATAATCCGTTTATTGCCCTTTCGATATCGGATATTTATTGTCATATTTCATTACAAGAGGGGCTGCCACACGCCATACTTGAAGCTATGATATGTGGTAAACCGGTCGTGGCTGCAAAAATCGGTGGAATTCCGGAAATAATAACATCTGAAAAAAATGGGATACTTGTGGAACCTGATGAACGATCTGTGACCGAAGCTTTGTTCTATTTAATAAGAAGTCCTATCCAAGCAAAGCGCTTAGCAGTTAATGCTGAAGCTCTAATTTATGAAAAGTTTCTATGGACGGCGATCGCAAAGCAAATTTTTGAAGTATATCAGCGCTGTCAAAATTAATACAGGAAGTATTAAGTAATTTGGAATAAAGGCCTTTCTTATTCGGTGTCTAGGTAAGGTTAGTTCGTTGTGGACGACTGAAATGTCAGTGGTTCTTGGCTCGGCCGCAGAACCGTGAGTTATAATGGGGATTGTATGCATCGCAACGACCTCAAAAGGACCCAGCACAGAGAGAACCTCTTTCGTGGTGCTAAGAACAGAATCCTGCAGCATCTAGCTCGCTTTGCACCAGGAGCCATGACGTTGCGTGTGCTTCTCCACCGCTGGCGTGGCGTCACGATCGGCAATGGCGTATGGATCGGTTACGATTCGATTTTAGAGACTTCATATCCCGATCTCATCTCAATTGGTAACGGTGTGCTTATAAGCGTTCGCACCATGATTATCGCCCATTTCCACGGGTCGAAGGGCGTCCGCCTTGAGGACGATGTGTGGATCGGGCCTGGCGTTATCATTCTCCCGAATGTAACGATTGGTCGTGGAGCCGTCGTCAGTGCCGGGAGCGTAGTAACCACTTCTGTACCGCCGATGACCCTAGTCCAGGGAAACCCGGCTCGACCGATCGCCAAGTGCGGTGTTTCGTTAGGAATGGATACGCCGATCAAAGAATTTCTCTTCCATTTGCGCCCCCTGCAGAAGAAGCGCTCGGCGAACAAAGGGGGGGGTGCGGAAGCTCCGAAGAATAATGAATAGGCATGAAACGTGGTTCGGCTCACCTGACTGCGTCTGTTTTGATAGTATTTACGCGGAGGCATAGATGAACAAACTCGAATCTTCCCTACGCCAGATGGCGACAGAATGCCCCGACCGTTTGGCCATTCAGTATCGGGATCGCCGCCTTTCATATAGTAAACTCATAGGTATCCTGGATGCCTTTGGCCAGAAGCTTGGTCGTCTTTCGGGTATGCGAATCGTGTTACTCTTGCCTGATGGCATGTCCTCTTATCTATGCCACCTCCACTTCTTCCTCAGCGGCGCAATCGTTGTTCCTGTTTCCGTGCAGTCCACAACTCTGAAGATCAGAGAACTGTGTCAAACGGTGCATCCCCACTTTGTTGTCACCAACCCTCTGCTTCGCGCGAGACACAAGGGAGCCATTGAGGGCCTCCCCTGTCTCGTGGTGAAGTCCGATTACACGGATGCTCCTTGGGGCTTTGACTATGAGTCCCTCGCCTTCGAGAGCGTGCTTGGAGGTCGTGGACAAAATCTCGGTACGGAATCGGAGGATATCCGTATGATTGTGTTCACATCAGGGTCGACTGGGAAGCCCAAAGGCGTCTGTCTCAGTGAGGCCAACATCCTCGCCGCCGCAGGAATGAATGTCTCTATTCTTTCCCTGGGACCTTTGCGGAAGAGCCTCGTGACGGTTCCCCTATACGACTACTACGGATTCATTCAAATCTACAGTCACATTCTGGCGCAGTGCGGCTACATCTTGGGCGAGAGTATCGTCCTTCCGGATCAGCTCTTCAGACGGATCCGCGAAGAAGAGGTGACTGACCTGGTTTTGGTTCCGCATACGCTTCGCGAAATCCTCCGGATGATAGGCGACCATCACGCCGACGTCATTCGTAACCTCCGATACATGACAAGTTCGAGCGATGCGCTGACACCGGATCTCTTGAGGCAGGCTTTTGTCTTGAATCCTGATCTGAAGGTGTTCAATATCTACGGTCTGACCGAGGCAGGCCGGGCGTGCTATAGGGAGATCGAACGGTCGTCTGTACCATCGAATTCCATTGGCAGACCCTCTCCTGGCGTCGAGATCACACTGGACGGCCCCAAAGGCGAGCCAGGGGAAATCGTCATAAGGGGCCCGAACGTCATGCTGGGATACTTTCGGGATATCTGTGACGACCGCGTCGTCTTCAATCCCTGCACAGAGATGCGCACGGGAGACCGTGCCTACTATGATGAAAAGGGTGAGATCATTCTGGTCGGGAGGCAGGATCATATGATTAACATGAGAGGGGTAAAGATCCATCCTTCGGAGATCGAGATGATCGCCTTACAGGTAGCGGGTGTCACTGACGCCTTGGCCAGGGCACGGACGGACGGAAATGGGGAAGTTGCGATCAATCTGGACGTGGTGATGGGCGGGGATACGTGCGATCTCGGAGCGCTTCGCGAACACATGCGTCGGAACATGTCCCCCCATTTCTTCCCTCGGGAAATCAATGCCGTGCCGAGCATCAAGAGGACCGAACTGGGTTCAAAAATCGTTCGTCGCGAGGACCGTAAGTGATCACGGACGTACATGCCCACCTCTTTCATCCGAGCTGGTATCCAAGGCCATTTCTCGAGGCCATTGTCCGGGATTTCGTAGCACGGCGGCAGAGGTTAGGACAGCGCGTCGACTCTGCAGGAATCGGACGGCAACTCTTCAAAATGCTGACGGACGAGAAGGGAGACACAACGGTCCGAATTATGGACAAGGTGGGCATTGATAAGAGGTTCATCCTGGTCGTCGACTGGGGCCTTGAACTGGGTGAGGCCGAGAAGTCCATATGGCAAGTCCACAACGAGGTCCTGGGTATCTGTCGCCGATTCAACGACAGGCTCGTCCCTTTCGCTGGTGTGGATCCACGGCGCGAGAATGCTGCCGATCTGCTGGCATGGGCCTTTGACAGCCTAGGCGCCAGAGGGCTTAAACTTCACCCCACGGGAGGCTGGAGCCTGGCAGCCCATAGGACTCACGAAATCGTCAGCCTGGCGGCCGTCAGGAATCTGCCGGTCATGGTCCATCTGGGGAAAGCCGCTGATGTCCTAAGCGACGTGAATGCCCAGCCCGAACCCTTCCTTGAGCTTGCGAGACAATTTCCTGCTGTTCCTTTCATAGCCGGACACAGTGGGTTTGATCTATGGGAGGTCTTTGTCAGAAGCGATTCTGTCCCGAGCAACGTCTATTTCGATATCTCGGGCTGGCAGGAGAGGGTTCGCGGGGACGGCGCGAACATCATTGCCGACCTGACCCGTCTGCATCAAGCATTCCCTGGACGTGTCTGCTTCGCCACTGACAGCCCGTTTTACAGTTTTAACCTGATCCCATCAGAAAAACAGTGGGTGGAGAGGATCGTTCCGCCTTTCTTCGATAAATGGACGGTCGTAGATCCCTCTGTTCCTAATTTGTTTCCCCGCCTTTCCGCGCCGGAGGTTCAGCATACCAGCAATGGAGAAGTCTAACGTGGCCATTCTTCCATCAACCATGCAACGTGACCATATCCTGGAAGTTGTCAGGCGGTTTATCATCGAAGAAACCAATTTGGAGGACGCGAGTATCCTCCAGGATGATACCAATCTGTTTGAAGCAGGCCTTCTTGATTCGCTGCTGGCCGTATCGCTTGTGGCGCTCTGCGAGAACGAGTTCGGCTGCGATATAAAGATGGAAGATTTGTCTGAAGACAACTTTGGTTCCCTTGGCGCCCTGGCTGACTTAGTCTGTCGTAAGCTTGAGAGCGGGCAGCCCTGCCAGGTGTGAGGGCTGTATTATCCAAACCGCGCAACAATGATTCCCGGGAGTTCGAAATCGTGACGATGCCCATGAGACCAGAGGTAACCATACTCTCATTGTCGGGCTCTGACCAGATCGGCCGCAACCTGGCTGCCCTAGCGTCCGCGATGGGCCTCGGCGTCAGGCCCGTAGTTGTTACGACCGAAATGGTTGCGACAGGGTCCTTCCTGGAAAGCTTCCCGATCGGTGGAAAGTGTGTCCTCACGACTTCTCGAACCCTAGCCCAGATACTGCAGTCGAAGACCGTGCTGGAGCAGGTCCGGGGTGCCTTCTTGGACAGACTAGATTCTCTCTTTGTGGTGGGTTTCTCGGGCGAGAAACACGAGCGGTTCGTGCTAGATGCATTGACCGGGGGTACCGTGAATCAGCCTGTGCCTCTGGCAGAGGCAGACTTCCAGTACGCTGTGAGCCCACATTCCAGAGACGTTTGCCCGTACCTTGCGGGGCTGACGTTCGGTCCCGTGGACAAGACTACGGACTTTGGTTTTGTCGTATCCGATGAGGATGATCACTTGGTCCGTCACATTCAGATCAGCAACCTTCCGTTCTTCCTAGAGCTAAAGACCCGCAGATGTCGAGTATTTCTGTTGGCCTGTAGCACGGTGGCTGATATCGATGCTGAGCTCTCCCCGGAAGGTTCGCTCAGGCGGTGCTTCTCTCATCTCATTCCCGAGATGTTCTTCCTTCGCCACATGTTTGACTCACATTGCTGGCACACTCCTGAAAGGTTTGCTTGTTTCATTGTTGACGATCCTCTCCTCAGAGAGCGGTACGGCTTTCTCGAATACGGGCCTCTTCTCGAGGCCATGGATCAATACCGCTTTTTCACGACGATCGCGTTCATCCCTTGGAACTACCGCCGAACGAAGTCTTCCGTCGCCCGTCTCTTTAAGGAGAGGCTTGATCGTTTCTCTTTGAGCGTGCATGGATGCGACCACACCGAGGCCGAGTATGCCTCTGGGAGTCACGACGATCTGCTGAGGCGAACGAGAACTGCCTGGCAACGGATGACGCTTCACAGGCAGGAGACAGGCGTTGACTTTGACCCCGTAATGATTTTTCCTATGGGCTCTTTCTCCACCAAAGCTCTGAGAGTCCTGAAGTCCTGTGGTTTTCTGGGTGCTGTGAACAGCACGGCAGGCGCGGTTGATCAGTCGGTCCACCTCTCCATACGCGGTCTTCTAGAGTTGCCTGCAGTGCAATACGAAGGCTTTCCCCTTTTTCTGCGGCGGTATCCTGAAGAACTATCCGACTTCGCACTTGACCTTTTTCTCGGCAAGCCCGCTCTAATCGTCGAACACCATGACTATTTTAGGGAAGGTCCAGATAAACTGGTGGATTTCGTTAGTCATTTGAACAGGGTGGCTCCTGATGTTCACTGGCGCGGACTCGGCACCATACTTGAGAGGGCCCACCTGGAGAAGACGGGCAGCAATGGTGTCGTCCAAGTCAAGTTCTATACGCGCGTTTTGCGTCTGAACAACCAAGGCAACGCCGCCCTCCATTACGTCCTCCGGAAGGCCGAAGCGGGGGGCATTCGTGTGAGCCGGGTCCTCAGGGATGATGTCCACATTCCTTTTAGCTTCGATGGCAATGACCTTGTTGTCGAACTCGATCTTCCAGGCGGAGCCGAAACAGTGATCCAGGTGGAATGTGAGGATTCCTTTCGGGAAACGGTTCCCGATTTCACGGTGAAGGAACGGTTCAATGCCGGCCTCCGGCGCCTTCTTTCCGAGTTCCGTGACAATTACCTTTCAAGGAACGATTTCCTGATGCGAGCCGCCCGGAGACTCAAAGCTGCGCTGTATCGGTGCTGAGCCATTCGACGGAGCTAAGCTCCGTGCTTTAACGTGACAAATAGAAAGGAAGTATGGTTTAGCCCTTCCAAGAACTTCAATGCAAAACTTAAATTGAAAATTTCAAGATCATTAAGATTTGAACCTCGAATTTGCATTTTTCATTCTGCACTTTTCGTTTTTCAATGAAATTTAGCCTATTTTTTCAAAACACTAAGTTGTTACGAAGGAAGAAGTTGTGATTCTCAAGATAGACCATCTTGCCTTTTGTTCACCACACCTGGATGAAGACCTGAGAACGTTTGGAATACTTGGGTATGAAGCCCTCTTCGTGGAAAAGGACCTCCGGGATCTGGAGAACAAACAGCCCTTCATGAAACATTTCAGTGGACACCTTGACATGGCGCTCATGACTCGCCGGGGTAGCATCAGCATCGAGCTACTCAATCACGGCCATGTCGTTGCCGAGGATTCGTATGTCCTTCCCGTTTTTGAAGGAGCTCTCTTCGACGTGGAAAGAAGCGAGGATTCTTCCGTTGTCCACGGCTGCTCTTTTGTCAAAGCCAGGTCCGATCTTCTGAAGGCGGAGTTCTTCATTCTGGAGGGAGTGAGGGCGACCGAATTCGTCTGCAACAAGGTGATCGTGGATGCGGACAACATTGAAAGAGCGTCTGATTTTTGGTGTTCTCTGGGTTTCAAGCCGGCCGCCGCTGGTGAGCCGGTTACCCATTTGGAATTCAGGTCCCCTTTTATGGAGGGAACATACCAGCTCTATATCCGAAAAAGGGAGTCCCCGCTGAACCAGTTCGTTTTGGACAGCCAGGGGTTTAATTGCATCGCCTTTATCAGCACAGATGCAGAGAAGGAGCGCAGAAGGTTTGATCAATTGGGGATGGAACCTACAGAACCTTACCCATTCCGAGTGAACGGCAAGGACCTATGTATTTTTTGGGTCCGGGGACCGAGTGGAGAGATTGTCGAGGTTATAAGTTTGGGATGATGAACGGTCAATGGCCGCCATGCAGACTACCACCATCAAACGGATACCTTGAGAATCCCCTCCCCCTGGGGATACCAGACAGGCCGCAAAGATCGAGAGAGAACGCATCTGATGGAGCCGTCGATTATATCCTTTATATCCTTCAGGCAAAAATGAATGCAGCAACCGAGAGTACTCATTCGTCGCCTTCTCATATTCGAAAGGTAACCGGTCGTAAAATTCGAGAAAATGCTGCTTTAATCACAATAAAATATTCTTAACTTTGACATAACAAGATTGTTAACTCCCGTCTAGGACAAATTGTCAATAGTATGAAAAAAAGTTTGTATTACTTGTCCAGTCCGAGGATTAAAACGTTAGCTTTCTTGCAGATTCTTTTTCAATTTCAAATGGTTGCTAGTTGAAATAATTATTTATGTATATGCATAATCTTGGCACTTTTTTTGCTTAGTTTAATTTTTTCAGAAAGTCATCTTAAAATTTGAAAGCAAGGGATGGAAACAAAAAGGATGCGCCTGGTGCTTCATCGTATGAAGACAATCGTCAAGAACGAGCTTAAAACTCGCAGAAATGAATAAAGAACAAATACTAATAAGGGGTTTTAATGGGGAAGATGATGAAATATTTCAACACTAAGTATTATTGCGTACTTATTTGCTTCGTATCATTTATGGCATTTGTTTTTATTTCAGATATATCCATCGCTTATGATGTCCGCCTTGATAACTGCGCCGCAGCCAACATAGACAATGCCGTGGTACTTATTAAAAATAATGGAGGTGGAACCCTCTATCTGCCAACCTGTGAGGTAACATATTCTCCAGCTAAGAACTTCCATGTTCCAGGTGGAGTAAGTATTATCGGAAACGGTAGAACGAATACAATATTACGCCAGGCTGTATTTACCTTCAACAAAGATGCTTATGGTGAAGTAGGGACTAAAATCAGTCGTCTCGCACATCTGGCAGTAAAAAACAATTTCACCACGGCTGTTGGTTACAATGTAATTAGACAACTACAAGGAATGAGGGTGGATCATGTCGATTTTGAGGGAAGATTTAGCACCTTTCTCAACATAACTATGCCATCCAATAATGAAAATGCTTATGTGGTTATTGATAATTGTAACTTCAGTCTCTATACATCCTATGGTATTTATACCGTTGGTAATAATACTTACTATGAGAACAACGGTTCAAATGCCTGCAGAAATCTTCTTGGGACGGCGACCGGTAGTGGTGGGGTTATATTCTTTGAAGACAATAACTTCTATGGATATGCAGATCATTTAATTGATGGAAGGCAGGGGGCACACTACGTATTTCGACATAATACGGTTCAATATAATCAAATCTACCAAAAAATTCCAGGCCCGATAGAGGGACATGGGCCTGGAATTGGATACTCAACAGAACTTGGGACAAATTGCATGGAAGTTTATGGCAATCTAATAACTATGATAGAAGGTTATTCTGCGTCTTCTGCCATATTGTTCAGAAGTGGCTGTGGGGTTGTTTATAACAATACGATAGAATATAAGCAAACTGGTATTGCTTTGGCCTTAGAAAGTTCTCCTTATCCCTACTATAGCAATCCTCCTCCCTCTGGCTGTGCGGGAGTATATCCCTGCGTAATTGGTCAGCAACCACATGATATTTGGATTTGGGGTAATACATTTAACAACATATGTAAAACATGGAATCCAGACCGCACCTGCGCTACTCCTGGGAACAATGTGCTTGTGGTTTGGGACAGTGGTTATTGGATTCAACAAAATCGGGATTATTTTCTGAGAGCACCCACGCTCGTAAATGATGGTTTTACTTGGACTGCTTTCACCTATCCACATCCATTAGTAAGCGGTGGGTCGAACCCGGTAAGTAATCCTTTACCACCACCATCGGATCCACCGCCGAATGCACCGAAAAACCTTCACATCATTAAACCTTGACAAGGTCTAAACATGTATTGCGACATCTGAAAATAACATTCTCTTCCTGCCTTGGAAGATCCTTGAACCCCATTCATTTCAAGAATTACTACCCGCAAGAATAATATAGAGTAATGGTGACAAAACCTCCACTCAAGTTAAGGTGGATAGAATCTTTTCTAAGCATAATATTACTTTTGGTTCTAAACGCCAACGTAAGAGCCGCCGATTATTATGTAGCGAAGAATGGTAATGATAACAATATTGGTTCTGAAGCGAATCCATGGCTTACAATCCAGAAGGCTGCTTATAAAGCCGTGGCAGGCGATACGGTGTACGTCAAGAGTGGAATTTATACTGAATTGGTAACCATAGCAAACTCTGGGACCAACGGAAAATATATCATCCTTAAAAAGTATCCAGGCAATAATGTGATTCTTGACGGTACTGGCAATGCTGGTTGGTGGGGTGTAGTTAGTATTTATGGTAAGGATTATATCAGGCTGGAGGGGTTTGAAATACGAAACAACAGTACTGGTTGGGGCGTGCTTGTAGAGCATGAGAAAGGCAATGTCAATAGACCTGCGACCCATGTCGAACTATCCGGGTTAGAAGTCCATCATACTGGCGGTGAAGCGATACAGGTGAGGGGCAATGCCAATAATATAACCATAAGGAATTGCATCGTACACGACTCAAATAAGCATTCTGGTATTGATATTTATCAATGGGAGGGAGGAAGGCCGCATCACGTTCTGGTTAGAGGTTGCACTTCGTATAATTTTCCAAAGTTTGCGGGTATAGCAAGTGAACAAGCAGATTATTTGATCATTGAAAAGAACATTTCTTACGGGAATATGCTTGGGATAGACATTGGAAGTGGAAAAAATAATATTATCAGAAACAATACCGTCCATAATTGTAGAACCGGTATAGCCATCAGCTCCAACCAGGACTCGGAGATCCATCACAACACAATTTACGATATTTATGATGAGGCGTTTTATAACTATTACTACAGCAGTCACGGTGAAAACCACGCGAGAAACAAGTATTACAACAACGTCGTTTATAACGCTGGGTTCGGTATTTTTGAGAGCAATGCAAGGCCTGGCCACGGGAAAGGCCTGTCCAGAGACCATCAATTCTTTAATAATCTATTTTACAATATAGGCACGCACGGATCTTACAGAATCCCATTTTATTTCAAGGGTGCCACAGGAATTAAATTCTATAATAACACAATATACATGAACAAAAACTACGATGCTTTGCAATTTACCCCGTTAGAAATAATGCCCCGCGGCTCTGCGGCGGGGTCTAATGCCCCGCTGGAATTTCTAACGGGGTTTACTCAGGGTGCTATCAATGCCGATATCAGGAATAATATTATCAGCCTGAGCGGGAGAAAATCTCCGATTATCATCGACAGCTCGTCCAGCCCTGGTTCAATAATCGATTACAACTGCTACCATAACCGGACCGGCAGCGTTGCTGGTCCTGGAGCACATTCAGTTCTTAGTGACCCTAAATTTATAGATCCTGCGAACAAGAATTTTAGGCTGAAGAGCGGGAGCCCATGTATTGATGCCGGAAGCGGGGATGCAGGTATTCCTGGCGCTGATATTGAGGGGAATGGAAGGTGCGATGATTTAAACACGCCCAACACCGGTGGCGGTTCCAAGCCGTATTATGATATCGGAGCTTATGAGTATAAGTGTAATGGAAATTGATAGTCAGGCGGTTATGGGTGACGATGCTGGCCCTGAACACCATGCGGTGCAGGGCTGGTATCGAAGCAAGTCGAGAAGACCCGACCACGGGAAGCTCGAAAGACGAAGCTCGAGTATCCAGTCTCTATATACGAGATTCGATACGAGCTTCGACAACGATAAACGTTAGTTCTCTTAAGAGTTATCTGGCGCAAGAAATAACACACTATTAACAAAATAAATATTAAGGAGTAGAGCCATGGAAAAAGAACAGATGAAAAATGATCCATTATTTAATTTGTTTGAGATTATAAAGGTCAGAAAAATTAAAATGATTATTGGGTTCCTTATCGTTTTTGCGATCACCATTGTAGGGGTGCTCTTGATGCCCAGTGTTTATGAAGCCTCTACTAAAGTTGGTTTAAGTATTCCTGTAGTCCCTAAAGGTGGGGACGTAGTGCCTTATCTTGAGGAGTTAAGAGATTTTAAGTCATTTGTGAGTAACCAGCCAATCGTGGCGTCGAGTCGAGTAATATATGAGAAGGCAGTCATAGCGCTCAACCTCCATAGAAGAGAAGGGGCACGTTCATTCTTTGGAAAATTGAAAAACCTGTTATTTCAGGCGAAAGGAAAGGACCCGCTCGCAGAAGCGATTGATGACTTGTATAAAATCACAAATGTTTATGTAGTAAGGGGAACGAATATTATTCAATTTAGCGCTCGTTCGACGTCTTCAGAAGGAGCGGCTCAGGTGGCAAATACTCTGGCTAAAACCTATATTGATCACGAAAATGGTCTTATGGCCAGGAGGGCGGAAATGGCTTATGACATCATTTCCGGCGAGTTAGAAAGCGCCCGCAACTCACTTAATACACCCCAGAGCGCTTTGAACGCATTAAGAAGGGGCGTGAATGTAGTCGATGATCCTATGATCATCAGAACAAAGTTAGCAGACTATAGTTTACAATATGAGCGAATACAGGAAAAAATACAAAAGTTAGAAAGTGAACCAATCCGTCCCAAAACTGTTGAAGTTAAAAAAATAAGATCTGAAAAGGTCTATCAGATTCAACCGACTGAGAGTCCGAAAGTGAGAGAGCTAAAGATTAGTCTGAGAAATTTGAAAAGTGAATTGGACATCGATTTAAGGCGCTATACAGAGCAGCATCCTACTATAAGAAAATTGAGAAGCCGAATTGCAGCATCAGAGGAAGAACTTTCGCGGGAAGAAAAAGCCTCTCCTGCTGAGCCGCCTAAGCCATTTGTCGAGACCGAACTGGATAGTCCTGCTGAACCGGTCCTTAGCGCTGAGCCGGATATAAACGAGTTGAAGAGAAAAAGAGATAATTTGTCAAAACAAATTCAAACGTTAGAAAGCAAGCTTTCCAGAGTATCGCTTGCTGGAGTTGAGTTAGAAAAATTGAGTCGGGATGTCAATCAGAAAGAATTAGAGTATGCGACAGTTAAAGAGAAGTTAGGACACGCCCGTCAGCTAAGAGATCAAACAAGGGAAGGGCCCATTAAGATGATTGACCCTGCATCCCCGCCTGCTCATGCTTCCATGAAGAAAAAAGTGATACTCCTTATTGTCGGTCTTATTGCAAGCGTTATCTTCGGGATTGCAGTGGGCTTTATTGCAGAATATTATGAGGATGTTTTTAAGAGTGAGGAAGAAATTGAAAAAGCCTTAAACCTTCAGGTACTGGCAACAATCCCACGGATACCGAAAATGACGTCGAACGGAAAGTCATGGTTAAAGTTTCGCTCAAATCGGAATAAGAGGGATTTTGACTCTAATCGTGAAGCGAGGATGTAAGTTGACAGTCTCATAATAATTAATAATAGCGACATTGATTTGTAAAATCCCTCTTAACCTCCCTTTGCCTGCCCCCGGCAGGAAAATGACGCCAAAGGGAGGAATTACCCCTCTTTTCCCTCCGGGCCAGGCTCCGCCCCGGAAGGGCTCATGCCCCGGAGGGAGGCTCTATGGGCCGGCGGCCAAAGAGGGGGATAACAATTTCCCCCTTTGGCAAAGGGGGAATAAGGGGGATTTTGTGAATTGTCGGAGTATTATTAATTCGACACCATTATTAAGAGGTCACTTCAGCCGTAGGCGTCGGCCTCCACCGCGCCGAAGAAACCGATGTATTGACGAGCCCTGAGATCAAATCACTGATTACCAGCAAGCACATCCGACTCACAAACTACGGAGAATTACTCAGAAAATAGCCTTCAAATCCCCCCATCCCCCCTTTGCTAAAGGGGGGGGGAATTTTTACGAAAGGGAGGAGTAACCTCCCCCTTTAGAAAAGGGGGATTGAGGGGGATTTTCATAGTTCGCGGGTGAAGTTCCGTCATGAAAGATTAGGGAGAACAACTGGCAATTAAGCATCAATAAGGAGAGGAGAAAGGTAAAAGGTTGGAGCAGAGATGAAAGGTCAAAAGTTTGAGGCAAGTCAAGTATTTGAAAAATAAAGATGTTCTTGCTAATATAAAAGAAACGGTTCCCTTCTTTGAGCTTCATAACGATAGGAGGATAAAAATATGATTGGAACTTTGAAAATTGAGGTTAAGCCTGAAGAAATCATTGAGGCCATAAAGGGAATGGAGAAAAGAAAGAGAGAGGCTTTTTTAGAGGACCTTATCGCAGCAACATCTCCAGAATATCTCGACAGCATTCGAGAGGCGCGGGCTGACTATAAGGCCAAAAGAGTTAAGACGCATGAAGAGGTATTTAACAAGTGAAATATGAACTTATTTACACTCGGAGGGCAGAAAGAGATATCGATAAACTGGAACCCAAGGTCAGAGAGAGGATAGGCAAAGCCCTTCTTCGATACACAGAGGAGCCGTTGAGATTTGCAGAAAAGCTTTCAGATCCTATTTTAGGCGGATATCGTTTTCGGATCGGCGATTACAGGGTTATTTTTGATGTTCAAGGAAATGATATCGTTGTGTTGAGGGTAGGACACAGACGGGAAATTTACAGAAGAGGTTAGAGGCAAGGAAATAAAGTGTGGGAGGCTATTTTTTAACATAACACCTAAAACAATACACAATAGTTACTGACTCACCACTCCACACTCGACACCAAACACTCAACACTTTACACTTACTAAGGAGTCCATAATTGAAAAGACATATCTTCTGAAAATCTCCCCTAACCCCTCTTTGCCAAAGAGGGGAATTCCTCCCTTTTGCAAAGGGAGGGAAGGAGGGATTTAGTTTCCGATGTCTATACAATTACGGACTGATTAGTAACACTAAAAATGGATACCGTAAAACTTACCAATAAGAGAAACATCCTTTTCATCGCCTTTAGCATTCTGTCCTTGCTAATCTTTCATACCCCTTTGAGGGAACTTCTTGGTCTTGCGTTTCACGAAAAACTTTACTCTTACATGATGCTCGTTCCTTTCGTGAGCGGATACTTCATCTTCTTGAATAGAAGACAGATACGTTTACAAGCCGACTATTCTTTCAAAATAGGGATCGTTTTATTAATGATCGGTATCTCACTTTTTTTTGTCGGGGAAAGGAGCGAGGGACTAAGTGAAGGCAGCCATCTCTCTACCATGGTGCTTTCAGCTTTGATATTCTGGATAGGAGGATTCATCCTTTTTTACGGTATCAAAGCTTTTAAAATTGCATCCTTCCCTCTTCTTTTCCTTATCTTCATGGTTCCCATCCCAACCAGAGCTCTGGAAACAATTGTCTTTCTTTTAACATGTGGTTCTGCTGAAGCTGCCTATGGATTTTTTAAGTTGACAGGCGTTCCAGTTTTAAGGGAGGGCTTCTCATTCCAACTGCCAGGGCTCAGTATCACGGTTGCGAAGCAGTGCAGCGGAATCAATTCAAGTATCGCTCTCCTTGTGACAAGCATCGTGGCTGGCAAGCTTTTTCTTCGAACGGGATGGAAAAAGCTTGTATTGGCCTTATCTATTTTTCCTATCGCAATTCTCAAAAATGGGATGCGAATTGCGGTTCTCTCCTTATGGGGGAGTTACGTGGATAAGAGAATCTTGGCGGGCGAGCTTCACACAAGTGGAGGAATCCCATTTTTTATCGTTGCCCTCATAATGTTAGTTCCTATTTTGTGGTTGCTCAGACGAAGCGAAAAAAAGAGGATTGGTGAGATTGGACTGAAAAAGGGAGTTTCGAGTTCCGAAGTTTCGAGTTCCGAGTCTGAGCCTTAGAATATTTCGTTAATATCGCAAAATGTTTCCATTAACCTTTTTTTGTTGATTCATATAACGAATTAGTGTCTGTCCATAAACTCGATTATTTCGTCATTCCTGCGAAAGCAGGAATCCAGAACGGGTTGAAATTACTGGATTCCCGTTTGCACGGGAATGACATTTTAAGTAATTTATAAACAGACTCGAATTAGGTAGCAAGATTAACAAGTTTATTCAATTTGTAGAAAGACAATGGAACCAAAAGGCTTCCGTTCCCCCGTAACCCGTAACCCATAACTCGCAACCCGTAACCCGCAACCCGTAACCCGCAACCCGTAACCCGTAACCCGTAACTCGCAACTCGTAACCCGTAACTCGCAACTCGTAACGCTCCCTTTAGCCTTTCACTTATGAATCTACTTACAATTCTTCCATTTGTTGCTGCAGCCTTTAGTCTCAGCCTGGCTGTTTTTGTAATTTTGAAAGACCGGCGTTCCTTTGTCCACTGGACTTTCGCCATCGGCATGCTGACCCTGGCACTGGAAGCAGTGTTTATCGGTTTCAGCTTACAGACCGGTTTTCCCTCGCAGATATTATACTGGCAGCGCGTTAGATTAACCATAACGGCCTTTTTGCCGGGTGTCTGGCTTCTCTTCGCCCTGACTTATGCACGGGCAAACTATAAAGAAATTCTCTCGGGATGGCGGTGGATTCTTCTCGCGGCCTTTGTCGTTCCCTTAGCTCTTTCCATCTTTTTCCGGAAGTCTTTCTTTATAGGTGAGCCCGTTTGGGATTCATCTCTTGTGTGGCTGATTCGTCTCGGAGGGCCGGGCTATGCTTTCCATCTCTGCCTCTTGGTAAGCGCCGTTCTGATCCTGATGAACCTGGAAAGGACACTTCGGGCATCCGTGGGCCACAT
>Ga0315281_10003358_pt1 | contig 23502 bp, 22 predicted proteins | sample YL17G07_0_MG_FD_204540 | JGI IMG/M metagenome (GOLD analysis project Ga0315281, IMG submission 204540) | Sediment microbial communities from Yellowstone Lake, YNP, Wyoming, USA - YL17G07_0 | ecosystem: Environmental > Aquatic > Freshwater > Lake > Sediment | place: USA: Wyoming | collected... | reverse complement strand
GTGCTCTATTACGGGCTTGCCGTCGACCCTGGTCTCCTTTGCCCACTGGATAGTGTCCTCGATATTTCTTTTCATAGGCGAGGATGGGCTCAGCATAATGCGCTCGAAGTCAAGCTGGGTAGTTATATACTTCCATCCCTTATTCTCCTCTCCGACCAGGCAGGATTTAGGGACTCTCACGTTGTCATAGAAGGTGTAATTGCTTCGTTCGCCGGGCATGGTGTAAAGTGGCTTTATGGTTATGCCGGGGGTATTCAGGGGAATCAGGAAGACCGAGATTCCGTGGTGCTTTTTAGGGGCATTAGGGTCGGTTCTGGCAGCAAGCCAGATATAATCGCTGGTGTGGGCCAGGCTGGTGAAAACCTTAGCGCCGTTGATAATATAGTAGTCGCCATCTTTTACAGCGGAAGTCTTGAGAGATGCCAGGTCAGTGCCTGCATCGGATTCCGTATAGCCTATAGAAATCTCCATTTCGCCCCTCAATATAGGGGGGAGGAACTCCTTTTTTTGCTCCTCGCTGCCGAACCGCATTAGGGCAGGGCCAACGGTGTTCAAAGGGAGCACCGGAAGAGGCGCCCCTTCGTAATGGGCGATCTCAAAGAAGAGGTGCTGCTCTATGGGGGAACGGCCCTGTCCTCCGAATTCCTTAGGCCAGCCTACCCCAAGCCAGCCATCCTGCCCCATCTGACGGATGAACTTCCGGCAAATTGGAGATTCGGAATAAGAGATCTCCTTATCCAGGTCCGCCTTCAACTCAGGGGTCATATGAGTTCTCAAATAGTTCTGAAAGTCTTTAACAAATTGTTCTTGCTCTGGCGTCAGTGCAAATTCCATTTGTTACCTCTCTCCGCGCAGCTTGACACTCGCTCAAGGTGCCCCAATTTCGCTGGGTTGAACAATGCGCACGTTGACCAAAATCGTCTAATCAATTTTGAATTCCCACTTGCAGCAGATGTCGTCTGGGCTCTTTCGAGGAGGCAGCTTCAGACCTCTGCACTTCATCTTTGGATTGAAATACTTGCAGATCTCGATGAAGGCCCGTTCCTCCACGCCACCCGGACCACAAAGACTGATTATGTCCTTTTCGCGCCCTTTTTTCTCGAAATGGAATAGGGAAGGACATTTAGTGAAAGTCATTATGGCATGATTACGGTTTTTGATTTCATAGTCGCATTCATACAGCCCCTCTCGGGCACCGTCCGGCGCAAATTGGCAGTACTTCAGCATCGTGACCACATCGTCTCCCTGGATATTCAGGGCCTGCGTCACCAACGGGAGTGAAAACTTACTCAGCATCTTTTCATAAACATCTGCGTCCAGTTTGAATGCTTCTTCAGCACTTATTCTCTCCCGATTCACAGTGTTCCACATCCCCATTAGCCCTACAAAGGAGACCTGATAGCTCTTGAGCAATCGGATGAGTGCATCTTTGGAAAAGTCCTCGAACTTCAAGTCTGGATTATACTCGCCGCTGTAGTCTTTGAGTTGCTTCATTTTAGCGTCCTTTTGCTGACTTCTTCACCGGTCTGAACCAGGGGAGTGACCATTCATCGTTTATGGGCACGAAGACCACTTCAACAGGCATACCAAAATAAAGGTCTTCGGGCTTGCCTTCGGCCATATTGGATATGAAACGAACTCCCTTCTCTTCCATGTCTACGAGCACTACTTCGAAGGGGACTCTGTAAAGCGGGTGTACTTCTCTGGTGAAAACAACCCAGCTATAGATCTTACCCTTTCCGCTAGATTCCACCCATTCCAGGTTATAGCTGTGGCATTTGTGACACATAGGACGCGGCGGATGAAGAAACTCTTTGCAGTTTTTACATCTTTGGAAGACCAGCCTTTTCTGTTTGATAGCTTGCCAGAAACCATCTTCGAAGGATTCAGCGACCGGTTCATAGAAGTACTGTAAATATCGTTTATTCAATTCCAGAGCCATTTTTACCTCCCTTGTCCCAGGATGAGAGTGCTTGTCGGAACACCAAGTCCGCCCGTGACCAGAACATGCTCCACATTTTTGATTTGCGTTATGGCTGTGCCTCTGATTTGCCTCACACCCTCAGCAATCATGTTCATTCCGTGTATATAGGCCTCGGATAACATTCCACCAGATGTATTGATAGGTAGTTCTCCAGTTGGCCGAATCCTGTCGCCTCCTTCACAGAAGGGGCCCCCTTCGCCAACTTTGACAAATCCCAACGCCTCCATCTGCATAGGCACCAGGGAGGTGAAGGCATCGTAGAACTGAACCACATCCATGTGTTTCGGTGTTAGCCCTGTTTGTTTCCAGAGCTCTTTTCCGGCCTCTTCCATTTCCGGAATCCCGATGTTTTCCCGGTAGTAGCTGGTCATACAGTACGAGTCCCACCCAGTGGCCTCGGTAGCGCCTACGATATATGCCGGTTTTTGCCTTAGATGTTTGGCCCTATCAGGAGTCGTTACTATCAGCGCAACTGACCCATCGTTTTCCAGACAGGTGTCATTCATACGAAACGGGTCGCACAGCATGGGCGACTTGTAGTAGTCCTCCATCGTCATAGGTCTGCCGTAAAAGATGGCCCTGGGATTTCGGACAGCGTTTTCTCTGCAGACGATGGCGACCCAACCCAGTTGGTCATTAGTGGCCCCTGTCTCGTGCATCCACCTCCGAGTGAACATTGCGACCCACGAGGTCGGACTGGCGAATCCAAAAGGCATGGTGTAGCTCCAGTGAGCGTCAATCGGTATCCTGGTCGGGCGGCCGTAGCGCACCGTCCCACTGGCTGGTTTCAAAGAGCGGAAGCACAGAACATAGTCAGCCATTCCGTTCGACACCGCCAATGCGGCATGCAGGACTGTGGCACAACAGGCACCACCTCCCCACGGAGCCTCAACAAAGTACCGCAGATTGCGAATGCCCAGACAGCGGGCGACATCTGTCTCGGTAGTATACTCTGTGCAGTTCTGTCCAGCGGTACCAAACTTCACTGCTCCGTCGATTTGCTCAGGCTTGATTCCTGCGTCCTGGCACGCTGCCATTGATGCATCAACAGCCATATGGATCTCGCTGCGCCCGCTGACTCTCGAGAATTCGGTTGAACCTATACCAACTATGCAGGCCTTGTTTTTCATTGTCATTTTCTAACCCTCTCTAACCTTTTGTTGGCAGAGCCATAACGGCTGTTCCCACGATGTGGGGACCCAGGCTATTGTCGCCAGATATGGTAAGTTCGATTAGATGCTTGTTCCCCTCCTTGTATTTTTTGGTAATCCTGGCGTTCATGTCCATCTTGTTGCCTGGGGTCGGGAAATTGGGCACCTGCAGGCCAATGTTCATCTTTTTTAATTCAGCCTCAGGCCCGGCCCATAGCTCCAGATACGAAGCCATAAGCCCGTTCGAGGTCAAAATGTTCATAAAGATATCGGGGGCTCCTTTTTCCTGCGCGAAGTCTCTGCTATGGTGCACCGGCATAAAATCGTGCGAAGCCCATATGGCACCGCCGACTATTAGCGTGGTGTCTATAACCCGCGATTTCTCGGGCAGGTCCTGTCCAACTTTGACATCTTCCCAGTAGATATTCTTTGATTCTTTTGCTGCTTTCTTCGCCACGTTATTCTCCTTTTCCTGATTTAGCCCTCATACAGATGGCGCGTATTCATGGGCGGTTTATATTTGAGCACCCTGAACGATTCTACGCATACTTCCTCATCGTGTTGATTGACAAAAGTATATAGAATATCAACGTAGCGCCCAACTCCCTGGCGTGTGAAATGGTCATACTTGGACACTCTGCCAACCGTGATCTTGCTGCGGATGACATCACCCGGTCTTATCGGCTTCAGATACGTTTGCTCCTGTGCAGTAGCGACGACGCCGTTGTAACCTTCGGAATCAAGGACATCGAATAGCTGGTTATGCGGGTCCTCCTTGAAGGGCTGATTTGCATGGACAAATCTCTGCAGCGCATCATGCATGTCGTCCAAAGACCATGTCTGCACCATTGCCGGAGGAGCTATTAATCCCTTATATTTGCTTTTCTTGGCGAATTCCTCATCTGCGTACAGTGGATTGGGGTCCTGCATAACTTCGCACCAGTGTCTGATATCCGATTTGGTCACTTCATCATGTGGGTTGTGAAATGGCGACGACTTCCCGACGAAGGGCTTCACTTTAGAATAGTCCAGGGTTTTCTCAAGGGGGCCTGAGAAGGATTTTATCCTGTCATTTTCTTTTCCCATGACAAATGCAACCTCCTTGGTAATTTGCCAATCACTGCTTTAACGTCATTTTCTGCAACGTAAGGATTGTGCAGGTCTGCTTGCCGACCACCTCCCCTTTTTGATTGGAAAACGTGTATTGCAGAATGACCTTATATCCTTTTCCCAACTTCGTTGCTTCCTCGGCTGATGACACACTGACAACCTTGACCCTGCAGCTCAGTCTGTCACCGAGGCGCACCGGCTTAAGATATTCCTGGTCAAGGCCTATACCAAGAGCTAAACCATAACCTGAATCTTCCAGCAGTTTTAAGACCTGCTGATGTGGTTCAGTGGCCTCCACCCTCTTCGGCCATAGGGGGTCCATCGACCAAGCCATTATCATAGACCCAGGGGCGACATCAGTGTTCCAGGAATCCTTTTTCCCCTCCATGAGTTCGCGCCAGTGTCTGATATCGGATGTGCTTACTTCATCGAGGGCCTGAATGACACTTGATTCTTTACCGATAAAACCTTTCACCTGACTGGGGTTCATACTCGACCTCCTATATGCTCATATTAAAGGTCATTAATCTACATTGCCCTGGGCATGCCTAACCCAGCTATAGCGATGATATTCCTTTGAATTTCGAGGGCGCCTCCGCCAAATATGAGTACTATATCCTGCCTGAAAGCATGCTCCACCTTGCCTTTAAGAGGAGCCCATTTGGACCCCATCTGCAACTGCCCGAACTGGCCCATAATTTGCAGTAACGAGCTATTGACTCGCTGATTGAGTTCTACTCCATAAACCTTGACCATGGATGATTCCGCATAGAGAAGAGCATCCCTGGTTATCAGCCAGGCTACATAGTAGTTGAGCATTTTGAGGACTTCCAATTCCATCAGCAGCTCTGCGAACTTCCGCCTGACCCAGGGCATCTCAATGACGGTCTTGCCGTCGCACTTAGTCTCCTTCGCCCACTGCATGGTTTGTTCGATGTTCCGTCTCAGGGGTGAGGAGGCAACCAGTGCGATTCGCTCAAAACTCAGTTGAGTCGACATGTATCTCCAGCCTTTGTTCTCCTCGCCCACAAGACAACTCTTGGGCGCCTTTACGTTGTCATAAAAGGTATAATTTGTTTGTTCTCCTCCCATGGTCATGAGAGGCTTAACGGTGATACCCGGTGTCTTCATGGGCACCATGAAGATGGAAATTCCGCGGTGTTTGGAGACTTTGGAGTCAGTTCTGGCAGCAAGCCATATATAATCAGCAAAGTCCGCATTGGTGGTGAAGCTCTTCTGGCCATTGATGATGTAATAGTCATCCCCCTCTTTTACAGCAGTTGTTTTCAGGGAGGCCAGGTCGGTGCCGGCATCTGGTTCGGTATACCCTATACAGACTTCCAGCTCTCCTTTGACAATGAGGGGTAGATATTTCTTCTTTTGCTCATCTGTCCCAATTCGCATTATCGCTGGCCCTACTGTGTTCAAGGCCAGTACAGGGAGGGGGATTTCTTCATAGAAGCAAATCTCGTAGAATAGATGCTGCTCCAGGGGCGTGCGTCCCTGCCCACCATACTCTTTGGGCCATCCTATCCCCAGCCAGCCATCATGCCCCATCTGGCGGATTAGTTTTGTATAGGCAGGGCCTCCGCCATACCCCGACCTGGTTTCCAACTCAGCTACTAGCTCAGGGGTTTTCTGTTTTCTCAGGTAGTCTGTACATTCTTTACAGAATCGCTCTTCCTCAGGCGTTAACGCGAATTCCATTTCGGTGCTCCCAATCTATTCGCCTGCTTGGGTCAACTGCTTTATTCAAAGGGCTCTAGAGAACTGTTATTTAGTCCAGCCTAATTCATGGCCGGAGTATCGCCTTTCTCTCCAGGAAATAATGATGCACCAACGGCGCTACCTTCAAACCTGAGCTCACGGCCTGGTGTGTACCGATGAAGGCTCCCCCTCCGGCATCGTGTCCTACGAAGAATAGCCCCGGCAGCGGCGATTTGGGAGAAGGCTTGTGCTTTCCACAATAGCCCACGGTCACTGCTAAGCCCACAGCCTCGCCTCCCACGCCAGGCAACACGCGGTCCCTGCTCAGCTTCGATACCTGGGCTGGGCCCACATATCCTTCTTTGGATTCGATGTATGGAACTGCTTCGGGGAACATTTCTTCGAATAGCGCATCTACCTTCTTCTGCACCGCCTTTATCTCTTTGGCATCAGGGTCAGGTGAACACCAGGCACCGATGAGAAGTAGCTGCTTGCCCTTAGGAGCCATATCGGGGTCAAAGACGGCCGGACATACCCCATATACAGATAGAATCTCGGGTATCTTGCCTTTTTTCATCTCAGCAAGGCGCTCTACGTCGATATAACTGTTTTCAGATGTTCCCAGGAACATGCCATGCTTCATCACCGGCTTGCTGAAGATGTAGCGCTGGTTACAGAATCCGAGGCTGGGAACGATGTCCTTTACATAGCCCACGTAGCCCTTGTCAAAATACTCTTCGCCGACTAACTTCAGTACTGTGGGCTGGAGGCCTGCATTGCTTACGACGATGCGGGATTTATAGACCCTGTCTTTGGTAGCGACGCCTGTGACGCGGCCCTGCGCGACGACTACCTTCTCCACCCTCGTGTTGAGCTTGAGAGTGCCGCCATTAGCTTTGAACACATCGAGTATGTCATCGACCACTCGCGCATAGCCGCCTCTGGGGAAGCCTGTTGTGCTGGCGCCGAAGATTTGCATAATCCTCGATATCTCGGACATGGCAACAAGTTCATAGAGGCTAGTGGCCATGAGATTGGCGTGTACAGCAAAGAAGCCGAACAGAGGTTTTGGTATTTTCCCTCTTTGGGCCACCCATTCTTTAACGCTGATGTCGTCGAGCGCGTCCAACTGCTCTGGGGTCAATACGGCCGCTTCAGCCAGCACCTGCAGGGCTACTTCGCGCTCTTTGGGTTTCAAATTCCAGGAATTGAACATGTTTTCCGCAGGGTCAGTTTCCTGATGTCCTCCGGTGACAGAAGTTACCCACTTCCCATTCGGGCGTCGATACATCAGCGCATTGGTCTTCGGTATTACATCCAGTTTGGATTCGATGCCCAATGCTCTGAATGCGTCCACGAAAGGCCCTATTTCCTGGGGAATTCCGTAGGTAGGCCACATCTCGAACTTGAAACCATTTACTGATAATCCCATCTGCTTTCCGCCGGGGCGGGTATTCTTGTCAAGTATTAGGGTTTTGAGCCCCTGCTTGGCTAACAGGGCGCCACAAACAACGCCCCCAAGTCCTGCTCCAACCACAATCACATCGTACTTATCTGCCATTTCAGCCCCTCTTTGGTAACTCCTCTGCCATCTGCTTCGCGTAGTTCAGGTATTGCTGGCCTATTCTGCTCGATGCGGCACAGGGTGAGTAGTCCAGTAGTCGCGCACCATTTTGGCTACGTTGACGCCGGACTCCACACACATATGATTGCCGAAACCTGCGCTGCCTGCGTCTGCGCCGACGTAGAAAAGCCCTCCCACCGGGGCTTTGGGGGATGGTTTCAGATTGCCACACTGTCCAGCTATCTGTCCGAGACCGATGCACTCTCCACCAGTGCCGGGAACTACCGAGTCCCTCGACAATCGGGATATTTGTGCCGGTCCGTAGTACTCTTTCTCCTCAGTGTACTTAAAGACGTCGGGCCATAGCCTGGCAATCTCCGCCTCCACTTTGTCCAACCAGGGCTTGATGTTCGTCCTGGGGTCAGCAGGGCATGTGATGCCGCTATAGATGAGTTGCTTGCCCGGGGGCGCCATGCCCGGGTAAAGCGAGTTAGTTGACATAAAGACATAGATTTGCTCGGGCATTTGGCCGGCCTCTGCTTTCATATGCTTTTCCATGGTGGATACGGTATCGTCAGAGAAATACACGTAAAGGGGATGTTTCAGCACAGGCTTACTCAGGAAGTATCGCGCCCCCGCAAAACCGAAGCTGGGAATCAAATCCCTTACGTAATTCACATAGCTCTTATCGAAGTGCTCCTCGCCTACCAACTTGAGCACTGTGGGCTGGATACCGGCATTGCTGACCACGATGGGCGCATAGAAAGCCCCTTTGTCGGTGAACACCCCGCTAACCCGGCCGTTCTCCACCGCAATCCGCTCAACTCTTGTTCGCAGAATGATGTCGCCGCCGTTTGCCCGTATCACCTCAGCTATGGCCTCATACATTCTGCCAAAACCGCCCGCCGGGTAGAGGCCACCGCCATAGGTGTTATTCTGCTGAAAAACCTTTACAAACTCTGAAGCACACGCGATATCGCTAGGGACTTCCAGGGTGCCCTCGCTTTGCAGGGTGGCGAGCAAAGAATACATAGACCTCGGTATCTGGTAACCGTCGAGGAATTGCAGGACGCTGACATCGTCCAACAGGTGTTGGTCATGCGGGGACATACCCAGTATATCTGTGAAAAGCCGCATGACCTCCGGCATATCGGCGTCCTTGATGCCGAGCAGGTTGAATGCCTCCTGCGGGTCCATCGCTTTCCCACCTCCGGGCATCAACATAGTCTTTATCTTGCCGGATGGCGTCTCGTAGTGCATAATGCCCAGTGGGTCAGGCGCTATAAGCTCCACCTCGTTCTCCAGTCCCAGTGTCTTGAGCAACGAGTGGATTTGCGTGTTAGTGGCCGGGCACGCCGCGATAGGCCAGTATTCGTAGCGGAATCCCCTTTTAGACACGGTCATCGCCTTGCCGCCAATTCGAGAGTTCTTGTCCACCATCAGAGTTTTGAGGCCCCACTTGGCCAGCAGGGCTCCGCAGGCCACTCCCCCGGGGCCTGCGCCCACTACGATCACATCGTACCTAGCTGACATTTCAATCTCCTTAATCCGACATTAAGCCAGCGGTTTAAAGTATTTTATATCCAGGATGCTGGCCTCGCGCTTCTCCTTAAAAACTGCTTGAACCCTCATGCCTATCCTCAGTTGCTCAAGGTCTACCTCGCCCAACATGTGCACGATACCGGTATCGGCACCGTCAAGCTGAACTATTCCATAAACTATAGGCGGTTCAACCGGCTGCACGGGATTCGATTGCTGGCAATCGGTGTAGGTGAGTAATGTCCCTTTGTCGCTTACCTCTACCCATTCATCCAACTGACCATAGCAATCTTTGCAGACTGACCTGGCAGGCACATAAACACGATTGCAGGTGGGGCATCTCGTGCCCATAATCTTTTTCTTGTCTCTCAGCGATATGAGGAATTGACTCCCCACGGCGCCAGCGGTGTAAGTATTCGGGATATATATCTGGCCGTGATAAATCCAGACATCCTTTCCTTCCATCTTTTCAGTAACTGTCGCCATTTCTGTTACCTCCTATTCCTTCCCGATCTCTTTGAAGTACAGGATGTCGCCGGGACCCTGCCCGCGCTCGTTGTAGTCCTCTTTCCACACAGCTCTTACTCGCATTCCCTCTTTCAGCTTCTCTTTGTCTTGCTCCTCGAGGAAGTGTCTGTAATAGAATCCGTTATCAAGCTCGATAATGGCGCTGGCATAGGGATTAGCCCACCTCTCGCCGTAATGCGGGTCCCAGAGAGGGAATACAAGATAAGTGTATTGGAATACTTTGCCCGTTTGGGGCAGTTCCTTCCAATCCCAACCCATATCCACTTTGCACTTGGGACAAACCGGGGTTGGGGGCAACCATATCTCTTTGCATTTGGGGCAGCGGTTGCCCAAGATCTTTTTGTTCTCCTTAGCCTCAGCGTAAAAGTGGCCCAGGTATTTGCCTGTCGACCAGTCGTAACGCCTGGGCTGGTTGAACTTTATTCGAATATATTCTGGCTCCTGTTTCGGGGTTTTTTCGGGGGTTTCCTTCATTTTTTTCTTCGCCATCAATACGCCTCCTATAACGACCTCTTGAGCAGAGTGATAACAGTCCAGTTAGGGCCTCCGAGGGCGGTAGCCATGGCAGCCTTAACATCTTTGGTCACCTGGTGCTCGCCAGCATCACCACGAACCTGCAGAGCGGCTTCCGCAACGCGAATGGTGGGCGTAGCACCGATAGGATTTGTAGCTAACACGCCTCCGGATGGGTTTACCGGGAAATCACCTTCTATTTCGGTTATACCCTTCTCTATCAGCTTCCAACCCTCGTTCTTGCCACAGAAATGGAAGTGCTCATAGAGATTCATCTCCTCCCAGTTCGACGGCTCGTATATCTCAGCCATATCGATGGATTTACGAGGATTGGTTATGCCGTTTCGCTTATAAAGCCTCTCGCAGGCCACATTCTGGGCGTAAGTCTCTTTTCCTGTGGGGTCGCCAAATACCCCTGCGCGGAAGACCTCCTGATGCACCGTCTCAATGTCGGCAACCCAAACCGGCTTCTTCGAGATTTTCTTGGCCCTCTTCTCCGAGGCGAAGACGAGCGCACAGGCACCACATGATTGAGGACAGAAATCCAGCAATCTGAGGGGCCAGACCAGATAGGGCGACTTCAGCACCTCTTCCAAGTTCTTAAGACCGAGCTTCAGGTGGGCATAGGGATTTCTGCAGGCATTCCTGTCTGCCTTAAGACGTACCATGGCAGCGTGTTCCTCTTTGGCCCCCGATGTTTTCATGTAAGACAGTGCCTGCTTGGCAAACTCTCCGATAGCACCGGTGGTTGCGCCTTTGCCCCACATGGGTGTAGCGGCAGCGCTAATGGCAGCAGTCGTATCCCCGCAATCCTGCTTTTCACAGCCGATGACAAGAGCTACATCAAATAGTCCCGAGGCAACGAAGTAAAAGCCCTCTGCAACCGCTGAAGCGCCGCTGGTGCCCCCCGTTCCCACTTTCAATCCGGGCTTTCCGTAGAAACCCGCTTCGGCGGCCATCTCGTGGTCCGGAAGATAAATAGCCTCAAAAGTCTCCATATTGGCCATGAACGTAGCCTCGATGTCCTTGATGCTTATCTGAGCATCGGCCAGTGCTGCCGTTACAGCCTCTCTCACCATCTCTGCATAGTTGACGTCGGGCCGCTTGCTTGTGTGATATGTTTGTCCGATTCCTACTATCGCTAATCTATTAGGCATATTTTTTCCTCCAACTATCTGCTGCCAAGAATCATCACGCCGTGATGCTGTCCGCAGGCACCGGTGATGCCGTGAGCAAGGGCTACCCGGGCATTCTTTACCTGATGGTCTCCCGCCTCTCCGCGAAGCTGTAATACTGCCTCGGCGACACGTGCTATCCCTGCCACACAGATCGGGTTGCCGGAGATGACCCCCCCGGAGGGGTTCACCGGCAGCTTGCCGCCCATCCTGGTAACGCCGGAATCAATAAGTTTTCCTGCCTCGCCTTTGCCGCAGAAACCCAGCCCTTCCATCCACATAAGCTCCTGATATGAGTATTCCTCAGATATCTCTGCGACATCTATCTCTTTCACGGGGTTCCTAATACCAGCCATGCTGTATGCTTTCTGGGCTGCTTTGACGAGGGCTTCACATTCTGCTAAATCTCTATCTCCCAGATAGTGCGTCTCGTAGCAGTTGGAAGCACCCAGTATCCAGACCGGTTTCTTAGTAAGTTTTTTGGCCCTCTCCTCTGTGGTTAAAATCATGGCGCAGGCGCCATCCGAAACAGGCTTGGCATCCAGAAGCCTGATGGGAGACGACAATACTCTGGAACTCAGGACATCCTCTACAGTGATATCCAGAGCTGCTTGGGCGAGGGGATTCTTTTTAGCATTGCCGCGGTTTTTTACGACTACCTTGGCGCATTGTTCAGGGGTTATTCCATATTTGTACATGTAGCGCCTTGCCTGCATGGCAGCAGCCGAAACGAAGTCCAGGCCCAACTGTCTGAGTAGAGCCGGGTCGAACGCAGCATTTTCAATAAGGCTCTTCTCAGCTTGGGATTCCTTCGTATGCGCTACGACTATGACAAGTTTATGGTGCCCCGATAGAATCCTCGCCATTCCCGCATAAACAGCATTGATACCGTCCTCACAGACTTTATCCTCATCGCTCAGGTGAGCACCCACAACGTGTTGAATATTCATGTTAGATATCGTTCTGCCGTCCCAGAAATCCTGGGAACAGGACACGGCGGCATCGAAATCGTACAGGGCGAGTCCTGTAGCCTCCAGAGCCTGTTTCACTGCCTCGTAAGCCAGTTCCTCTTCGCTCGCATCCGCCCTGTTAGGGTGGTACTTGGTCTGTCCCACGGCTACTATTGCCACTCTTTCAGTCATATATGACTCCTTCCTGTCCTATTGTCTATGTTGACTTAGTTGCTAACAACGCTGAAATTGGGCTTCCACAATACGAAGGATTGGAGGATTTAAAATTTAGGGACACCCCCATCCTTCCGTGGAAGAACCGGCAGGAAGTGTCCCGCACCTCTCGAGGGCGCTTTGCATGTCTATCGGACACGGCAACCTTGCCTCTATAATGCCTATTTCAGCGACTTATGCATCTGGTGATACTTGAGCACCATGTTGGCAACCTTCATGCCGGAGTCCACTGCCTGATGGATGCCGACCCCATAGCCGCCGGCATCACAACCGACGTAGAACAATCCCTGTATAGGTGCCTTGGCTGAAGGTTTATACTTGCCACACTGGCCTACTACCTGCCCCAGCCCGATGCATTCTCCGCCCTGGCCTGGCAGCACATGGTCGCGGGTAAGCAGGGAGACCTCCCGAGAAGAATAGTTCTCTTTGAATTCGATGTGCTTCTTCAGTTCGGGGATGGCTCGGAACAGCATCTCCTCTCCCTTGTCCCACCACCTCTTTTTCTCCTTATCACTTATCATGGGGTCAGCAGGACACCAGAAGCCTGTCATAAGCATCTGTTTGCCTGCCGGCGCCGCTTTGGGGTCATAATTTGCCGGAATCTCATACCAGACGGTCACTTCATCCGGCATCTTGCTGTTCTTCGCCTCAAGCCATCTCTGCAGACTCCAAGGGCTATCCTGGGTGAATATCACCCCATAGGGTTCTTTAACCACTTTTTTACTCAGAAAATAACGAGAGCCCATCATTCCCCAGGATGGAACCAGCTCCTTGACATAGTTAATGTAGCTGCAGTCAAAGTGTTCTTCTCCCACCAGTTTGAGCACAGTAGGCTGTATGCCAGCGTTGCTTATAACGATAGGAGCATGGTAGACCCCCTTATCAGTAACAACGCCGGTAACCTTACCGTTCTCGACTATTATTTTCTCTACTCTGGCACGCATTATTAACTTGCCACCGTATTTCTCCACAGCCTGCGCGTAGGCATCAGCGAGCTTGCCGAAACCTCCCTTGCAAAAGACCCCTCCACTACGAAGGAAAACGTCTTGCAGAGTCCTTATCGCTTCTGAGGCAGCCAGGGCATCAACGGGAACCATGAAGCAGCCGTCAGCTACCGGCCCGATGAGGAAAGCATACAGCGATTTGTGGACATTGTAGCGGCTGAGCCAGTCAGCGAAGCTGATATCATGTAGATTGTCTATCTCTTGAGGAGGCATCATGGTCAGTTCCATGAAAAGCTTTAGTGCCTCTTCCCTATCCTTCCCACCTACCTCCAGCCAATCGAAAATATCATCCGGATTCATTACTTGTCCCGGCGCAGGCTGTGGGCCCACCACAAATTTACCCTTGGAGTTCTTGAATCGGGTGCCCTGTGTGCCTGGCGCTACAATCTCCGCCTTGCCCTCCATCCCCAATTCCTTGAGCACGACCTCAAGCAAAGTCCCTTGAGTCGGAGCACTGATGACAACCCAGGCTGTATAGGTAAAACCTTTCTTGGAGAGGGAGGTAGCCTTGCCACCGGCACGGGAATTCTTATCCAGCAGCAGCACCTTGAGCCCTCGCTTTGCCAGTAGCCCGGCGCAGGAACTGCCCCCGAATCCAGCTCCAACCACAATCACATCATATCCTGGCTTTGCCATAGTACTTCTCCTCTCCTTAGTATCCTCAGCCAGTTCCGCAATGAGTGAAGAAAAAGGCTTATCCGATTAGAAGTCGCCGGGATGATTTGGCTGCTTGTTGCGCCATTGCTTGGGAGACAGTATGAAGCTGACGATGGAGCGTTTAGCGCAGCACGCCATGACTTTCGCCAGGTCACGAAAGCTCATGGCTGCTCGAATCCTCCACTTGACGGGTTCAACGACGTCCACTTGCATTATCAGATAATCTCCTTGACGCTGCAAATCAACAATTTTGCCTGTGAGCTGGGTCTTGCCTAATCCTGTTGACCTAAATAACATATTGACCCCCCTTTGGCTTGTTTATATCGACACCTTTACTCAGGCCCCATTAGCTATCTTAGAGAATGTAACCCTTCTGGCGTGATTTAGTGACTATCTCTGGCTCTTTCCACCATTTCTGTATTCCGCATTCCTCGGCAACTGTGTTAGCGCAGTTGTAACCAGGCCCCCAGATTACGCACCCTCCGGGCCAGACGCCTGCTCCACCCACAAACAGGTTCTTTACCGGTGTAACATTGTGTGAGCACTCCTGGTTAGGCCTCAAGTATCCCATCTGCAAGGGATGGTATTGCCCCTGCTTATATGAGCCTCTAACCATATTGGCGAACTTGTTTTGAATGTCGGCTGGGGTGGTTATGTTCCACCACAGAACCTTGTCTTTAGTTATATTAGGCGCATATTTCTGCAGCGTGGCTAACTGGTATTCAGCGATCTGCTGCCTGAACTTGTATTTCAACCATTTCTCCGAGCCGCCATCTTTGAGGGCAAAAGGCGCCATCTGGGAAAGCACGCCGGAAGCTTTTCCCGGAGGAGCCTGGTAGGGATCGTGAACGCTGGGGAAGCTGGCAATGTAACCGGCTGTCTTAGGCAGCTCGCCTTTCTCCATCAAATCCCATTCATGTCTCAGCTCATCGGAGCTGTTGTATCCCAAAACATACATGAAAGCCTTGTTGACATCCGGATTATGCTCGGCTGCCTTGAATACAGGTGGCTCCGCTAAAGCCAGGTGCAGGTCGCACAGGCTCCATTTCTCCCATTGCCAGCTTTTGACCATCTCTACGAAGTCCTTTTGTAGCTTATCCTCACCAACGTATTTCAGGAAAGTCTGGTGTATATCTATGGTGCTGACCACCGCTTTATTGGCCATGAACTTAGTGCCGTCTTCCAGCTCCACTCCCTTGGCGGTCCCGTTCTCCACAATGATTCGCTTGATCTGGGCATTTTGCCTGATCTGCCCCTTGTGTTCGAAGATTATCTTGAGTAGCGCATTCGAAACTCGGTGAGACCCGCCTGCCGTCAGTCGGTAATTGGCCATCCGATTGAAGTAGAGGGGAATAAGATACCCCACACCTGACTGGCTGTAGTCCAAGCCCCAATGACAGACCCCGTAGAGCATGAGAGTTCGAACGTGGTCGTTTTCAAACTTCTCCCTGATCACCTCATCAGGGGTTTTTTCTGCGAATTCTGTGAGCTTGCTGCCGAGCTTAGATGCTGCTGCCCGTGCGGCCATGAGTGGGGCCGGTTCGGGCTTCACGAAAGTCTGGGGCCCGACAACCTCTCTCATCAGTTCGTCGCACTCGCGATAGAAATCGCGATAGGCATCAGCATCCTTTTTAGAGAATTTGGCAATCGAGGCGCAGGTCTTCTCCGGATCCTTGTAAACGCAGATGGATTTGCCGTCGGGTAGAGGCATCGCCCATTGAACCTCTGGGAAGATATGCCTGACGCCGTACTGCTCTTCTAGCTTGAAGTCCTGATAAATCGGGGCGTAATCTACCATCATGTGGAATATAGCGTGTGTATTGTGGAAGAAATCAGGAAGAGTTATTTGCTCTGTAGCAAGCCCTCCTCCTGCTTCGTATCTCTTCTCCAGCAATAGAACCTTCTGGCCTGCTTTACTCAGGTAAGCGCCGATCTCCAGCCCGTTAGGGCCTGTGCCTATTATAATTACATCGTATTGCCCCGACATGTTTCCCTCCTTCTCCTTAAAACCTTGACAATCATGGCTGTGGCCTATATTTTCCCCAGTTACATAAGCTCAATATCATGGCAATCAGGGGCGACAATTAGCTTGGGCTCGGTCAGTTTCTGAACATCTTCGGGAGTCCACCCCGGTGCCACTTCTTTGAGAACAAGCCCTCGCTTTGAGACCTCGATAACGGCGATATCGGTTACGATTAGATCAACACACTTAGGTGCGGTTAACAAATAGTGGCACCTTTTTACTATCCGATAATCGCCTTCTTTCGTAGTATGGTTCATCACGATGATGAGCCTCTTAGCTCCAAAAGCGAGGTCCATGGCACCGCCGATGGTGCCGACTTGCCTCTCCGGCACCATATAGTTGGCCAAGTCTCCTTTTTCTGAGACCTGGTAGGCTCCCATGACGCTGATATCCAGATGGCCTCCTCGGACTATAGCGAAGGATTCATCGTGGCTAAAGAAGCACATCCCGGGTTGGCGGCTCACGGTCTGACCACCGGCATTAACCAGGTCGAGGTCTCCCTCACCGGGCAGCGTTACCTCTCCGTAGCCAAGGACACCGTTCTCGCTGTGAAATATTACCTCTCTTCCCGCCGGGACGAAATTTGCCGCAAGGGTGGGGATGCCGATTCCCAGATTGACTATATTGCCGTCCTTGAACTCCTTGGCGACACGAAGAGCCATTATCTGCCTATCCAGCCTTCCCTTTTCTTGAACCTTGCTGCTCATTTTCTGATACCCTTTCTCTTTTTAGCCCCTTTGATATCAGCCTCGTACCTCTTTTTGGATTCCTCAGCCCGAGTGTCAGTAATCTCGCCTTCCCGGACGGGGGCTTCCTTAGGACGAGCCACTATTCTGTCCACATATACCCCGGGGGTGACTATGGCCTCGGGGTCCAGTTCTCCCAGCTCCACTATCTCGTCTACCTCGGCGATGGTGACCCTGGCTGCTCCGGCCATGGTGGGGTTGAAGGTTCTTGATGTCCCTCTGTAGACGAGGTTGCCCCAGCGGTCCCCTTTATGGGCGTGTACCAGTGCGAAATCCGCTTTAATGGGCAACTCAAGCAGATACTCACGGCCATTGATTGTCCTTTTTTCCTTGCCCTCTTCGACCACTGTTCCGATTCCTACTGGCACATAAAAACCGCCGATTCCCGCCTTGGCTGCCCTGACCCTCTCCGCCAGTGTGCCCTGTGGCACCATCTCAATTTCAACCTTCCCCGCTCTAAGGAGCTTCTCGAAGTTATTGACATACATTGCGCTGACAGGTGCGGAAACTATAGCCTTCTTAATACGCTCGTTTCTGACCAAAATGTCCATATCCTCGGGGAACTTAGCGCCTTGCATTCGCCAGACATCGGCGCCGAAACCGCTACTATTAGATACCGTAGTGAGATTCTTGACTCCCTTACGGTAGATCGCTTCCAGCAGCAGACTGGGGATACTAACTACTGTACCGAAGCCACCAACCATAATCACAGCCCCATCCTCTATGTCAGCTACCGCTTCATCGAAGCTAGCTATTATCTTATTTATCGGCATAGGCCATCACCTCAATATGGCATCCAAGATTAGTGAATTGCCTCTTTATTGCTACACAATCAACCATGTTTTCAGAAACTACTTGCCTTAACGGGCTGTTCGCCTCTTTACATGATATTGAAGCACCATGCGGGCCACGTTGATTCCCGACTCTGCTGCCTGGTGTGTGCCCATACCGGAGCCGCCTGCATCGCTCCCCACGTAGAAAAGCCCTCTTATGGGTGCTTTCGGTGAAGGCTTGTACTTGCCGCATTGTCCCACTATCTGAGCCAGGCCTACGCACTCGCCGCCCTGTCCCGGCAGTACATGGTCTCGTGTTGCGGCTGACACCTCGGCCGGTCCCTCGAACTCTTTGTACATAACAGCATCCATCACTTCCGGAAAGACTTTGTCCAGCATCTCGTCCATCTTCTTATACAGTTCCTTTACTACTGTGGTAGCCTCGGGGTCGGGGAGGCAGATGGTGCCGGCGATGAAACACTGCTTCCCAGGAGGCGCCATTGTCGGGTCGTAATTGGACGGGACGATGCCGAACAGGATGACTTCCTTGGGCACCTGCCCCTGTTTTACTTTGAGGAAGCGTTCTACGTTCCACCAACTGTCATCGGACCACATCATGTACATGGGGAATTTAAGCACTGCTTTGTTCAGGAAATATTTCACGGCGGTAAAGGCCCAGCCTGGTACCAAGTCCTTGACGTAGTTCACATAGCTTCTATCGAAGTGCTTCTCACCCACCAGCTTGAGCACGGTAGGCTGGATTCCAGCGCTGCTTATGACGATGGGAGCTTTGAACTCGCTATCATTAGTGGCTACGCCGGTGACCTGTCCATCCTTGATGTTTATCTTCTCTATTCTGGTTCGTGTCCTTATCTCCCCCCCGTTGGCTTTGACTGCTTTGGCCAGAGTATCGAGGAGGCGTCCGAAGCCTCCAACATAATAGCCGCCGCCACCGCTGAGGGCTATATGCTGTAAAATTCTAACCTGCTCGGAGGCTGATACCAGATCGATCGGTTCTGCCAGCGAGGCATTGGAGTGCATAGCGAGATAGCTGTAAAGTCCGTAAGGCGTATCTTGTTGTTGAGTGATATATTCCTGGAAGGTCATGTCATCCAACGTATCTAACTTATCTGGCGGCATCAGGGCGATTTCAGTGAGTATAGCGAGAGCGCGCTCTTGCTCTTGGGCATTAAGTCCGAAGAGGTTGAAGAACTCCGTGGGGTCTTGTACTCCTTCCGTTTGATGAGAAATCGTCGTCTTGTACTTTTTCCACTGCGAGCTTCTATAAGCAAGGCATGCTTCTTCCAAATAGATTGGCTTAAGCTCCGACTCAATCCCCAGCAAGTTAAACGCTGTAGCAAAAGCCGGGCCTCGCATTGGCACCTGGAGTTTTGGCGCTAACTCGTATCTGAAACCGTCTCGTTCAGCGCCGGCTGCCTTGCCGCCGGCAGTATTGTTCTTTTCCAGCAGCAGAGGTTTTACTCCCCACTTTGCCAGGAGGGCAGCACAGGTAAGCCCTCCCGGGCCTCCACCTATCACGATAGCATCATACTGTTTTGCCATTCCCCACCTCGGTGCTTTGTTTCCAGCTTTGCTTATGTAAAAGTATCTTCTGTGTTCCTATCACTTGCTTTTACGATACGTATGATTTGGCTTGGCTGAAGCTTGCACCCTCTTTCTTATCTTCCGTTGCTGCTCAACCAGGGAGTCAGGCTCCTCTTTTCCCTTCTCCTCCCATGGCTTGCCCAGCCCCATATCGGTAGCGATGATTTTGTAGCAGTTGTATGATTCGGTTGAACCTGCGTTGGAGCCCACATGCCAGCAGCCACCTGTGGCGTACAGGTTGGGTATCGGAGTCCTGTAGTTGGCTAGTTCCGGTGTAGGTCTATGTTCATTGATCTGGAAGGGCACGCGGTCGATCCCGGCCATAGTGCCGTTGGGCGCCAAGTTTTTCATGCGCAGGTTATCGTAAGGGCTGTTAGTGTCAACGCCGATGATATTATCCCAGGTCATATTGGGGGCGTACTGCTGCCATATGGTCATTAGGTTCTCGGCATAGCGCTTCTTTATCTCCAGCCATTCCTTCTCAGAATGGTGAGAAGCGGGTGGTGCAAGCTGCTCGTTCTGGACAACATGCTTGCCAGGAGGAGCATAGGATGGGTCTACCAGGCTGTGGCAGCCGACGGTAGGCGCGTAGTCCTCCAATGGCGGCCACTGTAGCAGTCTCTCATTGAGACACTCTCTCGCTATATGTATGGGATCGGGGTCCGGCTGCAACCCGAGCCACTGGCACTCATGTATGTCGGGATTAAACGCCTCGGCTTTGTACTTCGGGGCCTCATGAATGGCGAATGTATACCACATAAGGCAGCCGAAGGATGTTTGCAGGAGCTCAACTCTCTTTGCCAGCTTTGGCGGGATGTGCTCCCTGCCGATAATGTCAAAGCATAGCTGCGCAGGAGACAGACCACATACGGCAACCAGCTTCCTTGCCTTTATTTCACTTCCGTCTTTTAGCCTGATCCCGGTGGCTGTGCCATTCTCTATAATAGCTTTCTCTACTTCAGCATGGGTGAAGAACTTGCAACCCATCTGCACCAATAGCTGATGGGCAGCGTGGGCTATCTGGTGGGTTCCGCCCCTGGCGAATCCTATCGTCGGCAGCGTAGCCGCCATGCCCATGGTCATCACGCCCTGGCCTGGATCGTTGACATCGATCACCGAGGAAACGCCAAACCTCAGAATGCAGGACTGAAGTTCCGGGCTATCGAACCACTCCTTCACCGTGCGCATCATGCTCCCCGCCATCATCGTTCCGTCGGGGAGAAGATCCGCTTCCATTACCAGCGGGGCGACGGCGACCTGCCTCTCTACAAACTCGGGCTGGGTCATCCACTCAGGTGGGTTGAACGTAGAATCCGTCATGACCCTCAGATATTCATCGCTAACGGCGATTTTCCAGAGCTTGAGCCACGTGTCAGCGTCCTTCTCCGAGAAGCGGGCGATCTCTTTTGCAGTGCGTTCCTGTGTCGGGTCATGCTTTTCGCTATAGATAGCTATAGCTTTCTCGTTGTTTCTGAACACGAAGCCGTCAGCACAGAGATGCTGGTCCCATTGAGCCCCATAGTCCCAGAATTCGGGGAAATCGCGCCAGACAGGCGCGTAGTAGAAGGGCAGTATTATGTTGGCATGGTCATTGCCACGGAAACCTGGAGCCGCTATCTCCTCAGTACAAAGGCAGCCGCCTATCTCGTGCCTCCTCTCAAAAATGCCCACGCTCATGCCGCCGTATTTCATTAGGTACAGGGCCAGGAGCAGTCCTTTGTTTCCGCCTCCCACTATCACGGCATCGAATGTTGCATCAGCCATCGTGACCCCCTTCAAAGAATGTTCTTAATCTTGTAAAGCCAGCACTAGAACTTGATTACGCTGCGTATAATCTCACCCTTCGCCAGTGCCTCGAAGGCTTCGTTGATTTCATCTAGGCTGTAGCTTTTGGTGATCAGCTTATCTATGGGTAGTTTGCCATTCATGTACAGGTCAATGTATCGCGGTATATCAATCTGTGCCTTTATATCACCCTGGACGGTTCCTGTTATGGTCTTTCCTAAGAGAAATTCAAATGGAGCGATACTGAGCATAGTGCCAAGGGGAGCCATGCCTACTACGATGAACTTCCCCCCGAAGCGGATTGAGGCGAATGCCTGAGTCATAACATTCACGTTTCCGATGCATTCGAGTGCGTAATCGGCTCCCGCTCCGGTCAGTTCCATAACCTTCATAATGGGGTCTTCCTTCTTTGCGTTGATAACGTAGTCTGCCCCGAGCTTCTTGGCCATGTTCAATTTTCGACTCAATGTATCAACGGCGATGATCTTGCCTGCTCCGGCGAGCTTGGCACCCATAACGGCGCTCAGCCCTACGCCACCGCAGCCGAAGATAGCGATGCTTTCTCCCGGCTTTATGCCCGCTGTGTTGATAGCAGCGCCAATACCAGTGCTCGTACCGCATCCCAGGAGGCACACCACATCTAGCGGGGCATCCTCTCGAACCTTCACGCAGGAACGCTCATGTACAACGGCGTACTCGGCGTAACTGGCAAGACCAAAGAGGTGGTTCAGTTGCTGCTCACCTTTGTGTAAACGTGTAGCTCCTCCGGGCAGGGTTGCCATTGACATGATTGGCAGGTTCTCTACGCACTGGGTTGGTTTGCCCTCTACACAAAACCGGCATTTACCGCAGGAAAAAGAGACCATCATCACTACATGGTCGCCTGGTTGTAACGTTGTTACCCCCGGCCCCACCTTCTCTACAATACCAGCCCCTTCATGCCCTGGAACAACAGGCATAGGGGCGGGCATCTCGCCTTTCATAAAATGCAGGTCGCTGTGACATACTCCTGTGGCCACAAGCTTCACCAGCACTTCATTGGCTTGCGGCTCATCCAGGGTAACCCTCTCTACTTTTAACGGCGCGTTGGGCTCGTATAGTATAGCTGCCTTCATTCTTTCATCCTCCTTCCCTAATCACGTTCAACCGAACATGCTTTTGCCAGTCCCCTGGGTGTTGGCTGGAGTGTGCAGGATGTCTTCTTTTACCAGTTGCTGTATTTCCTCGTCGGGCATCTTCAGCAGCTCCCGGCATATCTCTTCGGTATGCTGTCCCAGCAAAGGGGCTGGTGTGCTCGTCATAGGCGATGCGCCGGACATCCTGAAAGGCACGCCCGGGTAAAGCCTTGCCCCAGCTATCGGATGTTCTAGCTCCACAATCGAACTAAACCATTTGAGTTGCGGGTCTGCCAGAGTATCTGGAGCACGCTGCACCACCCCGGCAGCAACCCCTGCAGCCTGCAGCGCATCCATCACCAGGTGGGCATCTAGCTTGGATGTCCATTCCTTAATGTGTTCATCCAGCTCAGCTACATTCTTCAAGCGGCTCTGGAGATTGGTAAATTTGGGGTCTTTAGTCCACACAGGATTCCCCAGGACATCGCAGAAACTCTGCCACTCTTCATCTGTGAACACAGTTATGGCGCACCACTCGTCAGCACCCTTGCAGGGATAGCAGCCGTGTGGAGCAGCGGAGATACTCCGGTTACCCATCGGCTTACCGATTCTCTTATTGAAGGTGTAGTCTAGATAGCGCTCGCCCATGAGGCTGACTGCCACCTCTGTTTGAGCCATGTCGATGAACTGCCCTTTGCCTGTCCTGCGCCTGTAGTCAAGGGCAGCCAGAGCGGCCACCACGGCATGCTTGCTTGCCATATGGTCGGGCACGGGTGAGTTTGAGCCTACCGGATAAGGGTCATCGGGCTGAGCCCACATGGAGAGCATCCCGCAGGCAGAGGATAACATGGGGCCGTATGCCTGAAAGTCACTGTAAGGGCCCCCGCCGCCGAACCCCTGGGTGCTAACGTATATGATTTGGGGGTTAAGTTTACGCGCACTTTCGTAGTCGAATCCCAGGCTCTTCATAACCCCGCCGCGAAAGTTCTCCAGAAGGATATCGGTCCACTTGATTAGCTTGCTGACAAGCTTTTTCCCCTTTTCTGTTTTGAGATTCACGCCGAAGCTTCTCTTGCTCCGGTTTGCCTCGTTGAACCCGGCGATATTGTTGATATCGGGGCCTATAGTCCTCATGAAATCCAGATTATCTTTTGACTCTATCTTGATAACATCAGCCCCTAACTCCCCCAGTATCTTGCCCGCGTCAGGCACAAGACCGCCGGTGCCGAAACTAAGCACCTTGACTTTCTCAAGAGGTAACACTTAGCCCTCCTCGCTACAATACACTGGCCCCTCTGAGTGCGACCAATTCCTCTTTAGAGAAGCCTAGCTCTTTGCA
>Ga0315281_10003357_pt1 | contig 23505 bp, 18 predicted proteins | sample YL17G07_0_MG_FD_204540 | JGI IMG/M metagenome (GOLD analysis project Ga0315281, IMG submission 204540) | Sediment microbial communities from Yellowstone Lake, YNP, Wyoming, USA - YL17G07_0 | ecosystem: Environmental > Aquatic > Freshwater > Lake > Sediment | place: USA: Wyoming | collected... | reverse complement strand
GGTCACGGCCGTGCGGCTCTTCGACCTCCTGGCGGAGCATCCCATGGTCACGCTTGCCGGTGCGACGGAACTGCTCGGGGCCACGAAGCCGACCGCCGGGAAGGCGATCGACGCGTTGTGCCGGGCGGGGGTGCTCCGGGAGGCCACGGGCAGGAGGCGGGACCGGTTGTACGCGTATGACAGGTACCTCAAGGTCCTCTCCGAGGACACGGCGCTGGCCGAATAGAGGCGGACCATGTTGAAGGACTCCGCTGAGTTCGGAGGGAAAGGGTACCTGGTCGTGTGGTTCCCGGGCGTTCCCGTTCCGGAGGGGGAGCGAGTCACGGAGGTGAGCGCCGTCTGCGTGACTGGGGCCGGCGACGTGGTGCTGGTCAGCGGTGACGGGGAATCATGGGGCCTGCCCGGAGGTCATCCGGAGCCGGGGGAATCGGCCGAAGAGACATTGAAGAGGGAAGTCCGGGAGGAAGCCTGTTGCACGGTCGAGCGGTCCGAGTACCTGGGCTACCAGAAGTGCACTCCGGAGGAAGGTGGGAAGCCCGACATCCAGTTGAGGTACAAGTGCCTGGTCAAGACGATGATCTTCTCTCCGCAACACGAGATCAGGCACAGGAGAGAGGTGGCGCCGAGGGACTTCCTCGGGACCCTGGGTTGGGGGAGTAGCCCGATCGCGGTGGATCTGGCCCGGCTGGCCCTTGGGCTGGGGGCGTAGACTACCGGGATGTTCGCCATACGGACGAAGCGGCTTGTCCTGCGTGACCTGGCTCTCCGGGACGTCCCGCGCCTGAACGAGTTCTTCACCGACCGCGTGGTCACGCGGAAAATGGGCTTCGTCAGGACCCGGAACCTCCGCGAGACCAGGGCGTGGGTGAAGCGCGCGATCTTCCACAACCGCAAGCGCCCGCGGTTCGCGTACAGCCTCGCCGTGGTGACGAAGAAGGACCGGAAGATCGTCGGCTGGATCGGGTTCGGCGACACGGACAAGAAGAAGAGGCATATCGCCGAGCGCGACTTCGGGTTCGCCTTCCGCCGGGATTGCTGGAGCAAGGGGTACGGGACCGAGAGCTTGCGCGGGATCACGGATTTCATCTTCTGTGAACTCAAGGGCCGGTCCTTCTTCGGGGACCACGACGTCACGAACCCCGCATCGGGGCGGGTCATGGCGAAGTGCGGGTTCCGCCGCATGGCTCCGCCGGTCCGCGGGATCCGCGCCCACTCCCACGCCTACATCCTGACCCGCGCATCCTGGCTGAAACGCCGCCGAGGCTGATTGACCGCATCGCGGGGGCGGGCGCAGGATCAAGGTAAGGCGATGGAAGGTCGCCGCCTCGAGCCCGCGGAAAGGACCGAGTCCACCTTCCGGGAAGTACAACCGAGGAACCTCCTTTCCGCCTGATCGCGCGGGCTACAGGCGCACATGGAATGGAGGAACATATGCCCAGGCAGTTGCCCCCTCGCCCGAACCTCGACCAGCTCAAGAACCAGGCCAAGGACATCCTCAAGGCACACGAACGCAAGGATGCCGCAGTATGCGGCCGGTTGAGGGCCCTCAACCGGTTCGCGAAGTCGTCCGACGCCGAAATCCTCGCGGGTGAACTCAACCTCGCGGACGCCCAGTTCGTCCTCGCCATGGAGTACGGGTTCAAGAGCTGGGGCGAGATGAAGACCCACGTCGAATCCGCCGGGGCGAGCCCGCCATTCGTGAAGATGGAGGACCTGGCGGGGCTCGGGAACCGTTCGATCCAGGTGCTCATGCGCGATATCGATACCCGGGACCTCGCGGTCGCCATGCTGAACGTGCCCGACGAGCTCTACGGGAAACTGTGGAAGAACCTGTCCCAACAGGCCCGGGCCGTGATCAAGGAGGAATGGGCCGCGATTGCGCCGGCGGATCCGGCGGCCATCGAGGCGGCCCACCGGAAGATTCTCGAGATCGCGAACAAGCTGGCTGCAATGGGCGAGCTGATGGGGTCCGACGGCAAGGAGGACACCGAGATGGAGAAGAAGGAATGGGAAGCCGCGCTGATCAAGGAGATCGAGAGGAAACCCGTCGAACTCCGCACTGCCGCGGAACTCGTGCCCATATTCTTCGAGCTGTCTCGGGTGGCGCGCCGGGAGGGGCTGGTGGCGATGGAGGACCTGGTGAACAACCATGTCGGCGACGATCTCCTCAAGCTCGGGCTCCGGGAGATCATTGCCGGAACCGACATGAGCGTGGTCATGGGCGTGCTGGAGGCCCGGAAGGCGACCCTGATCCAGGCCTGCGAGCGGCGGCTTTCCATGATCGTGGCCGCCGTCGAGGGCGTCGGCAGCGGACTCAACCCGAGGCTGATGGAGGAGAAGTGCAAGGCGTTCCTGACGTGAAGTAGCCAGAAGACCTGGGGCGTCCCGGTGGCGCCGGTGCTAAGATGCGGACGCGATGGGGAAGAGACGCGCCGACCAACTGCCGGGACGGCTCCGGTTCCTGAGGGAGATCGACAAGCTGAAGTCGCTCCTGCGCCAGACGTACCTCATGAACGGCTCAAGGCGCGAGAACTCGGCCGAACACTCGTGGCACCTCGCGGTGATGGTGCTTCTCCTGCACGGGTACTCCCGGGAGAAGGTGAACGTCCTGAAATGCCTCAAGATGGCCCTGATCCACGACATTCCCGAGATCCTGGCGGGGGATGTCTTCATCTACGCCACCCGCGCCCGCAAGGGATACCTGGGCAGGGAGCTGGCGGCGGCGAAGCGGCTTTTCGGCCGGCTGCCCCGAAGCCAAGCCCGGGAGTTCCTTTCATTGTGGAGGGAGTGCGAGACGGGGAAGTCGCCGGAGGCCCGGTTCGTCCGGGCCGTGGACCGGCTGGAGCCGTTGATGTGCAACTACGCCACCCGGGGCCGGGCGTGGAAGAAGCACGGCATCCGGGCCTCGCAGGTGCGCGAGCTGAACATGCCCCGGATGAAGGCCGTTCCGGCCATCGGGGACTACGTGGACAGGTTGATTTCCAGCGCAATCAGGAAAGGGTTTCTTGCCGGGTAGAGCCGGCTCGGTGGTTGTGCTGGGGCAGGTTAGCGAGTAGGATTCAACCCAGCATGAGCAGTACAAAGGGAAGCGGGATGGCCATTCCTTCAATCCGGGCAAGATCCTTTCCTGTGTTGTCGGCGGCCGCATTGGCTTCCTTCCTGCTGGGCTCTTCCGCTTTCGCCGTTCCCGTCACCTGGGACGGCGGCGGTCTCACCAACAATTGGAGTGACGGGGACAACTGGTCCGCCGGGTCCCCGCCCGCGTCCGGCGACGACGTCATCTTCGACGCGACTTCATCCAAGGAGTGCATCGTCGACATCACGCCGCCCACGGTGACCCTGAGCATTCTCGCCAGTTTCACGGGGACCGTGACCGGGGCTGCGAAGATGGGTGTGGCGTCATGGAGCCAGGCGGGGGGGATATTTGCGGGAGGAGCCGGGAGCGTGAGTGTGGCTGGTGCGATGACGTTGAGCGGAGGGGTGTTCACGGCGCCGGGGACGGCGTCGGTGTATGTGGGCGGGAACGTTACGGTCAGCGGCGGGACGGCATATCAGGGGAGCGGGACGGTGTACGTGGCGGGGAGTTACACGCAGACGAACGGGGTGTTTGCGGGCGGGAGCGGGCCGATACGGGTGGGGGTGTTTGTGGTGAGCGGGGGAGTGTTCACGAGCACGAGCGGGGTGCTGACGGTGGACCAGGGCACGGGGAGTCCGAATCCGGGTTTTGGGGTGAGTGGAGGGGGTATCTTCAACCACAACGGCGGGGTGGTGGATTTGCGGTCGGCGGATTGTTGGTACTGGTTCTATCTTAGTCCTGGTGCGGCGGTATTCAACGAGGTGTGGGTGAACGCGGGCCAGGGGATTCGATTTCAGTCGACGGTCCAGATGGTTGGGAGTGTCCGGGTGCAATGGATGGGATCCTGCGGCGGCAGACTGGAGCTGAATGGTCAGACGATGCGGGTGGGCGGGGATCTGACGGTGACGGGGGGCAATTACTTCTATGGCAACGGGACGGTGGTGATGGAGGGAGGTGGGGCACAGCAGTTGGATTTTGGGAGCAGCGGGTCGAGTTATGTGGCGAACCTGACGGTGACCAAGACGGGCGGGGCGGTGACAGTGGCCAACAACGATCTGGACGTGAATGGGAACGTGTCGATCGGGATGGGGGCGTTGAATCTGGGCGGGCGGACGATGCGTGTGTCTGGGAACTGGACGAACGTTGGGGTGGCGGGCATCGGGTCGGGGACGGTGATTCTGGACGGCGGGAACCAGACTGTGTCTGGGCAGACGGTGTTTGAGAATCTGACGAAGGTGGTGACGACGCCGCAGACGCAGACGCTGACGTTCGCGGCTGGGATGACGCAGACGGTGACGGGGTGGGCGAAGCTCACTGGGATCTCTGGCAACCTGCTTTCGCTTCGGAGCAGTGCTCCCGGTACGCAGTGGAACATCAACCCGATGGGCAAGCGGAGCATCGCCTATCTCGACGTCCAGGATTCCAAGAACACGAACGCGGCCAGCATCCTCGCCTATGGAACGGGAAGCGTCAACTCGGGGAACAACACCAAGTGGGTTTTCGTGTCCACGGCGATCTGGGATGGCGGTGGGCTGACGAACAACTGGAGCGAGGCGGTGAACTGGTCGAACAACACGGTGCCGGCATCGGTGGCCGTGTTCGACGGGACGAGCGGCAAGCCCTGCACGATCGACATCGACCCGGCCTTGGTGGCGATCGAGGTCGGTCCGTCCTACGCGGGGACGATCACCTCGGCCGTGGCCGTTTCCCCGAGTTCGTATGTCCAGTCCGGCGGAACGTTCGTCGGCGGGAGCCAGACCATGGACGTTCTGCAGGATTTCGCCCTGATCGGCGGTTCGTTCACGGCAACGACCGGCGACTTGCGAGTGGGCAGGGACTTCCTGCTGGCGGGCGGGGCGTTCGCGCACAATGGCGGGACGGTGAGGCTGGACAAGACGGGAGGTTCCTTCAGCCCCGGCGCGTTCGCGTTGAACAACCTCACCATTGACGGTGTCTCGCTTGGGTTGACGGCTGACTTGAGCCTCGCCGGAAGCCTTTCCGTCGTGAACGGCGGGACCTTCACCGGGTCGTCCCGGGCCGTGGATGTCAACGGGAGCGTCTCGGTGGGGCCGGGCGGATCCCTCACCGCCCCGACCGGCGCGTTCACCGTCGCGGGCGACTGGAGCGTCGATCCGGCCGGGGTCTTCAGCGCGGGAACCGGACTGGTGACCCTCGACGGCGGGGGAACCCAGCGCATCACGGGGGCCAGCACGTTCTACAACCTCAAGAAGAATACCGCGGTGTCCTGCACGCTGTTCTTCGGCGCCGGCGAGTCGCAGGTGGTCAAGGGCGTCCTGGACCTCAAGGGCGCCGCCGGCAGTCTCTTGTGCCTGCGCAGTAACGCGCCCGGGACGCGATGGCAGTTCGACCCGCAGGGAGCCCGGGCATTCGCCTTCCTCGACGTCAGGGACTCCCACTGCGTCAATGCCCTGCCGGCCAGCGCGGTGGGGACGAACAGCCGGAACACGGGCAACAATCTCAACTGGATATTCCACGGGGTCACGACGGTCGGATCGCTCGCGCTCGACGTAGCCTACAAGGCGCAGGATGAGATCGTGATCACGGTCGGGTTCAGCAGTACCGCGATTGTGACCGGGGAGCCGCATCTGGCGCTGGAAACCGGCACCGTCGACGCGGTGGCCGTCTACTCCGGGGGCAGTGGAACCACGGCGCTCCGGTTCAGCTACGTGGTCCAGCCGGGCGACACCTCGGGAGACCTGGACTACCCCCCGGGCGACTCGCTGGTCCCCAACGGCGGGACGATGAAGGACCCCGAGGGGTACGACCTGGACCTGACCCTCCCGCTCCCGGGTACGCCGGGGTCGCTGGGAGGGGACAGGAGCATCGTCGTGGATACCGCCGCGCCGCTCCCGGCGTTCGTCGCCGCGCCGCCTTCCGGAACCCTGATGAGGGACAACCGGCCGGCTTTGTCCGGGACCGCCGAGGCGGACAGCACCGTGGAGATATCCGACAGCGGCTCGTCCATCGGGAGCGCGAAGGCTGACGGGGCGGGCAACTGGAGCCATGTCCCGGCGCCGTTGGCGGACGGGACGCACGTCTTCACCGCGGTGGCGCGGGATGCCGCCGGGAACGTGAGCGCGACGTCGAACTCGGCCACGGTGACGATCGACACGGCGGCCCCGGCGGCTCCCGCCATCCTGGCACCCGTGAGCGGATCGACGACCAACGTCGCCGTGATGCAGGTCGCCGGCACTTCCGAGGTGAACAGCCGGGTCGAGGTCTTCGACGGCGTGGTCTCGCTGGGGACGACGGGAACGGGGGCCGGCGGGGAGTGGGGATACACGCCGGGCGCTCTGGCGGAGGGAATGCACGTCCTGACGACGAAGGCGCGGGACGCGGTGGGGAACCTGAGTGGACCGTCGAATACGGTGAGTTTGACGGTGGACACGGTTGCCCCGGCGGCGCCCGCCATCGTGGCGCCCGTAGATGGAACGAGCACGAACAATCCGGCCCCGGCCGTTTCGGGAACGGCGGAGCCGCTGGCGACGGTGCGGGTCTTCGACGGCGCGGCCTTGCTCGGAAGTGCGGCGGCGGACGGGGCGGGGAACTGGGCGTACGCCCCGGCGGCGCTGGCGGACGGAGGCCACTCGTTCACGGCGGACGCGCGGGACGGGGCGGGGAACACGGGACCCGCTTCGGCGGCGGTCGCGGTGACGGTGGACACTGGGGTGCCGGCGGCGCCGGTGATAACGGCGCCCCCCAGCGGGACGCAGACGGCGCACGGCGCGTTCACGCTGACGGGGACGGGGGAGGCGAACGCGACCATAGCCGTGCACGAAGGCGCGGTCCTGCTCGGGTCGACGGCCGCGGACGGGGGCGGCAACTGGCACTTCACGACTTCGGCGCTGGGGAACGGCCTGCACTCCCTGACGGCGAATGCCCGGGATGCGGCGGGCAACGAGAGTGGCCCCTCGGCGGCGGTGGACGTCACGGTGGATACGGCCGCTCCGGCGGCTCCCGTGATCTCGTCGCCGGCGGACGGTACGGTCGTGAGTGACGCCACGCCGCAGGTGACGGGGACCTCCGAGGCGCTGGATACGGTCGAGGTCTTCGACGGGGCCGCATCGCTGGGAACGACGACCGCGAACGGGGCGGGGAACTGGAGCTTCACGGCCCCGGTCCTGTCCGAGGCGGCGCACACGCTCACGGCGAAGGCCCGGGACGGGGCGGGCAACGAGAGCGGGCCGTCGAACGCGGTGACCGTGACGGTGGACACGACGGTGCCGGGGGCGCCTTCCATCGCGTCCCCGCCGAGCGGAACGACGACGAACGACAGCACTCCCGCGCTGGCCGGAACGGCGGAAGCGCTGGGCACGGTCGAGGTCTTCGACGGTGCGGCATCGCTCGGGACGGCGAAGGCCGATGGCGCCGGGGCCTGGAGCATGACCGCGCCGGCGCTGGCGGACGGGGCCCATTCGCTCACGGCGAAGGTGCGGGACGCGGCCGGGAACGAGAGCGGGCCGTCGGCGGCGGTCGCGGTGACGGTGGATACGGCGGCTCCGGCGGCGCCCGTGATCACCTCGCCTCTCGCCGGGTCGGTCACCGGGTACAACACGCCGTCGGTGTCCGGCATCGCGGAGGCCAACGGGGTCGTCGAGGTGCTGGACGGGCCAGCGTTGCTCGGCGCGGTGCAGGCGGATGGGGCGGGGGCGTGGAGCCTGACCCCACCGGTCCTGGCGGACGGACCGCACACCTTCACGGCGAGGTGCCGGGACAAGGCGGGCAACACCGGCGGCCCGTCGGCGGCGGTCATGGTCACGATCGATACGACGGCCCCGGCCGCGCCGGTCATCGTGTCGCCGGCGACCGGGGCCGTGACGAACGACAACACGCCGGCTGTCGCCGGGACGGCGGAGCCGGCCCTCCTGGTGGAAGTCCGTGACGGCGCGGCCCTGCTGGGAAGCGTGGCGGCGGACGGGGCGGGGAACTGGGCATACACTCCGGCGGCGCTGGCGGACGGGGCCCATTCGTTCACGGCCAGGGCGCGGGACGCGGCGGGGAATGCGGGGCCGGCTTCGGCGACGGTGAGCCTGACGGTGGACACCGTCGCCCCGGCGGCCCCCGTGATCTCATCGCCCATGGACAACTTCATGGTCTACGGGAGGCAGGTGGTCCTGGCGGGGACGGCCGAGGCCAACAGCACGGTCGTCGTCCAGGACGGCGGGACCACGCTGGGCGGCGCGACCGCGGACGGGACGGGCAGGTGGACGTTCGCGGCGGAAAGCATGGATGAGCGGACCCATCGGTTCACGGCGACGGCGCGGGATGCGGCGGGCAACACCGGCCCGCAATCCTCCCCCCTCAGCGTCCGTGTGGGTCCGCCGGTCGACGGGCTCGCGGCAATGTACCCGTATCCCAATCCGGCGCGGGCCGGCGCCAGGGTCAGGTTCACCCGGTTCGCGGGGAAGGTCGAGATCCGGATCTTCACGCTTTCCGGGCGCCACGTCGTGACGCTTTCCGGGGACGGGTTGGCGGACGTCGTGTGGGACCTGTCGAATGCCGGGGGCGGCAAGGTGGGCCCCGGAACCTATGTCTGGCTCGCACAGGCTCCGGGCGGCGGGAAGAAGACCGGCCGGCTGGTCGTGGACCGATGATGCGGGCCCTCCTTGCCGCGCTCCTGCTCCTTCCGTCCGCCGGCGGGTTCGCGGCCTCGGGCGGCCGGAACGTCTTCGACTTCCTCGCCCTCGATGTCGGCGGCAAGCCGCTGGCCATGGGCGGAGCCTTCACCGGGCTGGCCGACGACATCAACGCGATGTTCTACAACCCGGCGGGGCTGGGCGGCATCGGCGACGTCCAGGCGACGCTCTTCTACCGGAAGTGGCTCGCGCAGACGGGTTACTCGTACGCGGCGGTCGCCGGTCCCGTGGCCGGGCTGGGATCCTTCGGCGGGAGCCTGCTCCAGGCGGGCGGGCCGCCCATCGACTCTTACGACGCGGAGGGAAACCCGAACGGCACCATCAACCCGCGGGGAACCGTCGTCGCCCTGAGCTGGGGGAGGGCGGTCCTGCCGGGAGTCCTGGCCGGGGCCACCGTCAAGTACGCGGAGGAGGAGTTGGCCGTTTCACGCTCGACGGCCGTGCTGGCGGACCTCTCCGTGCTGGCCGACATCACCGGAAAGATACGGGCGGGATTCCTCGTGGGCAACGTGGGGATGGCGCAAGGCGGCTCCGCGCCGCTGACCATGCGGGGAGGCGTCTCGGTCTCGCTCCTCGACCGGAGACTGCAGGGCGTCGCCGAGGCGACGGTGGCAGGACGGGACGACCCGCAGGTGATGGCGGGGGCCGAGTACCGCGTGGTGGAACCATTGGCCCTGCGGGCCGGATACATGATGGAGATGGGCGGCCGGGACCTCGGCGGGATGACGGGGTTGACCGCCGGCGTGGGTTTCCGGTTCGGCTCGATATCGCTGGACTACGCCTTCACACCCCTGGGGGAACTCGGGAACGCCCACCTGATCGGCGTAACCTACCGCGCCAAGGGGGAAGTGCTCAGGTAACCGGGTTGCGGGGAGCGGGGTGGCGGCGGAACGGCGCGCGGGCGCAAGGAGTACCATCTTCTCAATGACATCCCCGGGGAGCTGGCCGCCCAACATGGCTGATGCCGATGAGTCCTGATACGCCGCCGAGGAAGCCCCTCCTTGTGCGGCCGGCCGCGCGATGAAGGCGGGAGCGTTCCTCGCGATGCTGGCGCTCGGGTTCAGGGGAGCGGCCGGCGAGGCCGGCGGGGCGCCGGCCATCCTCAAGGTCAGCCCCGACGGCCGGCACCTGACCGACGGGGACGGCAGGTTCTTCTTCTACCTCGGCGACACGGCTTGGGAGCTGTTCCACCGGCTGAAACTCCCGGATGCCGAGACCTACTTCCGGGATCGCGCCGCCAAGGGGTTCACCGTGATCCAGGCCGTGGTCCTGGCGGAGTTCGACGGGCTGGGGACGCCGAACGCGTACGGGAATACTCCCCTCATCGGCGACGACCCCGCGAAGCCGAACGAGGCCTACTTCAGGAACGTGGACGACGCGGTCAGGCTCGCGAACTCGCTCGGGCTCGTCATGGGCCTGCTCCCGACCTGGGGCGACAAGGTCGGGCCGAAGAAGTGGGGCAAGGGCCCCGAGGTCTTCACGCCCGCGAACGCGCTGGCCTACGGCCGGTTCCTCGGGAAGCGCTACCGGAAGGCGTCCGTGATCTGGATCCTGGGCGGTGACCGGGCGCCCGAGACGGAGGAACAGAAGACGATCTGGCGGGCGATGGCGAAGGGCCTCGCGCAGGGCGACAAGGGAAGGCACCTGATCACGTACCACCCGTGGGGCGGGGCGTATTCCGGTGACTTCTTCCACGGCGAGGACTGGCTGGACTTCAACGGCTTCCAGTCCGGCCACGGCTCCCGGGACACGGACAACGCGGCCATGATCGGCAGGGACTACGCCCGCGTTCCCGCCAAGCCCTGCCTGGACCTCGAGCCGGCGTACGAGGACCACCCGATCAACTGGAAGCCCGAGAACGGGTGGTTCGACGACGCCGACGTGCGCGTCGGCGCCTGGCGCGCGCTGTTCGCGGGAGCGTGCGGGCACACGTACGGCTGTCACGACATCTGGCAGTTCCTGGACGCGGGGCGGGAGCCGGTGAGCTCGGCCCGGACCCCGTGGCGCGAGGCCGTCAATCTCCCCGGCTCCGCCCAGGTCGGGTTCGCCCGGAAGCTGATCGAGTCCCGGTCGCCCCTCAGGCGCGTTCCGGACCAGGGCGTGTTCGCGCAGGACCCCGGCCAGGGGGCGCTGAAGCCACGCGCCTGCCGGGGGTCGGACGGGAGCTACGTCCTCATATACCTGCCCGAAGGGGGCTCGACGGAGATACGCATGGATGTCGTGAGGGCCGCGACGGCGAGGGCGTCGTGGCTCGATCCGCGTACCGGCCGGGCGACGGATGCCGGCGAGCACCCGGCGCGGGGAACGATGTCGTTCGCCGCCCCCTCCTCGGGCCGCGGGAACGACTGGGTCCTGGTGCTGGACGCGGCCCCGCGGTGACCGCCGCCCCGCCGTCTTCGCGCGAGTCCACGGCGAGGGAGTGCGCGGATTCCATCTATCGGTATATCGACCGGACTGCGATAGCGGAGCCAAGCGGGTTTCGCTGGCTCGAATACGACAACAACCAAGAGAAGGGGAAGCCGTCCATATACTTCGGGGAGGCCGGGATCAGCCTCTTCCTTGCCGACTACCACAGGCTGACCGGAACCGGCCGGGCCGCCGTCCTCGCCAAGGGCGCCCTGGACTGGTCGAGCGCCGAGTCGCTCTGGGAGCAGAGCGGCCCGGACCTCATTTTCGGCTACGGAGGGATGGCGTGGGCCTGGCTGCACTGGGCGCAGGGCCGGCAGGACAGGGAAGGGATCGATCGCGCCGTCCGGATCGCGGAGAGGGTGGCGGCCAACGCCACGAAGGCGAGCGAGTGGGGAACCTGCACGGACCTGATCGGCGGGGTCGCCGGCGACGGGCTTCTCTTTCTCAGGGTCTGGCGGACCACGGGGGAGCCCCGGTGGCTGGAGTCGGCGGTGGGGCTCGGCCGGTGGCTGGCCGAACGGAAGATGGCGGTGGAGGGGGGAGTCGCATGGTACTTCTTCGCCGGGGGGGCGGACAAGACGGTCTTCTGGGGTGCCGCGCACGGACTGGCCGGGATCGCCGTGTTCATCTCCGAGCTCTACGAGGCAACGCGGGCTGAGGAGTGGCGGGAACTCGCGACCGCGTGCGTCGGCGCGCTCGAGCACGCCGCGGTCGAGGATCACGGCGGGCTCAACTGGAACCGCGGTCCGGGGATGGAGCCCGTGAGCCGGTGCCAGTGGTGCCACGGGTCGCCGGGGGTGGGGCTGTTCATGGTCAAGGCGGCCCGGGTACTGGACCAGCCGCGCCTACTCGGGCTCGCGGAACGGGCGGGTGATGCCGTGATCGGGTACGGCGACTGCCGGAAGAATCCTTCCCTATGCCACGGGCTGGCGGGGAACGCCGAGCTCCTGATCGATCTCTACCGGGCGACCGGGAAGGCGAAGTGGCTCGAAGCCGCGGGCCGGTTCGGGGAGATGATCGGGAAGTACCGGGTCGAGGAGGGGGGGCAGGAGGCCTGGCAGTCGGACGAGCCCGGGTTCACCTCGCCGAACCTCCTCTGCGGCGCCGCCGGCACCGGTCACTTCCTTCTGCAACTGATGACCGCGGGAAAGCTTCCCCGCGTCCTGCCGTAGGAGCGACGTGATGGGCCGTTCGACATCGGGACTGGCCGTGGTATTCCTGGTGGGGATGCTGTCGCCCGCCTGCGTCGCCGGATCGGCTCCGGAAACCGCGTGGACTTCCTGCGGCTGGGGTGGGGGTGGGTTCTTCTGGTCCTGCGTCTTCGATCCCCGCCGGAGCGGGGTCATCTATCTCGGGGGCGACGTCGCGGGGGCGTACAAGTCCGAGGACTATGGGGCCACGTGGCGGTTCATCAACCGGGGCCTCTCCGACTACGCCGTGTACGCGCTGGCCATCTCCCCCTCTAGCCCGGATACGCTCCTGGCGGGAACGACGTCCGGGATCTGCAAGACCACGGACGGGGGCCGGACCTGGAGCTCCCTTGAATCCACGGGTCCCCGAGCTCGCGGGATCGTCATGGACCGGGAGCGCAGTATCGAACCCCTGGCCTTCGATTCCTCCAACGCCGACATCATGTACGCGGGCGGCAGTTCGGGCACGGTGTTCAAGTCTTCGGATGGAGGAGCACACTGGGCCCCGATATTCCGGTTCGGACCCGGGGTCGTGTCCGCAATCGCAGTGGCTCCGTCCGGGAAGACTCTCCTGGCCATGCACGCCGATTCCGGCCTCGCCCGCAGTGAGGATGGGGGAGCGACCTGGAAGAAGCTGGACGGCCCCGGGGGAGGGTGCAACGCGGCCTTCAGCCCCGCCGATCCCGGGATCGCTTACGCGGCGTTCGGGAGAAACGGCGTGTGGAAGTCCGAAGACGGCGGGAGGACGTGGCGGCCCGTGGCCATCAGCCCGCAACCTGGGCTGGACGTCCGGCAGGTGGTGCTCCACCCGACGGATCCCCGGATCCTGTGGTGCCTGGGGGCCAAGGATTGGGGTGGAGCCGTGATGCGCTCCGACGACGGCGGACTCACCTGGGCCGTGGCGCGCAGTATGCGCAAGAGCCCCGCGAATCCGACCCTGCCGCAGGAGGACGGCGGTCCGGCGAACGAGTGCGGGATGAGCGCCCTGTCCCACCTAGCGGTCAGCCCGTCGGATCCGGGGAAGGTCTTCGCGGCGGGGAACTGGAGGAACGCGTGGAGTTCGGACGGGGGAAAGACGTGGGAAGAGCGCGTCCGGGGCGCGGACATAACCTGCGTAACGGACATCCAGTTCTCGGGTACGCGGACCTTCGTCACGGCCATGGATGAAGGCCTCCTGGCGAGTTCCGACCGGGGCCAGACCTGGGAGCAACTCTCCCCCCTGAAGTGGTCGCCGGACTTGAGCGGCCATCAGTGGCGGGTGCGGGTGCTGGACCCGGCCACCGGCCGCAAGCTCATCTCCACGGTGTCGCTCTGGGAAGCCGGCCGGCCGTTCCCGAACAGGATCCTGGTCAGCGACGACGGCGGGAAGAGCTTCGCGACGTCGACGAAGGGCCTGCCCCAGGGGTCGACAGCGCTGAACACGATGTGGGGGCGCTCGTACGCCCGCGCGCTGGAGGCGGACCCCAACGATCCGAACACCGTGTACCTGGGGCTCGACGGCGACCCCGATCCCGGGAACAACTTCCCGGGAGGCGGCTTGTACCGGTCCCGCGACGGGGGCCGGTCGTGGGCGAGGCTATCGAACCAGCCCGGGAGCCTGCGCATGTTCTACGCCCTCGCGGTGGCTCCCACCACACCGTGCACGATCTATTGGGGAGCATGCGGGGACAAGGGGGGTCTATACCGGTCCACGAATGAGGGCAAGACCTGGGCGCGGGTCTTCGATGCCGAGGCCTGGATCTTCAACGCCGCGGTTTCCCCGGCGGGGACGGTGTACGCCGCGGGAAAGAACCTGTGGAAAAGCGGGGACCGGGGGAAGACCTGGCGACAGCTCACCTCTTTCGACGACGACCTGGTCGTCGTGGGGCTGACGCTGGACCCTGCCGACGAAAGACGGATCTGGATTTCGCGCGTGAACTGGGACAGCACGGCGGAGGGAGGCGTGTATCGCACCAATGATGGCGGCGGAACCTGGGAGGAGATTACCGGCGACCTTCCGTGCCGCAAACCGCTGGTCCTCAGGTACAACCCCGCCACGCGCGAGTTGTGGGCCGGCGGCCCCGGGCTCTTCAGGACTGCCCAGTAGACGAACGGAGGCGCCCTACCTGGTCTTGCGGGTCAGCCACCACACGGCGGTCAGGATGACCGAGCCAATCGCGAAGCCCATGATTATCCAGAATGCGTACGGATGCCTCTGCAGCGGGATCGTGACGTTCATCGAGAAGGCGCTGACGACTAGGGTCGGGATCATGATGGCGATGGTGATTATGTTCAGGGTCTTCATGAGCACGTTCAGGTTGTTCCCGACTATCGAGGCGCGGGCGTCCATGAGGCTCGCCAGAATGTTCGAGTAGATGTCGGCCTGCCGCTGGCACTGGTTGTTCTCGATGGCCATGTCGTCGAGCAGTTCCAGCTCGTCCTGCGTCAGCGACAGCCGGGCGGCGGTGTTCTTGATGCGCTCCATCAGGATGCCGTTGGTCATGATCGAGTTCTGGTAGAAGACCATGGACTTCTCCAGCGCGAAGAGCTGGAGCAGGTACCTGTTCTCGAGGGACGTGTTGATCTTGCTTTCCAGGTCGCCGGTCACCTTGTAGATGCCCCGCAGGTGCTCGAGGAAATGGGAGGTGGAGGCGTAAAGGATCCTGAGCCAGAGGTGGTTGAGGGAAGTCACGCGGCTGAAGACGCGGGCGGAGAACACGCCGATGTCCTCCTGCAGGACCAGGATGACCTTGTCCTTAAAGATGAACAGGCCGGCCGATGACGTCTTGAACCTCAGGTGGTCGCCTCCCTCGTAGTGGAGGGGGCACTTGTAGATGATCGCGACGTGCTCGGGCTCGAACTCGAGCCTTGAGAGCTCGTCGGGGTCGAGGGAGGAGTTCAGGGTATGCTCATCGAGCCCGTGGGTCTTGATGAGTCCCTTCTTCTCCTCCTCGGTCGGGTCGATGACGACCAGCGCCTGGGGGGATTCGGCGCCGTTCTCGACGACCCGGTTGTCCTGGATCCTGTAGGTCTTGATCATCTCGGCTCCCCAGAGCATACTCTGCGGTCGCGAGGGTAACAACTCCGAAGGGCCTTCCCGCGGGGGGACGGACCTCCGGTCCTCGGGTTCCCGGGCGGTGGTATCATCCGTCACGTGAAGGCGCTCCGGGTCCTGGTCATGGCCGCGATCCTGGCTGGCATTCCCCGGTTTGCCCCGGCGAAAGACGTGCCGCGCCTGCTCTACGTGATGGACTTTGAGACCGGAAACCTCGACCAGTGGCCGAGGAAGAAGCTCCCCGCGGCGGACTCCGCGCACGTCGTGACGAATCCCGTCCGCGCCGGACGTTACGCGGCGGAGTTCGTCCTGCGGAAATCGGACCCGATGGTGTCGGAGGGCAAGCGGTGCGAGCTCCAGGTCAACGATGTCGGCGAGATCGGCGGGGAGTACTGGTATGGGTTCAGCACCATGATCCCCGCGGACTGGCGGGCGGACGCCAAGGCCGGCGAGGTGGTGGCCCAGTGGAAGGGGCGGCCGGACGAGGAACTCGGGGAGTCGAGCACGCGAAGCCCGTCGCTGGCCCTGCGCGTGGCGGGGGAGAACTGGCGGGTCACGGTCCAGGCGGACCCGAACCCCTTGACGCGCGAGAGCGGCACCCCGCGGAAGAGCGTGTGGCGGGGGAAGATCACGCGGGACGCGTGGACGGACTGGGTGTTCCGCGTCCGCTGGTCATACCGGTCGAACGGGCGGGTCGAGGTCTGGAAGGACGGGAAGCGGGTCAGGGTCTTCCGGGGCCCGAACGCGTACAACGACAAGGGGAAGATCTACTTCAAGATCGGCATCTACAAGCCCTCGTGGAACGATCCCGCGGTGCCTTCGGACGTGAACGTGAGGCGGATCTACCACGACGAGATCCGGATCGGCGGCGCGACCGCGAAGTACGAGGACGTCGCGCCGGCTCCCCGCGCGGGAGCGGCGTCCGGCCCGGATTCGCGCTAGGCGGCGATGACGACCCGCAGCGTCGTGGACGAGCTCGTGGCCGAAGCCGGGGTGGAGGCGGCCGGGGTCAAGACGGGAGTCGCCGCGCTCCTCTACACCTACCGGTGCACCATCGCCTGCCGGCACTGCCTCTTCGGCTGCTCGCCCGGGAGTCCCCGCGTTCACATGGCCACCCCGCAGGCGGTCAAGCATCTGCATGCGCTGCACGAGCTGGGCCGGGTGATCCACATCGCGGGAGGCGAGGCCATGGTCTACTGGGACGATCTCCGTGCCGTGCTCGAGCAGTCGCGTGCGGAAGGCGTCCAGCCCCATTTCATCGAGACCAACTGCTCGTTCGCCGCCACCGACGCCATCGTGGCCGAGCGCCTGGGTGTTCTGAAGGCCAATGGTGTGGCGGGAATTCTCCTGAGCGCCGACCCGTTCCACCAGGTCTTTGTGCCGCCCGAGCGTTTCCTCCGGGTGCGGCGCCAGGCGTACGAGCTGTTCGGGGAGAGGAACGTCTGGTGCAATCGCGACCCGGACGAGAAGATCCGCGGCCTGCCGGGCATTGCAGCCGACGAGGGACTGCTGCGGGAATACGTGCGCGCGAATCCGCCGACCCTGGTCGGCACCGCGCACCGGGAACTCCGCGGCTGCTTCGACGCGGTCCCGGTCGGGGAAGGCCCGACCGCCGGGTGCACGGTCGAGTTCTCGGAGCGGATCTGGGAGATCCACATCGATCCGTACGAGAACATCCAGACGAACTGCGGCGTGATCCTCGGCAGGGCGGATACGATCAGCCCGGCGGAGATCGTGGAGCGCGGTCCGGCCAACGCCAATCACATCACGCGGCTGCTGGCCGACGGCGGGCCGCTCGCGCTCGCGAAGCTCGCGCGGGACAGACACGGATTCGTCGTGCCGGAACGGGCGGCGAGCAAGTGTGACCTGTGCTACGCGACCCGGCTGTTCCTCCGCCGGTTCTACCCCGGGATACTCGGTCCCGCCGAGGTTTACGCGGACCCGGCCTGACGGGCCGTGGCTACAGCATCGCCTCGCACTCTTCCCGGATGATCATGGATCAGGTCTTGCGGGCGAAGGCGTAGAGTTTCCGGCCGTGCATGCCGGCGCAGTCCGGTGTCGCCTTGATCGTCCCCGTGAGTCCGGACTCCCGAAACTCGCGGTTGTCGTAACCGGCGAGCCACTCGAATCCCGCGCCCTCGGCCAGCCGCCGGGCCTCCTCGGGGTAGATGAGCCGGTACTCGGCATGGTCCACGACATCGGGTTGACCCGGAATCCGCCAAGTCCGGGTGCGGGCGAGTAGGCGCGCGTCTCGGTCCAGCGTGTGGATCGAGACCGTCGTCGCGCTGAACTCGGGCGTGTCCACCTTGCCGTCGACACGTTCCTGGAACCCGTCGCCCTCCAGGTAGCACCGGGCGTTGAGGAGATCGAAGAGGAGGAGCGTGCCGGGATGGGCGTGCGCGGCGAACGTGGCGAAGGTCCGCTCGAGGTTCATGGCGGTGCCGCAACCCAGGTCGAGTGCGGATTGCGGCGGCGCGGCCAGCCAGCGCGAGAACGCGGTCCGGCACATGGCCAGCTCGGTCTCGCCGGCGTCGGGGAAGACGATGTCGTACAGCCGCGGGTTGTCATACAGGAGGTTGTGCACCCTGGCGTCCATGCGCTGACGTTAACACAGCGCCGCGGCTGGGGCGCGGGCTATGATGGCGTCGTGAGACCTCGGGCGTGCGGCGCGCTGATCCGCGACGGGATGATCCTGATGGTGCATCACGTCCACGACGGCCGGGACTACTGGACCCTGCCCGGCGGTGGAGTCTCGCCCGGCGAGACCTTCGAGGCGGCGGTGGAGCGGGAGGTGAGGGAGGAGACGGGGCTGGCGGCTCGACCGGTCCGCCTGCTTTGGGAAGGGGAGTGGCAGTCGGACGGGAGCCGGGAGAAGTGCTTTCTCATGGAACTGGTTCACGCCGACCAGGAGGCAACCCAGGGAAGCGACCCGGAGGAGGCGCGCCTGCCTTCCGACCGCCGGATGCTCAAGGAGCCCCGCTGGTGGCCTTTGTCCGAGAAGAGCGGCGACGTGCAAGTGGCAAAGGTGCTGGCGGCGCTCGCGGCACCCCCGCCCGCCGTCCAATCACCTTCGATTGCTGCGAATCATCTGGCCGTCCTGCGCAAGCTCGATGCGCTGCTCCGCGACGCCAACATCACCTGGGTGGTTACGGGCAGTCTCGGGTTCGCGCTCCAGGGCGTGCCGGTCGAGGTGCACGACATCGACATCCAGACCGACGAACCCGGAGCTTACGCGATCGAGCGCCTCTTCGCAGATTGCGTGACACGGCCGGTGAAGCTGTCCGCGTCTTCCATAATGCGCTCGCACTTCGGGGAGCTCCTGATCGACGGCGTGAAGGTCGAGATCATGGGCGACATCCAGAAGCCGCGTACCGATGGCACATGGGATGACCCCACTGACCTGGGCTGCCATCGACGGTTCGCGGAAATCGACGGAATGCGCATTCCCGTCCTGTCGCTCGAATACGAGGAGGCCGCCTACCGCGCGATCGGCCGCACGGAGAAGGCGGACATGCTGAGGGCATGGCTGCAACGCCGGAGTCGGAGTTGACGATTCGGCGAATCGCTGATATCGTCCAATCAACATGATCCTCTAAATCTCCTCGCAGGAAACACCGCGGAGCAGGAATACCAGGAGATCGTTTCACCAACGGAGGATCACTCATGCAGCGCACATCCCGCCGAACCAGCAAGCCTGCCGGGGCCAAGCACATCAGCGTCGAGCACCTGACGTATGCCCTGCCCAACGGGACCGAGGTCATCTCCGACGTATCGTGCGTCTTCCCCCGGAAGCGGATAGGTCTCGTGGGCGACAACGGGGTCGGCAAGACCACGCTTCTCAGGATCATCCTCGGCGAGCTGGCGCCCACAAAGGGGGACGTCATCGTCGACGGCACGCTCGGGTACCTACCCCAAGACCTCAAGGTGCCGGAGGGAGCGACGGTCGCGGATGCCCTCAAGGTGAAGGCAAAGATCGAGGCCCTCGACCGGCTGGACCGCGGGGATGCCGATACCGGCGGGGAACTCCTCGGGATCATCGGCGACGACTGGGACATCCGGGAGGAGGTGCCGCGGCTCCTCAAGTCGTTCGGGCTGGATGCTCCGCTGGACCGCCCCGGAATGACCTTGAGCGGCGGCGAGCTCGTGCGGCTTCACATGGTCGGGTTGATCGTGAACCGGTACGACTTCCTCATCCTCGACGAGCCCACGAACAACCTCGACTCGGAATCGCGGCGGGCACTCTACAGGTTCATCGAGACGGCCAAGGTCGGCGTGGTCGCGGTCAGCCACGACCGCGGCCTGCTGGCCCGCATGGATGCGATCGTGGAGATGTTCCGGGACGAGCTGAAGCTCTACGGGGGCAACTACGCTTTCTACCGCGACCAGCGGCGCCTGCATGCTGAGGCCCTCGAGCGGCTGATCGTGACCAGGACCGGCGAGGTCGAAGAGGCCAGAGAAACGGCCCGGGAGACGGCTGAACGTAACGCCAAGCGGGCGCGGATGGGGAAGAAGCACGCGATCAAGGCGAATCTCCCGCGCATCGTCAGGGGTGCCTGGAAGAACTCGGCGGAAGCTCACGCCGGGAGAAGCCGGGGAGTCCACGAGCGGGTGCTGGAGGAACATGAGTCGGAACTGAGGAAGCTGCGGGAGCGGCGCAGGCCCGACAACACGATCAAGCTGGAGTTGCCGGAAACGAACGTCCCGCGGGACAAGGTTGTCTTCTCCCTGCGGGATGTGTCCTTCCGGTACGGGGACGGCCCGGAGCTGTTCCGGCCGCTGACCTACACCATGGCTGGGCCGCAACGGGTTGTGATCCGGGGTCGCAACGGGTCCGGGAAGACCACGCTCGCCAGGATCATCCGGGGCGAGCTTGCGCCATCGACGGGCACGGCATTCCTCGGGGTCCGGTCGGTCGGATACCTGGACCAGCTCACCCGGAGCCTTCCCGAGGACCGGAGCGTCCTCGAGATCATGCGCGAGGTCCACCCCGGGATGCCGGAGAGCGAGGTCCGGATCTACCTCGCGCGGCTCAAGTTCCACCGCGACGCCGTCCACAAGCGGGTCGAAGTGCTCAGCGGCGGGGAGAGGATCCGGCTGGCGCTGGCCAAGGAGTTCATCAAGCCCGAGCCGCCCCGGCTCCTGATTCTCGACGAGCCCACGAACAACCTCGATCTCAACTCGATCGAACGACTTGAAAGCGCCCTCTCCTGCTACGAGGGCGCCTTGATCGCGATCTCGCACGACGAATCCTTCCTGCGCGCGATCGGGATTACGAGCGAGATCACGGTGGGCGAGGGATAGCCGAGTTGCAGGTATAGTGGGTGGCGGGATGGGGAATGCGAGGCGGACGGTGACCGGGAGATGGGTGAGCCGGCTGAGGGCGTTCCTGCCGGAGCTAGCGGCCATGTACCCCGCGATCCGGCCGGTCTGGAGGCGGGCGACGATCCTCCTGCACGGGTCGGCCTCCAGGGGGCTGCATGACCGCTGGTCGGACCTCGACGTCTGGCTCTGGGTCCCGCGCCGGGACCTTCGCAGGATCGACGCGGCGTCACCGACCAGGTTCTTCGAGTGCACCCTCAATGGGCGGGAGGGCCACGCCAACGCTGACGCCCGCGAGAACGTGCTGGCCGCGGTCCGGGCGTGCACCTTCGGTCTGATCCATGAATTGAGGAATGCGGTCGTGGTCCGGGACCCGGGGGGATTCGGGCGCAGGATGATCGCGCTCGCGCGCCGGCCCATGCGGCCAGCCCTTCGGCGGACGCTGTTCTTCCACCACTACGTCGAGATGCGCGGGTGCCACCGGAACCTGGACAATCCGCTCAACCGCGGCGACCGGGCGGCCGTGTTCGTCGCGCTGGGCACGACCCTCACGCACGCCCTGCGCGCGGCCATGGTCCTGGACGGGGAGCCGCCGCCGTACGACAAGTGGCTGGCCCATGCGGCCGCGGGGACCCCGACGGGCCGGATCGTGGTGCGGCGGTTCGCGCGCATCATGCGGCTCGTGGGGAGCGGTGCGCTGAACCGCCGGCAGGCCGAGGTCAGGCACCCCGTCAACCTCGAGCTCCGGAAGATCCGCGCCGATCTGGTCGCCGCGGCTCACCGGAAGGGCATCCACGATGCCTGGCTCGGCAAGTGGTATCTCTTCATCGATCAGGCGCGGTCGGTGCGGGAACGCGTGCGCTGGTGAGCGGGATCATCTACCCCCTCATGATCCTTGCCTGCTCCGTCGCCCGGGCGGGAGGGCTCACCATCGCGGGGGATGACGGCTACCTCCTCGACGCGGTCGTGGACCTTCCGAAGGCGAAGGCCGGGTCCCGGGTCGTCGTGCTCCTGCACGGGTCGGGGCCGCAGACGATGGACGAGGACCTGAGCGCCGTCTGTGCCCCCGGTGTAACGAGCCGGTTGTTCGTCGACCTCTCGGCCGCGCTCACGGCGAAGGGGTTCACCGTCGTCCGGTGCAACAAGCGGGCGTACCAGGTGCATCTTTCGGCGAAGGCGGACCCCGGCTACTTCAAGTCGGACCAGTTCGCGAAATACGCGGCGCACCCGCTGAGATACACCATCGATGACGCCAAGGCGGCCGTGCGCTGGGCGCGCACGCGCTATCCGAAGGCCCGGGTCTTCGTGCTCGGCCACAGCGAGGGCGGCATCGTCGCATTGCATGCCGCGCGGGAGGAGACAGCCGTGCGCGGCGTCGGGATCATTGGGCTATCGCCCCTGGGTCTCGATTCCCTGCTCTTCGAGCAGACGGTATACCGGTACGCGGAGCAGTTCAGCGCGCTGGACAAGGACCATGACGGGATTCTCGATGACGGCGAGCTGAAGGGAGAGGGGACTTGGGTCACGGCGCTTCGGACCCAGAAGGCCACCCTCGACCTCGACCATGACGGCCGAATCTCGCGCGACGAGTTCCTGGGAGGTCAGCTCTCCAATGTACTGCTGGATCTGCCGAGTCAGGCGGAGTACCGGGTGGACGAGGCTTCCGTGCCGCGGCCTGCCGAGATCGTTCGCGACCTGGCGGTTCCTGTGACGGTATTCCAGGGGGAGTGGGACAACCAGACCCCGGCCTTCCACGCGCGGGCGGTGGAACTGCTCAACACGGCGGTGTGGAAGAAGGCCAGCGTGTCGTTCCAGTACTTCCCCCGGCTCGGTCACTCGCTCGACCAGCGGAACGGGCCGGAGGATCTCGTCTACAGGCCGGCGGATCCTGCCGCGCTGGCGGGTCTCGCGGCCGCTTTGGACCGGACATGGAGATGAGCAGGCCTTCGCCGGACCGGAGAATCCGCGGTTGCGGCCGGGCGGCGGATCGGGTACAACGCTGACATGATGAAACGGTGTGCGGTCGTGGTCGCAATCGGGATGCTCGTTGCGGGATGCGCGGTCCTGGACCAGGTCCGCCAGATGCAGACGTTCGCGCACTGCAAGTTCCGGCTGGTCGGGATCGAGCAGGTGCGGCTCGCGGGCGTGAGCATCGATGGGAAGACCTCGATCCGGCAGTTCAACGTCCTCGACGCCGTCAAGCTCACGGCCGCGCTCAGGGGCGGCGCCCTGCCCCTCCAGTTCGTCGTGAACGTCGAGGTCCAGAACCCGAACGCCCAGACGGCGGCCATGAACCGGCTGGCGTGGATACTCCTGATCGACGGGCGGGAGATGGTCCGGGGCCAGCTCGACCGCCGGATCGAGATCGCGGCTAATGGCGGACTGGCACCCCTGCCCCTCGAAATCGCGCTGGACCTGCGCCAGGCCCTCTCGGGGCAGTCCGGGGACTCGATGCTCAACCTCGCGTTCAACGTCGCGGGCGAGGGCGCGCACCCGACGCACGTGACGCTCAAGGTGAAGCCCTCGATCCTGATCGCGGGACAGACGCTCGACCTGCCTGACTACATCACCATCTCGACCGAGTTCGGCGGAGGCGCGGGCGGTCAGTAGCCCGCGCCGGAACGAGGGCGCGAGTGTGGTAAGGTAAACGCAGAATGATCACTGCCTGACTGTCACCGGCGGTGTCCGCGCCGACCCCCTAGGGTAGACGGGGCGCCCGCTGTCAGCCCAGATCAACCACCAGGCTGCATCGCTCTAAGTGTGACAGGAGGGTTCCATGGACAATCTCTACGACTACCCCAAGTATTACGAGATCGCGAT
>Ga0315281_10003356_pt1 | contig 23505 bp, 21 predicted proteins | sample YL17G07_0_MG_FD_204540 | JGI IMG/M metagenome (GOLD analysis project Ga0315281, IMG submission 204540) | Sediment microbial communities from Yellowstone Lake, YNP, Wyoming, USA - YL17G07_0 | ecosystem: Environmental > Aquatic > Freshwater > Lake > Sediment | place: USA: Wyoming | collected... | reverse complement strand
TTAAGACAATAGTTAGGACATCCATATCAAAATTTTTAGCGCTGGTTCAGAGATATCGATTATTTCTACTTTATGTCCAGCGCTCGCCGTCTCTCTCACCACCCTGACGTCTTCTTTGTCGATGGTGAATTTTTTCCCGTTCACGATGATAGTTAGATCTCCAATCTCTAGTTTCCTTGCGACATCGTCAGGGTCAGCTTCTGAAATGGCGCGCAGCACAGCCTTCGCGTCGGAACGCAAGCGCGGCCCAATTTTTGCAAAGTTGGGTTCGATCGATAGAACTCGCTCGACAACTTTTGGTTTTTCTGTAGTCACCAGAAGTTCTTGGATCTTCATCGTGCCTCGTACGTCGTCCATGGCCTGCTCTAGAAGTTTCGCATTTTTTTCATCTGCAGCATATATCTCGACAGAAGGCAACTCGGCGCTGAGCGCCATCCCTTTCTCCGACTTGAATTGGCGGATGGCGCTGACAATCAAGTTTATGAGCTCTCCCAGCCTTTCCGCGGCTTCGTCTATGAATTTATCGTCCGCGATGGGCCACTCGGAGAGGTGTATGCTTGGTTGAGTGTAGTTCGAGGCAAAATAATTGTGATATATCTCTTCTGCGAAATGTGGAACGAATGGTGCGAGCAACTTTGCCGCCGTCAAGATAATTTTGTAGAGCGTGAATTTTGATGCTTCCGCGGTCAAGTCCTCGCCATAGAGCCGATGTTTTACCTCCTCGATGTACATGTCGCAGAACTCATGCCAGATGAAAGTTTGTACGGCGATTAACGCGCGGTTGAATTGAAAATCTTCTAAATACGCGGTGACTTCTTTGACCAAGCGATTCATCCTGCTCAATATCCATCTATCCGTCGGCCTAAGATCGAGCTCTGATAAATCGGTGGGTGCACTTTCGAAATGTGGACTCGCGAATCGCGCGGCGTTCCAAAACTTGCGCATAAATTTGTAGCCGAATTCGACGTCCTTCCAAGCGAATGGGATGTCGGAGCCCGTGGAGGCGCCTATCGCGGCCCACTGCCTCAATGCGTCGGCTCCATATTTTTCTCGAGCTTTCGTGGTGTCAACGTAGTTGCCGAGGGATTTGTGCATCGCCCTCCCGTCGGCTCCCAAGACCATGCCGTTGATCAGCACGGTTTTGTACGGAACCTCGCCGACCAACGCCAAAGTGCGGACGAGCAGGTAGTAGTCCCAAGTTCTGATTATGTCGGTACCGTTGGGTTGGAGATCGGCTGGAAAGAGTCGTTTGTCCAACTTTGGCCATCCAGCGTGCGCGAGTATGGTCAGAGAGCTGTCCATCCATGTGTCGAGCACGTCGGTCTCTGGGACAAACTTATCGCCACCACATTTTTGGCATTTTTTATGAGGTTCATCTTTCGATGGGTTCACCGGCAACTTATCTTCATCCGCGACCACCGGAAAGCCGCACTTCGAGCAATACCACACGGGGATAGGGGTCGCAAAAATGCGTTGTCTCGATATCACCCAGTCCCAGTCCATCGACTCAGCCCACGCTATGAGGCGGGCGCGCATGTGCTCGGGAACCCAGCGCGCATGCTTGGCGCCTTCTATCACATTCTCCTTGAGATCGAGGACGCTCATGAACCACTGTTTTTTTGTCAAGATTTCGACGGGCGTCTTGCAGCGCCAACACACGCCGACGCTCTGCTTGAGTTTTTCCTGTCCGCTCAATAGTTCATCTGTCATAAGATTTTTGAGCACGAGTTCCTTGCACTCGGCAAGCGAGAGCCCCGCATATTCTCCAGCGGCCTTGCTCATGCGGCCCCGCTCGTCAATCGCTTTTATGACGGGCAACTTGTAGCGCATGGCCCAGCGGACGTCCGTCTTGTCGCCGTAGGTGCATATCATCACAACGCCGGTGCCGAACTGCGGGTCGACCTCGCGGTCCTCTATGATGTCCACAACTTGGCCGAATACCGGAACTTCGAGCTTTTTCCCGACATATTTTTTGTAGCGTTCGTCATCTGGATGGACGGCCACCACGACGCAGGCGTGGAGATATTCTGGGCGCGTCGTGGCGATGGTCAGAAAATCGTTTTCTCCGACAATTTTGAATTTGATATAGTTGAGCGAACTCTCACGGTCATCGTACTCGACTTCGGCGTCGGCTATCGCCGTCTCACATCTCGGGCACCAGTTGACCGGATGCTCGCCGCGGTAGATCAAGCCCTTATTGTAGAGTTGCACGAATGAGAGCTGTGTCTTGCTGTAGTAGCTCGGGTCCATCGTGCGATATTCTGTCGACCAATCCATCGAAAAGCCAAGCGAGTTCATCTCCTCGCGCATGTGGGCGATGTTTTCTTCTGTGAGTTTGATGCAGAGCTCGCGGAATTTTTCAGGAGGGAGGTCGCCTTTGCGGATGCCGTAGCGCTTCTCGACTTGCACCTCAGTTGGTAGACCGTGACAGTCCCAACCCTGAGGAAAGAGCACGTTGAAGCCTCGCATGCGTTTGTATCTTGCGACGATATCGAAGTAGGTCCAGTTGAATGCAGTCCCCATGTGAAATTCCCCGCTCGGGTATGGTGGTGGGGTGTCTATGACGTAAGTTGGAGTTTTAGTATCCTCGCGCTTGAATCTATAGACATCTAATTCAATCCATCGCTGTTGCCATTTTGGCTCTATTTCGAGCGGATCGTAATCCTTTGGGACTTCCATCTAAACCAACCAAAAAATCAGGGGCAAGACATATAAAATAGGCTCCACTTTTGAGAAGAAAAACATCCAATTAAATCGCGTGGAAATTCATCCTATTTCTTCCTTGCTTTCCTCACAGCTTGCATGTACTTCTTTACTCTAGATATATCGACAGGATTTTCGTTTATTCCTTCTTTTTTCAGGTCCGTGCCGACGATGATCCCGTCGGCATATTTTAGAAAATCTTTGACATTTGCAGCAGTGGTGCCGCTGCCAATGAGCACCGGCGTATCCCCAGCAAATTCTTTGGCCTTCTTGACTTTCTCCAGCTCGGGAGCCCAGCCCGTCAATTTTCCGCTGACGATGAGCGCGTCGGCGAGATATCGTTCGGTCCACAGTATATGTGTTTCCAAATCGATACCAGGGAAAGGCACTGAATGTTTCTTGTCGACATCGGCAAAGATCTTGATGTGTTCGGCCCCCAAATGTTTTCTCAACCTCAACAGCTCTGCGGCGCAGCCGTGATCGAATTCGCCCGTGTCCCAGACCCTTGCTCCAGCCAGAAGACAAATCCGAACAAATTTTGCTCCAGAGGCAACTGCGATGGACAGCGTCACCTTTCCACCGTTGTGGATGACGTTTATCCCCGTCGGAAGGTTGGTGCTCTTGATCACTTCCCTCGCCACGACAGCTTGTGCGGTCATCTCCTCAGGCGGCACATCTTCTCCAACGTAGTACGGGTGGTCCCACATGTTCTCGACTATCAGCCCGTCCACGCCACCCTCCTCGAGAGTTTTTGCGTCGGCCAGAGCTTTTTCGATGATGGTGTTCATGCCGTAAAAATCGTAGCCTGGTGCGCCTGGCAAAGGTATCAGGTGGACCATCCCTATTATCGGCTTGTCCGCACCGAAAATTTCTTGCAAATTTTTCATTTTCACATTATCCATTTTTTCTTTCCATTCCACCATGCAGAAACACCCCTTTGGTTCATAGCGTGATAAAGTAATAAATTTGTTGTTAGATTCAACTCGTGACTTCATTCGACGTTGGCGAAACTTTCTGGTTTTGGTCGCGCGAACGCCAAGTTTGGCTGCTTGGATGGGCGCTTCACCTTGATTTCTTTGTCGATGTTCACATGCAGGCCGACGTATCCAGGCATCGTCTGGACACCGGTCTCCTCTTTTATCCGAGCCGCCTCCTTCTCAGGACTGTGCATGAGAAAGAGCATACCCATGTGCATGATGACCGCCAGCTCCGGCTTCACCTCCTTCAAAAGTGAGATGAGGTCGTCGGAGCAGAGGTGCCACTTGATGCGCATCGCCAGGGGCCTCGTGATGTTTGCTATCAGGACCCTAGAGTTTTTGAAATTTTTCGCAAGTCCATCAAAATATTGCGTGTCGCCAGTATAGCCGATGGTTCCGTCTCCCGTGTGAATCTTCAATCCAAATGCTGTCGGGTCGCTGTGTTGCGCTGGTGTGGCTTCAAGCTCGAGTTCATTGAGTTGGTATGTTGTCCCTGATTTCATGTGAATGATCTCCGCTGGTTTTTCTTTGTGATAGTTTGAGATCGCTGGACCAAATTTTCCCATTCCTTTGAGCACGCTTTCGCTTCCCACGAATGCGCCGCGCTTCTTCGTCATGTGTTGGGTCATGGCTTCGATGAGCACCTCGGCATCGCAGTAGTGGTCGGGGTGGCAGTGGGTGACGACTACGCAATCGAGGTCGAGTGGACTCAGGCCGTGCTGGTGCGTGAGGAGAAGCGCTCCTGGGCCGGGGTCGACGTGTATCTTTGCGGTGTCGTGTATTCGAAATCCCCCCGTGTTGAAAATTTGATCGATGGTCATGTAGCGTCCGCCGCCGCACCCCAGGAACACTAGTTCTACCACACCATCACCGCAGGAAAATAATCACATCTCTAGTTAAACTAACGCCTGAGCTTCGGCAAGGGTTGGTCGAGCTTTTTTAGACCCTTCTTCGCGTCGACGATGAGCTTCTTCAGGACCTCCTTCGCTTTTTCGTCCTTCGTCGCCCTCAGCGAGCTCCTGGCAAATTTCACGACATCCTCCAAGTGGCGCTCGGGCTTGAAGTTGCGGTCCCCCCAGTCGAAGATCGCGCAGATGTTGCCGGGCAGGAAGCCTGTGTCGTAGTCGCCGTATGCCGAGGTGACGCGCTTTTTTGTCTCCTCGGGCAACATCGCCTCGCCAGCCTTTCTGAAGAGTAGATCAGTGCCGTTGTCCGCCAGACCGAAGAGGCCCTCGGCGACGAAGAGATGGATGTCGAAATCTGGCCACCACTCGCGGAACCGTTTCTCCCATTCGAGCAGCTTGGTGCAGCCCTTGTACGAGGCGGCGATGCTGAAGACGAGTAATTTTTGAACATCGTAGTCCCGTTCCCTGATTTCGCTGCGCGTCGCTGCCAACGTCTGGCTGAGCGAAACGCCTGTGGCAATTGTGTCGCCCGTGAAAAGGACGCCGTGCTCCGGTAGCGCATCGAAATTCGTGTAGAAGATGTAGGCGCCGAACTCGCCTCCCGATACCCTGAATCGCCTAGCGCCGACGAAGCAGCGGGGCAGGTAACTATCGAAGAGCTGCTCGAACGCCTGATCGAAGCCGTAGCCCAAGCTCCCGCGCAACACCACGATTTCGCTGATGTCGCGGGTGCTCAGCTTCTTCAGTCCAGGCAAGGTGTTCCAAGCAACCTTCAAAAAAGTCTTGCTGCATTCGAGCGCGAGGTCCCGAAGTTCCATGCCGCAGACCGTCGGATCGTACAAAATTTTTCTGGCCGGGGGCATGCACACGATGTGGGTGTTCTTTGGCAGTTGGAGATGTTCGACCTTGTAAATGCTAGAGCCGGCCACCGTCCCGATCTTTTTTGGATTGGTCACGCGAGCACCGTTGAATTTTCTCATCACATCTATTAAAGTTCGCCAGCTCACGCAACTATCATAGATGTTTCCGTGTTTCTGATTCCGGGAATGGCTTGGATCTTGCCGACGACCTTATCGCCAATGTCCTTCAGATCGGCCGCTTCGACCCTCACGACTATGTCAAATCTTCCCGTTGTCGCGGCGGCGAATTTGACTCCGGGGAGCTTTTTGACCTCATCGAGAATTTTTAGTGCCTTACCAGGGTCGGTGCGAATGTATACGATTGCTTGCATTTTCCAGCCTCCTCAGTTTTGGTGGACCGGGCGGGATTTGAACCCGCGACCTCTCGCTTGCGAAGCGAGCGTTCATGCCACTGAACTACCGGCCCCAGAAGAGATTTTCAACGCCTTCAGTTTAAAAGCTACTCCTGCCACTTGAAAAGATGTACTTGTTCATGATGCTCTTCAATTTTATCTCTTCAAATTTTACCATGGCAAACCTTCGCTGGGCAGGTGAACCGTTTGGCATATAAACCCCCTCGTGCAGTTAAAATAGGATACTGAGAGGCTTCAACGAAGCTGTTCAAGAGAGGCAGTTAAACTGTTTCTTTTGAGATGTATCCTAAAAATAGGAGTGTAGAAAAATGGAACGAAGAAGTTTCGGTCGCAGGGAAGGCTTCCAGCGCGAAATGCATAAGACGACCTGCTCCGACTGTGGAGCGGAGACGGAAGTCCCCTTCAAGCCGACAGACGGAAGACCTGTATATTGCAGGGAATGCTTCCAGAAGCGCAGACCCGCGAGACCCCGATTCTAAGGGCTTTTAATTAGGCCTAATTCTGGGATGTTCGCTCGGGTTAGCGGTAGCTTTCTTGCGGCCTCAGAAAAAATTTAAGTGTAGTAGTTAATTCATAGCGGGGGCCCGTAGCTCAGCTTGGCTGGAGCGCTCGGCTGATAACCGGGAGGTCGAGGGTTCAAATCCCTTCGGGCCCACCACTCTATATTTTTTATCGATAGTTGTTGTACCAGTACTCTTTCACAGCATCGAAACTTGGTCTTTTGAAGAGAGTTTCTGGCTTCGTCCGATCTCCGCCCACCACGCCCCAGCGAAATGGAGTTGCCAATTCGGGTTCTTGGTAATCGAACAGGTCGATAGACACGCCGATAACTTTCGGATTTTCGATAAAAATTCTTAGGGAATTGACGTATTGCTCCGTTTGCCATTCTTCAGAATAACCGCCAGCCCGAGGGTTGTGGAAAGGCAAATTGTCGTCGTTGTTAGCAGGATACCCCAGCGCCCAAACGAAGATTTCTTTATCGATTGAAGACCACACGTCCAAAGCCGTTTGTAGCGTTTCCCAATTATCAACTTTATCATAGGCCCCGCTGGCGACATTGAAACCAAACGCATCAAACTGGACATTCTCTTGAATCATGCGTTCAACAAAGTCCGCGACAAGAATTTTTCCGCGGTCGCCAGTGTTATCGAGAGTTTCTTCCGGACGAAATTCGGTTGGAGTCAAGGGAATTACAATTTTTGCATCCGGGTCGATGTTTTTGATCAGCCCAACTTCCCACTTGATCCAGTCTATGATCCAAGCATTGGTGATGTTTTCTTGGATTTCATGGCCCCCGAAATTAGTCTCTAGTTCGACGAGATAGATGTCTACAGAAATATTCCTTTGTTTTACTTGTCTGACGGCTTCTTGGACAAATTCACCATACTCTTCCTTGAACTCACCATCAAGGTCTTTGTTATTCACCCACGCAGGAATATTGTTCGGATTCCAAGCCAAGGTAGAAAGGATTCCAATTCTTAGCATACAATGCTCGTATTCATCGACGTTTCCAGGAAATACGTTCCCCCAGTTCCATTGATTGTCAACAGGCTCATATTCAGACCAATCCTCAAGATATATTGGGATTGCATTTACGCCTAATTCTTCAGCAAACGCCCCTCCTACGTTTGGCCCTTCTGCATCATGAAGCATGAATTTGGCACCAATCGGCGATCTCCTTGGCCGTCGTACGATGACGACAATAGAGCAAGCCACAACTGTAACTACAATTACCAAAACTGCTACCCGAGCGTTCAAATTTTCACATTATATTGTTATGTTTTGAATCTTACTTAATTCTTTTGAGGATGGTTGAATAATTAACAGATGTGATAAGATGGTAGACGAAAAGCTCTCGCGCATGAAGTCCGCGATCGGCGATTGTGGCAGCGCCGTGATAGCGTTCTCTGGCGGAGTAGATTCGTCGGTGGTTTGCGCTGTTGCCCATGAAGTTTTGGGTGGCAATGTCGTTGCAGTCACAGCTATCTCTCCAACATATCCTTCTGGAGAAATTGAGGTTGCGAAAAAAGTTGCTGAGCAGATAGGCATCAAACACAAAATCATAACCACGAATGAGCTCGAGGACAAGAACTTCACAAAAAATCCCGCCGAGCGATGTTATTATTGCAAGAGCGAACTTCTGAGAGAGCTCGATGGTGTGCGGAAAAAATTGAGATTTGAGAAGATCTTCGACGGAACAAATAGTGATGATTTTTTTGATTTCCGACCTGGGTTGCGCGCAGTGAAAGAATTTAGTGTTTTAAGCCCCCTAGCGCTCGCTGGGATGACAAAGGAGGATGTGAGGAAGCTCGCCGTGCAGCTCGGTTTGCCGAACGCCGACAAGCCCGCGAATCCATGTCTTGCGTCGAGGATACCGTTCGGTCAAAAAATCACGCGAAGAAAGCTGCAGCGGATAGCTAAGAGCGAGGAGTTCCTACGCTCTCTGGGATTTCGAGTCGTGCGGGTACGTGATCACGGTGATCTGGCTAAGGTGGAAGTTGGAAAGGATGAGTTGAAAAAAGCTAGAAAGCTCGAAGATAAAATTTGTGCAGCTTTGAAGAAGATCAGCTATACATGCGTTGAACTTGACCCTCGCGGATATCGTATGGGTGGCGCAAATGAATTTATTAGTGATGTTTGGAAAGGTCAAATCTCTTCAACAGCAGCGAGTTCCCGACGACGGTCACATCGCTCAGGACCATCGCGATCGCGGCGATCATCGGTGAGATGACGACGATGCCCAAGAATGGGTACAGTACACCTGCCGCCACAGGTATCGCCACCACGTTGTAGAAGAACGCTAGAAATAAATTCTGTTTGATTTTGCCCATTGTCTTTTTACTCAACTCCATGAAACACGCGACATCAGTTAGATTGTTTTTCATCAGCACGACTTCTCCCGCTTCCATCGCGACGTCCGTGCCCGCGCCTATGGCTATTCCAACATCGGCTTGGGTCAGGGCAGGCGCGTCGTTGATGCCGTCTCCGACCATCCCGACGACTTCACCTTTTCTCTGCAATTTCTTGATCTCGTTCACCTTGTCCTTCGGTAGGACATCAGCGATGACCTGATCGATTCCTGCTTTCTTCGCTATAGCCTTCGCAACTCGCTCGTTGTCCCCGGTGAGCATAGCCACCTTCACGCCAGATTTCTTTAGCTCGTTCACGGTTTTGATGGAATGTTTTCTCAGCACGTCGGCCACGGCGATGAGCCCAACAGCCTTTTTGTCGACTGCCAAAATCATCGTTGTCTTACCTTCGCCCTCGAGTTCATCGATTCGTGCATCCAAGTGCGCAGTGCTCACTCGCTTGGTCGACATCAATTTTCTGTTTCCGAGCAGAATCTCTTTTCCTCTGTAGTTTGCCACAACACCAGCCCCAGGAAGTGCTTTGAACCACTTTGCATCAGGAATTTTTTTCAACTTTTTCTTAGCCTCGCCAACTATCGCGTTCGCTAGCGGATGTTCAGAATTTTTCTCAGCGATGGCGGCGAGCCGTAGGATTTCTTCCTTGTTCCCCAGTGTGATGAGATCTGTCACCCGTGGTTCACCTATAGTCAGCGTGCGAGTCTTATCGAAGATGATGGTAGTCATTTCGCGGGCTCGCTCGAGCGCGCCCCCATTTTTTATCAGGATTCCGTGCTCAGCGCCTTTCCCCAACCCAACCATCACAGCAGTTGGTGTCGCAATTCCAAGGGCGCACGGACAGGCCACAACTAAAACCGAGACGAAGATGGTCATGGCGAACAGGAACGATGAGCCAGCCAACCAATACCACGCGGCGAAGCTCACCAAGGCTATCGCCAAGACCATTGGGACGAAATAGTTCACGACCGAGTCGGCGATCCTTTGAATTGGTGCTTTGGAGGCGTGGGCTTCCTCGACCAGCCTTATTATTTGCGCCAAGGTCGTGTCTTTGCCGACCCTCGTGGCCTTGAACCTCAATGCACCAGTTTTGTTTATGGTGGCGCTGATAACCTTATCCCCCTCTCCCTTCTCGGCAGGCAGGGATTCGCCGGTGACGAGCGATTCATCCACGGACGAGCGCCCACCAACGACCTCGCCGTCGACAGGTATCCGCTCGCCAGGCCTGACTAGGATAATGTCGCCAACTTTTATCTCCTCGACGGGGATAGAGGTCTCCTTTTTACCACGAATGACCGTCGCGGTCTTCGGTTGGAGCATGACGAGTTTCTTGATCGCCTCTCCAGTCCTACCCTTTGCCAGCTCTTCGAGGAACATGCCAATAGTGATCGTGGTAAGGATCGTTGTCGAAGCCTCGTAAAAGGTTGCCCCCGTTATGAAGAATGTCGCGGCCACGCTGTAGACATAAGCAGTCGACGTGCTCAGCGAGACCAAGACATCCATGTTCGCGAACCTGCTTTTCAACGAGTAGTATGCGCCCCTGTAGAAGCGCCAGCCGACGATGAACTGAACTGGCGTCGCTAAAGCTAAGAGCAAGAGTTTCTTCTGAGGAAAGTCTGTGAACAGCTCTACGATTAGCACTGGCACGGTGAGAGCCAAGCCGAGAGCGATGACGGCCGCGCGCCGCCGCAATCGCTTTTTTTCAATTGGTTTTTCTCTGACTTTATAGCCAGAGTCTTCCACGGCTTGCTTTATTTTTTCTATGTTCACACGTTGCGCATCGTACTCTACGATTGCCTTCTCGGTTGGGAAGCTGACGCTTGCTTCGATGATACCTTCCAGTTTGTTCAGCGATTTTTCGATGACGAGGGCGCAGTGAGCGCAGTCCATGCCCTCTATTTCTAGCGTAATGCTTCTTTTCGCCACATTTTCACCAGTTTCTAATAAGATTGTTGATTACACCTAAACTTTATGGTGAATTCCAAATGAGTCCAGCAATTTATTTGTTTCATCCGTGGCCTTTTTTCGTGCGTCCGTTTCATTGAGGCCAGAGTCGAGAAAATTTTGTGCCAAGATGTCTCGATATAGTGCTACGTTGGCCAAGAAATCTTTTAGACTAAGCTTACCTATCACCATGCCTGCATGAACCATGACTAAATCATTTGGTGCGATTTTCTTTGTAGCGACGATGACCTCCTTCCTGACGCCGCCAAAATCCACGATGGCTGTGTGACCACTGACATCTACAACTTTTCCTGGTGCACCCCAACACATGCTAGCCGCCTCCAGGCAGAACAGGACTTTTGCTGCCGTATCTTGCCCACACGTTACATGTTCCTTCAAATGATACCATGCACGGACCCCAAGGCTTAGTGGGTGAACAGCTCTTCATGAAAAGTGGGCAATCAGTCGGTTTCGCTATTCCGACCACGACTTCGCTGCACCTACATCTAGGAGGGAGATCGTGCTTCCATCGGATGCCACGGTGCGTCAGATCTGGCATGCCAAAATGTGCTAAAGCATCATACTTCTCGAAGAATTCTCCTTTAAGTTTGAGCCCACTCTGAGGGATAAACCCGATCCCCCTCCAAGCCGCGCGCGTTTTCTTGAAGACTTTTTCGATCAATCCCTTCGCGTAGGTATTTCCGTTCCAATTGACGAGTCTCTTGTACTCTATCTTGATCGCTGCTTTGTTGTTTTTCAGCATCAAGAGTATCTGAGCCACTGCCATCAGGACGTCGATCGGTTCGAATCCCGCGACCACAGTCGGCAAACCGTGCTCCCGCGGAAGGAACTCCCACTCGACCGCCCCAGTTATGGTCGAAACGTGTCCCGGCGCTATGACTCCTTTTATCGGCAGCAGCCCGCGTTCTTGGTAAAACTTTATGGTATACTCCATCGCGGGCGGAGTCAACCTCACCGTGCTGAGAAACTTCAGATTTTCTGGGACCATTCCTTCCTTGATTGCCAACGCGTAGCTCGGGGCCGTCGTCTCGAACCCTATCCCTAGAAAAACACTTTCTTTGCCGTCCGCGGAGTCCTTTGCCGCGTCCAAGAAACTATAAACAACTTTAACATCGCCCCCGTTCGCCCTAGCTTCCTCCAGGTTGCTCGGATAGCTTGACCTGACGCTACGCAGCCGCAGTGAATCGCCGTATGTGTATATCCTGACACCTTTCGACGCCAATCTTATGACGACATCGACGTAGTAAGCTGGGGTCACGCACACTGGACAACCCGGCCCCGCGACCAAGTCCAAAAATGGAGGCAACAAGTTCCTCAAACCATAGTACGTCGTCGTCCACTCGTGGGTGCCGCAAAAGTTCATTATCTTGATCAAATCACATTTTTCTCTTTCCTTGATTGCGTTGGCATATCTCCAGATAGTTTTTTTGAGATCCAACGCCAATGGGAGGTTTTGTCTGAAAATCTGTTTCAGAACCTCTGGATCTTCAAGCCAGCTCTTCATGGAACTGCACCACTCCGCTATCGCCTCAAGTTCTTCTTTAACATTTTGGAGCTATTAGTTCGGGTCAGCAGGTAGCAAGTTAAAAAGGAGGGCGAAATAACTTTTGTTGGGTTAAGATGGTCAAGGTCGTCGAAATCTCTAAGGGCATTTTCTGGGTTGGTGTCGAGGACCCAAAACGTAGAATATTTGACAGTCTAATAACTCTGCCGTATGGGACTTCTTACAATTCATATTTAGTGGTCGGGAATGGCAAGACTGCGTTGATCGACACCGTCAACCCGGGATTCGAAGGAGAGCTTTTTAAAAAAATTGGGAAAGTTTTGAGTCCAGAAAAGATAAATTATTTGATAATGAACCACGCTGAACCCGACCACGCTGGCGGGATACCAGAGGTTTTGTCGAGGGCTAGATACGCGAAGCTCGTCGCTACTCAGAAGGGCGTGGAGATGGCTGGGGTTTTCCACGGCGTGCCACCCGATCGAACGATTGTCGTCAAAGATGGAGATACTTTGGACTTGGGTGGAAAGACATTGAAGTTCATCGAGGCCCCATGGTTGCACTGGCCAGAGACGATGTTCACGTATTGCGTAGAAGATAGAGTTCTATTCCCATGTGATTTCTTCGGTTCACACATCGCTTCAAATCGACTTTTCGACAATGAGTTTGGGGATATCCTTCACCTAGAGGCCAAACGGTACTATTCAGAGATCATGATGCCGTTTAACAAGTTCGTGTCGAAGGGTTTGGACAAGGTCAAGGAAATCGACGTCAGGATGATCGCACCTAGCCACGGTCCAATCTACAAAAATCCAAGGAGAATAATCGACGCTTACGAGAAATGGGCTCGTGGCCCGCTTGAGCCAAAGGTGGTAGTAGTCTACGTCACGATGTGGGGAAATACTGAGGCGATGGCGAAAATCATCACAGATGCGATATCGAGAGAGGGCGTGGAAGCTATCTCGTACAACGCGTTTGCAACCGATGTTTCTTACATTGCCAGGGATTTGGTAGATGCGAGTGCGGTGATAGTGGGTTCTCCAACTTTGCTCGGTGGAGTGCATCCGGTCGCCAGCTTGATCGTCGGTCTAATAAAAGCGTTGAGGCCGCGCTTGAAGCATGCGGCGATTTTCGGTTCTTACGGCTGGGGCGGTGGAGCTGTGGATCAAATAAAAACTACCTTGCAATCTGCTGGGCTTGAGATAATAGATGTTTTAAGTGTGAGAGGAAAACCCCAGAAAGAAGATTTAGAGAAGGCAGAAAATCTTGGTAAACTCGTTGCACAAAAAGTTAAAGAAATCGCAAAAATTCCCTAAATGGCGGCGGCAGTCGTCGTATCGACCATTCGTTTGATCTCAGTTTCCAACGCTTTTGGTAGCCCCATAATGCCCACGTCCATGAATCCTCTGACGATCAGCGACTGAGCTTCGAGTTCCGAAAATCCTCTTGCCATCAAGTATTGGATTTGCTCTTCCGCTATCTTGCCGACCGCAGCTTCGTGTGAGAGCTCGGTGCCCTTTACCTTCGCGGTGAGTTCGGGAATAGCGTGGATGAGTGCATCATCTGAAAGCAAAAGACCTCTACACTCAAGGTGCGCTTTGGTATCTTCTTTTTCTCCGACAAGAAGGCCGCGACTGTAGATTTTCGCGCGGTCAGTAGCGATAGCGCGAGCGATGACTTCTGCTCTGCTACCTACTCCTTGGAGGATTGCTTTAGAGCCGACATCCATATATGAATCCCCAGATCCATACAAAATAGAGGTAAATCTGGCCCTAGAATTTTTTCCCTTGCAATAGGCGACAGGATACATTTGGAGGCTCTTCACAGGGTTCAGGCAAATGTAATTAGTCGCAAACGTGGCGTTATCCTCGATGAGAGCTCCAGTTCTGGGGCGAACGTCAAAATTTTGTGCCCAGTTATGAATCATTGTAAAAGTGAGTTTTGCTCCTTCTTTTATGAAAAATTCCGAGATCCCTACATGCAGCCCGCGCCGGACGTTTGGATGGACGGTGCAGCCGGTTATTATCTGAACCTCCGAATTTGGCTCGGCTATTATGACGTTGTGGACGTTTTGGTCTAAGTTATCTTTCGAGATGAAAAGGCACGCCTGCAGCGGCAATGTAATTTTTTGCCCCTCGAGTGCCCTGATGAAATAACCTTTGTCCCACTCCAGCTCGGCCAAGGCTGTGTATTTGTCCGCATCAGCGGAAACGACTTTCCACCAGTAATCTTCCATCCAGTCATATTTTTCAAACGCATCTTTGGTGCTCATTATCTCGGCTTTTCCTTCGAACATTTTTTGAATTTTTTGAAAAACTGTTGAATGGTCTACTTGGAAATACGTGCCAGCTCTTTCCCCCTCGTCTGTTCTAACACCAACGGTCAGCGCTCTCCGCGCGAGGTCTTCTGGGAGGGAAGAAACTGGGCAACAGGACCAGGGTTTAGCTTCCCTCGTGAATCCCTTGACGTCGATATCTGGGCCGATGGCTGCTGGTTTTTCCTTCGCTTTCAATGCGGCATCTTTGCTTTTGGACATTTTTCACACCACTTATAACCTTTTTTCATTATCTCGCCGAGAACTTTGACCGGTTTTCCCCAGCACGCGATTCTTCCCTTGATCATTACGTGTGCTTTGTCAGCTTCAACATACTGCAAAATGTGACCGAGGTGCGTTATCAAAAGCCCGGACCTTTTTTTGAGCAAGTCGTTGATTGCACGACCGACCACTTCTATGTTTTCGACATCCACCCCAGAATCAGGCTCGTCGAATATCGCGAAGCTTGGCCTCTGAACAAGCAACTGCAAAATCTCCGATCGCCTGAGCTCGCCTCCAGAAAATCCAACGTTTAGATCTCTGTTCAAGAACTCTGTGCCGAGGTTGATAGCCTTGGTCATTTTCGCCTCGTCAATTCTGCCCCTAGCTAGATGGTGTAAAATATCGCCTAATTTAACGCCTCTTATTGCAGGTGGAGTTTGAAAAGCGATGCCGATTCCATGTTTCACGCGCTCGCTCGTTGGCATGTTTGTGATGTCGGTACCGTTGAGCAGAATTTCTCCGGATACAATGCGGTAGCTTGGGAAACCCAATATAGACATCATCAGAGTCGTTTTTCCGGATCCGTTTGGGCCGAACAGAATGTGGGTTTCACCTTTGGGTATCTCTAGGTTTACACCGTTCAGCACCCTTTTGCCCGCGATTTCAACGCCCAAATTTTTTATTCTCAACGCGCGGGGGCCACGTGGTTTCGCCATAGGCTCACCCAACTTTTAGTCCATATTTTTCTGCTATTTCCTTGAACGCGTTCGCCACGGTTTTTACTTTTTCCAAACTCAGACCGTAAGTGTTGAGCTTGAAGTGCTTCGTCAGACCCGCTTGGATACCCACAATCTTTCTCTCCCGGAGTTCATCGTACAGGAAAAAGCCCCTGCGTTTGTGCGTTTCAGAAATCTTATAAAGCCCGTCGGATTCCATGTGGACCAACGTGTGCTGTTTTGGCTTGACGCCGAGTTGTCGGGTCCCTTCGATTTGCTCAAGCCGATCGACCAAGTATCTCGCATTTTCAACCTCTTCCTGCCAGCGCTCGACCCGCTCCACAACGTGTGGAAAAGACGCCATCAAGGTGATGAGCGGTGCCCCCATGACTGTGCAGCCGAGCAGGGCGTACTCCTTTGCCGCGAACTTGCGTTTGCTCCAGTCTCCGACAATTTTCGACCGCTTGAGAACATCGCCGGCGATATTTTCGTTCATCGCCAAGATGCCGGTAGGTGCGCTCGCAGCCCAGCTCTTATGCCCGCTGCTCACGATGATATCCGCGCCCAACTTTTTGCCATCGATCGGCATCATGCCCGCGGTGTATGCGGCGTTGAGCAAGAATGGCACCCCATATTCCTTACAAATTTTGCCGACGGCGGCAGCGTCGTTCAGATTGCCGTAAAGGTAGTCGACGTGGGTCAGAAGGACGACGGCTGGCAGCTTCTTGGTTTCCTTTTTGACTTCTTCTATCTTGTCGGTGTAAGCGTTCAGGTCAACTTTAAATTCTGGGTAGTCCCCATGCGGGACCTCTTTTACATTCAGTCCCGCCAATTCTGCAGCAGTGTAAGTAGAATAATGTGCTAGGCTGTCGACGATTACGGTGTCGCCCGGTTTGCCGAGCATCATGAAGGCTATAAACTTCGCCTCCCTGCAGCGCGTCACCACTCGCGCGACATCCATCCCCAAGAAGGTCGCGAGGTCCTCCATGAATTGAGCTATTGGTGGGCGCTCGATCGCATCGAGTCGCGCAGTTTTTGGTTGACACCAGTCGCAGGTCGAGTACCCGTCACCGAATTCGACGATGGCCTTCCGCGCCTCTGGGGTGAGTACGCCTCCCCGCTGGATTGGGTGGAGGTTGATGTAGCGTTCCTCACTGAAGTCGCGTTTCAGCCCGAGATATTGTTTGAGCCTTTCATTGGGAATTTTTGGCATGCGCGCACTACCTCTTTCGCCTGCCGCATACCGGGCAGTGCGGGTTCTGTTTGATTTTCACCTCGTTAAAGGTCATATCGGTACCGTTGAATATTAGCAGCCGTCCGACGAGCGGCTCGCCTATTCCAGTGATAAGCTTGATCGTTTCCATCGCCTGCAGGCACCCGATCACCCCAGGCGTTGCTCCGAGCACCGGGAAGATTGGCTTTTTGGGGGGCTCCTGCGGCACCAAGCATTTCAGGCACGGGCCTTTCTTTGGCACGATCGTCATCATCTGGCCCACCAGCCCCTCGACCGCTCCGTGGACGAATGGGATTCGGTTGCGGATGCAGGCCTCATTAAGCAGGTAGCGTGTTGGGTAGTTGTCCAAGCCGTCCACGACTACGTCGGCTCCCTTGATGAGTCTGTCAACATTTTTTGGGGTTATCTTCTGGAGTTTGCTGTCGACCTTGACATTTGGGTTCATCGCGTAGAGCTTCTCGACTGCGGACGCCGCCTTCGACCGCCCCACATCGAGCTCCCAGTGCAGAATCTGGCGGTTGAGGTTCGTCATGTCGACCCGTTGCTCGTCGATTATTGTGAGGTGCCCGACCCCAGCCGCGACCAAGTAGACCGAGGATGGACTGCCCAGCCCTCCGAGCCCCGCGACGAATACGTGTGCCCGCTTCATCTTGAGTTGTCCTCTTTTTCCAAAACCTGGGATGATTACCTGGCGGCTGTAGCGTCGGAGTTCATTGGATGTCAGCCTGCCCCCCGATACTGGCGGGAAGATCGCCACGGTGTCTCCATCTCTCAGTCGTGTGTTTAATCCCTTGAGGAGGTTGATTCCCCTGCCGTTTACTAGGATATGTACAGTATCGCGTAATTTTCCATTTTTAGTATAAAGTTGCTCAGTCAGCTTTGTCCCGCCGATTTTTGTGAGTTTATCCAAAAGTGTTTTGATGTCGTCAGCTTGAATTTTTATCTGATCTTCTCCAGCCGCTTCTCTAAAATTCGCAAAGAGTTTCACGGTGATTGCCATGGTCTCCCATTTCAAGTTAGGGGTTCATCTATAAAACAGGTGTCAGCTCTAGTCCATAATTCTTATATTTCTTGGATATCGCCGAGAGTTCTTGAGATTTTAGCGATAGCAGAATCAGTTCCGGCAGCTTGCCCCAGGTCCCGATTTTATCCCCCCGAACGATCAAACATCCAAAAATTTCTGGGATCTGCTTGGCGCGGTTTAGACCAAACGTGACTGATGACTCAACATCTTCACCTTTCACAGCATTCGCTATCGAGGTTGCCGCCGCGTCCGCTACGGAGGCCTCGCGCGCAATCGCGGTGACAGCGTCGGCTTCTCCAAAACTTATCGAGTGGCCAATCGTGCCAGAGCTAGTGCAAATGCCTATCGGTAGTTCCCCCGCCCGGATAAGGAATCCTATTTTTCCCGAGCCCTTTACATCGCCGGCGAAGACTCCGATGCGAAAATCTTGGTTGCCCATTATCGCAATATCTCCGCCATTTTCTACTGCCACGTTTTCAGCGCCGGCATTCAGCGCGGCTTCTGCTGCAACTTGCGATATCGCTCCGGCGACGGCTGCGAAGGGCCCAACTTCGGCGAGTTCGCCAGCCCTGAGCATGAGCGCGATGACTTTCGGGTGGGACCCATTGAGCTGCAGGGGCTCGAGCGACCATCGGAACTCTGGGTGCAAGCGGATGAACTGCTCGATCTCGTATCTAGCTCGCAGGCTGGCTTCGATCGCGGCATCGATCCCTCGCTCCTTGTCGCACTTGATGAGGAGGTTGGTTTCCTTCAAGGACCAAGTTCGTACGTACATCTGGATCACCTAAAACTTTGATAGTTTGAGCGCTCGTACTGGGCACGAGGGCACGCAGAGTTCGCAGTAGATGCACTTGTCCTCGTCAAGCTCCACAGATTTATCTTCGGTTTGATAGAGCGCGCCGGTGGGACAGAGAGACAGGCATGCTCCACAGTCGAAGCACGAATCATTGTCGAGCTGAATTGCGCGCTTGATCTCTTTGACCTCGATGCCCTTTCGTTTGAAAAGCTCGATGACCTTGTCCACGTCCTTGTCTGGGGCGTCTATCGCGAGCAGGATCTCCCCACCTTGAGTGCTGAACTCCGCGTAGAGAATGTTCAGCAGCAGTCCAGTCTCTTTAATTACCGAGGCTAAGATGGGTTCGGTGGTCTTCGTGGTGTACCTCAGCAGTATCTTTCTTGTCATCTTTTTCGCCCTCCAAGCAGCTTCGATAGGTCATCACTCGTCAGGATCCCCTTGAGTTCGCCCCTCGCGTCCACCACTGGGACTCCAGATATCCCATACTTGTCGAGCCTTCTGGCCACAGCCTCGATTGGTTCGTCCTCCGTCGCGGTGATCACGTCGGTGGTCAGGATCTCCGACAATTTCTTCTTGCCGGTCCCAACTGCTACAGCGATATCCCACGATGTCACGATGCCCACGAGTTTTCCTTTTTCGTCGATGATCGGCAGGTGGTCGAAGTTCCGCTCCGCAAATATCTTTGCCGCGCTGGCGATCGGGTCGCTTGGTTTGGCAGTCACCACATCTCGCGTCATCAAGTCCCTGACAAATGGGACAGCAGTGATCTGTTTCATCGGCTTGAATACTTGGTCGGTAGGCAGCCGCTCCACAGGTTGGGAGAGGAAGAATTGTTTCTCCCCTATCCACTTCTTCAGGATATCAGCGATTTCTCTCGCTCGCTTCAAGCTGCTCAGGGAGCTGACAGGGGCTTCTATACCATCGATTTTGACCTTCCCAGATTTCAGCTCGGCGTACGTGACTTCCCTTAAGATTGGACGATCTTTTCTGGGTATGCTGTAGTCGGTGAGGTTGGTTTTTATATCCTCATCGCTGACGCCCGTGGTTTTTGCAACCCGCTCGTTTATAATTGGGATTGGAATTCCTAGCCCCACGTAGAGCGTGGTCCCGTACTTTTCGATCGTTGCACCCCGGAGGTAACGTGCGTCCATCTCCTTCAGATTCCCGACGGTCATTATGGTCCCCATTGCTTTGGTGGGGGCGTGCTGGGTTCCCTCCCAGAAAATGTAACCTTGGGTGCCTCCGAGGAAGATGCGTGTCCCGATCCCTATCGTTTCGTAGTTCGGGTCTTTGTGCAGAGGGCTCAAGACACCCGAGCCGGAGTAGGTCACATTGCCGTAGTTCGGCAGTAGCGTGCCCATGTATGTGTAGATCGTTTCATCGCGTGAGTTTGTAGCCGCAACGTAGCGCTGGTAGGCGTTGCGGGGATTGCAGAGGACCGCTTGATTTATGTCGTCCTTGGTCACGACTGTTTCTATTTCCTTGCGCGGGTAACAGTCGGTGCCATACGCGGTTGCCCTGACGACTATCTCCTTTCCACGGATCAAGTCCTCGATGACATGGCCGCCACCGTATTCGAAGCCGCGGGTCTCGCTGAGCTGGGTGGCCCCAATATAGGCGTCGACGGCCGCGACACCGGTATAGGCCTCGACATCGTTGAGCCAGACGCGCTGCATTTTTATCGGTGGGTCAGCGTGTCCGAAGTTCAGCCAAGCTCCAGAGCTGCACATCGCCCCGAATGTGCCGGTTGTCACGACATCCACCTCTTCGGCGGCCCCTACCTCGCCCTTCTCTCGCACGATTTCTACCATTTCCTCAGCTGTCACTACGACGGCGTCGCCGCGCCTGATTCGCTCGTTTATCTCAGCTACAGACTTGTTCACTTTGGTATTGGCCAACTTGACTCCTCCTAATATTGAATATTAGTTGAAAATACTGCTATTTATATTTTTCTATTTAAATATTACTGCCAGGAATATCGAGATATCGTTAGCTTTGGATAATAGGCTAAATATGTGTACAGAACTTATAAACAAAGGATGAAAACGTAATCAGGGGTTAATATGGTATCTTTCGAACCAGTTGGAGAAAAGGAAGTGACGAGGGCGATCGCCAGCGAGTTCATTAAAGATTTTCAGAAGTATGCAGAGAGTGATGTAATCGTCGTTGGGGGCGGGCCGAGTGGCTTGATGGCAGCGAAGGGTCTGGCCGAGCGAGGAGTCAAAGTCCTCATCGTCGAGCACAACAACTACTTGGGTGGCGGTTTCTGGATTGGCGGATATTTGATGAACAAGGTCACGATCAGGGCGCCAGCTCAAAAAATTCTGGATGAACTAAGGATTCCGTACAGCGAGTACGTGAAGGGGCTATATGTCGCCGATGGCCCACATGCGTGCTCGAAGCTCATCGCCGCGACGTGCGACGCTGGCGCAAAAGTCCTCAACATGACAAAGTTCGACGATGTCGTGCTTCGGGAGGGCAACAGGGTCGGCGGTGTCGTCGTGAATTGGACGCCAGTCGAAGCCTTGCCGCGCGCCATAACTTGTGTCGATCCTGTTGGACTTGAAGCGAGAGTTGTGATCGATGCTACGGGCCACGATGCGTCCGTGGTGAGAAAGCTCGAAGAAAGAGGACTCATAAAAGTACTGGGCTTCGGGGCGATGTGGGTGGAAAAATCAGAGGATCTCGTCATGGAGCATACGGGCGAGGCATATCCAGGCCTTATAGTTGCGGGCATGGCGGTTTCCACTACTTATGGTTTGCCAAGGATGGGCCCCACGTTTGGAGCGATGCTGCTCTCGGGCAAAAGAGCTGCCGAGGTCGCGTATGAGAAGCTTCAAGAGTACAAGTGATTTTGTAACGTCTATATCGCGTATTTATCTGTACGACGACCCCTCCGTCGAAAATCTCAAACTTTCGGAGATAGCGGATTACTTAAAAGAAAAATTTGGGCCAATCCCTATCGATCGACGAGGTCAGCTCCTCGCAGCCGACTCCATTGATGTCGAGTCTCTTGCAAAGGGACTTGCGCGAGCAAAGGTTCGCGATTTGGCTGAACCCCATCAAAGGTTTGACCCATTGCATGGCGAAATCGAATTTGAAAAGAAACTTTTGAAGAACCCCCGCAGCAAATTGTTTGGGATTTTGTACGATGGCGTCAAGTTACAAGATATTTTCTGGGAGCTGATATCTGAACACGAGCGAGACCTTTCACACATCCATATAGTTTTCACAAATCGATTGTTCGGGACATGGGACGAAAACGACCGTCGATACCATGCTAGGACAAGTATCTACGGTTTCCCGTCGATTATCTCTACGACGGGAATCGTTGAGGCACCGGCAAAGCCAAGGGAATTCTATCTCGAACAACAGCTGACTGGTTTGCCGACCGAAGTGCTGAAGGAAAAATTTAGAGGCAGATTCATCGACTACGACGACGAAAGGATGACGGAGATCATTAAGGGCTACGTTATGCAGGCAATCTTCTATCACATCGCGTCAAGCCCTTTTTGTGACAAGATATACTGTAAATTATACAATAGTCATTGGCAAGAAGAAGTGCTCGAGGCTCAGTTGAAGCAGCCAGAGTTCTGCGAGAGACATGAAAAAATGCTAGATGAGATGAAGAAAAAGTTTAGCTCTGGGGCATCGATTTGAGATAACCTTCAAAATCCTCTTCGAATGTTTTAACTTCCAAAATTTTTCCAAAGTTTTTTTCAATAATTGTGTTAAGTTCAAGTTCGTTGAAGAGATCGTCGAGCACTTCTTGTTTCGTGCCAGTCGTCGGATATCTCGGCGTAGCATAGCAGCAGCCGGTATGATGTGCCTGCCAGATGCCGAGCTTTTTAGAAATCGTTTCGATTTCATTCTTGTCCAAGCCGAGGAGTGGCCTGAGGATTGGAAACTTTATCCCTGCAGAAGTCGCGCGAAGGTTTTGTAGGGTTTGAGTAGCTTTTTGGCCGAGTGATTCTCCCGTCACCATCGCGCTCGCACCTTCTTTTTCACATGTTTTTTCTGCAACTTTGAACATGCTTCTCTTGCAGAGCACGCACGTGTAATTTTTTCGCGCGTCATTTTTCGTTATCGAGTTTAGGATCGGCCCCCACGGGTAGACGATGACTTTATCGAACCCAATCGCTCCCTTTATATCTTTCAATATCTTCATCGCGAGGAAAAACGAGTCCTCGCGCGTGAAAGGGTAGATACAGAAGTGCAGCGGGATGACATCAAACTTTTTGGCAACTAGGGCGCACGCGACCGGCGAGTCTATGCCTCCAGAAATTAAGCACACGACTTTTTCTTTTTTCATCGAGCCACAGTTAATCTTATAGCGATGTTATACACTTAAGCTCTCTTTGAGCATGCCGGGGTAGCCTAGCGGTTAAGGCGGTGGGCTGCAGGGCGGAATTGTCGCGTTGAAACCCGCTATTCGCAGGTTCAAATCCTGCCCCCGGCTCCAAATTCTAACGTGAGCTGGCGGCCGTCGTATCGACTATCGTTTGATTCCCTTGTGATGAATTCCAAACGAGTCCAGCAATTTATTTGTCTCATCTATAGCTTTTTTCCGTGCGTCCGTTTCATTGAGACCAGAGTCGAGAAAATTTTGTGTCAAGATTTCTCGGTACAGCGTCACATTGGCCAAGAAATCTTTTAAACCGAGCTTGCCTAGCAATACACCTAACAGATGAAAAATAAAAAAAGGGGGTTGATGCGTTTACCCCCTGTTTACCTGAATGGTTTGGGTGGTTTAGCTGAACTGTCGATACGCCCAATACGTTACCCCATCTTGGTACACGTAGCTAAACAGAATGCTGTTTCCAGACATGTCCACGTACACAGCTCCCTCTGGCAGTGACATGCTCTTTGGTTTGCCTGCATCGTGGGATACCCAATATTGGTCCCCGTAGTTAAACAGAATGCTGTTTCCAGACATGCCCGTGTACGTCGCGTCCCCTGGCACCTCTCGTATGGTCTTTGGCTTGCCTGCACCGTCGGCAACCGCCCAACC
>Ga0315281_10003355_pt1 | contig 23518 bp, 21 predicted proteins | sample YL17G07_0_MG_FD_204540 | JGI IMG/M metagenome (GOLD analysis project Ga0315281, IMG submission 204540) | Sediment microbial communities from Yellowstone Lake, YNP, Wyoming, USA - YL17G07_0 | ecosystem: Environmental > Aquatic > Freshwater > Lake > Sediment | place: USA: Wyoming | collected... | reverse complement strand
TCTCTTTTTTTCTTTGACAAAAAATAAAAATATGACCCCTAAAAAAGCCGGGATGAGCGAGAACAGAAAAACGTTGCGTATAGTATCTTTGAAACGCGTAATCAAAAGATACGCGATAAAAACCCCTGCCGCGGCGCCCGCCGTATCCATGGCCCGGTGTAATCCGAAGGCAGCGCCTTTTTTCGCGGTGTTGGCGCTGTCCGCGATTAAGGCGTCGCGGGGTGCGGTGCGGATGCCCTTGCCAAAGCGGTCGATAACCCTGCCCAGGAGGACATAATGCCAGGAGGCGGCGATGAAAAGAAAAAACTTTCCTACCGTTGAGCCGAAATATCCTAAGATGGTAAAGGGCTTGCGGGACCTTAGCCTGTCGGAGAAATAACCCGAAAAGACCTTAAGCAGGCTTGCCGAACTCTCGGCAACGCCTTCGATCAACCCTAATATCGCCGGGCTGGCGCCTAACGTAGATACCAAAAAAATCGGCAATATCGGATACACCATTTCGCTGGAGATATCCGTCAGGAGGCTCGTGATACCAAGTAAAATAATATTAACCATGGTTAAAATTACAAATATTCCAACGGGTCCTGCGGCACGCCGTTTACCTGGACCTCAAAATGCAGGTGCGGCTGCATAGCCTTGGAATTGGCATTGCCAGTTTTTCCTACCCAGCCAATCAGCGCTCCTTGCCGCACGAATTGGCCTTTAACAACATTGATCCCGGAAAGATGGCCATAGAGGGTAATCATATGCCGGGGATGTTGTAAGACCACGTATTTACCCATGCCGAATTTTTCTTCCGTAGCCATTGCCACTGTACCTGAACGGGCGGCAAATACCGGCGCGCCTATCCGGGCGCACAGATCAATCCCGCGGTGGACCCTTTTTCCGTTGCGCGGAGAAGCAAAAAAACCATTGCCCTGGCCATCGGCGCGGATAGACATGGCCCCCCGGTATTCTACGGGAGAAACAAAATAAACCTTATCCAGAAAATAAATGCGTGGTGCCAAATATACGGGAATCGCTACCAGTAAAAATAAGAATACTTTTTTCATCCGCCGCCTTTATCCGCAAAGACGGCCTGCGTAGCATGCCCCGTTACAAAAATCTCGGTGCCGAGCTTATCCTTGACCGAAGAAATAATCTTTCCTTCCGGGCTGATAAAAGCGGAAATTCCGGTATTGGCGGCGCGAATTAAAAAAACGCGGTTCTCTACGGCCCTGAATACCGATGCCGCAAGGTGCTGATAGGCCGCGGGCGTCTTTTTGTACCAGGCATCGTTCGTAATATTGACCAGAAACCGGGCGCCGGCCTTTATACAGCGACTCGATAACGCGGGGAAGAGGTCTTCAAAACAAATCAAAACTGAAAATTGAGCCGGCGTATCAAACACCGTATGTTCTTTACCGGCCGTAATCTCTCCTATGGGCACGATGGTCTTCAGAAACCCTAAGATGTGCCGCAAAGGAATATATTCGCCGAAGGGCACCAGGTGCACTTTATCGTATGCCGCGAGTGTCAGGCCGTCCCGGGAAATCAAAAGCGCGCTGTTGTAATAACGGCCCTGCCGGCAGGTAACCGCGCCTAACAGAAGAGGAATGTTGATTTCTTTTGCCAGGTCCTTTACCTTCTCGTAATATGGCTGTCCTTCTTCGGCAATCACCGGCAGCGCTGCCTCCGGCCAGATGACCAGGTCAGGCTTATCTTTTGCGGCTTCCCGGCTGAGCCTCAGATAAGTATCGACGATGTACTCTCTCGAATATGCCTCCCATTTCATATTCTGCGGTATATTGCCCTGGATGACCGAGATTTTTAGCAGCGAGGGGTAAGTAGTGAAGGATGAGGAATTAAGTTTATCAAAGCCGAAGATGAGCACTGTCAGCAAAATGGCTCCCGTCACTATCGCCGAGTATACCCTTGAACTTGTCACTTGTAACTTGTCACTCGTTACCTGGTATATCGTTATATTGACCAGAACGACGAGAAATGACACGCCCCACACACCGGTAACATCAGCTATCTGTATAACCTGTAAATTAAGATATTGCGAGTATCCTAAGAGTGCCCAGGGGAAGCCGGTGAGTAAATGTGAGCGCAGGTATTCGCAGAGAACCCATCCCAAAGGGATAAGCATTAAGTCCACAGTCCATAGTCCATAGTCCATAGAATAGAAAACGAGCAAACCAAAAATGCCAAAATACAAAGCCAGGTATAAAACCAACAAGATCATACCGAGGAGTGTCACGTGAACTAACCAGTAGATAGTAAACAGCCAAAAAAATACCCCGGTAAGATAAGCTAAAAAGAAGGCTTGTAATTTTGTCTTGTTTTGTAGAGAAACAAAAAAAGGCAGGAACCCAACCCAGGCAAGAATCCAAAATTCCCCGTTAATAAAAGGTAGCGCGAGCAAAACAGCAGATAACAAACACTGCAATACCGCCTTCACTGTGAACTTTTCTACTTTCCGCAGCATTTTTTATACTTTTTTCCGGAACCGCACGGACAGGGGTCGTTTCTGCCGACCTTGGGGAGGGCTTGCGCTGGCTTTGGGGGTAAAGCGGCTGTTTTTGGGAACGGGGCCTGGACTCCGCTATATTCGCGGTCATCGGGCGGCCTTTCAAATTTACTAACCTCGGGGTGTACAAACTGCTGAGACGAGACGCTGAATACCTCGCGCAGTTCTATCGGCTTGACCGGCTGTAATTTGAAGATCGTCTCTACCGCGGCCTCTTCGATGGTTACTACCATTTCACTAAACATATTAAACCCTTCGCGTTTATATTCAATCAAGGGATCCCTCTGTCCATAGGCGCGCAGGCCAATGCCCTCCCGTAAACCGTCCATCGCGTAGAGGTGTTCTTTCCATTTCGTATCAATAATCTGCAGGAAGACGGTGCGTTCCAGATACCGCAGCATCGCAGTGTCCATTGATTTTTCTTTTTCTTCATACGCCTGCGTTAACCGCTCGATGAGATATTCTTTGACGGTATCTTTGGTGAGGCTCTGTATCGCAGAAAGCTCTATCGGCACCCCGAACCTGGATTTTATCGCGGCTACGAGCCCGTCAAAATCCCACTCTGAAGGATCCGCCGCGCCTCCTAAATACATATCGGCGGTATCAAAGGCGGCACGCTCCATAATCTCAAGGACATTTTCTTTTAAGGAGATGCCCTCGAGGATCTGGCGGCGCTGCGTATAAATCACCTCGCGCTGTTTATTCATGATATTATCGTATTCTAACAGCTGCTTGCGGATTTCAAAATTATGCGTCTCCACCCTGCGCTGCGCAATCTCGATAGAGCCGGTCACCCAGGAATGTTCTATTACCTGGCCTTCCTCGACACCCAGCCGGTCCATGACGCCCATAAGCTTATCCGAACCAAACAGGCGCATCAGCTCATCTTCGAGAGAGATGTAAAATCTGGACGAACCGGGGTCTCCCTGCCTGCCGCAGCGGCCGCGCAGCTGATTATCGATTCTACGGGCCTCATGGCGCTCGGTACCTAATACGTGCAAGCCGCCGAGTGAAACGACCTTTTCATGTTCAACCTGGGTCTCTTGTTTATATTTATCCAGGAGGTTTTTGTATTCTTCCCGGTAATTGGGGTCATCGGGAGGAAGTTTCTGCAGTAAGATACTCTTGGCTATATGTTCAGGGTTCCCGCCCAATAAAATATCGGTCCCGCGGCCGGCCATATTGGTGGCGATGGTAACTGTCTTGAATCTTCCGGCTTGGGCGACAATCTGGGCCTCCATCTCATGATACTTGGCATTGAGCACCTGATGCTGGACCCCGCGCCGCTTTAACAGTTCGGAGAGACGTTCCGATCTATCAATGGAAATGGTGCCGACGAGAACCGGCCTGCCCGTGGCGTAAAGCTCGGCGATCTCTTCAACCACGGCATTAAATTTCTCTTTCTCTGTCTTATATATGCGGTCGGTATAATTAGTGCGGATCAGCGGCTGGTTCGTAGGCACGACGACGACATCCAGTGAATATATGGTTTTGAATTCATTGGCTTCGGTAAAGGCGGTACCCGTCATCCCCGCCAATTTTTCATACATACGGAAATAATTCTGGAAGGTAATGGTAGCCAAAGTTTGATTTTCGCGCTCTATGCGCATGCCCTCTTTCGCCTCCACTGCCTGATGCAAACCGTCTGACCAACGCCTCCCCGGCATCATCCTGCCGGTAAATTCATCGACGATAATCACCTGGCCGTCTTTGACCACGTAATCGACGTCTCTTTGGTAGAGGTTGTGGGCGCGCAGCGCCTGGATAATATGATGGCGCCACTCCATCGTGTCCATATCGTGCAGGGAGACTATCCCCAGCATCGAGCATACCTTGGACTCGCCTTCCTCGGTAAGGTACGCGGTATGCGCCTTCTCATCAGCGATGTAATCGAATCCTTTGGCAAAGTCGATGCCTTTGTATTTGGCGTCGATTTCGTCTTTTTCCAGAATCATTTTTCCTTTAAGCCGGGGGATAATCTTATCTACGACATAATATTTCTCGGTCGACTCCTCCGCGGGCCCCGAGATAATCAACGGGGTGCGTGCCTCATCGACGAGGATAGAGTCCACTTCATCGACAATGGCATAATAAAACGGCCTCTGTACCAGATCTTCCAGGGCATACTTCATGTTATCGCGCAGGTAATCGAAGCCGAATTCATTGTTGGTGCCATAGGTAATATCGCAGGCGTAGGCGCGCTTGCGCTGTTCATCGGACATCTCATGCTGGATAACGCCGACGGAAAGACCAAAAAATTCATATACCGGTCCCATCCACTCCCGGTCGCGGCGGGCCAGATAGTCATTGACCGTAACAATATGCACCCCTTTTCCCAAAAGGGCGTTTAGGTACGCCGGAAGGGTGGCGACCAGGGTCTTGCCTTCACCCGTCGACATCTCGGCGATTTTTCCTTCATGGAGCACCACCCCGCCGGCAATCTGAACGTCAAAGTGCCGAAGACCGATGGTGCGTTTTGAGGCTTCCCGGACCACCGCAAACGCCTCGGGCAGGATATCGTCGTAAACCTTATTGGTGGCCGCCTTTATTTTTTCTTTTATTTTTTCTTTTTCTTCCGCGATGGTTGCCGCAGCCATCGCTTCTCTCAGCTCTTTCAGATACGGCTCATGTTCTTTATACTTGTTAAGGATATGGGTGCGGAATTCTGAGGTTTTTCCGCGCAGTTCCTCATCCGAAAGGGCGCTTATCTTCGGCTCTAACGCGTTGACTTTTTCGACAACCCTGGCCAATGCCGCCATTTTATTGATTGACGGGTTAGGCATGTCCAGATGAAGGGTGATCTGAGCCGACGGGAATTTTTTCCGTATCTGCTTTTGCTTCTGGTTTAAGATTATTTTTTTGATATACCCCAGCATAATATTATTTTTGGGTTTTCTCCAGCCTCAAGTAGGCCTCCATAAACGCGTCCAGCCCGCCGTCCATGATCTTGCCGACATCGCCGGTTTCGTATTCGGTGCGGTGGTCTTTGACCATACTGTAAGGGTGCATCACGTAGGAACGGATCTGGCTGCCCCACTCGATTTTTTTCTTATCTTTGCTGTGTTGTTGGGATAACTCTTCTTTCTTTTTCCGCTCAAGCTCATAGAGCCGCGCCTTTAATATCTTAAGCGCGGTCTGTTTATTTTGAAATTGCGAACGCTCGTTCTGGCACTGGACGACGATTGAAGTCGGGATATGGGTAATGCGCACGGCCGAGTCCGTCGTATTCACGCTCTGCCCCCCGGGCCCCGAAGACCGGTACACATCTATGCGCACATCCTTATCTTCAATCTTTATATCCGGGCCTTCTTCTATCTGAGGGATAACGTCGACGGAAGCGAACGAGGTGTGCCTGCGTTTATTGGCGTCAAACGGGGAAATGCGTACCAGTCGGTGCACCCCGCGCTCGGTCTTAAGATACCCGTAGACATACTCCCCTTCAACTAAGGCCGTTATATTCTTTATCCCCGCCTCTTCGCCAAAAAGGCAATCGGTTATCTTTACGGCGTATCCTTTGGATTCCGCCCACCGGCTGTACATCCTGAAAAGCATGGAAACCCAGTCGCAGGATTCGGTGCCTCCCGCGCCGGCATTAATACTTATGATAGCGCTATTCTGGTCGCATTCACCGCTCAAAAGCGTTTTAAATTCAAAGGTGTCAACTTCGGCTTTAAGGCGGGCGGTATCAGCCGTCAAATCGGCGATTAGTTCCTGCTCCTCGGCTTTTACGATATCGGAAAGTTCTTTTAATTCCTGGCGTCTTGCGCAGGCGGCAGCCCAAGGCTCAGTGGAAAGTTTTAACACCTTAAGCTGTTTGAGGATTTTAGTAGAGGCTTCCTGGTTATCCCAGAATCCGGGCTGGGCCATTTGAAGCGTGAGTTCCTCGATAAGTTTTTTCTTGTTATCTATGTCAAAGATACCCCCGTAGTTGCTGGAGGCGGGCCTGGATGGCTGAAAGGTCGGACTGAATGGTTTCAAGCATCTATGAATTCCCTACCCTCTAGGGTACACCCGCGCAATACCTTATAAGCGCGGGGTGTTACTTTTTATTAATGCCCCGCAAGGCCAGCATGAACTCTTCCCGGCTGTCCGCGAAGTTTAAGGCATCCTCTTCGCTTACCTTGTCTTCATTCACCAGGTTTGCAAGAGACTGGCTGAACGACTTCATGCCGAATACCTCTCCGTCTTCGATAAATTTAGGTATTTCCAAAATCTTTCTCTCCCTGATAAGGCGGCTGATCGTCGGTGTAAGCAGCATAACCTCGTATGCCGGCACGCGCCCTTTCTGGTCCTTAAGGGGGATGAGGCGCAGCGATATAACCCCCTTAAGCAGGGACGATAACTGGTTGCATATCTCCTGGTGCTGGTGCGGCGGAAAGAAATTAATGATTCTTTCGATAGTTTGAGCGGCGTTAACGGTGTGCAGCGTGCTTAACACCAACACGCCCGTCTCGGCCGCAGTTAAGGCCGCAGCCATGGTCTCCTGGTCGCGGATATTCGCGATGTAGATGACATCCGGGCTTTGTAACGTAAATGAACGCAGGGCCACGGCATACGAAACGACATCAATGCCCAATTCCCGCTGGTTGATAATCGATTTTTTGTCCTGGAAGGTAAATTCTACGGGTTCCTCTATGGTCACGATATGCCGCTGGGTGACCTCGTTGATATGCTCAATCATGCTCGCGATAGTAGTGGATTTTCCGCTGCCGGCGCTGCCGGTCAAAAGAATCAATCCGCGCATTTCCAGGCATAATTTATTTAAAATCTCGTGCGGCAAATGGAGCTGTTCGAATGTTTCGATGGTGCGGTTGATGTTTCTTATCACTAACGCCGGCCAGTTGCGCTGCATAAATATGCTGATACGGAAGCGCGAGCCCAGCTCCGGCACAAAGACACCGAAATCAACGTCAAGATTATTTTGAAAGAAATCCCTCAACTCATTTGAGGTCAAATCCTTCACGGCATCCTTGACTTCCTCGAGGCTGATGGTGCGTTCATCAACGATTACTACTTTGCCGTCAATGCGCATGCGCACATTGGCGCCCGGCCGGTAAAACAAATCCGAGGCATTTTTATCAATCATCATTTTAAGATAATCTTTTATGTGCATACAATACCCTCCGGGTAGATAAAATTACAAAACGTATTATACCATAGATTTCTTAATTAGCCTCTCTAAATTTAACAAGGCCTTCTTTCTTTTCTGGCCGAGGCGATAGCCGCCGATGCCGCCCGTTGACGGCACGACGCGGTGGCACGGGATTAACAAGGGGTAAGGGTTGCGTTTTAAAATCTGGCCGACTGCCCGCGCCGCCTTGGGGTTACCAATACGGGCGGCGACCCATTTATACGTACGTACTTCGCCGAGCGGTATGCTCAAAACGGCCTTATAGACTTTTTTGGCAAAAGGACTGGTCATCTGCCCAAGATACTCTTTCTTCTTAAAACATGGTGGTATGAAAGCGCGAAACGGTGCGCCTCATCCCGGATCCTGCGGATTAAATTGAGCGCCGGACCCTCTGAGGCAAATCGCAGCGGCTGTGCTTTTTCTTTAGTATATATATTTTCCCTGTCTTTGGCAATACTGACGAGCGGAATTTGTAACCCTAATTTTTCCAATTCTTTGCCGGCAGTAAGAAGGTGCCCCTTGCCTCCGTCAATGAGGATAAGGTCCGGCAGCGGCAATTTCTCTTTAAGGAGACGGCTATAACGCCGCGCAACAACCTCGGCTAACATTTTATAATCATCAATGCCGGCGACTGTCTTAATGCGAAAACGGCGGTAGTGGTTTTTATCGGGCAATCCCTTATAAAAACTTACCATTGAACCGCATGCCTCTTTCCCAAAGATGTCGGATATATCGAACGCCTCAATCCTCTTGGGTGTCCGCTGAAGCCCTAATGCCTTTCCCAAATCCTCGGATTGAGTAAGCGCGATAGCGGCGAGGGGAGCAGCGGTAGCCGTGACGGCAGCCAGCGCGTTGATTTGATCGCGAACGCGCGCTGCCTCTTCAAAATCGCGCCTGCGTGCCGCCTCATGCATCTTTAAGGAAAGTTTATCTATAAGCTGGCTGTGTTTTGATTCTAAAAACATAATTATGTCCTTGATGGTATCGCGATAATCGCTGCGGCTGACTTTGCATATGCAGGGTGCCGGACAAAGGTTAATCCGGCCATACAGGCACATGGTGCGGGGCAGCTGCTTACAGGAACGAAAACCGAAAACCCGCCGGATCGCCTTTAGGGCCTGGCGTAAAAGGCCGGCATCGGTATAAGGACCAAAGTATAAAGAGGTATCGTTTTTTAACGCCTTCTTCCGCCGGCAAATGGAAACGATCGGAAAATCCTCGCCGGTAATCCTGATTAAAGGGAAGGACTTGTCGTCTTTGAGGCTGATATTATACTGCGGCAGGTGTTCTTTGATGAGCGCGGATTCCATAAGCTGGGCCTGGCTCGGTGAGGCCGCCGGCCGGTATTCGAAGTCGGCGATTTTAGAAACCATAACCTGGGTTTTAGCCGAAAGAAGGCGGTTAAAATACGATTGCACGCGCTTCTTTAACGATTTTGCCTTGCCGATATAAATAATCTTGCCCTCGGCATCCTTGAAAATATATACCCCCGGCGCCTGGGGCAACTGCGCGATTTTTTCTTTTAACTTATCTGTCATGTTTTTAAATGACCCTGCCGCAGGAGGCGGCACACCGGCCCATCCGATAGGGCCGGGTGTTGCCTCGCTCGTTTGTTTTGCTTTTGTGCTCCAGCGCTAAAATTTTCGCTGAGCCAACCACGCCAGAAACTCTCGCATCTCTCTAACTTTGAACACGAAACAGAAAAGGACGTAGGCAACCAGCCCGGAAGTAACTGGAATACTTAAGTTAATGAGCCTGTCAAAAAAACCGTTGCCCAACAATAGCCGGTGCCGGGAGAGAAGATAACAAATAATACCCATGCCCATGCTCGCCAGGAGGATTCTCGCAAAAGACGAAATGATGGCCCGCGTCTCATCCAAAAGATTGAGCCTTTTGTTAAGCGCGATGAATAAGATCAAAAAGGAAATGACCCCCGATATGGAGGTAGCCAGGGCAAGCCCCGCCAATTTCAAAGGGAACATGAGCATCGCATTCAAGATAATATTTGTTATCAGGGCAAAAAATGAAACCTTAGCCGGAGTCAGGGTATCCTTCAGCGCAAAAAAAACCGACTGCAAAATCTTGGTCCCCCCGTATGCGCATAAGCCGATGCTGTAAAACAGCAAAACGCGCGCCGTCGCGTCGGCAGAATACGCGTCAAACCTTCCGCCGCTAAAGATATTTCTGACGATGGGCTGGGCCAGGACCATAAAAGCTATCGAGGCGGGCACCATCACCAGGAATGTCGCGCGCAGGCCGAAGGAAAGCGTATTTTTTAAATTCCCGTGGTTTGCTTCTAATGCCTGGGTAGAGAAAGTCGGCAGCATCGCCTGGGAAAGCGCGGAGCTGACTATCCCAAGGGGAAACTGGATTAAACGGTAGGCAAAATACAGCACCGCCACCCCGCCCACGCCGACAAACTGGCTTAAAGAACCGAATATGGAATCGACAAAATTATTTAACTGATAGATGGAGGAGCTTAACAACCGCGGCACCATTAACTTGCCTATGGTAGACGCAGCCGGATGTTTAAATTTACGAAATAACTCCAGGTGAAAATGTTTCTTATAAAGGACGGGGATCTGAACCCCCAATTGCAGTACGCCTCCTACCAAAACGCCGAGCGATAATCCTTTAATACTTTCGCCGAACAGCAGGGCGAAGGCAATAATCGAGATATTCAGTAGACAGGGCGCAAAGGCGGGAACGCTAAAATGTTTGAGCGTATTCAGGATGCTCATCGCGTACGCGGCGAGGCTCACCAATAAAATATAGGGAAAAAGAATCCGGGTTAAGCGGATAGTCAGCTCCAATTTGCCAGGCTCGGTTATAAACCCCGGGGCGATGAGCCGTACGATAGCGGGGGCAAAGAGCATTCCGATAAGAGTAATGCCGGTGACGATAACGAGTAAAAGATTTAAAATCACGTTAGCCAGTTCCCAAAACTCTTTTTCGCTCTGTCTCACTTTGTATTCGCTTAAAACCGGAACGAACGCCGCGTTCGCCGCGCCCTCTCCTACTAAATCACGGAAAAGGTTAGGAATTTTAAAGGCAATGACAAATGCCTGGGCGTACATATATACGCCGAAAAGCCGGGCGATCACGATATCCCGGATGAACCCTAAGAGGCGGGAACACAGGGTCGCCAGGCTGATGACGCTCGCGGATTTAAGGACAGATTTGTTTATTGACATGGGTATCTAATTGTGGTATAAGTGAGGACTTACGTTATGTTCGCCGCCGCAAAGCGGCGAACATAACGTAAGTTGTCCGAACTTATCCCGCTCTTTTGGCAGATGAACCTTAGTTTCCCTTGCCAAAAGAGCGGGATTAATTCGCGCATATAACTTACGTCGTACCGCTGTGCGGGTCTCCGTAAGTTATGCGCTCATTAAGGAGATTTTTGTATGCCAAGACGCAAAAGTTCCATTAAAAGAATACGCGCAGATAAGAAAAGGCACCTCAGAAATCTGAAGGTCAAGAGGCAGCTTAAGGCAACGCTCAAAAAATTCCGTGAATTAATCTTAGCCAAAAATCTCGCCGAAGCAAAGGCGCTGCTTAAAACAGCGTATTCGCAACTGGATAAAGCAGCTAAAAAAAGAATTATCCATCCCCGGACCGCAAACCGCACAAAATCCCGGCTTACGCTAAGAGTCCTTAAGACCACATAAGTCTACGACGAGTTTCTCCAGGGCAAACTCCGGTTTAATCCTTCCTGTCTTTATATCAATATCACAGGTAAGAAGTATCCGCAGTTGTTTACGGGTGGCTAAAGAATTATGCGTTTTGTTCTCGAATGCATGCCGTAAGCCGCCCAGGATCCGCTCCGGCCTTTCCCCTTTATCTAAAAGTTGGCGCAGCACCTTAAGGGCAAACCCCACCTTGCGTGATTCTATCTGGCGGATTAACACAAACGTATCCAGGCGGGGTTCCTCGTTTACATACGTACGGGTCAAGCGCGCGACGTCCCTGACAAACGCATCTTTATAGGCTACCGTATCCAAGTCTAAGATTAATACCAGGTGCTGAGCGGGCCGTTGAATATATTTAAGAATGTATGCCTTAACGTCCGGGGTAAGTTTTTGCGCGTTCTTGATGATGATGACCCGTTTTTTTGCTTTGACAGGGAAAGACAAAAACCGTTCCTGCAGGTCTTTAAGGCGCAGGTCCGAGGCGTAGAGACGGTCAAAATTAAAATCCTGGAGGTGTTGAGGCAGGAACTGCTCTTTTATTTTATGGATGGCGCTGTCTTTGGATGGACTATCCGGGCCGGTTAACAGGTATACCGGTTGTTCTTTCGTTACCATTGCTCAACGGCGCGTTCGACAATCCGGCGGGCTAAATCATCTATGGCGCTCGTTACGGCGGAATCTTCCGATTGGGCCAAAGAACCCGTGGTAAAGTAGGTAGTGTCGCCGGTAAAATTATGCTCTTCCCAGACCGCCTTATTTTCTTTCATATCCCATAAACTTATATTTACAATCAGATTAAGCCGGTACTCCGCGACTTCGTCATTATCGGTGTAACGCAGGGGGTCGCGCCTGAACTCCACCAATTCGCCCTTTAAAACCAGGTCAGCGCTTTCTTTTTCTACCGGCTTAAGGGTGCCGTCAAATAGAAATCTGTTGTTGACGGCGCGGGTAATTTCACTTTCCAGGAGAGGCCGGTATACTTTATATCTCCCGCCGCTGGCAGTCTCAGTCGTAATATCTATTTTATTGAGAAACGGTTCTATGTATATGGTCTTAAATTGATTCGTAATCAGGGAGCGTGCCGTGTACCCGCAGCCCGGCATAGCAGAGAGCAGGGCGCAGAGAACAGCTGACAGGAAAACCCGGCTTCTCATCCTTTTCATTTCTTCCTCTTTTCCATTACCCGCAATCGCGCAAGGGCTTTTGCCGCCCAGAGAGTATCGGGATAATTATTAATTATATCGTTATAGTAAATCTCGGCGGCCTGGTAGTCTTTCTGCTTCTCGTAAAACGCGGCGATGTTATAGCCGCCCTCCGCCTCCTTATCTTTCAAATGCTGAATATTTTCTTCGGCTTGACGGGAGAGTACCGCATCCGGATGCTCCTGAACAAACTCCTCAAATTTTTGCTTGGCGTCTTTGGTCGCGCCCTGGTCATAATCCGAACCGCGGGATACTGCCGCACGGGCAGAGGCAATCTGAAATTTTGCCGCCGGCGCCCATTCACTATCCGGATAATTGGAAATTATTTTGTTAAACGCGTCCTCCGCCTCGTAGTATTGGCCCAAGCCTTTTAATACCAGGCCTAATTTGTACTGGGCCTTCGCTGCCAGGGGGCCGTAGGTGGAATTATCAACCACCTTGGTAAAGATTTCGGCTGCGGGATTCTCAACCGGAAGCGCCACGCCCAGGGTTTTGCGCTTCGCCCCGGACATAAAGGCTTCCCCGATTTTATATTCGCGCTCAATGACCTCCTGGATTCTCTGCGAAAAGGGGTATTTATCGATAACCTTCTGGTAAGCCTGAAAGGCTTCGTAAAGAGCACCCTGCGCCTCTTCGATAAGGCCAAGGTAATACTGGCTTTCCGCTGCCTCTGCCGATTTCGGATAGGATTTGAGGAGTTTCTTAAATTCCCGCTTGGCCTCTTCGTAGGTTTTGGTTTCATAGAGGCCTTTCGCAGTATCGAATTGTTCCTTGGGGCTGGGCTTAACCGCCAATTTTGGGTTGACCCACTTACCGGTCTTGGGAGTCCAGATCCAATAGGCCTGCGCAGGGGTAAAAGAGGCGCCCAGCAATAATAAGGCTGCAAGTATAATGGTAATCCGCATAATAGGTTAAATTTAACATAAGCGCCGGGGTTTGTCAACCGAATAAAAAGGACGGAATGCATCTAAAAGCGGATATACGCGCCGGGAAGGGTAACGAAGATATTGCTAAAGGCAATTAACATTGAAACGAGGAATTCGCTGCTGCGGCCGATATAAGGCGCACCGGCAGGAAATACGGTGCTTGCCGTAATGAGGCTGAAACCGCATAACGTAATTAAAGAGGCCAAAGGGACAATAACGAGGTTAGCGAGCACCGTGACCGGAGAGAAAATCTTAAAATAATAGGCGATCAATCCGGCTGTCCCTATCCACGCGGAAGCCGAGACTAAACATCCTTCGATTATATACTTTAAAAATTTTAAGTTCAGGGAATCAATACGTAAAATCTCTCTTAGGTGCGGATAAATCCAGATTATCGCCCAGACACTGGCAAAAGAAAGCTGAAAACTGATATCAAATAACTGTTGCGGGTCTACGGCAAGAATCACGAGGGCGGCAAGGCTTAAAGAAGTATATATGTCCGGTTCGCGCCGTATCAATTGAGCCAGTATAAACACCAGCGCCATTATCGTTGCCCTCACCACGGGGTTCGAAGCTCCGGTAATCAGGCAATATAATACCAGCAAAGGAATGGAACATAACAGCCGCATCCTTCGCGGTATACGCGCAAGTCTAAGGACGAGAAAGATGACTAGGGCTACAATCCCTACGTTATAACCGCTCACCACCAGGATATGGATCGTCCCGGACTTAACCATCGCATCTATTATCCACCGAGGAACGTTTCCTTTCTCACCTAATATCATGGCATCCAGGACACCGGCGGCAGCGGGACAGGCGTATCGGGAAATAATCGCTTCTATCGCATGCTTAATCCCTAACGCCAGTTTCTTGATTTTTGAACCCTTTTCGCCGAGAAATATAATATCCGCGGGAGACCTTACCTTGAATGCCAAAACCTGACGAAAACGATACATCTCTCCTTTTACAATCAGCACTTGGCCGTAGCATAAAGGTGCCCTGGTCTTTGCCTGCGCCAGGATTTCTCCGCAACAATTACGATTAAGGCCGTCAATCTGTATTTCTTTGGCCCGGAATTGAAAGGAATAAACGGCTTCTTTTTGGCGCGGCTCATCAACGATAGACCCTTTTAAAACGCAGGGTTTTTGGAGAGCGGAAAAATAATATTTGGAAATGTGGCACGGCGCAACAACTTGCGTATTTTTTAACGCAGCCATACCGGTAAACAGGAGCAGGCAGAAAATACCGGCATTAAAAAGAAGCGCGCGCCTTTGTGCGCACAGCGTAAAAACCAACAGCGGGACCGCTGAACAATACGCTGTGAAAAATGAAATTTTAATTTTGCTGGCAGTGCATATCCCTAAACAGAAAACAATCGCTACTCCCGCTAAAGGCCGGCGCATGGGAATTATCTGATAATGAAGCTGTCTTTTATACTTTCATATTTGTTGTTAGTGATACCCTTGATAGTTTTGAGTTCTTCTACGCTGCTAAAGCCGCCCTGCCGGCCGCGATACTCAAGTATACGCTGAGCTATCTTTTCTCCTATGCCAGTGACGCTCTTAAGCACATCTTTATCCGCCTGATTAAGGTTGATTTTTCCGATATCCTGCGTCAGGCAGGCAATAACTTTAACCGAAGAGCATCTTTTGGCCAAAAAATCAATCCCGATGCCCGCCAACGTTACCGCGGTTAAAAATAAAATCACCTGCCTCTCCTGCCGACTCAAGATGAACATCTTTATACTCCTCTCCGGGCCTAAACACTCAAAAAGTGCTTGAGGTCTTAACTAAAAGCACTTTTTGAGCAGGCCCGGAGTAAGTTCGGGCACAAACTTATGTTTCCGCCAAATTACTTTGAGGAAACATAAGTTTGCCTCACTTAATAGACGGATGAAGAGGCAAAATCTAACGCACAATTTTGCTATGTTATTTTACTCCAGGCTTTTGCTCGTGCGCTGAAAATTTTTGGCCGTCGGCTACGGCTTCCCGCTACCCGCAAAATTAAGGCGGGTCCCGCCTTCGGCGGGAACGGCTCGCTCCCGGCATTCTTCAGGTAGTTATGGCCTCCGCTCGCCGTAAAACCTTGCCGACTATGAGTTGGCTAAGTGGCAAAAATTTTCTAATGCGCACTCGCAAAACCTTACGCAAAATATCCCAGGTTCATTACGTCAGAAATTGTCGAGATTACACTACGATATTGACGAGCTTGCGGGGGACGATGATGAGGTTCTTGACGGGCTTACCCTGAATCCAGGGTTTTAGTTTCTCATCAGAAAGGACGAGTTCTTTTAGTTGACCTTCAGCGATGTCAGCAGGAACATCTATTTTGGAACGGACCTTGCCATTCACCTGAATGACAATGGTTACGGTCTCTTCGGCTAACAGATTAGAGTCATAGGCAGGCCACTTGGTTTCAAAAATACTCTCGTTGTGCCCTAAATTATGCCACATCTCCTCGGCGATGTGTGGCGTAAAAGGAGCAAGAAGAGTCACCACTGTTTCCACTGCTTTGGTTAAACAATTTATTTCTGAAATCTTACCGCTTAATCTATAAATCTCATTCACTAATTCCATAATACTGGAAATAGCCGTATTAAACTTGAATACCTCTATGTCATTAGTTACCTTCTTTATCGTTTGATTAACTCTGCGTAATAATATAGTTTTATTAATACTGCTCTCATCATCCGATACATCTGTCCAAGTGTATGCAGTCCCTTCTTTTTGCATGTTATAAACACGATTAATGAACTCCTGCGACATCGCCAAGACACGATTAATGAACCTCCACGAACCCTCGATGGCATCACTGTTCCAATCCAGTTCGGTCTCAGGCGGTGCGGCGAAAAGGATGAACAGCCGCATGGCATCAGCGCCGTATTTCTCGATTATTTTGTCGGGATCGACAGTATTGCCGCGCGACTTAGACATAACCTCGCCGTCTTTTAAGACCATGCCCTGGGTAAGCAATCTTTGAAACGGCTCTTCAAAATTGAATAGGCCTTCATCATACAAAAACTTGGTAAAGAACCTCGAGTAGAGCAGGTGGAGCACGGCGTGTTCTATGCCGCCGATATATTGGTCGACGGTCATCCAGTAGGCTGCCTCTTTTTGGTCAAAAGGGCCGCCCGTAAAACGCGGCGAGCAAAACCGCAGGAAATACCACGATGAATCAATGAAGGTCGCCATGGTATCGGTTTCCCGGCGGGAGAGTGCCTTGCATCGAGGGCATTTTACCTCTACGAATTTCTTTACTTTCATCAAGGGGCTGCCGCCCTCTCCGGTAAAAGGCGCGTCCTTGGGTAATTCTACCGGCAAATCTTCATAAGGAACAGGGACAATGCCGCACTTCTTACAGTAAATAACCGGGATGGGCGTACCCCAGTAGCGCTGCCGGGAAATAAGCCAATCGCGTAAACGCCAATTAACGGTAATCTTTCCCATGCCGGCCTTCTCCATCCATTCGGCAATCTTCTGCTTAGCCTCCTGATTGGGCAATCCGTCAAACTGCCCGGAATTCACCTGAATCCCGTCTCCCTCATGCGCCTCCGTCATATTCTGCGGACTATCGACTGTGGACTGTGGACTTTTTATGACAATGCGCATCGGCAACCCGTGCTCTTTGGCAAACAAGAAATCTCTTTGATCATGCGTGGGTACGGCCATAATCGCGCCGGTGCCGTATTCCATCAGCACATAATCCGCGATCCAGATCGGTATCGCCTCGTTATCCACCGGATTGATGCAGAAACTTCCGGTAAAAACCCCTTCTTTTTTAAGGCCGGCTGCCGCCCGCTCAACCTTGCTTTCTTTGGAGACCTTCTTGATAAACTTCAAAACCGCTTTTTCCTGCGGCTTACCCTTGATAACCTTACGCACCAAAGGATGTTCCGGCGCCAGCACAACATAGGTAGCCCCGAAGATGGTGTCCGCGCGCGTGGTAAACACGGGGATAACCTCGCCGGTTTCTTTCTCCTTAAAATAAATCTCAACCCCATGGCTCTTGCCTATCCAGTTCTTCTGCATGGTAAGGACTCTTTCCGGCCAATGGGTGAGTGTTGCCAGGTCATCGAGTAACCGTTCTTTATACGCCGTAATCTTGATAAACCACTGCTCCAATTCCTGCTGGATTACCTCGTTTTTACAACGCCAGCATTTCCCGTCGACAACTTCTTCGTTGGCTAAGGTAGTCTCGCAGTCAGGACACCAGTTGACAATCGCATCCTTCCGGTAGGCCAAACCCTTCTCGTACATTTTCAGGAATATCCACTGGTTCCAACGGTAATACTCGGGAAGACAGGTGGAAATTTCTCTGCCCCAGTCATAGGAAAACCCCATTTTCTTAAGTTCCTCGCGCATCTGGTCAATACAACTCATGGTCCAGGCGGCGGGGTGGCTTTTGTTCTTAATGGCCGCGTTTTCTGCGGGCTGGCCGAACGCGTCAAATCCCATGGGATGCAAAACATTAAAACCCTGCATCATCTTAAAACGCGCCGCCACATCGCCGATGGTATAATTACGCACATGCCCCATATGAATTCTCCCGGAAGGATAGGGAAACATCTCCAGGAGATAGTATTTTTTCTTCCCGGGATCAGCCCGGACGCTAAAGGCCTTATTCTCAAGCCACGCCTTCTGCCATTTTGCTTCGATATCCTTGAAAGGATACATGTTATTCTTTCCTTAATTTCCTTACCGTATTGAGATTGATACGGTCTGCCTCTTCGCTGTCCTTGGGTGTTTCCAGAACAAAAGCCAGATTGCGTAACCGGGGATGGTTGATGATCCGTCTCATCCCCTGCAAGCCGATTTTTCCTTTCCCGATGTGCTCGTGGCGGTCATGGTGAGAACCCAGTTTATCTTTGGCATCGTTTAAATGAACAAGTTTAAGCAGCTCTAAACCCACGGCTGTATCAATCTCATCGAGCATGGCCTTTAATCCTTCTTCGCTGGCTAAGTCATAACCGGCCAGATAAGCGTGAGCCGTATCCAGGCAAAGCCCGATTCTTTTCTTTTGCTGCAAACCGGCCATGATAACCCGGTGGTGTTTGAAGGTATATCCGAGCCAGGAACCGCTGCCCGCGGTATTCTCCAGAAGTATGCCTACCCCGGAATCTTGCGTCTTTTCTAAAATCGTATTAAGAGCCCCGGTTAATCTTTTTAACCCTTCTTTTTCCGAGGTCTTCTTGTGGCTGCCCATATGCGTAACGATATAATCCGCTTTCAGGTCTGCGACTTCCCGGATATCTTCGATGTACGCCTTGATTGAGTCTTTATATAACCGTATGTCGGGGGAAGCAAGATTAAACAAGTAGGGGATGTGGATAAATACCGGCTTTATGCCGAATTGTTTTTGCTTCTTCTTAAACTCTTCTATATCGGCAGGCTCCAGGGCGCGATCCCGCCATCGTTGGGGATTGCGGGAAAATATCTGCATGGTGTTACATCCTAAATCATGCGCCCTCTGGAATGCGTCAAAGATTTTACCTTCGGTTGAAACCTGGATCCCCAGTAACATGGTGATTGAATTATACCCCTTTTGAAATTGGGCGTCAATCCGAAAAATGTCAGTTAGAAAACCCGAGTTTTTGCGTCTATTAGTATGGGGAGGAAAAGATGAAAGAAAGCAAAACGTACTTGCCGATAAACGATTGGCCGCAGGAAGACCGGCCCAGAGAAAAATTATTAAAGCATGGGGAACATACTTTAAGCGATTCCGAATTGCTGGCGATAATTTTAAGAACCGGAATACAAGGAGAAAGCGCTTTGGATTTGGCAAGGAGGATTTTACGAGAATTTAAAACTTTCCGGGCTATAGGTCAGATAGACTCATATCATTGGAAAGAATTAAAGGGCCTGGGGAATGCCAAAATCTGCCAGATAAAAGCGGCTATTGAGATAGGAAGAAGGTTCGGTGAAGAAAAAATAAAGGAAAAACGGCCGAAAATAAAATCTTCGCAGGATATTGTCTCGATTTTGATGCCGCGGATGCGGGACTTGAAAAAAGAGGTATTTAAAGTTTTACTTTTAAACTCTCAAAACAGAGTTATAGACATAATAGAAGTGGAAGAAGGAACCGTAAATCAGGCAAAGCCCATAGTAAGGGAAGTTTATCAAAAGGCCCTGCAGCAGTTTGCCTCCTTCATCATCTGCGTCCATAATCACCCTTCGGGTAACCCTAAGCCCAGCCAGGAAGACAGAGAATTCACCCGCGCATTAGTCAAGGCTGGAGAAGCTCTCCTCATAACGTGCCTGGACCATATCATTATCGGAAACGGCGCTTATTTTAGTTTTAGTGATGAAGGTCTAATGTAGGCGTTAGGAAGGATGTCGCTTTTTATTTGATAAAGAAATTGAGTTTCTTTTTGTAGATAGCCGCGAACTCTTTTAACTGGATAAGGTCAATGCGGCGCTGCCCTGCTTCTATCTTGGAAAGGTAGGATTGAGTCCTGCCTAGCTTCTTAGCCACGTCTTTCTGTTTAAGCCTGGCTTGTTTGCGGGCCTTGATTAACCGGCCCACTAAATCTTTGTGGCTTTCCGTAAAAATAGTTTTATCCATTTCGTTGACACCTTCAACTGCCTATGATATACTTTTTTAATGAATATTCCAAAATGGAATATGCTATTTTAACGGAAAAGGATGAATACGCAAAAGAAAAGAATAAAGATTTTAATCGCGGATGATGAAGAATGTATCCGGGAATTTTTAAGCTACGTGCTTGAGAAGAAAGGATTTGTTGCTGAAGGTGCCGCAGACGGAAAAGAGGCGTTAGAGAAAATTACTCACGATAAGCCCGATATTATTATCCTGGATGTGGCGATGCCGCGGATGGACGGCCTTGAGGTTTGCAAACGGCTGAGGAAAAATCCCGATACCCGGGGTATCCCGATTATTTTATTTTCGGCGCAGGAGCGGATGAAAAGCACATTTCAGGGCCTGCCCGGAGCCGCTATAAAATATATCAAGAAACCCGGCGAGCTGGAATATTTACTTGCGCAGATTGAGGAACTTGTGGGGTAAAAAGTGGAGCTGGAGGGATTTGAACCCTCGGCCCTTTGCATGCCATGCAAATGCTCTCCCGCTGAGCTACAGCCCCAAAAAATTTTTGTGAAACAAAAATTTTTTGTCCTAAGGCCACCACATGCTTCTATCTAGGCCGAAGGACTAATACCTTAATAAAATACAGCTCTACTTTGTCGAGCATAGCTCGGCATAAAATTAAGCCTATACGCCAGAGGCAGGCTTAATTTTATGTTGACCGCTGCTATTTTAGAATATAAAATAGCATCCGTCAATAAAATATTGCCGGAGTGGCGGAATGGCAGACGCAGCAGCCTCAAAAGCTGCCGAGGGCAACCTCATAAGGGTTCAAGTCCCTTCTCTGGCACTTTATTATTAGAAAATACGGGAACGTTTCTTTAAGAAGCGTTCCCTTAATTTTTGTGCGCCGCTTATTTACTGCTTAACTTTTTCTTGAAATCCCTGTTAATGGCGTTTTGGTTCAGGTAGGGGATGACAGACCGGTAGACGCGTTGCACAATGGCTTTGTAGCCTAGGGCATTAGGATGGATAAAGTCGCTTTTTAAATCAGGGTTGGAGAATATGCCGGCGAGCGCCCCGGGTATGAATATCGCTCCTTTTTCCGCAGCGATGTCTCGGTAGGGCTGGCGGTATTCGCCTAAGATCAGCCCGGCGCTGATATCGAAAAGTGCGACCATGGCGCCTGCGGCTTGAATCTTATCGACCATCTCCCCGACATTTTTTACGGTTTGCTGAAGCGGGCATTTTCTCAGAAAATCATTGCCGCCAAACTCGATAACCACTAATAGCGGATCTCTCGTCAATATATCGGAGTCGATACGTTTAAGCCCCTCTTCAGTAGTATCATTATCTATCCCGGCATTTACAACAGGAAAGCGCGTCATCTTCGCCAATAAAGAAGGATAATCTTCGCCGGGTTTGGCGCCGTGGCCGAAGGTGATGCTATCGCCGAAACAAATAATGTTCGTCCCCCGCGAATTCGTATTCTTAATGCTCCACCGGCCGAAGTTAATTAAAACCAGCACGGCAATACCCAGTAACACAACGCCGGCTATAATTATTTTATTCTTTAGCATATCGTAACCTCAATTGCCCGCAGGCAGCCTCGATATCCTCACCGCGCGACCTTCTCAGCGTAACATGCACGCCTGATTTTATCAACTGATTCTTAAACAAAAGGACGTCCGGCTTATTGGGCGGCAAAACTCCTAACTCCTTCACCGGATTACAAACGATCAAGTTAACCTTGCTGTTTAAGCCGCGTAATATTGTACTCAATTTCCGGGCGGTTGGCAAATCAGAATTAATGCCTTTAATCAGAATGTATTCGAAGGTTATCTGGCGGTTGGTCTTGCGTATGTACGCGCGGCAGGCCTTAAGCAACGCCTGCAAAGGATATTTTTTGTTGACAGGCATAAGGCGCGTCCTGGTTTCATCGCCGGCAGCGTGCAGGGAAACGGATAATTCAATCTGTAGATCTTCCCCGGATAACCTTTCTATAGCCGGCGGTATCCCGCTGGTAGAGATAGTAATCCGGCGCGCCCCTATCTGAAAGCCATCTTCAGAGTTGATGATACGGATGGCTTTCAAAACGTTATCATAATTGTCCAGCGGCTCGCCGGTCCCCATAAAGACCACATGGGTGATCCGCTTATCGGGCGAGTTGTTTTTCAGGTGGCACAGCTGCTCGATGATTTCACCGCAGGTCAAATTCCGCTTAAATCCCGCCAGAGCGCTGGCGCAAAACTTACAGGCGAATTTGCAGCCTACCTGACTTGAAAGACAGGCGGTAACCCTTGATTCCTCGGGGATAGTTACCGCCTCCACCAGGCTTGCGTCTTTGAGTTTAAAAAGGAACTTCGTTGTCCCGTCGTATGAGCGAAGTGTTGAAACTGTAGTAAAACCAAAAAGATAAAAATTGCTTTTCAAGCATTCTCTCAAATCCCGGGAAAGATCGCTCATCTGATTGAAATCAACCGCGCCTTTTTTGTATATCCAGGCAAAAATCTGGCGGGCGTGAAAAGCGGGAAAACCCCATTCTTTCAAAATCGGCCCTAACTCTTCCAACGCTAATTCTTTGATATCGCGCATGCTCATTGACGTATCCGTTTGAGGCCCACGATGCTTAAGACGATATCCCCGGTATGCATTTTCTCGACGGGCCTTACCTCTTTAATGGTACGTGCAAGGAAGAATACCACGAAAAACCGCAATATACTGGAAATAAAAAACAGGCTTAAAAGTTTATACCCAAAAATCGCCGGAACCACATGCGCCAGATGCCCTCCTATAATCCCCCCGAAGCAAACGGCCAAGCCTACGAATACGCTCAGGTACCCAAAGCAGCGGATCCGTTTGGCAGGCGTCGTTGCATCATAGATGAAGTTACCGGTACAAAGATTAAACCCTGACCAGGCAAAGCCGGACACCACCTGCGCCACCAGAAGATATGCGGGATGCCGGTTGATAATCCACCAGAGAGGCAGGCCGGCGATAATTACGGCGGTGAATTTAAGCACTTTAAGATTACCGATCCTATCCGCGCATCTTCCCCAGCGGCCGATGGTAAAGATTTGAGTGGCAGTAACGACAGTAACGATAATAGTATACGTCAGGTAGTTAAATTTCAAATCCTTGAGCATGAATACGGAAAAAAACGGAGACGCCAGGTTAACGCAGAATTGCATACCGGAAACAAAAAGAACGAACCTGGCAAAATTAGAGTGACGGATATTTTTGATAAAATCAATGATGCTGAAATATGCGCCCTTATCTACGATAAAACGGGGCTCATACATGCGGGTAAGAAAATACCAGGAGATGAGCCGCGCTGCGAATGCAAGGATCAATATAATCAGGAACCCTCTTAAAGGCTCATGCCGGAAATGCTGCAGGATTAACCCCGCGCTTAAAGATGCCGCAATCACAACGATGGACACGATTTTATTGCGCCAGCCAAAGTAACTGCCTCTTTTTCTCGTCGGGATATACTCGGTCATGAGCCCCGACCA
>Ga0315281_10003354_pt1 | contig 23521 bp, 20 predicted proteins | sample YL17G07_0_MG_FD_204540 | JGI IMG/M metagenome (GOLD analysis project Ga0315281, IMG submission 204540) | Sediment microbial communities from Yellowstone Lake, YNP, Wyoming, USA - YL17G07_0 | ecosystem: Environmental > Aquatic > Freshwater > Lake > Sediment | place: USA: Wyoming | collected... | reverse complement strand
GGAGCGGTTGCGGAATCTCAGCGACGTCGCCGTCGCGGACGTGTTCTAGGGCCGCGCTTTCGGCACGTGCCCGCGCTTCCACACCATGAACGTCCGCGTGAACGCGATCACCGGCGTGCCGTCCTGATTGATCCCCGTCGTCCTGACCTTGACGAGACCGACGTTCGGCCGGGATTTCGAAGCGCGCGTGTCGAGCACCTCGCTCCGGGAGTAGATCGTGTCGCCCTCGAAGACCGGATGGGGCAGCGTCACCTCGTCCCATCCGAGATTCGCCACCGCGTTCTGGGTGAGGTCGGTCACCGACTGGCCTGTCACCAGCGAGAGCGTGAAGCACGAGTTCATCAGCGGCTTCTTGAACTCGGTCTGCGCCGCGTAGTGCGCGTCGAAATGAATCGGGTTCGTGTTCATCGTCAAACACGTGAACCACACGTTGTCGGCCGCGAGCAACGTGCGGCCGAGCGGATGCTCGTACACGTCGCCCACGGTGAAGTCCTCGAAGACCCGTCCCGTCCAGCCAGGCTTGACAGCCATCAGTACGACCTCGGCAATCCCAGCACATGCTCGGCGACATGCGCGAGGATCAGGTTCGTCGAGATCGGCGCGACCTGATACAGGCGCGTCTCACGGAACTTGCGCTCGATGTCGTACTCCTCGGCGAACCCGAACCCGCCGTGCGTCTGGATCGCCACGTTGGCTGCTTCCCACGACGCGTCGGCCGCGAGCAACTTCGCCATGTTCGCCTCGCTCCCGCACGGCACGTTGTCATCAAAGAGCGCGGCGGCGCGGACGCGCATCAGGTCGGCGGCTTCGACGTTCACGTGCGCGCGGGCGATGGGGAACTGCACGCCCTGGTTCTGCCCGATCGGACGGTTGAAGACGACGCGCTCCTTCGCGTAGCGGCTCGCGCGGTCGACGAACCAGCGGCCGTCGCCGACGCACTCGGCCGCGATGAGGATGCGCTCGGCGTTCAGCCCGTCGAGCAGATACCGGAAGCCCTGGCCTTCCTCGCCGACGAGCGCATCGACCGGGACCTCGAGATCATCGAAGAACAGCTCCGTCGTCGCGTGATTCATCATCGTGCGGATCGGCCGGACCGTGAGGCCGTGGCCGATCGCCTGGCGCAGGTCGACGAGGAGCATCGACAAGCCATCGCGTCGTTTCGCGACCTGCTCGACCGGCGTCGTCCGCACCACGAGCAGCAGCAGGTCCGAATGCTCGACGCGCGAGATGAACACCTTCTGGCCGCGGACCACGTAGCGGTCACCCTTGCGGGTGGCCCTCGTCTTGAGCTGTGTCGTGTCGGACCCCGTCGTCGGCTCGGTCACGCCGAACGCCTGCAGGCGCAGTTCGCCGGTCGCGATCTTCGGCAGAAACGCCCGTTTCTGCGCCTCCGACCCGTGCCGGAGGAGCGTGCCCATCGTGTACATCTGCGCGTGGCACGCGCCGGCGTTGCCCCCGCTGCGATGAATCTCTTCCAGGATGATCGAGGCCTCCGTGACGCCGAGGCCGGCGCCGCCGAACGCCTCGGGAATCAGCGCCGCGAGATAGCCGGCGCCCGTCAGTGCCGTGACGAATGCCGTGGGGTACGCCCGCGCGGCGTCGAGTTCGCGCCAGTAGGCGTCGGGAAACGCGCGGCACAGGTCGCGCACGGCGCTTCGCAGATCCTGATGACGTTCCACGCCCGGCACGGCGTCATCATACCCGACACCCTGCGTGCGTCCGCGGGCGACGCCCGCCGTGTTAACATCGGAGCGATGGTGGGCACAGGCCCGACGGAACTCCGACTGACCCTCGCGCCGCGCAAGCGCTTCGAGGCGATCGACGTCAACACCCGCATAGCCGAAGAGGCCGGCGACCTGCTCCAGCGGCATCGCCGGGCTCTCTATTGCTCATTCCACACGACGGCGGGGTACCTCGAGCAGAGCCTGTCGGCCAGGCTGACCCATAACCAGGATCGCCTGTCGCAGTTCTTCCAGACGTTCCGCACGGTCTTTCCGGCCGGCGCGCCGTATCACCACGACCGCATGGAGCTGCGCTCGGAGTTGAGCGACGCGCAGAAGGAGATCGAGCCGCGCAACGCCGATTCCCATCTGACCTTCATCGGCGCGGGCCTGCGCAACTGCGTGACGTACAACACGCGGCCCGACGCGCCCGTGTACTTCATCGATCTCGACGGGAAGAGCAAGAAGGTGCGGCGCGAGCGCACGACGACCGTGCTGGCCTACGACCACGAGTCGGTCGTCGCCAGGATGTCGCTGCGCGTGCCGGTCTCGAAGCACCCGATCGATTCGGTCAACCTGGCCGACCCGCGGCTCGGCCTGGTCGAACAGGTGAACGCCCTGCTCGCGAAGACGGGCCTCGACCGGGGCCGCGTCGACATGGTGGTCGATCCCGCCGAACGCAACGTCGGCCTCACGGTGAACGAGTACGAGACGCTGCTGATGCAGAACGATCTCGTGGACGTGCTCAAGAACCCGTTGCGGTTCGCAAAGATCAAAGGGCGGAACATGCTCGGCGATCCGCGGGCGATTCCCGGCAAGACGCTGAGCTACGCGAAATACGACATGGTCCGGGTGATGAATTCGCTGATGGAAGCGCTGCGCCTCGATCAATCGACGCTCGAGCGACTGGTCGCGAAAGTGATGGCCGTGCCGGCGAAGCGGTTCATGCGATCGCGCCGCGTGAGTTTCCTGGCCGCGTCCGACACGGACACGACGGCGGCCCGCCTGGTGCGCGGCACGTATCAGAGCCCGATCCTGGTGCAATGGCAGCGCGCCGAGCGGCAGACGCGCCGCATCGACGTCACGATCGTCAAGCTCACCTGATCGACCCGCGCGTCCGACACGCCGACCTTCCCAAGGAGCCCTGCCGTGATGATCAGCCGCGAACTCGCCAAAGCCTTCAACCAGCAGATCGGCCAGGAATTCGGCGCGAGCATGCAGTACGTCAGCATCGCCGCCCACTTCCAGCAACGCCAGCTCACCCTGCTGGCCAAACTCTTCTTTGCGCAAGCGGACGAAGAGCGGCAGCACGCGATGAAGTTCGTGAAGTACCTGCTCGACACGAAAGGCGAGCTGAAGCTGCCGGCGGTGTCCGCGCCCACGGCCACGTTCGCGTCCGCCGAGGCCGCCGTCAGGGCCGCGCTGACGTGGGAGCAGGAAGTCACGGCGCAGATCACCGCGCTGATGGACCTGGCCGCGAAACAGAACGACTACCTCGCGCAGAGCTTTCTGCAGTGGTTCATCGACGAGCAGCTGGAGGAAGTCGTCAAGATGGACCGCCTGCTGAGCGTCATCCAGCAGTCCGGCGAGAAGAACCTGCTGATGGTCGAAGCCTATCTGGTGCACATCGAGAAGGCCTCGTAGGCGAGCCGCCGCCCGGCGGCTCAGCCGTCCGCCAGGATCTTCCGGAGCCGGTCGGCGACCGCCCGGCTCTCGTCGTCGGCGGTGACGATCTCGATCGCCTCCGGGCCGCCCGCGCCGATGCGCAGCTCGACCGCACGCGCGATCTGCTCCTGCTCGAAGATCTTCCGGCCCATGATGGCCTGATTCGCGCCCAGCGATTTGAGCATCGCCAGCCCGACCGCATCCACCGCGACGCGGTCGTCTCCCGCGATCATCACGTCGGCCGTCTTCAGTTCGCCGCGCGACGGACCGCCGTCGGTGAACGCGACGATACCGTCCAGCACGATGAGGTCCGGCTTGTAACCGGTGCTCAGCTCCGCGATCATGCGGCGCATGTCCGGCGACGCATGCATCGTCCGGCGAATCGCCTTGGGCGTCAGTCCCACGGACAGCTTGAGCGACATCGTGAAGACGCCGCCCGCCCCGTGGGTCTTGAGGCAGCACGTGGACACGAGAAACTCCGAATCGACCACAAGTCTCGGCAGCGCGAAGCCCATCGGCCAGTGGGTGGCGCCGGCGGGGAACGACTCCCAATCACGGTCGGCGATCTGTTCGAAATCCACGATGTCGAAGCGCATGTCGTGCGCGAGATCGAAGATGCCCTTGCGCTCCATCACGCCTCGGGTCTGCGGCGGGCCGCTCGATTCACCGAGCGTGACGCTGCGCGCGCCGCGCTCGCGGAGTTCGGTCACGATCTGCGCCAGCGTGTCGTTGTGGGTCGAGGCCGGGGTGTCGTCGGCCGAGTTGAAGTTCGGCTTCAGCACCACCCGCTTGCCGTCCACGGGTCGCACGCCGAGGAGCCTGAGCGCCTGAGACACGCCGTGCTTCCGGTCCGGCGTGCGGACGAGCGCCACGCGGCTGCGGCGCGGCGCGACGACCTGCGCGAGCGCGCCGGCGTCGAGGAACGGCGCGAGCGCAAGGCCGCCGGAAACGGTGCGGACGAAGTCACGCCGATTGATCCGGGGTCTGGAGTGCAGCATCTCGGCCTCCGTGCGTTGAGTGGCGCTGGCGAGATGATGCAAGAATCGACGCGGCCGTATTTTGCGTGGATTTCGTGCGCGCTGCCGACAGCCCGTCGCCGGCGCCGCGCATGTTAGGATTCGCCGACATTCCACCGTGCGATTCGAACCCGCGCCCATCGTGAGAATTCTCAGCGCCGCCTGGCTCGTCGTCCTCGGTCTGACCGCCGGCTGCGCGCAACCGCCGCAGTACGACGTCGTGATCCGCCACGGCACCGTCTATGACGGCACCGGCGCCGCCGGCGTCGTCGAGGATCTGGCGATCGCCGGCGACCGCGTCGTGGCGCTCGGCGACCTGTCGCGGGCGCGCGGGCGTCAGGAGGTCGACGCCTCCGGCCTGGCCGTCGCGCCCGGCTTCATCAACATGCTCAGCCACTCCGAGACGTCGCTTCTGGCCGACGGCCGCTCGCAGGGTGCCATCCGGCAAGGCGTGACGCTCGAAGTGTTCGGCGAGAGCTCGATGGGGCCGCTCAACGAGCAGATGCGAAAGGACCAGGTTGCGCGGCAGGGCGATATCAAGTACGACGTCTCCTGGTCGACCCTTGGAGGGTATCTCGATGCCCTCGTCGCGCACGGGACCGCGTCCAACGTCGCGTCTTTCGTCAGCGCCGCGACCGTTCGTGTGAACGAGATCGGCTACGGCAACCGCGCGCCCACCGCTGACGAGCTCGAGCGCATGCGCGGGCACGTCAAGCTCGCGATGGACGAGGGCGCGATGGGCCTCACGTCGGCGCTCATCTACACACCGGGCACGTTCGCGAAGACCGGCGAGCTGATCGAGCTGGCGAAAGTCGCGTCCGCCTCTGGCGGGATGTACATCTCGCACATGCGCAGCGAGGGCAACCGGCTGCTCGAAGCGCTCGACGAACTGCTCGCGATCGCGCGCGCGGCGAACATCCGCGCGGAGATCTATCACCTCAAGGCCGGCGGGCAGCAGAACTGGGGCAAGCTCGACGCGGTGATCGCCAAAGTGGACGCGGCGCGGAAGGAAGGCCTCGAGATCACCGCGGACATGTACACCTACACCGCAGGCTCGACGGGCCTCGACGCCGCGATGCCGCCGTGGGTGCAGGAAGGCGGCTACAACGCCTGGGCGACGCGGTTGAAGGATCCGGCGATCCGCGAGCGCGTGCGGCGGGAAATGCTGGTGAACAGCGACGACTGGGAGAACCTGATGGTGCAGGCGGGCGGCACAGGCACGCTGCTCGTCGGGTTCAGAAACGAGGCGCTGCGCGTCAACGCGGGGAAGACGCTGGCGCAGGTCGCGAAGGAACGCGGCACGTCGATCCAGGACACGGCGATGGATCTCGTGGTCGAGGACGGCAGCCGCGTGCAGGTGGTCTACTTCCTGATGTCGGAAGAGAACGTGCGCCGCCAGATCCAGCTGCCGTGGGTGAGCTTCGGCGCGGACGCGTCCTCGATGGCGACCGAAGGCGTCTTCCTCAAGACGAGCACGCACCCGCGGTCCTACGGCAACGTCGCGCGGTTGCTGGGCAAGTACGTGCGCGACGAGCACGTGATCCCGCTCGAGGAGGCCGTGCGCAAGCTGACATGGCTGCCCGCGACGACGCTGCGGATCACAGAGCGCGGGAAACTCGCGCCCGGCTTTCTCGCGGACGTTGTCGCATTCGATCCGAAGACCGTCAACGAGCACGGCACGTACGACAAGCCGCACCAGTACGCGACCGGAGTCCGTCACGTGTGGGTCAACGGCGTGCGGGTGCTGAAGGACGGCGAACATACCGGCGCCGCGCCAGGTCGCGTCGTCCGCGGACCCGGTTGGAGAATGCGGAACTGAGAACTCGGAACTGGGAACTGAGAACGGAGAAGGTAGACGTGATGCGTCCATTGATTCGAGCGCTCGTCGCGGCGCTTTGCGCGTCGGGCGCGATTGGCGCCGCGCAACCCGCACCGGCGCCGGACACGATCCTCATCAACGGGCACGTGATCACGGTCGACGCGCGATTCTCGATGGCGCAGGCCGTCGCTATCTCTCGCGGCCGGTTCACAGTCGTCGGCTCGAACACGGACGTGAGGAAGCTGGCCGGTCCGCAGACGGCGATCATCGATCTCAAAGGGCAGACCGTGATTCCCGGTCTCGCCGACGATCACCTGCACGACGCGGGCGGCGGACCCGGCGTCGATCTGTCCCGCGCGCGGTCGATGGCCGACGCGCTTGCGGCGATTGCGGCCCGCGTCCGGCAGAGCAACCCCGGCGATGTCGTCATCAGCAACAGCGATTGGCACGAGGCGCAGCTGAAGGAGCATCGCCTGCCGTACCGTCGCGATCTCGACACGGTCTCGCACGACAACCCGGTTGTGCTGGTTCGCGGCGGCCATGAGTACATCCTGAACTCGGCGGCGCTGAAGAAATGGAACATCACGAAGGACACACCGCAATTGCCCGGAGGCCGCATCACCCGCGACGGCGACGGCGAGCTGAACGGCGAGTTGATCGATCGCGCCAAGGCGCTCGTCCAGCTTCCGCCCTCGCCGAAGCAGACGGTGGAGGACCTCGCGGCGCAGCATCGCAAGCTGAACGAGGCGGGGCTCACGAGCATCCGCTATCCTGGCGCGTCCGCCGAGCAGTACCGGATGCTGCAGGAGATGGCCCGCGGCGGCAGGCTCACCATTCGCGTGAATCAGCTGCTGCGCTTCCCGGGCGCAGATGACGCCGCCAAGATGCGCGCGTCGGTCGCCGCCAGCGGCCTCCGGCCGGACGACGGCGACGACTGGGTCCGCATCGGCGGCATGAAGATGGCCGTCGACGGCGGTTTCGAAGGCGGCTGGATGCGCGAGCCGTACGTCGAGCCGTGGGGCGAGAAGGGGACTTTCCGCGGCGTCAACACGATGAAGCAGGCGGCGTATACGGATGTCGTCCGCGAGCTCAACCGGCTCGGCTGGCGGGTGGCGACGCATGCGGTCGGCGACGCCGCGATTGACGAGGTGCTGGAAGCGTACGAAGCCGCGAATGCCGACAAGTCGATCGCCGGCCGCCGCTGGTCACTGGAGCACGGCTTCATCCCGCAGGCCGATCAGTTTCCGCGGATGAAGAAGCTGGCGCTCGTGATCTCGGCGCAGGACCATCTGTACCTGGCCGGGCCGAGTCTTGTGAACTACTGGGGGCCGGCGCGCGCCGCCCGCACGACGCCGATGCGGGCGTATCTCGATCAGGGATTCACGGTAGCGGGCGGCACGGACTCCGCCGTCGTCCCGTACCCGCCGCTCTGGGTGTTCTATCACTTCGTGACCCGCGACACGATCAGCGGCGGCGTGATGGGCGCGGATCAAAAGATCACCAGGAAGGAAGCGTTGCAGGTCCAGACGATCAACAACGCCTATCTCACGTTCGAGGAAAAGACCAAGGGCTCGATCGAGCCCGGCAAGCTCGCCGACCTCGTCGTCCTGCCGGAAGACATCCTGACGTGCCCCGCCAGACACATCGAGCAGATGCGTGTGGCGATGACCATGGTCGGAGGGAGAATCGTCTACCGCCGTGCTTCGTAAGAGCTTACGTTACGAGTAACGCCCGCCCGCTGGTTCGTCCACCGTATCAACACTTTACGAGCCAATTCAGTTGGTCTCGACCTTGCTGATGGAGGCACTCCGTGACCCGACGCTACTGCTCTCTCGTTCTCGTGTGCTCGTTCGTTGGACTCCTCATGGCGACGCCGGCGCGTGCGCAGACGTCGTCCGCGGCGTCTACCACGTCTGCCACAGGCGCCTCGCCGACCAGCGCCGCGCAGACGCCGCCCGCACCGGCCGATGACGACGACGCGAAGCTGCGTCTGCTCGAGCCGGACTTCAACCTCATCAATCTTCCGACGACGCTGCCGCTGCCGGTATACGGCGGCAACTTCCACCTGCTTCACCGGTTCGCCGGCAACCTGCGGAAGGGCGACTTCGGCGACAACCTGAGCAGCCTGTTCGGCATCGATCAGGGCGCGACGATGAGCTTCGAGTACCGCTTCGGGGTGATGAAGCACCTGGAGGCGATCGCCGCGCGCACCAACTTCGACCGGAACATCCAGTTCTCGGCGAAGTACGACGCGTTCCATCAGGGCGCGACACGCCCGGTCGGGCTGTCGGTGATCGCATCGGTCGAGGGCGGCAACAATTTCCGCCGCGACTACGCACCGGCCGTCGGCGCGTCAATCTCGCGGACACTCATGGACAGGATCGCCGTCTATGCCGATCCGTTCTTCGTCCACAACACGGCCGCGGCCACCGGCATCGATCAGAACACCGGATTCCTCGGGCTCGGCGCGCGCGGGCGCCTGAGCTGGCGCGGGCTCCCTTCCTCGAGCGTCATCAATGACACGTTCGTGGTGTTCGAAGTCACGCCGCGGCTCGGCGGCTACGTGATCGGCGACGCGGAATACGCGTTCTCGATCGAAAAGCGCATCGGTGGCCACACGTTCTCGCTCGTGTTCGCCAACTCGAGCGGTTCGACGTACGGACAGCTCGCCCGCGGCGGCCAGCCCGAGAGCCTGTACCTCGGGTTCAACCTTGCACGAAAGTTCTTCTAACCCGACTCACGAAGGAGAATGGATCTCATGAAGCGATTCCCGGTTCTCGCCGCTGCGCTCGCGCTCTTCGCCGCCGGCTGCGGCAGCTCCTCGACCTCGCCGTCGACGACCGCTCCGACCAAACCGACCTTTACCGCCGCACTGTCGCCAGCCAACGAAGTGCCCCCCATCACCGGGGCTGAAGCCACCGGCAGCGGCACGGCGACGATTACGTTCGACACAACCACGAATGCCGCCGGCCAGATCACGGCGGCGACAGCCACGTTCGTCGTCAACGTCAGCGGCTTTCCGGCGAACACGCCGCTTAATATCGCCCACATTCACACGGGTGGCTCCGGGGTGGCGGGAGGTGTTCTCGTCAACACGGGATTGACGGCCGGCAACAACTCGACCAACGCGGCCGGTTCGGGCACGTTCACGGTGGCAGGCATCAACATGACCGCCGACGTCGCTTCGGCCATTCTGGCGAATCCAGGCGGGTTCTATTTCAACGTCCACTCGACCGCGAATCCTGGCGGCGTCGCGCGCGGCCAGTTGTCGCGCGTCCAGTAGTCTCGGACACGAAAAAGGGCGGGTCCGTGTGGACCCGCCCTTTTTCTGCCAGGTCCAAGAGGGCCCGGCCTGCCTCCGCCCGCCATTACCAGCGCCGCATATCCCCACGATACGGAATCACCTGACCGGGCTGCACCGTGACGTCGATCGTCATCGGCTCGTAGCCGGGTGCCTGCAATTCGATGCGATGCGAACCACCGGCGAGCGTGAGCGGCTGATCCGTCCCATCGAAGTCGCGAACGATGCCGGCGTAGTTGCCATCCACGTAGACGAACGCGTCGTCCGGTGAGATTTCGAAACTGACACCGCCATACACGCTGGACCCGGGTCCCACGACGATCGATTCCCTGGGAGCGGCGTAGCCATAGACCGGCACGGGATACGCGTACGCGTACGGAACCGGGTAGCCGAGCCAGACCCCGAAGCCGAGGTGCAGCCGCGGCCTGAACAGGTACGGCCGGTACACCGGGTAGCCGTAGCCGTAGTTGCGGTGGCGTGGCTCGTACCGCGGCGTGTGGCGCGGCTCGTACCGCGGTTCGTAGTGCGGCGTGTAGCCCCGCGGGCGCTCGACGCGGGGCGCGACCACCTCTGGCCGGGGCACGGCGCGCGGGACGACGACCTGCGGTCGCACCTCGGGGCGCGGCGGGGTCTCGGTGCGCGAGGGGGTCTCGGTGCGCGGGCGGGCACGCTCGCCGGCGCGGTCCTGGCTCTCCGTCCGATCGGACCGGTTGCGATCGCCGCCGCGCGCCGCGCGTTCGCCACGCTCACGCTGATCCGCCAGCGCCGGCGCCGACGCGACCGCCAGCGCGATGAGGGCCGCCGCGGGAGTGAGAATCGAGTGGAGCCTCATGACAACCCCCCTGTCGCCGGAACTGTTGGACGACACCCCCTGTCAGGGGCAAGGACCTTGCCAGGGCCAGGAACCGCGTTTCGGGCGGTTTCCCGGTGATTCTCGATTCCGGCCTGAATCCTGGCGGTGACAGGCAGGTGACAGATAGGTGACAGGTAGGTGACAGGCACCGGTTGTATCATCTCGTCCATGTCACCACTGACCAGACTGCTGCGTGGAGTCCTGATCGCGCTGCCGTTGACGGCCGCCCTGGCCGCGCAGCAACGCACCGAGCCCCCGCGCCCCTTGACGGCCGCCGACTATGCGCGCGCCGAGAAGTTCATGCCGTACAACACGACGCCGCTCGTTCTGCGCAGCGGCATCCGCTCGACATGGCTGACCGACGGCCAGGAGCGGTTCTGGTACCGCGTTACGACCGACAAGGGAGCCGAGGCCGTGCTGGTCGACGCGGCGACCGGCGCGAAGTCACCGTGCAATCTGGCGCCGTGCCGGGAGCCTGCACCGGCAGGCGGTGGCCGAGGCGGCGGTGCGCCTCGCCTTGACGCCCGTTCGCCCGACGGCACGCGCGCGGCGTTCATTCGCGACTGGAATCTCTGGGTGCGCGACGTGGCCTCTGGCAAGGAGACGCCGCTCACCAGCGACGGCGTCAAGGACTTCGGGTACGCGACGGACAACGCCGGGTGGCAGCGCAGCGAACGGCCGATTCTCGCCTGGTCGCCGGACTCGAAGAAGATCGCCACCTTCCAGCAGGATCAGCGCAACACCGGCGAGATGTACCTGGTCGACACGAAGGTCGGTCACCCGACCTTGCAGGCGTGGAAGTACCCCCTGCCAGGAGACGACGCGATCACGATGATTCACCGCGTGGTGATCGACGTGGACTCAGGGAAGACGGTCCGCGTCCAACTGCCGGCGGACCAGCACCGCTCGACGCTCTGCGACGATGTGGCGTGCCGAGGCAGCGAGTGGAGCGACGTGCAGTGGAGCCCGGACAGCGCCACGGTGGCGTTTGTCTCGACCTCACGCGATCACAAGCGCGAGCAACTGCGCGTGACCGACGCGGCGACGGGTACAGTGCGCGAGGTCCTCGAAGAGAAAAGCGAGACGTTCCTCGAGTCGGGCAACGGCCGCGTGAACTGGCAGTACCTGCCGGGCTCGAACGAGGTCATCTGGTTCTCGGAGCGCGACAACTGGGGACACCTCTATCTGCACGATCTGCAGACGGGCCGGGAGAAGCGGGCGATCACGAGCGGCGAGGGCAACGTCACGCAGCTGCTGCGCGTCGACGAGAAGAACCGTATGTTGTATTTCGTGGGTGTCGGCTTCGAGAAGGGCCGCGATCCGTACTTCCGTCATTTCTATCGCATCGGCATGGACGGCAAGAACCTCACGCTGCTGACCCCGGCCGACGGCGATCACGACGTCACGCTGTCACCGTCGGGCCGATTCTTCGTCGACAGCTACTCGAAGCCTGACGTGCCGCCGGTCGCGGAACTGCGCGACGCGGCCGGCAAGCTGATCGTCACGATCGAAACGGCGGACATCTCGCGGCTGACCGCGGCCGGCTGGAAACCGCCGATGCCCATCACGGTCAAAGCCCGCGATGGGGTGACCAATCTGTACGGCCTGATGTACAGGCCGACCAATCTCGATCCGTCGAAGAAGTACCCGATCATCAATCACATCTATCCCGGCCCGCAGACCGGCAGCGTCGGCGGACGCACGTTCTCGCCGTCGCGCGGCGATACCCAGGCGCTGGCCGAACTCGGGTTCATCGTGGTCGAGATCGACGGCATGGGGACGCCGTGGCGATCGAAGAAATTCCACGAGGCGTATTTCGGCAACATGGGGGACAACACGCTGCCCGATCAGGTTGGGGCGATGAAGGAACTGGCGGCCCGGTATCCGTGGATCGATCTCGACCGCGCGGGGATCTACGGACACTCGGGCGGCGGCTACGCGACCGCGGACGCGATGTTCCGGTATCCGGACTTCTTCAAGGTCGGCATTTCGGAAGCCGGCAACCACGACAATCGTGTCTACGAAGACGACTGGGCCGAGAAGTGGCAGGGGTTGCTGCAGAAGAAATCCGACGGCACGACCAACTACGACAACCAGGCCAATCAGCTCGTCGCGAAAAACCTGAAAGGGAAGCTGCTCCTCGCGCACGGCACGATGGACACCAACGTCCCGCCCAACAACACGCTGCTCGTCGTCGACGCGCTGATCAAGGCGAACAAGGACTTCGATTTGATCATGCTGCCGAACCGCGGACACGGGTTCGGGAACGAGCCGTACATGGTGCGCCGGCGCTGGGATTATTTCGTCAAGCACCTGCTTGGCGCCGAGCCGCCCAGGGAATACGAGCTCCATCCGCCGGCGGAGACGCGCCCGGTCTCTCACTAGCCTCCGGACGACCCCCGTTCGCCGGGAATTTACCGCCGTTCGCCGGAAGGCCCCTCTTTCAAGCCGCTAACCCACGTATTGTCATTCGTGGGCGAGCGGATCGGGGGTGGCTATATGACGAAACCCGGTGAACTGGTGTTGACGGTTGCGAGCGTGGTGGGGATGGGCACCTCCGCCGCCGCGGCGCTCGCGATTTGGCTGCTGGTCACCCAACCGCTCAGCGTCGCCAACGCGGTGAACGCGCGGGATCTGGCCCCCCTGTTTCACGCCATGGCCGGCGCGCTCGCTGACGCGCTGTCGGTCGTGATCCGATACCTCTGAGGTGATGTCCATGGTGTACCGCGACCGCCCGGGCCCGGCTGGAATCGTCATCGGCCTGGTGATCGTTGCGCTCGGCGTCGTGCTGTTTCTCGAGCAGATCGGCACCTTCGGCTGGAGGCCGACGTGGAGCTTCTGGCCGGTCCTGATCATCGCGATGGGCCTGGCGAGGTTTTCGCAGCCGCGTGCGGACGGCCGTCGCGAAGGCGGCTGGCTGATCTTTATTGGCAGCTGGCTGTTGCTGAACGAAATGCGCGTGTTGCGGTTTCGGGATTCCTGGCCGCTGCTTCTCGTGGCCCTGGGGATTCACACCATGTGGAAGGCGATTGCCAGGACCACGCAGCCTCGCGCGCCGAAGGGAGATCGGTAGCCATGACGCAACCCATGAATCCCCGCGTCCGCATGACGTCACAACTGGTGGCGGGGCTCGTCCTGGCCGGGCTGGGCATGCTGTTCCTGCTCGACAACCTGCACATCGTCCGCGCGCGGGAAGTCCTGCACTACTGGCCGGCCGTGCTGCTGCTGGTCGGCATCTCGCAGATCCTGCAGGCGCGCTCGATGGGCAGCATGATTGGCGGCTCCATCTGGATTCTGTTCGGCGGCGTCCTGCTCGGCGAACGGCTCAACGTGGTCTCCAACGTGCTCGGCTACTGGCCGCTCCTGCTCGTGGGCGTCGGCGCCTACATCGTCTGGCAGTCCTTCAACCGGGGCGTGACATCGACCGAGCCGATCGATGCGACGGCACGGCTGTCGGCCATCGCCGTGATGGGCGGCGTCGACCGGCGCGTGACGTCACAGGCGTTTCAAGGCGCCGACATCACCGCGTTCATGGGCGGAGGGAAGCTCGATCTGCGCGAAGCGGGCGCCGCGGGGCCCGAGGTCATCGTCGACGTGCTGGCGTTCATGGGGGGATTCGAGATCAAAGTGCCGGAGACCTGGACGGTGATCGTCGAAGTGCTGCCGTTCATGGGAGGATACGAGGACAAGACGCGGCATCCTGCGGATCCGTCGGCTCCCCGCCTGAGGGTGCGCGGCTTCGTGATGATGGGCGGCCTGGACATCCGGAACTGATTCAGTACTGATTCAATGCACCCGATTCTCGCGCGCGCCGAGCGGCTCGCGTCGTATCTTGCGGCCTGGCTGGTCGTCGCCGCGCTCCTGGCGGCCGTCCTCACGCGCCAGGGCCTGACCTGGTTCGACGCGCTCGCGCTGCTGCTGCCGATCTGCCTCGTCTACGCGTTCGTGTGCCTCTCGTCGTGGTACGTCTGCCGCGCGACCCCGTTGACCACGAGCGGCGTGATGCGGGTGCTGGGCTCCTCGGGCCTGGCGGCGATCGTCGCGAGCGGCGTCTGGATTGGGCTCGCGCGCGTCTGGACGACGGTTCTGGACGCGCTGCCCGTCCTCGGCGTGTCGACAGCCCGGTACGACGCGCACGAACCGCTCCTGTTCGCGGCGGGCGTGCTCCTGTTTCTTCTGGCGCTGACGGTGCATTACCTGCTGCTCGCGTTCGAATTCGCGCGGGAGGCGGAACGCCGGCAGTTGCAGCTGGAGGTCCTGGCGCGCGAGGCCGAATTGCGGGCGCTGCGCGCCCAGCTCGATCCGCACTTCCTGTACAACAGCCTGAATTCGATCAGTGCGCTCACGGTCGTCGATCCGGCCGGCGCGCGGCGGATGTGCATGCTGCTCGCGGACTTCCTCCGCGACACGCTGAATGTCAGCTCGCGCGATCAGATTCCTCTTGCCGAGGAACTCGCGCTGACCGATCGGTTCCTCGGCATCGAGCAGGTGCGCTTCGGCGAGCGCCTGCAGATCGAGCGCCACGTGGACGCCGCGGCCGCGCAGTGTCGCGTGCCGCCGCTCCTGTTGCAGCCGCTCATTGAGAACGCCGTCACGCATGGCATCGCCGGGCTTCTCGAGGGCGGCGTGATTCGCCTGGACGTCGCGCGCCGCCAGGGACGCCTGTCGATCGCGATCGAGAACCCGCGCGACCTCGACATGCCGGCGCCGACACGCCGCGGCGTCGGGCTCGACAACGTCCGCCAGCGGCTCACGGTCATGTTCGGCGGCGACGCGCGCCTCGAGACGCACGTGGGCCCAGGACGATTCCGCGTCGAACTCGCGTTGCCGTGTTTCACCGATGAGTGACGCGCCTGCGTCCCGGCTTCGGGTGGCGATCGTCGACGACGAACCGCTCGCGCGCGCCGTGTTGCGCGAGTACCTCGCGCCGATGGCGGACGTCGAGATCATCGCGGAATGCGCGAACGGCTTCGAGGCCGTCAAAGTGGTCTCCGAGGCGCACCCCGATCTGCTGTTTCTCGACGTGCAGATGCCGAAGCTCGACGGCTTCGAGGTGCTCGAGCTGGTGGGCCGCGATGTCGCCGTCGTGTTCGTGACAGCCTACGATCAGTACGCGCTTCGCGCGTTCGAGGTCCACGCGGTCGACTATTTGTTGAAGCCGTTCAGTCCCGAGCGGCTGACCGAGGCGCTGGCGCGCGCGCGCGAGCGGCTGCGGCGCGGCGAGCGCCTGCCCATCGACGCCCTCACGGCCGACGCGCGGCCGCAGTCCAGGGAGGCGGGCCGCATCCTGGTGCGCGACGGATCGCGCGTCCACGTGCTGGCGCTGGAGAAGATCGACTACGTGCAGGCACAGGACGACTACGTCTGCTTCCGGTGCGAAGGGAAGGACTACCTGAAGGACCAGACGCTCGCGCAGGTGGAGGCGTCGCTCAATCCGGCCAGATTCGTCCGGATTCATCGCTCATTTCTCCTCAACCTCGACCGCCTGGCACGCGTCGAGACGGACGAGCGGGAGAATCGGTTCGCAGTCCTGTCAGATGGCCACCGGCTGCCGGTCAGCCGGTCCGGTTACACCCGGCTGAACACCCGTTTGTGAGCCCTGGGCTGTCTCTTGCGCTCGAATGCAGGGATTTTCGCGAAAACTTCGGTGGGGAAGGCTGAATCTGGGCTCGAGTCAGTTACAATACGGGTTGTAACTTCCCGCCCGTTTCAGAGTCTAAGTACTGGTAAGGAGATCAATCCATGGCAAAACGCCCTGCTTCAGGCATTATCTGTCCCCGTTGTGGCGTCCCTGGCGCAAAAGTCATCGGCCGTTCCGAAGCGCTGCCCGTCCTGTACCTTCGCTGCGATGACTGCGGCCGTACGTCGGTTTCACCCGAATAAGTCACACCGCTTCGGTAGTTAGCCCCCGCAGGCTCCGCTGAGCGGCTTGACGCTTTTCACGCGGAATTCCGGCAAGTCGACCGTTCCAGGTCCGGCGCTTCCCCCGGCACTCGCCATCGCGGCGCGAGTCGGGTCCATGGCGCCCGCCTGGGCGGCGACGTTGGCCGATGGCTTCAGCCCTCCGGCGATCGTGAACCGTCGAGGTCCCTGACCGAGAATCTCCACTCGCCGGCCAACGAAGTCGCGCACGTCCGTACCCGTCAGCCTGTAGATCGCCCCGCCTCTGCCGTCCGACAACGTGTACTGCCCGGGCGTCGATCCGCTCCGTTCGACGCATCCGCTCAACGTGATGACTTTCGGCGTCGGCTTGGCCGGGGCCTTGGTCTGCGCGGCGAGCGGCGCCGCCAGGACGAGGACTGCGAGCACGCGAAGCAGGACCATTGACGAACCTTACCACGGCGGGTCCAAGAAGGACCCGTCTTCCTTGGTCCCTCTCGTCATGAGCGGCGGCGGCGCGCCGATGAGCTTTGCGCGATCGGCGCCCGCGCGCGGCCTGAACTTCTGCACGCGTCCGCCGAAGCTGTCCGCGCCGTACAGATTGCCTTCCGAGTCGACCGACATCTGGTGAATCTCCCAGAAGCCGCCAGGGAACATCCCGTACGTGCCCCAGTAATAGAGGAGCGTCCCGTTCTGGTCGTACTCCAGCACCTTCGAGTTGGTGCCGTCCGCGACCCATACGTGCTGATCCGCGGAGATCAGGATGTCGTTCGCCTGCCGCAGGCCGGGCCACTGGTCGAGGAACTTGCCGTTCTCGTCGAAGATTTGAATGCGATGGTTCGTTCGATCGGCCACGTACACGCGGCGATTCCGGTCGGTGGCGATGCCATGCGGTCCGGCGAACTGTCCTGGGCCGTTCCCGCGCGTACCCCACGCCATCAGGAACTTGCCGTTCTTGTCGAACTTCGCGACACGTGAGTTGCCGAGTCCATCGGCGACGAGCAGTGAACCGTCGGGCAGCCACGCGATGTCCTGCGGCCGGCCGAAATGCGTCTCGTCGTTGCCGGCGACATCCGCTTCACCCATCGTGCGAATGAGCTGCTTGCCGTCATTCGAGAACTCGTAGATCTGATGGCGCGCGTCGTTGATCACCCAGACATGATGCTCGGGGTCGTACGGGCTGATCCGAATCTTGTGCGGCCCGCCGCCGCCCTCGAAGAGTTTGTCCCATTGCGTCCACGATTCCACGAGCGTTCCGTTGCCGTCGACGACGATGATGCAGTTGCGCATCTCGGGCGTGGGCTCCGTCGCGCGCTGGCCGAGCGAACCCCAGGCGCCGTTGTAGCCGCGGCCGAGCTTCTCTGGCAGTTTCAGCTCGCCGCGCGCGGCGATGAAGATGCGGTTCGGCGTTTCAGCGAAGATGCCGGGTTGCGATCCCCAGATGTAGCCCTGCTGCGACCACGGCGTCGGCCACTTGTCGACGACTTCATACGGTCCGGTTTCCTCCTCGCCGCCTTTGTCCTGCTGGAGCAGGGCGGGCGCCGAAAGCAAACCCGACGCGAAGACGACGACGAGGCCAAGGAGAGGAGCGCGCATGATGAACCTCTTGAAAGGGCTGAGCGCTGAGGGCTGGAAGAACAAAGGGCCCAGGAATCGTCGAGACTCCTGAGCCCTCAGCCCTTTGCCCTCGTGAGCGAAGGCGCCTACTGTCCGCCGGTCGTCGTGCGCACCGCGCTCGCCGGGAGGCTGAACGCGATGTACTCGCCCGAGTAGTTGCCGCCGCTGACTGCCACGATGATGTACTGGCGGCCGTCCACCGAGTACGTCATCGGCGATCCGCTCTGCGGCGCCGGCAGCCACACGGCGCCGACCTGATTGCCGTTGGTCTTGTCGTACGCGCGCAGCATCGCGCCGCGCGGATGCTCCGGCGTGGTCGTCACGCTCGGGTCGCCCGCGACGACGAGCGTCTTGGTCACCACGACGCCGACGTTGCCCGTCTGGCCGGTCTTCGGCACGGTCACGCCGCGCAGCAGCGGATGATTGCGCACGTTGTCGGGCGTGTCGCCGTGAGGCACGGACCACACGAGATCGCCGCGATCGAGATTGATCGCCGCGATGACGCCGTAGGGCGGCTTCACGATCGAGAGTCCCTGAACGCTGGCGCCGAACGCGCCGCCGGCGGGAGCTCCGCCGCGTCCACCAGCCGCCGCGCCCGCCGCCGCCGGTGGCGGTGTCGGCGGAGGAGGCGGCGGTGCTGCCGGTGTGGGCCGCCGCGGCGCGTCCGCTGCTTCACCTTCACCGCCGCCGGTGATGGCGCGGAACGTCTGACCCGCGGTGCCCATCACGTAGTCGAGGTCGGAAAAATCCTTCGGCGGCGCGACGAGACCGAGCGGTGCGATGCACGCGTTGCACGCGTGCGTGAAGAACGTGTGGAGCTCGGGGTCATAGGCCGAGCCGGGCCAGTTCACGCCGCCGCTCAGCGTGCCGGACGTCAGCGCCGCGAGCGGGCCTTCGGCCTTGCTGACGACGGGCGGGAGGAAAATGGGTCCGAGCCGGTACCGCTTGGCGGCCTCGAGCCCCTGCGCCTTGATGTCGGGCGTGAAGTCGATCAGATCCGATTCCACCACCCCGGTGCGCGAGTAGGGCGGCGGTTTGGTCGGGATCGGCTGCGTCGCCGCCGTTTTCTCTCCGGGCACGTCGGTCTGCGGGACGGGCTTCTCTTCGATCGGCCACACCGGCTGCCCGGTCACGCGGTCGAACACGTAGAGGAGTCCCTGCTTGGTCGCCTGCGCCACGGCCTTGATGGGTTTGCCGTTGACGACGATGTCCGCGAGCAGCGGCGCGGCCGGCATGTCGTAGTCCCAGATTGGGTGATGCACGATCTGGTAGTGCCACTTGCGCTGGCCCGTTTTCAGATCGACGCAGACGAGGCTGTCGCCGTAGAGGTTGTTGCCGGGGCGATGACCGCCGTACAGATCCGACGTCGGGTCTTCGACTGGCAGGTACACGAGGCCGAGTTCTTCGTCGACCGTGATCTGCGTCCACACGCCCGTGTTCCCGTTGACGGCCCACGATTCTTTTTCCCACGTGTCGTTGCCGAACTCGCCCGGGCGGGGAATCGTGTTGAATGTCCACAGCAGCTTGCCGCTGCGCACGTCCCAGGCGCGGACGAGACCCTTGGTGTTGTTGTGGGTCTTGACGGTCAGCCCTTCGCGGAAAGACGAGCCGACGAGCACGACGTCCTTCGCGATCGTGGGCGTCGAGTGGAGGCCGATCTCGCCGGATTCCAGATCGATTTGTTCGCCCTTGCCGACGACGGCGCCGATTTTCATGTCGACCACGCCCGCCTTGCCGAAGGCGTTGATGAGCGCGCCTGTTTTCGCGTTGAGCTCGACGAGGCGGTACCCCGTGGTCACGTAGATGACGCGGTCATCGCCCTTGCCGTCGGTCCAGTACGAGAGGCCGCGGCCGGAGAGCTGACGCGGCGCGTTGACGGCGCGCGCGCCTTCCTTCTCGGCGTGCACCCAGATGAGTTCACCCGACTTGGCGTCGAGCGCGACGACCGAGCGGCGCGTGCCGCCCGTGGCGTAGATGACGCCCTTCACCATCAGCGGCGTGCCTTCGAGTTTGAACTCGGGCCGCGTGCCGAGGTTGTCCGTCTTGAAGCGCCACGCGACTTCCAGCTGATTGAAGTTGCTGGCGTTGATCTGATCGAGCGGGGAGTACTTCGAGCCTCTCACGTCCGCCGTGTAGTACGGCCATTCGCCGTTCTTCGTGCTCGGCTGACCCGCTGCCTGGCCGGAGAGCCGCGCGGTCATGTGCGGCGCCGCCACGATCAATCCGAGCGCGCCGGCCAGGGAGAGAGCGGCCAGCGCCGTGCGCTTACCTGTGCGTGTCATGCGTTTGTCCTCTTGTCTGTTGAGCGGTCAGCTTTCAGTTCTCAGTTCCAAGTTCTACTGTCCAGCGGTAGACGTCGAGCCAGCCGGCAACGCGAACGAGATGTATTCGCCGGAGTAGATACCGCCGCTGACTGCGACGACGATGTACTGGCGGCCGTCCGTGCCTTTGTACGTCATCGGCGATCCGCTCTGCGCGGCTGGTATCCACACGGCGCCGACTTCCGCGCCGGTGTCCTTGTTGTACGCGCGCAGCATCGCGCCTCGCGGCCGCCCCGGAGGCGCGGTCACCGTCGGATCCCCGAGGACGACGAGCGTCTTCGTCACCATGAGTCCGACGCTGCCTTGCTGCCCGGTCTTCGGAATCGTCATGCCGGCGAGCGCCGGGTTGTTGCGAACGTTGTCAGGCGTGTCGCCGTGCGGCACCCGCCACTTGAGTTCGCCCTTGTCCAGATCGATCGCGGCGAGCACGCCGTACGGCGGCTTGACGAGGGGTAACCCTTCGACCTGAAGTCCGCCGCCACCGCCGCCAGCCGCCGGCGCAGCGCCCCCGGCCGCCGGCGCCGCTGCGCCGCGGCCACCGCGACCTGCGCGTCCGCCGCCGGCGTCGCCGGCCGCCGCACCGCCCGCACCGGCGCGTCCGCGCGCGGCGAGCGGAGAGTCCGCCGCGGTGCCGAACCCCGGGCCAAGGGCTTCACGGAACTCGACGTTCGCGGAGCCGGAGACGTACTTGATGTCCGAAAATCCCGCCGGCGGCTCACGCAGCGAGAGTCCCGCCACCGATCCGGTGGCGGCCTGTGCGTACACGACGTGGGTTTCCGGATCCGCGGCGCCGCCCGGCCAGTTCGTGCCGCCGCCCGCATTGCCGGTGTTGATGGCGCCTCGCAGACCGCCGGGGAGTCCGCCGAGGAGGGGCGGGTTGTACATCCCTGCGACGCGATAGCTCTTCAGGTTCTCGAGCGCCTGCGCCCGCATCGCGGGCGTGAAGTCGATCAGATCATCCGGCACCTTCAGGAACGGCCGGCCGTAGGCCGGCGGCTTGGTCGGGAAGGGCTGTGTCGGCGATGTCTTTTCCATCGGGACGTCCGACTGCTGAACGGCGCGCTCTTCGATCGGCCACACCGGCTGCCCCGTGATGCGATCGAAGACGTAGAGGAACGACTGCTTACTCGGAATCGCGACGGCTTTGATCAGCTTGCCGTTGACATTCGCGTCGAGCAGGATCGGCGCCGAGGACATGTCGTAGTCCCAGATCGGGTGATGCACGATCTGGAAGTGCCATTTGCGCTGGCCGGTCTTCAGGTCGACGCAGACGATGCTGTCGCCGTAGAGGTTGTTGCCCGGGCGGTGACCGCCGTAGTAGTCCGACGTCGGATCTTCGACCGGCAGGTACACGAGGCCGGCTTCCTCGTCGACCGTGATCTGCGACCACACGCCGGTGTTGCCGTTGGTCGCCCACGACTCGTTTTCCCACGTGTCGTTGCCGAATTCGCCGGGACGAGGAATCGTGTTGAACGTCCAGAGGAGCTTCCCGGTCTTCACGTCGAACGCGCGCACGATACCCTTGGTGTTGTTGTGCGTGACGACGGTCATGCCCTCTTTGAACGAGGATCCCACGAGCACGACGTCCTTCACGACGGTCGGTGTCGAGTGAATGCCGATTTCGCCGGTCTCGAGGTCGATCTGCTGGCCCTTGCCGAACAGCGCGCCCTTCTTCAGATCGACGACACCGCCCTCGCCGAACGACTGGATCATCGAGCCGTTCTTCGCGTTCAGCTCGACGAGCCGATAGCCCGTCGTCATGTAGATGATGCGCTCGTCGCTTCTGCCGTCGGTCCAGTAGGCGACACCGCGGCCGGAGAGCTGGCGCGGCGCAATCGCGGCGCGGTTGCCCTCGCGGTAGCTGTGCGACCAGATGAGCTCGCCGGTCTTCCCGTCCAGGGCGACGACGGATCGGCGCGTGCCGGCCGTCGTGTAGAGCGTCCCGCGAATGGCGAGCGGCGTGCCTTCGAGTTTGAACTCGGGCCGCGTGCCGAGGTTGTCGGTCTTGAATCGCCAGGCGACTTCGAGCTGGTTGAAGTTGCCGCCGTTGATCTGATCGAGCGGGGAGTACTTGGTCCCGCGCATGTCCGCGGTGTAGTGCGTCCAGTCGCCGTTGCGCGTGCTCGGCTGGCCGACGGCCTGGCCGGCGAGTCTGGCCGTCACGCCGCGCGGCCCGGCGACGATCAGGGCGACCAGCGCCACGAGTGAAAGCGCGGCTAGGACGGACCGAAACAATCTTCGCATCTTCATGTCAGAGTTCCTCGTGGCTTATGCTGACGCCGGGTGACGCTCCCGACCGACTCCGGGACAGCACAATATATATCCAATAAGGTCGGCTTCAATCGAAAACTCCGCAGGAGGGCCGGTGAAGGTCGTGCAGGTTAATTGCGTCTTCGACAAGGGCGTGAGTGACCCCGAGGCGCTGCTCGAACGCTACATGACGCTGACGGGTTGGGGCGAGGCGCTCCTGGCCGCCGGCGCGGGCTCGGTCGCGGCCGTTCAGCGATTCCATCGGTCGCTGCGGCTCACGAAGAACGGCGTCGAGTACGTGTTCGTCGCGGACGGCGGTCCTGGACACCTGTCGCCATGGCGCGTCTCACGGCCTCTGGCGCGGGCGGTCGCCGCGTTGTCTCCGGATGTCGCGCACGTCAACGGGCTGGAATTCCCGATGCAGGTGCGGCACCTGCGGTCGATATTGCCGAAGGCCTCGGCGGTGGTGGTGCAGAGCCACGCGGGCGGTGGCGTCGTCGGCCGCGCGCCGGCGCGTCGACTTCTATGGCGCGTCGCGCGATCGGCCGTCGACGGATTTCTGTTCGCCGCGCAGGAACACGCCGAGGCGGGGCGTCGCGCCGGCGTCGTCGCGTCATGGCAGCAGGCGTACCTCGTCATGGAGGCGAGCACGACGTTTCGCCCCGTGCCGCGCGCCGACGCCAGGACGGCCAGCGGCATCGCCGGCGCACCGGCTGTGCTCTGGGTCGGCCGCCTCACGGCGAACAAGGATCCGCTGGCCGTCATCGACGGATTCGCGCGCGCGCTGACGGCGTTGCCGGACGCGTCGCTCACGATGATCTTCGGGACCGACGAGTTGCTGCCCGACGTCCGCCGCAGGATCGAGTCGTCCGCCGCGCTTCGCGGGCGCGTTCGGCTCGTCGGCGACGTGGCGCACGAGCAGATGCCGGTGTTCTACAGCGCGGCAGATATCTTCATCGTCGGCAGTCATCGCGAGGGCAGCGGCTATGCGCTCATGGAGGCCTGTGCATGCGGCGCGGTGCCGGTCGTGACGGACATTCCGACCTTTCGACTGCTGACTGCGGACGGGTCGCTCGGT
>Ga0315281_10003353_pt1 | contig 23522 bp, 25 predicted proteins | sample YL17G07_0_MG_FD_204540 | JGI IMG/M metagenome (GOLD analysis project Ga0315281, IMG submission 204540) | Sediment microbial communities from Yellowstone Lake, YNP, Wyoming, USA - YL17G07_0 | ecosystem: Environmental > Aquatic > Freshwater > Lake > Sediment | place: USA: Wyoming | collected... | reverse complement strand
GCCCTTGGTGCGCCGGCTGGGTGTGCGCATGCATCTTGCCATGTGCCGGCACTGCCGGGCATTCAGGCGGCAGGTCGCAACGATTGCCCGCGCGGCCCGTGCGGCAAGTCTGGCCTTCGAGCGCGAATTACCAGAGGATTTCGAGTCCACGATCGTTCAACGCCTGCGCCCGTTGGACGGAGGAGTCTGAGATGACCATGAGATCGATGAGTGTTGCTGCACTCGCGCTGGTCGTGTTTGTGAGTTTGCCCGCGCGGGCGCAGCAGGCTCCGCAGAAAATCGATGTGTCGCGACTCGGCCCGCAGGCAGGTCAGGCGGTGCCCGATTTCCGGTTGCAGGATGCGCAAGGAAACGTCTGGACGCGCGATTCCATCATGGGCCCAAAGGGCGCCATGTTGGTGTTCTCGCGGTCGGTCGACTGGTGCCCGTACTGCAAGACACAGGTGATCGAGCTGCAGAGCCGCGTCGGCGAACTGAAGGCGCAGGGGCTCGGTCTCGTAGTGATTACCTATGACTCGCCGGCCATCCTGGCCGACTTCAGCCGTCGCCGTGGCATCACTTTCCCGCTCCTGTCGGATCCTGGCTCTCAGACGATCAAGGCCTACGGCATCCTGAACACCACGGTGGCCGCGGGCACGAGCAACTATGGCATCCCATTTCCGGGCACATTCCTGATCGACCGAGCCGGCATGGTGACGTCGCGCTTTTTCGAAGAGGCGTACCAGGAGCGGAACACCATCTCGACGATCATGATCGCGCTGGGAAACGCGAGGACGCCGGCGGCGGCGAAGCGCATCGAGACGGACCATCTCGAGATCACGAGCTATGTGAGCGATGAGGTGGTGGCGCCGGGGTCCTTGTTCTCGGTCGTCCTCGACGTGAAGCCGAACGCCGGCATCCATGTGTACGCGCCCGGGGCGAAGGACTACAAGATCATCAACTTCCGGATCGACGCCAATCCGATTTTGTCGGTGAGAACCATGCAATATCCGGCGTCGGAGATCTACCACTTCAAGCCGCTCGATGAACGCGTGCCGGTGTTTCAGAAGCCGTTTCGACTCGTGCAAAGCATGGCCGTCAGCACGTCGCCCGAAGCCCGGGCCGCGCTCAAAGGCGTGGATACCGTGACGATTGCTGGCACGCTCGAGTATCAAGCGTGCGACGATCGCCTGTGCTTTACGCCGCGCTCGATTCCTGTGTCTTACACCGTCAAGGTGCGGCAACTGGATACCGAACGCGCGACCGTGCCGAAATGAAGCCGTGATTGGCCGGCGCCTGTTTCTCCAGGCCGCGCTCGCGGGCGCTGCTCACGCGGCTGGAGTCGCTGACGGATTCGCAGCGACTCAAGGAGGTCGCCGCATGCCTCGTGTGATTGTCTGCGACGTGAACGAAACGCTTCTTGACGTGGGGGCGCTCGAGCCTGACTTCAAGGAGGTCTTCGGGGATGCTCGCGTCTTGCAGGACTGGTTCGCCACTGTTCTGCTGTACTCGGAAGTGGCCACCTTGGCAGGCCCTTACACGGATTTCGCGAGCATTGCGGGCGCCGCGCTTGATATGACGGCGACTGCGCGCAACGTGACGCTGTCGTCTGACAATCGCACCCGCATTCTGCAGGGCATGCTGAAGCTTCCAGCACACGCCGACGTCCGAGACGGTCTTCAGATCATGCGCGATGCCGGTCTGCGGCTGGTCACGCTGACCAACTCGGCTCCAGCGGCCGTCCAACAACAGCTCGCTAGTGCCGGCCTCGCGTCGTTGTTCGAACGGTCGTTCTCCGTCGACACCGTGCGCCGCTTCAAGCCGGCTCCCGAGGCATACCGCTCGGTCGCCGACGCGCTTAATCTTCCAATCGGTCAGCTGCGTCTCGTCGCTGCCCATGCGTGGGACATCGTCGGGGCCCTTCGCGCTGGATGCTCTGCTGCATTTGTTGCCAGGCCCGGAAAGGTTCTCTATCCCCTCGGCCCGCAGCCCGACATCGTCCGTACGGACTTCCGCGACGTCGCAAAGCAGATCGTCGCCGTTGAGGGCCGAGCGTGACTCATTAAACTGCGACTCTGACCTTTTGCCAAGCTGGCGCCCCAAGCGGGTGGTGCCCTGCGCCCATCAGAGGTGGTGGTCGCCCGGATCGTTGAGATTGCGCGAGAACGGTCGGATCGGTTCGCGGCACAGGCGTCTGAGCTGCAGGCGACGTTTACGGGACTGCAGTCTCGGGTGCGGGGCCGCCACCCCTTCGTCGACCTGGCGCTGGGTGTCGAGGGACACAACCGGCGCCATCTGGTGCCCCTCGCGGCAGCCCGGAAGCGCATTCTGTCGTACATGGAGGCCGGCGACCTGATGGCCATCGACGCCGCGATCAAAGGCGGGTTCCCCATCCTCAGGCGCATCGCCAAGAATGCGGCCGAACACGACGTCGAGCATCGGGTAGTGTTCGGCTTTTCGTATCAGAGCGCCGGTCAGCTGGTGGAGTTCCTCAAGGTGCATCGGCACGACTTGCGACAGGTGACGGGCGTCAGATACTCCGGAGAGCTGGGGCATCCGTTTCATGTGGTCGACGACGAGACCGTGGTGTTGCCGTTGGACCATCCCTTCATCAAGGAGGGCCGATTTGCGTCGCTGCTCGTCCGGGATCGCGAACTCGCGGACAGCCTGGCGGAAGGCTTTCACGAACTCTGGCGGAAGGCGATGAAGAATCTGCGCGAGATCCAGGTTGATCCACGAGGCCACAAGACCTGAGCGGAGTACAGCGGCGTCGCGTCGGCCCGGGCTACCCTGTCTCGACTTCTCTCCGTCATGGAAACTCCGGGCGGCGGCGTCCTGGCTCTCGACGAAGACGAGGTCGGCGCCTGGACTGATGGCGGAGCCAGCAGCGACCCTCACCGGGCGTTTAGGGCGGCGATCAGCGGGCACGTGATGGTCCCCTCAGCGGCGCAACAGTCGGCGACGAGCCGCCTCAGTGTCGACTCGATGCGCCGCAGGTCCCTGAGCTTCGCGCGAACGTCTTCCAACTTTTCTTCCGCCATCACGCGCGCCTCGTCGCAGTGGGTCCCATCCTCCAGCTGCAAAAGGCCCGCGATCTCCTCGAGGCTGAACCCCAGACGCTGTGCTGACTTCACGAACTTGACCCGCGCCACGTCCCCGTCGCCGTAACGGCGAATCTGGCCGTACGGCCGCATCGGCTCGGGCAACAAGCCCTTGCGCTGATAGAACCGGATGGTTTCGACGTTGACGCCAGCGGCTGCCGCAAAGGCACCCACTGAAAGGCTCGGCGGGTGGTGTGTCATTGCCTGTTGACTCCGTACTTAAGTACGGAAATAAGCTTAGTCTGTGAAAGGCGGTCTTCGAAAGGAGAAACGCATGTCGGAGACGACAAGAGGCCGGGGGGCGCTCTTCGTCGGGGGCCTCGCGGCGGTCGTCGCATCCACGTGCTGCCTCGGCCCGCTGGTTCTGCTCACGCTCGGGATCAGCGGCGCGTGGATCGCCAATCTGACGGCCCTCGAGCCATACCGTCCGATCTTCATCAGCGTGGCGGCGGTGGCGCTATTCTTCTCATACCGCCACATCTTCCGTCCGGCGGTCGCCTGCCAACCCGGCGAGGTATGCGCGATCCCGGAAGTCCGAGTGACGTACAAGGTCCTGTTCGGGCTCGTCGTCGCCCTGCTGCTCATCGCCGTCAGCTACCCGTGGATTGTGCCGTATCTGTATTGAGCGAGAAGAGACATCCCCTGAAGGAGACCGCTATGAAGAAGATCTTGTGTGCAGCCGTTGCCGTGTTCGTGATGGCGAGCCCCGCCTGGGCCGGGTCTAAGACGATCACGTTGAACGTGTCCAACATGACGTGCGTGACGTGCCCCCTCACCGTAAAGCTGGCCTTGACCAAGGTCGAGGGCGTGAGCAAGGCCGCGGTCGACTTCGACAAGAAGGAGGCGGTGGTCACGTTCGACGACGCGAAGACCAACGTGGCGGCGCTGATCAAAGCCACCACAGATGCCGGTTACCCGTCTGCTGTCAAACAGACCGAGAAGAAGTAGCGCAGTGGGTCATCGTGCCTGGAGGACGACGTGACCACCGAGACCTTCGAGATCACGGGCATGACGTGCGACGGCTGCGCACGCCAGGTCGAGCGGGCACTGCTGAGTGTGCCGGGCGTGCAAGCGGCCTACGTGTCGTACCCGAAAGGCACAGCGCACGTCACCGGTGACACGATACAGGCTGCAGTTCTCACCAGCGCCGTCATCGCCTCCGGGTACGGCGCGACGCCGAAGGGAGGCGCGGCCGTGGACACCAGACAAACCGGGCCGGAGCGTGCACGCCACAGGCCCGGGCCGCTGTCCCCCGCGCCCGATCGTCATGCCCCTCTCCGGATCGCCGTCGTCGGCAGTGGCGGCGGGGCGATGGCGGCGGCACTGAAAGCGGCCGAACTCGGCGCGACGGTCACTCTGATCGAGCGCGGGGTCATCGGGGGGACGTGCGTTAACGTCGGCTGTGTGCCGTCCAAGATTCTGATCCGCACGGCCCATGTCGCCCACCTGCGTCGCGAGAGCCCATTCGATGCGGGACTGTCTGCCACGCCGGCCATCGTCGATCGGCCGCGGCTGCTCGCGCAGCAGCAGGGCTTGGTGGACGAACTGCGCCGCGCCAAGTACGAGGGAATTCTCGCTGGGATGCCGGCCATCACGGTTGTCCACGGCGAGGCGCGCTTCAAGGACGGGCACACGCTCGCTGTGACATTGACCGAGGGTGGCGAGCGGCTGGTGCCGTTTGACCGTTGCCTGATCGCCACAGGGGCGAGCCCTTCTGTCCCGCCCGTTCCGGGACTGACGGAGACGCCGTACTGGACCTCGACCGAGGCGCTCGCGAGCGACCGAATCCCGCCTCGGTTGGTCGTGATCGGATCATCCGTGGTCGCGGTGGAACTGGCGCAGGCCTTCGCCCGACTTGGCAGTCACGTCACGATCCTGGCGCGCAGCACCCTGTTCTTCCGCGAGGACCCGGCGATCGGTGAAGCCGTCACGGAGGCGTTCGGCGCCGAGGGCATCTCTGTGTTAGCACAAACGCAGGCCTCCCGCGTGTCATACGTGGGCGAGGAGTTCGTGCTCTCCACCAATCGCGGCGAAGTCCGGGCCGACAGACTCCTGGTGGCGACCGGCCGCGCGCCGAACACGGGCGCCCTCAATCTGGACGCGATCGGCGTCACGCGCGATCCCCGCGGCGCCATTGTCGTCAATGACCAGCTGCGCACCAGCGCACCCGACGTGTTCGCCGCCGGTGACTGTACCGATCGCCCGCAGTTCGTCTACGTCGCGGCCTCAGCTGGCACGAGAGCCGCCATCAACATGATGGGGGGCGATGCCACGCTCGATCTAGCCACGATGCCGGCCGTGGTCTTCACCGATCCGCAGGTTGCGACCGTGGGGCTGTCCGAAGCGGAGGCCCACCTACGGAACATTGAGACCGACAGCCGCACACTGCCGCTCGAGGCCGTGCCTCGGGCGCTGGTCAACTTCGACACCCGCGGCTTCATCAAGCTCGTGGCCGAAGCCGGTACGGGGCGCCTCCTCGGCGTGCAGGCGGTCGCCCCACAGGCGGGGGAGATCATCCAGGCCGCGGCCCTGGCGATCCGCGCGCGGATGACTGTCCACGATCTGGCGGACCAGTTGTTCCCGTATCTGACGATGGTCGAGGGGCTGAAGCTGGCGGCGCAGACGTTCACGAAGGACGTGAGTCAGCTGTCCTGTTGCGCGGGCTGACACGCGAAGGACCACGTGATGCGGACCAGAACACTGCCTCTGGAGGACTATTGGACCACGGTCGCGCGCCTGCTTCCTGAGTTCTCCCCGGAGCACCAGCGCACGGCGGCTACGCAATATGGGCCGGCGTGGCAGGCTCAATCGCATGACTGAGCAGTCACCTGACCGTGTGCCCATCAGATGGAGATGATATGCGTGCGAGAGATGGCATGATCGCAGTCGTTGTACTCAGTGTGGTCGCTTTCGCTGGGTCGACTCGTACGGAGCACCAGGTGGCCGCGCAGGTCGCCCACCAGGCGCAAGCCGATCACGTGAGCGTCCTGAAGGTCGAAGGCATGACGTGAGCGGGTTGCGAGGCCGCCGTGAAGCTGGCCGCGAAGAGCGTCGACGGCGTCAAGGACTGCAAAGCGAATTACAAGACAGGCAGGGCGGAGGTCACCTACGATCCTTCCAAGACCACGCCTGAAGCGATCGCCAAGGTGATCTCCGAAAAGACCGGCTTCAAAGCGACGGCGCCGAAGAAGCCCGGCTCATCGTAGCCGCTGACTCCGCCTCGTGGATGGGAGAGGCCCCGAGCAGTCGTATGAGACACAGGTTCGATCTGGTCGTGATTGGCACCGGCACGGCCGCTGGTGTCGTCGCTCACAAATGCCGCCGGGCGGGATGGACCGTGGCGGTGATCGACTCGCGCCCGTTTGGTGGCACGTGCGCTCTGCGCGGCTGCGACCCGAAGAAGGTGCTCGTCGGTGCCGCGGAGGCGGTGGATCAGGTGAGCCGCCTGCACGCAAAGGGCGTACGCTCCGATGGCCTGCGCGTTGAATGGCCAGAGTTGATGCGGTTCAAGCGAGCACTGATCGAGGCCGTGCCTGGGCAACGGGAGGACGGCTTCGCACGGGCCGGCATCGAGACTTTTCACGGGCGTGCCCGCTTCGAAGGACCCACCACCGTCACGGTCGGCGATCACGTGCTCGACGGGCGGCGCCTCCTCATCGCGGCAGGCGCGAAGCCGGCCGACCTCGACATCGAGGGCCGTGAGCATCTCATCACGAGCGAGCAATTCCTCGAACTCGACGCCCTCCCGCCCCGCATCCTGTTCGTCGGCGGCGGGTACATCTCCTTCGAGTTCGGGCACGTCGCCGCCCGGGTCGGCGCCAACGTGACCATCGTCCACCACGGCCCGCAACCGCTGACCGCGTTCGATCCAGACCTCGTCGATCTCCTCGTGGCACTGTCGCGAGCACTCGGGATTGACGTGCGACTCAGCGCCGCCGTAACGAAGATCGACAGGGCAGGGACCGTGTTCACCGTGCACGCCGAGGCCCACAACACGACGTTACAAACGGACGCAGAGTTGGTCGTGCATGGCGCCGGACGCGTGCCAGAAATCGACGACCTCAATCTGGACGCGGCCGGTGTCAAGTGGGACCGACAAGGCGTGGCGGTCAACGAGTACCTGCAGAGCGTGTCGAACACTGCGGTGTATGCCGCAGGAGATGCGGCGGCGAGCGGCGCACCACGGCTGACACCGGTGGCCGGCCACGACGGGCGGGTTGTAGCGGCCAACCTCCTCGACGAGAAGAATCGCCAGGCGCCAGACTACGCCGTGGTTCCAAGCGTGGTGTTCACGACTCCACCGCTGGCGTCCGTGGGGCTACTCGAAAGCGTCGCGGGCCGTCGGGACTTGGCCTTCGATGTTCATCATGGCGACACCGCTTCCTGGTACTCCTCCCGGCGGGTGGGCGAGACGCATTCGGGCTTCAAAGTGCTGGTTGAGAAGCCGTCGGGACGCATCCTCGGCGCCCACGTCCTCGGCCCGCACGCGGATGACGTGATCAATCTCTTCGCCATGGCGATGCGCACCGGCGCGACGGCATCTTCGCTGAAGGAGATCCTCTTCGCGTATCCCACGGCCGGGTCGGACATTCCGTACATGGTGTAGAACCCGGTGCCGCAGCGCCTTCGGGGCTGCGATGTGATCTGCTAACGACCGCGCGTTCGGGAAGATCCGGTACCCGGACCGGGCTCGGGGTGGACGCGGCAGGAGACCTTCTCGCTCGTAGTAGCGGACCGTCTCCAGGTTGACGCCGCCCGTCGCCGTCGCCGAGAAGAGCGGCTGATGATTCGGAACTGTCGAGTCCGAGGAAACCCCACGGAACACTGATCGAGCGCCTCAAGTGTCGTGGGCATGTGGCGAGAGAGTGGGCGCCAGCGGTCCGGCCGCAGACGGTTTGATCCGGCAAGGGCTGGCGCCGCTCTTCGAAACCTCACCTCGCGAAACCTTGGCGAACCTATCAATAACAGCCCATTTACGCTGCTTCTCGGATCAACCAGTTGCGGAAATCGTCCAGTGCGGCGAGCCATCTTCTTTCGCTAAATTCCCTCAGCAAACATCCGATTCTCGACCTTTTCGGCACGCGCAGGCTGGCCGACGCTGGCATCGAAACTCTCCGTCGGCAGCCGCGGCGATGCGTATGACAACGCGCTCGCCGAGACGGTGATTGGCCTCTTCAAGACGGAAGTGATTCGGCGCTGTGGGCCGTGGCGGAGTCTGGAGGCCGTGGAATTCTCGACGCTCGAGTGGGTCGGTTGGTTTAATCACCGGCGGTTGCTCGAGCCGATCGGCTACCTGCCGCCGGCCGAGTACGAAGCGCGCTACTATGAGCAGGCCGCCGTCGCCTGACTCACATAACTCGCTCTCCGACGATCCCGGTACGGTTCAGCAAGGCGTGTGGGGCGCTGTGGTCCCATTCGGTGCGGGACCGGTGACCGGGCACAGTCCGCGGGGTCCGACCTCGGGCGACCGGGTTGTCCCTGACACGACCCAGAACGTGCAGAAGCGCTCCTTGGGCCCACCCGGTGGCGGCGCCGGGTTCGTGATCCGGATGTTCATCTGGCCGTTCGTCGGTGGCAGCGTGACGACCGCGTTCATCTGACCGATGCCGTCACAGCGGTATTGCGCCACGTACGAGCTAGGTGCACCAGGGAACGAACCGTAGAGCTCGAAGTTTCGCTGGCTTGAGCCGGGGCTGGTAATGCCGCGGTCAGCGATGCCGTTGATCTGGATCGCCTGCGGCGGCCGCACGGCGATCGCTGCGTAGGCTGTGAGGTCGGTGCGAAGGCTGCGCATCTCGGCCTTGTCGCTCCCGTCCGGATTGAGTAGGCCGGGTACCTGGGTCGAGTACCCCTCCCACAGGACGGTGGTCGGCAGGTTCCATCGGAACGCGGCGCGGGCGGTCTCCAGGAGATGCCACAACTCACGTGGCGTGAGCCGCGCGTTCGGATCCTGCGGGTAACCCGAAGCGAGTTCGCCGACGATCAACGTAGTGGCCGGGCACTTCTGCTGCAGAAGCGCACGGATCGCCGGAATGTCCTCGTCGAGCGTGCCGGCGTTGGAACCTTCCCACGCTGACCACAACGCATACTCGGGACAGAGCGGGCCGAGCGTGTCGGTGCTGTCGATGGTCCCCGCGATGAAATGATGGAGCGCGGAGACCGGGCCGGTACGGAATCGGGTGAACTCGATCCCGTCCGCCACCCGCGCTGGGTTGAGCGCCGGGAGGGGGGAGTCCGCGGTGAGACCCGCGGCCCGCGCCGCGGCTCGGCCATTCTGGATGCCCTGCTGTCGCAGCTTGAGCCAGAGCTTGAGCGCCGCCGCCGTGCCACTCGTGAACTGACTCTCGCTCTCCCAGTTCGCGATGATGAACGTGCGACCCGTTCCGATCTGGGTCTCGAACAGCTTGTACGTCAGCTCGTGGTACTCGGCGACGATCTCGCTGTCGTGCGCGTTCAAGAAGCTCGCGTCGAGCAGGTGGCCTGCATCGAGGAAGAACGGGCCCGTCGTGGCCGAGTCGTAGACCGTCATCGGCACGTACACGCGATTGTTCGGCGACCCCGTCGGCAACGCGTTGATCGCCTGCTGGTACTCAGGCAAGGCGACGGCGCAGCCGAGGAAGCGCCGGTTAATTGGACACGCTGCCAGCACTGCTCGAGCGTCGAGCCCGGGGTTCTCGTAGAAGCCTCCAGCGTTGCCGGCCAACTCGGCAAGGCGCATACCGGGCGCCAGCCGTAGCCGCGCCGAACGCATGCCAGCGGCGACGACGGACGCAACGCCGTGCTGCAACTGCGGCGTGACCTGAGGGCTCGTGTGCCCGCTCCACACGTAGCCGGCAAACCCTGCAGGGAGCTGTGCCGGCAAGGCCCCAAGCCGCTCGTGGTAGCCCGTGCTGTGCACGTTGTCGCTGTTGCGCACGACCCGCAGGACGCAGTCACGCGCGGCGGGGCTCGCTGCGAAGGCGAGCCTGACCTGCGTTGGGGAGAACTGCTCGACGGTCGTGGTGACGACGTTGTCGTCACACACTACCAAGGGGGAGTACGCGCTCGCGACGGTGAAGCCCGGAAAGTCGCCCACCAACGTGAAGCGCTGCGTCGAGGCCGCAACGCCGTTGTTCGTGGCCGACAGGATCCTGACCTTGCCGACCGGGCCGAAGCGATTCGAATAGGTCGGCTCCGGGTTGGTGTAGCCGCCCGTAGTGATCGGCACGACGCGGCTCTGCTGGAGCTGGAAGTAGCAGGCGCGGCCCGGCGGCCACCCCGACGTGCCGATCGGGATCTCGATGTTGACTTGCTGCCCCCCGCAGTTGCCGAGCACTGGCGAGCAGGAGATCGCGAGGGTCCCGGCGCTGGTCGAGTAGGCTCGTCCGTCGCAGTAGGCCACCGCGCCGAGGCGATAGGCCGGATCCGAGACGACGAAGGCGTTCGGTGTCAGGCTGTAGATCTCGAAGCTCCGGCACACCCCGGTCGACCGCATGCAGGGGCCGGTGTCCCGGTCCACGGCTCCGTCGATGCTGCCGGAGAGCTGACATCCGACCAGGGAAAGCCCCATCGACGCGGTGACGAACAACCTGTTCATGGCCTCGACTCTACCTTCGCCCGTAATGTCCCACAACTGGGCCGAACCGTCGAAGCGCCCATGGGGCCCATTACGCCGCACGATAGTAACAATTGAGGAGTGTGCTTCGCCAAAACGCGATCGGCCGCTCTGTTGGTTGATTCTGTTGCTGAACCCGCGACAGGATACCGCATGCTGACGGCGCTCGTCGTGCTCCTCCGATCGATCGGACTGATGTGCCGCGGACACCGAGCGGTTGCTCTTGAGAACCTGGCGCTTCGTCAATAGTTGGCCGCGTTGACGCGTACCCGTCGACGCCCGCAGCTCCGCCCCACTGATCGGCTCTTTTGGATCCTGCTCGCCACAGCGTGGCGGGAGTGGCGCACCGCCGTGATGGTCGTGCAGCCAGAGACGGTGCTGCGGTGGCATCGCCAATGGCTGCGTCGCCGCTGGGCGCAACGCTCGAACGGGATCCGTCAGGGTCGCCCGAGTACTGATGGGACCATTCGCTCACTTGTGAACCAGATGGCTGCCGCGAATCCGCTGTGGGGCGCTCCTCGAATCCATGGCGAGTTGCATAAACTGGGCATCGAGGTCTCGGAGCGGACCGTGTCGCGACTCCTCCAGCGACGGCGTCGTCCGCCTTCCCAAACGTGGCGAACGTTCCTGGCCAATCACGCGGCAGCCCTGGTCTCGATGGATTTCTTCACGGTCCCGACTCTCACCGGACGCGTCCTGTTCGTCTTCGTGCTGCTCGCGCACCAACGCCGACGAGTCGTCCACGTGGCGATCACGGACCATCCGACGGCCGCGTGGACGGCGCAGCAGATCATTGAGGCCTTTCCTGACGAGACTGCGCCGCGATGGCTCGTGAGGGATCGCGACGGCATCTACAGCGAGGTGTTCCGGCGCCGCGTGGCCAACATGGGCATCACTGAAGTCGTGTCCGCCCCGTCCAGCCCCTGGCAGAATCCGTACGCGGAGCGACTGATCGGATCCCTACGCCGCGAGTGTCTGGATCACGTCATCATTCTGAGCCAGAGGCATCTGCGTCGCGTGCTGGCTCGATACGTCTCCTATTATCATGGGGCACGAACCCATCTCTCCCTCGAGAAGGACGCGCCCACGCCACGACGCGTCCACGCGCCGACGGAAGGCCGCGTGGTGGCGTTCTCGGAAGTTGGTGGACTTCACCATCGGTACGAGCGACGCGCAGCCTGACGCGAGGCGCCACGTCGCACATGGCGGCACCCGCTCTGACCCGCGAGATCTCGGACCGCGTGTGAGCGGGCACACCCACCGCCCGTCACCTCGGCAATCGACATCCCCCGTCGCCAACTCCGGGACGCATATCCAAGCCGACGCCGGATCCTTTTTGGCGAAGGACACTATGTTACTGTTGCCACCCCGCTAATGCTACGGTTCATATCGTCTTCGGCGACGTCGGAGATTGACCCTGGCCGGTAACGCGCGTATGGTCGGGGCGATTGAGATGGAGATGGGAACGCCGTGGAGGCGCATGATGACCACACCTACGCGAACGATTGTGGCGGTCTGCGCGGGACTCCTGACGATCGTCTTGCTGGGCAACCGGCTGGGCCGTGTTCAGGGACAGCAACCACCCGCTGCCGTGTGGTAGCGCGCGCGTACAGAAGGCGTGGAGGAGATCTATGTCCCTCAAAGCGTACCTGTTGACCGCGATCGCGATCGCGATCGCGATCGTTCTGCTCGGGATTGGGATCTACAGGACATTCTTTAATTTGCCTGTGCCGAAGTTTCTGAACACAGGACGCGGTCGCGGGGACGAATCAACCGCGCAAGACTATTACAAGCAGGTTGGCGGTGTGCAGTGGAGCGGCCAGCAGTGCCAGGGGCAGCGATGCACACTGGCAGGCTGGAAGAGCGCGAACGGCTTCGGCAGCGGCGGCGAGGTCAGCGCGGTCTACTACAACGAAGGTGAGCTGGGGCTGGCGCGTGACGTCCACTGCCGCGAGGTGAACCCCGTGAAGGTGGCGTGCTATGTCACGAACTACGGGTCGAGCTTCCCGGCCGATCCGTTGACGTCGCTCTCCAACGCGGCGGCGGGGCAGAATCCCCGCGAAACGCTGGCCATCGAGGCCGCCCGCAGCTTTTCCCGTGAAGGCGACACGTGGTTCTTCGTGTATTCCGCGGCCCCCGGCAACGCGCTCTTGCCCAGCGCCCAGCTGGACAACGAAGGCGAAAAGTCTGTCCCGAACATCTGTCAGGGGTGTCATGGCGGAGAGTACGCGTACGACCAGAAGAAATTCGTCGGCGGCACCATGCTGCCCTTCGATGTCTTCACGTCCAGCGTTCTCGGCCCTTCGGGCTCCGTGCAAAAGATCGGCGCCACCGCCGGTGCCTACCAGGAGGCCTTTCGACAGCTGAATGGTATGGTCCTCGACAGTCGGGGGCGTACCATCCACTTCACTAGCGAGCCCCCGACCTACACCTTCGGAGACCCCATTCGCGACCTGATCGTTGGGTGGTATGACCACTGCCCGACCCTGTCGAAGCCGGTCAACGGTTCCGGCCTGGGCGGGACAACCGGGTGCGCGGCGGACGACACGTATCTGCCGCCGTTGTGGACGGCCAAGCCGGTGCTCTACCAGACCGTCGTCCGGCGATACTGCCGAAGCTGCCACAACACGCTGGACCACGGCATCGAATTCACCGCGTGGTCGCAATTCGAATTCTGGGCAAATAATAGCGCCGGGATCGTACGACTGGTTTGCAACATCGGGGGAGCGTCGTGGATGCTCATGCCCAACGCGGAACAGACCTATGCGAGGTTCTGGTCGAGCAGCGGCCACACGGATTTGGCAACGCAGTTGGGCTACCCAACCTGCATGCAGTGACGCCCTCCCCGGTCCGCGGCGGGCGGGAAGCTGTCTTCAGGTGGCCTGAACTACCGGTGCGGGCACGGATGACCTGCCTGCCATTTTTCGGACCAGCTGAAGCCTGAGAGAATGGCGTGGTGGGCTTTCATCCCGTCGACCGCCTCACAGCGCTGGACGTGGCGGAGGTGCTCGCCACCGTGGAGCCCCGCATCACGCGCCTGCTCGATCGCCGGGGACTCGGAGAGGGCGACGACGAGGGCGGCGCGCCCGACGCGTGGGCGGACGAAGCGCCGGTGATGGACGCGTTCTTCTCCACGGTCAAGAACGAAGTCGGGGAATGGTACGAAAGCCACGGGGCGGCCAAGGGCCAGTTCGACTACATCGAAGTGTTCTATAACCAACGGCGTCGGCACTCGTCCGCGGGTCGGATGAGCCCGGCCGCGTTCGAACGACGGATGACTCAAGCGGCGTAGCTAAACCGTCCACGAGATCGGATCAAGCACAGACCCCAACTTAACGGAACGCTCCTTCTCGGACCCCAGCCCCCCCGACACAGCGACACCCTGCCGCCACCGCGAAGGTGCGCTCTCGATCAGGGTCGCCAGAACGGGTTCACGAACGCGCCATGGATCACCTCGCGATGGGTCGTCCGGCCGTCACCCCAGACGACTTCCCCGAACCGAAGCGGGAACGTCCATTGCACGCGCACGTTGGCCACGATTTCTGCGGCGGACGATGAGCGGAGGTCCACCTCCGGCAGGAGCACTTCGCCGGTCGTCGTGAAGAACTCGCCTTTCGCCAGCGGCGCCAGGGCATCGCCCCATCGATCGAACGAGGGAAGCCGATCGAGCTTGACGTAGTTGATGTTCATGTGCGCGTACAGCTCGTGCGTGTGGTCGAACTGGAACACGTCCACTTCGCCGATCAGACGCTTGCGGAGTCCTTGATTGTTCAACTCGTCGACGAGGTCGAACGCGCGATCGCCGAGGCGCGGCGACGACAGATCCGACGGCAGCGCCTTCCACCCGGCACCCAGGTAGCTGGCATCACGGAAGTAGTCGGTCGTCAGGATCCTGTCAGGAAATCCCGTCGATCCTTTCGTCCGCGGATGCGTCTGGTACATGGACCCGCCCTCGCGGCGCACGAGGTCGAGCATCTCCTTGGCGTCGGCCACGCTGTACACCGTGCCGTACTTCGGATGGGTCGAGACGAAGGCGCCGTTGTTCGGGCGGTCCATGAACCAGTACACCGGCTTGGGAAACACGAGCGTCCAGTGTCCGCCCAGGTGCACGTTGGCTTCCTCGGCGGGCATCAGCAGGAACTCTGAATCCGACTGCGCGCGGAGCGCACCAAAGTACGCGTGCAACTCGTCGAGACGCAGATCCGTCAGATCGCCGGGGTGCCCGTCGCCGTGGAAATCCATGATCATCGAGGCGTCGACGCCCATCGCTTTCAGGACCGGCTTGAACGGCGGCGTCCAGCCGGCCCCGTTGGCCATCGCCTGAACGGTGTCTGCGAGGTGCCAGTGCGTGCTGAGCGTCTTGTAGCCGTCAAGGGCTCGAAAGCGATCGCCGTTCGTGTAGCGGAGCACGTCGGCGAGCGCCGCGTCCGGAGGGGCCGGAGAAAGCAGAAAGAACACGCTCATCCGCTGAGGCCGTCCCGGGGGTGCGTTCATCCACGGGTAGTACTGCCAGTTCTCGTCGCGCAGTTGCCGGATGCCGAGCGCCACGCGCCCGCGCCACGCTCGATGCCAGACGTACCCCAGATTCGAGGTGAAATCGCGCGGGAAAAAGTACTGGTGCGGCGCGGGAAGCACCGCCACGCTCCCGCCGGCGGTCTTCATCGCCAGCGTGCGATAGCGCGCCTGAACCGGGACGCGTTCGGCCTGTAACCCGTTCGACGTGATGCGCCGCAACGCGCCATCGGTGTCGTAGAAGGCAACGTCCGTGCGCATGTTGTTGCCCGCCGTGCGATCGGGCGCCGCCGCCATCTCGAGGCCGGCATCGTAGTAGTACGCGACGTCGGGGTCGTACGTCGTCAGGACCGCTTCCTGCTGAATCAGGCGGCTGCCTGGGTAGAACGTATAGACGAAACCCCCGTCGAAGCTGCCCATGCGAACGCCGTCGAAGACGATCTCCACTCGCTCGCCCACGCTGCGTGCCGTGGCGCCGCGCAGTTGTAGCGTGCTCTGCACGTGGCGCGTGCCATCAGGGTGGGTCGTCGGATCGTCGAAGAAGGCGTACCATCCGCCCCGGCGCTTACCGGTCTCACCCTGGTAGAACGGACGTGCGCCACGGACAACGGCATCCGCGCCCGAGCCGATGGACGTGATGAGCGGCTGCGCCGGATTCAGTGAGAACGTCGCGCTCCATACGCGTCCCGTCTCGTCCGGCCAGCTGATGGTCACCGACTCTTCAGCGCGGGCGACGCTGATCGGGCCCGGCCGCACGCCGCTGAGGTCGAGGGGCACGGACACCGCGGCCGCTGGCCCTGCGATCAGGATCAGGATCAGGGCGGCAAGAAAGGCGCTGCGCCCAGATGACCCGATGACCGAATTCATCGTCGTCGCGTCCGCGCGTCCTCGGACCGGCCGCCGCGCAGGATGTCCTGCAGCCCGTAGTTGCCTTCATGGCAGGCGTACTCGTAGATCATCTCGTCGGTCAGGGTCATCGGCATCCGGCCGGTGAAGGGCCTGGTGAACGTCGACGGATCGTTGACCGTGAACTCGTACTGGAGTGTGGCGGCATCGATGCGCGTGAAGCGTTCGGTCAGGCGCAGGTGCTCGGCCGATCCGTACTCGACACCACTCGCTCCGATTCGTGCGCTGAAGGCCGCGACCTTGGACGTGAAGTTCGTGCTCTCGATGACGAGCGTGTTGCCTTCCCACCGACCGCGCGAGTCCCCCAGCCACGTCGTGATGGCCGACGGCATGTGGGGTCGCCCGTCCATCGGCACGATGCGGGCGTCGTGATTCATCTCGAGCAGCAGCAGAACATAGCCTGGCGTCTGCACGATCTGCACGTTGTTGTTGTAGCCGCCGGGCTGGAACGGCGGTCCCGTGCTGAACCCGAGCAGGCAGCGCTCCGACAGCCCGCGGTCCTCCGGATCATCGGACGCGACGCCGTCGGACCGCATCCGGACCGGATGGCCGCCCGCGACTGAGTGTGCCGCTGCGCGCTGCTGCGCCTCGGGCGTCATCGGCGGAATCCTTCCGTCCGCCGGTTCGACGATGATCGAGGTCTGCTTGAGCGCGGTGCCCCGGGAGCGCTCGGTCCACACTTCCTGGCTGTAGCCCCCCGGGTCCCCGGCTGACGGCGGCCGCGCGTCGACAGCGGCGGCCTGTCCGCGCAGGCGCCGGAGGAGTTCGGCGTGCTCGGCGTCCGTGAGCATCGGCGTGTTGGCGTACTGCTTGGGCCGCTCGAGGGGCGTGAACGTCCAGTAGTCCCAGACTCCCTGAAGATCCGGATCGCCCCAGGCCGTCCGGGGCACGCCGCTCGCGGTCTTGGCCGGCTGGGCGGCTGCGACCGCAGTCACCGCGAGCACGAGGACGACGCTCGCCAGCGCGTGTCGTGTCATCACAGGCTCGTCCTTTCTCCAATCTGAAACCCAATCTTAACAGCCCCATCACGGGCGGATGATAACGCTCGCTGACAGCATGTCAAGCGCGAAAGGTCTTGTGCGGCGCGCGGCCGCCGTCAGGAACAGCGGTCGAACACCGAGGTGTCGTCGTCGCAACCGGCAGCGCCGGCCGTTCCCGCCAGGAACGGTGGTGCGCGCGCGGGTCGCGCCGCGCCGATCTCGGTCGGGACGCCAAGATGCTGGAGGATCCGCTCGATCACGGCGGCCTCCTCGATGAGCGCGATCAAACGCAACCGGCCGCCACAGCGCGGACAGGCCAACACGTCGAATCCGAACGTCCGGCGCATCCTGGCGCCGCTCGCGCGGCTGCCGATGTTCTGAATCCGCTATATCATGCCCCTGCGCATTCGGCGGCCAGGGAGGATACTTGCATGGCAGTAAAACCGCGACGGCGCGCCCCACGACAGCCTGACAAAGACACGGCGCGTCAACGCGAGAGACTCAAGGCGCTCCAGCAGACGGTCGAAACCGTCGCGACGCGGCTCCACCGCGACAAGCTGCTCCAGCCCGGCACGATCGTGTTCCGGGCGGCCGCGGACGACAGCCCCTCGTTCGCGCTGCGGGCCGGCGAGTCCGGCGTACAGATCGAGTACGGCGGCCAGCACGCCGACACCGTGCTCGAGGTGATCGGCGATCCCCGGCGCATCGACGCGATCGTGCGCGGCCGCAAGGACGCCCGTATGCAGTTCTTCGCCGGCGGCATCCGCGTCCGGGGCGACATGTACTACCTCAGCCGGATCGGCATGGAGCTCGGGTTTCTCAAGAAGCCGCTCCTCTGACGGGAACACGATGCCTTCCATCACCAGCTTCGTGCAGCGCATCTTCATCGACGCGGGTTCCGCCGCCGCGTGCGTCTTCATCGGCCCGACGATCGCCAACGTCGAGATTCTCCGCGTGGAGCGTACGGCCGGCGACCCGCCGCACACGGGCGCGTTCAAGAGCAGCATGCTCGATGCGCTCGGCCAGGCCCTCTCGTCGCGTCGCGAAGTCGTCGTCGACTTCGACGCCAACACACGCATCTACGCGGTCCGGCTGCGCTGAGGCGAACGCAATGGCCATGACGATCGGTCTCGTGCAGGCGCTGATCACCAACCCCATCGACGGGGGAACGGCGCAGGCCTGCGTGTTCGTCGGCCCCTCGCCGGTCAACGTCGAAGTCCTCGGGCTGCGCCGGCTGGCGAGCGATCCACCCGTCATGGCGGCGTTCAAAGGCAGCATGCTCGATGCGTTGGCCCAGGCGCTCGCGTCGCGACGCGAAGTCGTCGTCGGGCACGACGACCTCGACTCGTCGATCTACAGCGTGGAACTGCGATAGCCGTTTCGACCAGAACCGCCGATGGCCATCACCCGCGGGCGCGTCGTCGACATGACCTGGCAGTCGGAGGCCGTGTGCGTGTACGTCGGCACGTCGGCGACGAGCGCGGAGCTCTTCACCGTGGAGTTCCGCCCCTCCGACCCGCCGTTTGTCATCGAGCACAAGCGGTTGATGGTCAAGCTGCTGACCACCGCGCTCACCAGCCGGCGCGATGTCGAGATCACGCACGCCACCCAGGACCCCATCGTCGACGGCGTCGGCTTCCCGATGGCGAACATTTCGCCCGTCGGGCCGGCCATCCACAACGACTTCTATAGCATCGCCGTCGCCGGCATTCCCGACGGGGTCGACCCGCTGGTCGCGTTCTTCTCCACCGACCTGACACGGCACGGCGTCTCGGTGAACCTGCGGTTCGCTGAATGGGTCCTCATCGACAAGCTCGAGCCCTCGCTCGCCACGGGGCCGTGCTTCGTCTCGTTGTGGGGGCCTACTCCGGGGAACTACCTGGGCTGGGAAAGCGACCGCGTGCCGGTGACCGTGTCGGACGGCCCGCCGCTGACGGTGCGCACGCTGTACTCCGGTCGCCCGACCACCGAGCCGTACACGTTCGTCTTCGCGGCGCCGCCTGCGATTTCGGTGGAACAAATCCTGGGACCGAGTGGCGAGCCGCTCCCCGGGTACATCACGCCCGACCCGGTGCTGACGAACCGTCCAGCGTTCCACGACGCCGTCCACGCGTTTCTCGTGGAGCTGTTCATGGGCGTCGAAAGCCTGCTCCGCGCGGACAATCTCCAGGCCCAGATCCGCTTCGTGACGATCTTCGATCCGACGCAGGGGCCGACGGCGGCCAACGCCATCGTCACCGCGCTCAGCCCCAACATCATTCGCCCGCTGCGCGAGCGGCTCAACGGGTTCGTCGGACGGTACTGGGAAAACCCCGACATCGTCTTCTGCCTGACCGGATCGACCGTGTATGGCCGGCCCTCGGCATGGTTCACGACGGACGACCACGCGCGGGCCGGCGTCGCGTTTACGTATGACGGCGTCGTGAGGACGCACGGGCGGTACACCGACATCCCGGGCAGCGCCGCGCTGCCCACGTACATAACGGAGGCGGGCCCATTGCCCTCCGGCCTCCACGAGTTCTGCCACGCCGCGTCCGAGTGGGACAACGGGGAGGTGGTGGACCTGTACCACGACGGCGTTCCGGAGGGGTACTGGAGCGGCGACGTGTTCAAGAATGTGTTCGTCGTCAACAAGAAGAAGCGGACTCGGGCCACTGACCCGGTGCCCATTAACTTCGCGACCTACGCGGGAAAGACGTACCGGTCGGATCCGGACCGCGGCGGCGCTGGGTATCCGAGCGACTGGAAGTCGTATCACCCGCAGGGGAAGACGGCGCTCACCAGGCCCATCTCTGGGACGCCCGAGGTCCGCCGGAACCTGATGGACTACGTCGCGCCCGAGAGCGCCCTCGATCACCTGACGTTCGCCTGGCTGCGCGATCGGCTGCGCGCTAAAGTCTTCCGGTAACGCTCATCATGCAACCCACACATCCCACGGTGCGCGAGGAGCTGAAGCGGGCCCATCCTGGCCTGACCGACGCCGACATCGACCGCTACGACGCGTTGACCAGCCGTCGCGTCACGCTCGACCCGTCAAGGTCCGCCGCTGAGATACGGACGATCGACGCGGAGCGCGACGAGCTGCTGCGCACGAAGATGCCGCGCCTCGGCCAGATCGAGAACGCGTTCTTCGCGCGCATGCGCAAGGAACCGTGCGGGAGTGGCTAGCCGTCCGGACATGGACTGCGCGGGACACAAATAATGTTGGGGTCGGACGGCGCGACGGCGATCCTCCCCACGATTGCGCTCTCGTTCCTGCGCCGCGTCAACAGCGGCGACGTGTTCATCTACGGGCGCATCTGGCTCGATCGGAGCGACGGCCGTGTCTGGCGCACGGAGCTGCAATTCGATCGCCGTATGTACCAGACAACCAGTCTTCGTCTACCTCGAACACCACGACGCAGGCACAGGCCCCAGGTTCGTCGGACTCATGTTGAAACGCCCCACCTTGACATGAATTTCTTCGCGAACGTTGCCCGTCGAGTTGAGGGCTGCCACGTGCGCGAAGACGTACTCCGACGGCGCCGCGTCCAGGAACACGGACGGCGGGCCTGGCTCCATGTTGCCGTTCAGTTCGCTCACCGTCAGCGTCGCCTTCCAGGGGTCGCCGTGTGCGGCATCATTCACCCATTGGATGAAGAGCGGGCGCGGGCCGGTCGGCGGACCGACCAGATCCAGGCGTCCGGCATCGCGGTCGACTCGGCGGCGGGAGCCCTCGTGCATCCCACCTTCGGCGACATCCTCAACGTCCGAATCCGGACAGAGGCCACCCGTAGACGTGAAGAAGGCCGAGCCCGTTCCGCCGGCGCCGCTGATCGACACCATGAAACCCTGGGTCGGCGTCACGCGTACGGACGTCTCGCTCGACGCGTCCTGCACGACGACGCGCTCGCACGCGACATCGACCGTGACGTAGGGTACCGGGGCCTGCCGGTTGTCAGTGCGCTGCCCGGCCAGCCCGCAGTCGATCAGCGCATAGGTCCGCGCCGCCATCCTGTCGGCGCCATACATTGTCACGGTCAGGCTCTTGCGGAGGTTCGTTCCGCGTGGGACCGTTCTGGACCAGGCCTGAAGCTCGGCGCCAACCGCTGGGCTGTGCGCGAACGTGAGGGACGCCGTGGCCTGCCGTCCCCGCGGCGGCTCGAAGAAAATACGGTGACGATCGGGCGGCCGGCGGGTGAGGTCGATGGTCAGCGGGGCGATGCTGACTTCGCGAATGCGCGCCGACGTCGCGGGAAGACCCGGGATCTCGACCGTGAACGGGATGGCCGGGTCGTCGCCCACGAGATCGAACGTCGACCAGACAGTCGTGACCACCGCCCGCGTGGGCGCGCCGTTCGCGTCCCACCGCGTGAATCGCGTGCTCGCGCTGTGGAGCCTGCTCGTCCACGACGTCTGGCCCCAGGTGACCGGGATCGGGTCACTGATCGGGATTGGCGGATCCGGGACCGGCCTGGGCTGCACCAGCCGCTCGAAAACCCCGCTGACGTCCTTCACACTGCCGCCGTTCTCGAAGCTGTCGAACACGAGTTCGATCAGCGCTTGATACCGTTCGCCCGAAGTGAACTCGAGGTCCGGTTTATCTCCTTCGCCCGATCCGCGTCCTCCCGTCGCCCACGGGGTCTTCTTGTCGGCCGTTATCTCCTTCGGGTTGAAATAGACCTCGATGGGTTGCCCGACAGATCCTGCCAACGCGTGGCCGTCAATGTGCAGCACGAATCGCGACCCGGGCAATCTGGCTCCGTCGACAGGCGCAACAATGGCGGACACAAGAAGGCAGAACAGCGAAAGAGCCCACGTCGCGGAACGGGTCGCCGACGGTCTTCCAAACGAAATCATGCTCTGGTCTCCATTCGCGGCGATAGCGGCCTGATGCGTGTGGCGCGCAAGTGTGCAGCGTCGGGGCACCGTCGTCAACGGGACGTCTCGGGTCCGAGAGATTGCACATCATCCCTGCCGTGGGATCCGGCTTTGGGCGACGCCATGCGGGTGGACCGGCGCACGGTGCATGAAGAAGCGGTGTTCGCGACTGGCCGAGGATCTGGCGCGCCGCGGCCAGCCCGCGGGAGGGTCGAAAGCGTTGACTCGCACTATCAATTGCACGCCGGTTCGGCTACCGTCACACGAGCCATTGGCTCACTGGCCCCTGGAGGATTCCCGATGCACATTCGATGTCTCGTCGCGACGCTCAGCGTCCTGGCCATCACCGTGCTGGTCCCGACCTCCGCGGCAGGCCAGTCCGGCAAGTGGACGCCACCGCGCACGCCCGACGGCAAGCCCGACATCCAGGGCACGTTCACGTTCAGTACGATCACGCCGCTACAGCGGCCCGAGGCGCTCGCCGGCAAGGCCGTCCTGACGCCCGAGGAGGCGGCCGCGTGGGAGGCCAGCGAGAACACCCGCCAGAACCGCGACCTGTTCGATCCGGAGAAGGGCGCGCCCAGCCTCGGGTATCCACCGAGATCGCAGGGCGGCGTGCTCTCCTACAATGAATTCTGGTACGAGCGCGGCAGCCAGCTGACCGGAGACCGGCGGACGTCGCTCATCGTCGATCCCCCCAACGGTCGCATCCCGTTCGCGCCCGGGCGGGCGGCCAGGAAATCCGGCCTCCCCGAGTCGTACGAGGATCTCAGCGTCGCCGACCGCTGTCTCCTCGGCTTCAACTCCGGGCCGCCGATGGTCTCGAGCACCTACAACAACAACGTGCAGATTGTCCAGACGCCCGGCTACGTGGTCGTGTTCACCGAGATGGTCCACGAAGCGCGGATCATCCCGACCGACGGTCGCCCGCACGGCACGTTCCCCAGGTGGACCGGCGACTCGCGCGGCCGCTGGGAGGGCGACACGCTCGTGGTCGAGACCGTCAACTTCAGGCGTGAGACCAGCCTGTCCGGCTCGAGCGCCGCGACACACCTGGTGGAACGCTTCACGCGGGTTGACCCCAAAACGGTCGGGTACGAGTTCACCGTCACGGACCCGACGACGTACACACGACCCTGGACCGCGGTGATGCCGCTGCGGGCGATCGACGAATTAATCTACGAGTACGCCTGCCACGAGGGGAACTACGGCCTGCGCGACGTCCTCTCGGGCGCGCGCTACATGGAGAAGACGGGAACCGCCAAGCAGTGAGAGAGCATGCTGGTAGACGCTGCCGACGGTGAGCTCCAATGGCAGGACCGCCGCGGCGGCGGCCTCCATTCCCACCTGCGCGGCGCGCGAGGAAGACGGAAGACCGGCGGGAACGAGTAGAATGACCCCGGCAGCAACCATTCACTGATGGGGTCTCACATGCGACTGTACATCCGCGCCGCCGGTATCGCGGCGCTTCTGTTCGCGATCGGCGTCATCGGCCATCGGGGCCTTCGGGCGCAGACGAAAACGATTCTGCCGTTCGATCACATCCACCTGAACGAGCCCGCCGCCGAAGCCAGCGCGTGGTGGGAAAAG
>Ga0315281_10003352_pt1 | contig 23525 bp, 15 predicted proteins | sample YL17G07_0_MG_FD_204540 | JGI IMG/M metagenome (GOLD analysis project Ga0315281, IMG submission 204540) | Sediment microbial communities from Yellowstone Lake, YNP, Wyoming, USA - YL17G07_0 | ecosystem: Environmental > Aquatic > Freshwater > Lake > Sediment | place: USA: Wyoming | collected... | reverse complement strand
CGCGGATGGTGTCCACCGTGCCGCCGGGGCCGCCATCCCCGCCGTACATGCGGATCTCGGCGTTGCTGAGGGCGCTGCCCATGGCCTTGGCCTGGTCAATGTGGACGTCCCGCTCCGACTCGATGTGGAGGCGCGCCAGTTCCATGAACGTGGCGGAGTCGTTGTAGTGGCGCAGCGCCTCGGCCTTGGCGCGCATCCCCGCCGCCTCGGCCTCCAGCCGGCCCTGGACGGTGCGGTTGCGCAGGGCCTCGATTTCCACATCCGCGCGGCCCTTGGCGCCGGCCTCCTTCTCGATCCCCAGCGCGACCACCTGCTGGGCCTCGCTGTTGGCCTTGGCGCGAATGACCGTGGCCTCGGCCTCCTGCTGCGCCGCTTGCCGCCGGGCCTCGGCCTGGGTGACCATGTGCAGCCGTGTGATGTTGGCCTTGTTCTCCTCGTCCACGCGCTTGGCCTTGGCCAGGGTGTCCGCGTGGATCAACTCCACGTCCCGATGGCGTCCGGCGTCCGCCAGGATGCGCACGGACTCCACATCGTGCTCGGAGCGTTGCAACTGGGCCGTCACCTTGAGGCGGTCAATCTCCGCCTGTTCCAGGTGCTTGGTCTTGGCGACCAAGGCGATCTGCCGGTCGCGCTCCTCCTGCTCGCGCGCCAGGAAGCGGCGGATGTCGGCCTGTTCGCGCTGCTGCTCCTTGGCGATCAGGGCGATGTCGCGGTCGCGCTGCTCGGTCTCCACCGCCAGCGCCATGCGCACGCGGGCGCGCTCCAGCGCCTCCTCCTTGGCCACCAGGGCGATCTCCCGGTCGCGCTCCGCCGCGTCCACCGCCAGACGGCGCTGCACCTCGGCGCGCTCCAGTTCTTCGGCCTTGCCCACCAGGGCGATCTGGCGGTTGCGCTCCTCCTGCTCGCGCGCAAGGGCGCGGCGGATTTCCGAGGCTTCCCGCTTCTTGAGTTCCTCCGAGACGGCGATGTCCTTCTGGATGCGGGCCTTCTCCAGCAGCAGCGCCTTGGCCAATTCCTCCTGCTCCACCTGCCAGCGCTGCTCCAGGATGAAGCGCTGCTTCTCGCTCAGGATGCGCGCCTGCTCGGTGGCCACGTGCTGCTCCTGCGCCACGACGGCAACGGCTTCCGCCTGGTCCAGATCCAACACGGCGAGCCGGGTGTCCAGGCTGCGCTTGCGCAGCGCCAGCACGGTCTCCTCGGCCACCTTGTGGCGCTCGTTGCGGGCCTTTTCCTCCATTCCGGTCACCGCCGTCACGCGCGCAATATCGGCTTGCTGGCGCTCCCGCTCCTTGGCGATCAGCTCGATCTCGCGATCCTTCTCGGCGCTCTCGCGCGCCAGGTTGCGGCGGATGTTGGCCAGCTCTTCCTCCTGCTGCTTGGCGACCAGGGCGATGATGCGGTCCTTCTCGGCGCTCTCGCGCGCCAGGTTGCGGCGAATGCTGACCAACTCCTCCTCTTGCTGCTTGGCCAGCAGCTTGATCTGGCGATCCTTTTCCTCGCGCTCCAACGCCAACTGCTTCTGGATTTGCGCCACTTCGCGCTTACGCAACTCCTCGGTCAGCGCGAGGTCGCGCTCGGTGCGGAACTGCTCCAGGCTGCGCTCGTTCCCGATCTCCTTGGCCTCCACGGCCAGGCGCTGCTCCAGGATGTAGATCTGCTTTTCACCCAATTGCAGGGCCTGTTCGTTCGAGATGGACTTGTCCTGCGCCGCCCGGGCGAACGCCTCTTGCCGCTCCAGTTCCAGCAATTCCACCTGCGTGTCCAGGTCCCGCTTGCGGATGGCCACGGCGGTGCGCTTCTCCGTGTTGTGCACCTCGCGCTTGGCGGCGGAGGTGATCTCCGTGATGATCTTGAGCCCCTCGGCGTCGAACACGTTGTCCGTGCGGAAGAACTCCTTGGCGGTCTGTTCCAGGGCGACAACCGTCACCTCCTCCAGCACCAGGCCGTTGCTGGTGAAGCTCTCCAGCACGTTGGCCTTGATCTGCTTGGCGAAGGGATCGCGGTTCTCGTGCAGCTCGGCCAGCGTGCGAGTGGCCGCGTGGCTGCGCAGGGCGCTGACCACCTTGGCCTCGAGCAGGTTGCGCACCTTGTCGGGATCGAATGTCTTCTCGCCCAGGCTGCGGGACGCCACCAGGATCTCTTGCTTGGTGGGGCCCACATGGGCATACAACTCCGCCGTCACGTCAATCCGGATCTTGTCCTTGGTGAGGATCGCCTGTTCCCGCGAGCGGCTGACGATGACCTTGATCGTCTCCAGGGAGACCCAGGTCACCTCATGGAACACCGGCAACACAATGGCGCCGCGCCCCAGGCAGACCTTGGTTCCGAAGAGCCCGGTGCGGATGAACGCCATGTTGGACGGCGCCCGCTTGTAGATCCAAATCGAGATGATGTAGTAGACCGCCACGACGACGATGAACAGAATGACGGAGGTAACGATGGATTCAATTGGCATGGGGAGTTCCCAAAGGACCAGACAAGGTGTGGTGAGCGGCCTGGGGCCGCCCGTTTAATAAGTTCGGACCTGGGCGGTGCTAAACGGCCCTTTGCATCCCATTGCCCGCGGGCCGTTCTCCGAAGTCGTATTGCAGGACCTGCTTGCGGCTGCGCCTGAGGCTTTCGCGCGCCTCCTGCGTGGCGCGGGCGTCCACCTTTAAGGGCGTGCCGGACAGCACCACGCCGTAATCGCCGCGGGCTTTCTCGGCGCTCAGCAGCTTGCGCGCCACGTCGTCCCGCACCCGTTGCGGGTCCCGCTCCAGGGGATCGCCCCACCCGCCGCCGCCCGCGGTGCGGAAGATGATGCGGTCGCCGGCGCGTACGCGCACGTTGTCCACCTTGGACGGCACCGGCTCGCGGCTGCCGTCGCCGTGCAGCAGCCACTTCTCCGAGCAGGCGCCCGGCTTGCCGCCCAGAATGCCCCAGGGTTGGGTGCGGTGGCGATCGTCATGGATGGAGATCTCGCCGTCTTCCAGCAGCAGGTAGATCTTCTCGATGCCGTTGCCGCCGCGATGCTTGCCCGCCCCGCCCGTATCGGTGATCGTGGTGTACTTCTCGACAATCAGCGGATAGTAACTCTCCAGGTATTCGGTGGGGATGTTCTCGAACAGCGGCCACCAGGCGTGGCCGTCCATGCCATCCCCGATCGGCCGGCCGGGAATTCCCCCGAAGGAAATCTCCATCAGCTGGAAGTAGCGGCCCGCGCGGTCCGTCCCGGTGTAGAAGAAGTACGGGCTGGAGCCGTATCCGGCGGCGGTGGCCATTTCCGGCGCGTGCTTGCTCAGCGCGCCGCCCATCACGTCGAACTGGCGCGAGAGGGTGTGGGTGCGGCAGCCCAACGGCGCCGGGAAGTTCGGGTTGAGCAGCGAGCCTTTGGGCATGGTGACGTGGATCAGGTCGTAGAACCCGTCGTTGAAGAGGATCTGGGGGTCGAACACCATGATCATGTAGACCCCGATGAACATCTTGAACATGCCCTCGTGGAGGTAGAAGTTGATCGGGCCCTGGGCCTGGGCGGAAGTCCCCGTCCAGTCGAAATAGGCATGTTCGCCCTCCCGCCACACCGTCAGCTTCATCTTGAACGGTCCGTTGCCGCAACCGTCGTCGTCCACGTAATCCTCGAAGAATTGCGGCTCTTCGGGCAGGTTCTGCACGATCAGCTTGCGCATGGCGCGGTTGGTGCGGTCCAGCAGCGCGTCGCAGGCCTGCTTGTACAGGTCCCGGCCAAAGCGGCGGCAGATTTCCACCACCCGCTTTTCGCCAGCCCGGCAGCCGGCGATGATCGCCATCAGGTCGCTGTAGTTCATCTCCGGCGTGCGGGTGTTGTTCATGATCAAATCCACCACCGCCTGGTTGATCTTGCCCTTCTCGTACACCTTGACCGGCGGAATCTTGATGCCCTCCCCGAAGATGGACGTGGCGGCCGTGGGCACGCTGCCGGCCACGGGCCCCCCCACGTCCATCATGTGGCCGAACATGGACGTGAAGCCCATCAGTTCGTTCTCGTGGAACACCGGCACCAGCACCATCCAGTCGTTGACGTGGCTGATGGCGCCGCCGCACTTGTAGGGGTCGCTTTGCAGGATCACGTCGCCCGGGCTCAGCTCCAGCGGATGCTCCTTCAACATTTCCGCGATGTACGAGCCGAACTGCCCCACAATCATGCGGCCCTTGTAGTCGGTGATCATGGGAAACTCGTCGTGCTGCTCGCGGATCACCGGCGACATGGCGGAGCGGAAGAGCACGGCGTCCATCTCGTGCCGGGCGTTGCGCAGCGCGTTCTCGATCAGGTCCAGCGTGATGGGATCGAGCGCCGTCCGCGCGCCGGTGGAGCGGGAGGGCTGGGCGGCCTCCGCCAGCCGGGGCGCCGCCACAGGGGCGCTCGGGCGGGCCGTCTCCGGCCGGGCGGCCGCGGGCTGGGCCGCGGGCGCGGAATCCCGCGCGCCCGTGGGCTGGGCCGGCGCCGCCCCGCCCACCCGCACATCGAATCCCTCCGCGCACTTGCGCAGGGCGTCCTGGGTGGCCCGGTCCAGCGCCGCGCCCTGGTCCCCGTTGACGCGCGACGTGCCCACCTGCGCCTTCGTCACCCCGTTGACCGTCAGGCGGCACAGCACCGTCGCGGTTCCCTGCTCGATGCGGTGCTCCGCCACCTCGTAGGACCAGCCGGCGCCGTAGGCCTGATTCAAGGCCAGCGACACCGCGTTGGTCACCGGCGCATGGTGCCCAGCCATGCTTGCGGACGCCATGTCCGCGGCCGTGACCGGGAAGTGCGTCGCCCGCATCAATCCCTGCTCCTCCCGCTGCCGGCCGAACAGCCGGTCGAACTGCTCGCGGTTGCTCTGCAGCAGGTCGTTCAGGGAAATGGGTTTGCGAGTGGCTTGCGGGTCGCTCATCGCCGGTCTCCCGTTGCAGTTGTCCGCTGGAGTTGAAAACCCTCGGGGTAGATGAGGATGTTCAAATACTCGTCCACCTCTCCCACGTGTCCGGGATGAACCACGGTCGTGGAATCCTTCTGCGTCACGATGGCCGGTCCCTTGATGATGTTCCCGCAGGCCAGCCGGTCGCGGGCGTAGACGCTGGCCGTCGTGAAGTTTCCGTCAAAGTACACCCGATGCTGCTCGGTGACGGCGCGGGAGGGGTCGGTCCCTTGCCGATCATGCCGCGGAAACTTCATCTTCACCACCCGTCCCGTTCCCACCGCCCGCAGGTTCACCAGCTCCACCGGAAACGCCAGCCGAAAGCCGTAGAGCCGCTCGTGAATATCGCCGAAGCGGCGCTCAACGTCCTTGATGCCGCCGTTTGACAGGGTTGCCGGATCTACGTTCAGGGAAAACTCATAGCCCTGGCGAAAGTAGCGCACATCCACTTCGTAGCGCAATTCCTGCTCAGATGGGGCAATGCCCTCCTCGGTCAGCCAGGTCTGGGCGTCCCGGCCCAGGTTCGTCAGGATTTCCACCACCTGCCCCGGCTGGGTGTCTCCCAGGTTGCGGATGAAGGTCTGGGCGAATTCGTTCTTGACGTCGGAATACAGGAACCCCAGGGCCGAGAGCACCCCCGGGGTCGTGGGGACGATCACCGGGAAGCAGCCGGCCAGAATGGCCATCGCGTTGCCGTGCAACGGCCCCGCCCCGCCGAAGGCGACCAGCGAGAAGTCCCGCGGATCGAGCCCCTTCTGCACCGTCACCAGCCGCAGCGCCCCGAACATGTTCTCGTTCACCACGTCCAGGATGCCCTGGGCGGCCTGATACAGATCCAACCCCATGGCCTGGGCGATCTTGGACACCGCATCTTCCGCCGCCTTGGCGTCGAGCATCATCTCTCCGCCCAGAAGCTGGGGCGGCAGCCGGCCCAGCACCACGTTGGCGTCGGTCACGGTGGGCAGGTCTCCGCCCTTCTGATAGCAGGCGGGGCCGGGCAGGGCGCCCGCGCTCTCCGGCCCCACCCGCAGCGCACCGGTCATCGGCACATGGGCGATGGAGCCGCCGCCGGCCCCCACGCTATGCACCTCAACGGAAGGGATCTTGATCGGATAGTAGCCCAGCCGGGTCTGGCGGGAGATGTTGGGAATTCCGTTCTCGATCAGCGACACGTCCGTGGACGTCCCCCCCATGTCGAAGCCCAGCGCGGCCGGGAAGCCGGCCAGGCCCGCCACGAACGCCGCGCCGGAGACCCCGCCCGCCGGCCCGGAAAGCATCGTGTGCACCGGCGATTCGGCCGCCCGCGCCACGCTCATCAGGCCGCCGTCGGAGCGGACGATGTTGACGTGCGGGGAGAACTGCACGCTGCGCAGCTTGTTCTCGAAGTTGCTCAGGTACAGCCGCACCTTGGGCCGCACATAGGCGTTCATCACCGTCACGAGCGTGCGTTCATACTCCCGGAACTCCGGCAGGATGTCCGACGACAGGGAGACCGGAATCTCCTTGTTCAATTCCGTCACGATCTCCCGCAAGCGCCGCTCATGGAGCGGATTGGCGTAGGAGTGGAGCAGCGAGATGGTGATGGACTCCACCCCGGCCTGCAACAGCGAGGCGACAGCGTCGCGCGCCTGCTTCTCGTCCAGCGGCTTGAGGACCTGGCCCTGGGCGTTCACCCGCTCCACCACCCCGCGGGTATCCTCCAGGTCCGCCAAGGGATCGGGCTTAATCATGATCATCCAGCCCGCCAGCGGCCCCGGCGTCTGGGAGCGGGCCATGTGCAGCACCTGCTCGAAGTTCTCCGTCACCAGCAGCCCGACGCGCGCGCCCTTTTCCTCCAGCACAATGTTGGTGGAGACGGTGGTGCCGTGCAGCACGGTCTTGATCTCGGCGGGGGAAACGCCCGATTCCGCGATCAGCTTCTCGATGCCGGTCAGGATGCCCAGGGACTGATCTTGCGGAGTGGAGGGGGTCTTCAGCAGATACAGTTCGCCGGTGCCGTCGTTGAACAACAACAGATCCGTGAAGGTTCCACCGACGTCAATCCCAAGGCGGCAGGTCATCTGAACTCTCGTGGTCGTGATTCCGCGCCGGCAACCCGGCAGCTTCCCGCGGCCGCGCCAGGGCCGCATCGGGACGGGTTCACAACGCCATCCCGTCCCCAAAACCGGCTCACCATAGCCGCTCTCCACAAGCAGGTCAATTGTCGCCGGGCGCCGGTTACCGGTGCCGCAAATTCGCCACTGCCGGGCTTCCGCGCCCACCCCTGGCCGCGCGGGGCGGAGCCTGCGCCGCCCGGGCCTTCAGTCCGGCCCCGGGTGAGCCCGATGGGCCGGGCGGTTTGATTCCCCGATCCGATCTGCTATATCTCCCTGAACCGCGGCTCGCGCCCCCCTGGCGAGCCGCCCTCATTTCGATGCCCGATTGCATTCCTGCGCCCACGGCGCCGGTTGCACGGGAACAAGCCGCAAGCGTGGGACATGGCCGAAGAAACACTCGTCTGGCGCAAGCCCAGATTCTGGATCTGGCTCGTTGCGATCGTGATCCTGTTGCTCTTTGCATATTTCTATCGCCCGCTTGAATCCTACATCGTCGAGAACGTCCCCAAGACGCGCTTCGCCTCGGTGATCTTCTGGTTCGTGTCCGCGGTGGCGGTGATCGCCTACGGGATTTCCCACTGGCAGTCCTTCCGGCGCAACATTCTGGGCGCAGGCGGGGTGCAGGTGGACGCCCTCGCGTTCGACTCGCTGCAAGTCACGCTGATGACGGCGGTGATTCTGTGCGCGGGCGCGACCCTGCAAGCGGTGGAGCGGCTGAGCGAATACGTGATGTCACACGGCAACGACGGCGCGGCGGCCGGGACGGCGATTGAAACCGCCCTCGGCGCCGCGGCCGCAACCAGCACGGCCACCAGCAGCGTGGTCGCCGCCGTGGTCAGTACGGCCACCGCCACGGCGGCCGCACCCGGCGGCTCCTTGGGTGAGCGGCTGCTGGTCATCGTCCTGTTTCTGATCCTGACGATCCTGTTCTATCTGCTCCATCTGCTGGTGCGCGCCTTCCGGGTGGGTTGGCAACCGCGCCGTACCCATCCGGGAACCGCGGATTCCAGCGGGCCGGCCGGGCGGCGGTTCCCCAGCTAATGACCGCTACATAAGAAATGTCCGCTCGTTCGTCCGCAAACCCGCACTGGGCTTGGTGTCGCGGCATGGAGCGTGGGACATTAATTTTGCGGGTATCATTAGCACGGCGCAGGGAGCCGCGCTCCCGACCGCGGCGCTCTGGCCCAGCCGGCGCAGCGCCGGTCCGTTGAGCGGGGCCAAGCCCCCACACTCCCATGTCGCATCGCTCTTAGGTAGCTTGCGCGCCGCGCCCGCGATCCGCGGCGGCGCTGACGCTATCCTCCGCCAGGCCCATGAAGACCCCCAGCGAGGCCTCGATCCGCGCGCGGGAAAGTCCGTCCACGATGAACACGATGCGCGAGCGCCGGTCGTCGCCGCTCCAGCCCGGCAGGTGAGCGGGCGGATGCACCAGATGCTGCACCCCATGGATCGCCACCGGCGTGGACATGCCCGCGACGTTGAGGATCCCTTTTACGCGCAGCACTTGGGTGCCGTGGCGGTGCAACAGCAGCGTCAGCCAGATGCCGAAAGCCGTCCAGTCCAGCGGCCGCTCATACACGAGCGAGAACGTATGGATGTCCCGGCCATGGAGACCGGCGCTGGGGCCGTCATGGCGGCTGCGGTCGTGCGGCGCGCCCGCCGCGGCCGGATCGTCGTGGGTGCCGGGCTCCAGCCAGTGGGAAATCTCCCGCATGCGGCCTTGCGGATCGTAGAGGTCTTGCAACAGCAGATCGTTGGGCGTGACCGTTTCCCGGGCCGCATCGAAGAACGGCGCCTGCGCGTTCAGCCGCCGCACCTGCCGCTTCAACTCCCGGGTCTGCGCTTCCGTGGCCAGATCGGTCTTGGTCAGCACGAGGCGGTCGGCGAGCGCGGCTTGCTTCACGGATTCCGGATAGCGCTCCAGTTGATCCCGTCCGTTGACGGCGTCCACGGTGGCGATGAGGTTGCCCAGGCGGAAGTGGTGCCGGATCACCGGGTCGGAGAGCAGCGTGAAGGCCACCGGCGCGGGGTCGGCCAACCCGGTGGTCTCCAGCAGCACGCGCCGGAACGCCGGCACGGCGCCCCGCTCCCGCCGGTCATACAGATCCCGCAGCGCCAGGGTCAGGTCCCCGCGGATGGTGCAGCACAGGCACCCGCTGGCCAGCAGCACGGTGTTCTCTTGCAGGGGCTGCACCAGATGGTGGTCCAACCCCACGTCGCCGAACTCGTTGATGAGCACCGCCGCGTCGCTCAGATCAGGAGACGCGAGCAGCCGCTGCAGCAGCGTGGTCTTGCCGCTGCCCAGGAAGCCGGTAATGACGTTGACGGGAATCAGGCCGGCGTAGTCGGTCATGGCGAAGGCCTGTCGGAACCCGGCGCGGGCCGGGCGGAAGCTACCGCTCCCGGAGCAGGAACGAGAGCAGGTCGGGGTCCAGGGGGTCGCAGGGGCGTTTGAGCAGCCGCTCGGCAACCGCCCAGAGCTCGCTCAGGTTGCTGACCAGTTCGGAGCGGCCGGTGCGGGTGCGCAGCACGTACGACGTCCCGGCCCATTCGTCCACGCTCAGCCCATAGTGCGCCAGCACCCGGCTGAGCAGGCGCGCGCGTTCCAGCCGCTCCCGCTGCCAGGGAACGCCGGCGCGGCGCTCCTGAAAGACGGCGGGACTGGACGCGCTGTCCGCCCAATGGCCGGCGCCGCCCAGCACACCGCAAAGGCTGCACATGCCGCTCGCTCCGCAATCAATTGGCCGGGGGGCGGCCCGGACCGAGCGCCGCCGCCGGCCTAGGCCGCGTCGGGCGTACGCGGATTGCGCCGCCGGAAGTCGTCGGCGATCTCGTCGAACGTCGCCCACCGCACGCCCGCGTGCTGGCCGATGTAGTTGAGGATGCGCTCCAGCATCAGCAGCACCTGCGGCCGCCCAGAGACGTCCGGATGGATGGTGATCGCGAAAACGGCGTAGTCCATCTCCCGGTACACCCAGTCAAACTGGTCGTGCCACAACTGCTCGATGTCGTGCGGATTGGCGAAGCCGTAGCTGTTGGGGGACTTCTTGATGAACATCATCGGGGGCAGGTCGTCCAAGTACCAGTTCCCGGGAATGTCGATCAGGTCCGTTTCCTTGCCCCGCACCAGCGGTTTCATCCAGTGGCTGGGGTGCTTGGAATAGTCAATCGGCGTCCAACTGTCCCCCACCCGCACGTAGAAGGGCTGGAAGTCGTTGTTCATCAAGCTGTGATCGTACTTGATGCCCTTCTTCAGCAGCAACTCGTTGGTTACCGGACTGAATTCCCACCACGGCGCGACATATCCGGTCGGCCGGCGCCCCGCAACGCGCTCGATCAACTCGATGCACCGGTCCAGCACCGCCTCCTCCTGCACGGGCGTCATCGCGATCGGATTCTCGTGCGAGTAGCCGTGCATGCCGATCTCGTGGCCGGCCGCCACCACCAGGTTCGTTTGCTCGGGAAAGGTCTCGATGGAGTGTCCCGGAATAAACCAGGTGGTCTTGAGGCCGAGCCGGTCGAACAGCCGCACCAGCCGCGGCGTGCCCACCTCCCCGGCAAACAACCCGCGCGAGATATCGCAGGGGGAGTCCTCCCCGCCGTAGGACCCCAGCCAGCCCGCCACGGCGTCCACGTCAATGCCGACGGCGCAAAGGATCTCCTTGCGGGCGCCGGACTTGGCGGCCGGGTGGGGCTGGAAGCCCACGGCCCGCGAGGAGTGCGGTGCCGGACCGGCTGCGCCCGGCGTGATCAGCGGTTGGGGACGGTAGGTGGGCCCCACCGCCGCCTGCGCGGTTCCGCGACTGGGTGCCGCCTCGGGGTCAGACCCGGAGGGTGGCCGGAAGCCCGGCCGCATGCGGTATGGATGATCGCTCATGAACCTGCCCCTGATTCTGTGGTGACGAAATGGCTCCCCTGGAATGCCTTGGCCGGCGGCGCCGCAACCCGGTGCGGCCCGGCTCCCTCTGTTGCTGGCCCTCGTTGTTACCGGCGATGCCGGGGGAAATCAAGTCCCGGCGCCGTGGCCTGGCCCCACCGGGAAGCGTCCCCGGGCGCCAGCACCCTGCACGGCGCCTGCCGAGTGGGCTCTGCCGGCGGCTTGTCAAGATCAACGCAACCGGGTAGGACCCTAAGCGTGTACCTACAGCGCCGGGGTGCGGCGCGTGGAAACCATTTGCCGGGGTGAACGATGTCCGACGCGTATCGCGACACGCTGCAAGACTACAAGCGCAAGGGATTTGCCGACCGGGTGGGCTACGGCAAGAAGCCCGTGCTGCTGATCGTGGATTTCATCAACGGATTCACCGATCCCGCTTCGCCGCTCGGCGGGGATGTCTCCAGCCAACTGGCCGTGACCAACCAGTTGCTGGCCGTCTTCCGCGCCCAGGGCCTCCCGGTGGCTTATACCGTGATCGAATACGATCCCGACTTCCTCGACGCAGGGTTGTTCATCAAGAAGGTGCCCTCGCTGCGCCTGCTGGGCAAAGGCTCCCAGGCATCCCAGGTGGACGACCGGATCAGGCCCCAGCCGGGCGAGCTGATCGTCAGCAAGAAATTCGCCAGCGCCTTCTTCGGCACGGGTCTGGATGCGTCGCTCAAGGGCCTCGGGGTGGACACGATCGTCATGACCGGCTGCACCACCAGCGGCTGCGTGCGCGCCTCGGCCATTGACGGTCTCCAGTACGGCTACCACACCATCGTCGTGCGCGAGGGCGTGGGCGACCGCGCCCAGGGCCCCCACGAGGCCAACCTGTTCGATATTGACGCCAAATACGGCGACGTGGTGTCCCTCCAGGAGACGCTGGGCTATCTGCGCACCGTCTCCGGAGACGGCAGCAGCCTGGCGGACAAGGCGCACCGGGACTTCGACCGCTGGTGGAACCAGCCACCGGCGCGGATCTGAAGCCGCACGGGACCGCACATCCGGCGCGGGACCCCTCTCCGTCATCCGTGACTTGCAAGGTACGCCATGGACTCCAATCCTTTTTCCGGCCTGGGCAGCGCGTTCGACAAGCTGCTGGCCAAGGATCGCGACTGGTTCAATGAGCAGTTGAACCCCGCCGCCGGGCGCCAGACGCCCGGGCCGGTCTCCGCCGGCCGGCTGCCCCCAGCGCCGGCCGCGCCCAGACCCTCGACGCTGCCCAAGACCCCGGGCCCGGCCGGCGCCGGCCCGTCCGTGGAGACCTCCGCGCCGGTCAAGTTTCTCGAAGCCCGCTTCGGCAAGGACTGGAGGTACGAGGTCGCCAGCCGGCAACGCAGCGGGGACGAGTTGGTGGTGTTGTGCAAGCTGACCCTGGCGCAGGATGGGGTCACCCGCTCCCAGTTCGGCAAGGCCCGCGTCCTCAAGCCCGGCGTGCCGCGCCAACTGGCGGGCACCGTGGACGGAATTCCCTTCCAGATGCAGGTGGACCAGGGCCTTGCCCCGGGGCAGGACCCGGAGGAGGCCGCGTACCGCCGCGCCGTGATTGACGCGCTCTCGAAGTGTACCGAGACGCTGTAGCGACCCCCGCACCGCCGCCGCCGTTGCACCCGTCCTGAAGGACCATTCCTCATCCCTCCGCCGCCAGCACTTCGAGCAGCGCGGCGCCGAACTGGTCCGCCTTGTGCGGCCCGATGCCGGGCACGGCCAGCAGCGCGCCCGTCGTCGCGGGACGCGCCAGCGCCAGCGCGCGCAGCGTCTTGTCGGGAAACACCAGGAACGCCGGCACGTCGTTGGCCTTGGCCCAGGCGGCGCGCCAGGCGCGCAGGCGCTCCGCCCGCGCCGCTTGGGCCGGGGTGAGCGGCGCGTCCGGGGCGCCCTCCTTCCGGCGGCGGGGCTGGCGCAAGGCGCGTTGCCTGGGCGGCGCCTGGGCGGCCCGGGGCGAGGATGGATCGCAGACGTCGCAGTGCCCGCAGCGCTCCAGCCGCTGGTCGTCCCGGAAGTACGTCAGGATGCCCGCGTGGCGGCAGGTTTCGCTCTCGGTGTAGGCGAGCAGGGTATCCAGCGCCGCCCAGCGGCGGCGGATCACATCCTGGGGCGCCTCCGACTGACGGATGAAGTAGGTTTGCAGGCCCTTGTCGCGCTTGGCGTGCAACAGCAGGCAGGTGGCCGGCTTGCCATCGCGCCCGGCGCGGCCCACCTCCTGGTAATAGGCTTCCAGCGTGCCGGGCAATTGATAGTGCACGACCAGCCGCACGTCCGGGTGGTCAATCCCCATGCCGAAGGCGTTGGTGGCGGTGAGGATGCGCAGGCGTCCGGCGGCGAAGTCCTCCTGGATGCGGGTGCGCTCCTCCGCCGCCATGCCGGCATGGTAGTGGCCCACCGCCGAGAACTCGCCGGCCAGATGCGCGGCCACCTCCTCGCTGGCGCGGCGCGTGCCGCAATACACGATCACCCGTCCGGTGGGGGTCTGGCGCAGCGCCTGGCTCAGCCACTGATCCCGCTCCGCTTCCGTGCGGCAGGCCTCGATCTGGTAGTAGAGGTTGGGGCGGTAGAAGCCGTGAATGTGCCGCCCGGGCTCCCGCATGCGCAGCGCCCGGCTGATGTCCTCCACCACCTGCGGGGTGGCCGTGGCCGTGAGCGCCAGGATGGGCACCTCCGGCCGGATCTCCCGCAGAATCTCCAGCCGCTGGTAGTCCGGCCGGAAGTCGTGGCCCCACTGGGAGACGCAGTGCGCCTCGTCCACGGCGAACAGCAACGGCCGCCGCTCCGCCAGCCAGCGGGCGAAGCCCGGCTTTTGCGCACGCTCCGGGGAGAGGTAGAGCACGAACGCGCCCCCGGCTTGCATGGCGCGGAACACCGCGCGCTTGTCCGCCTCGTCCTGGTCGGAGTGGATGCAGCCGCTGGGGATGCCCAGTGCGCGCAGGGAGGCCACCTGGTCGCGCATCAGCGAGATGAGGGGGGAGATCACGATCACCAGCGCGTCCCGCACCACCGCCGGCAATTGGTAGCAGAGGGACTTGCCGCCGCCCGTGGGCATAATGGCCAGCGTGTCGCGTCCTTCCAGCACCCCGGCGATGATCTCGCGCTGACCCTTGCGGAACGCCGGCAGGCCGAAGCGCGCCTGGAGCAGGGTCTGGGCGTCGGCTGGAATGGCCGCGGCCGCCGGGGGGCGGGTCGGTGCGGGGACTTCCCGGTTCACGGTTCCTCTCGGGCGCGCATCTGGCTGGTGGGAATGCCGCTCAGGCCGGTCGCGGTAGCGCCGGCCTTGGGGGGCGTTCCCCCGGGCGCTCGGCTTGGGCGGAATGGATAGACCCAAGACGGCTCTGTATTCCCTAAACCGGTTGGCGTGGCGAAGCAAGTTTTGTCCCGGGCGGCGCCGGGCATGGGCACGCCCCTGCGCGGCCCTTCTGGCGGCGTCCGGGGCCGGGCTTAGAACCGGCGCCCCGCCCACACGACGCGCCCGATGATCTGGAAATCCACGGTCTCCTCGCTCAGATTCACCTGGAACGCCTTGTAGGCGGTGTTGTCGCTGGTCACCCACAGGTCCCCGCCGGGCATGAACTGAAGCCGCTTGACCAACAACGCGTTTCCCGTCCGAATCACGTAGATGCCATCCGTCACGGAAACCTTGCTGTACCGCTCCAACAGGATCACATCCCCGGGGTTGAGCGTGGGCACCATGGACTCGCCCTGGACGTAGATCAGCAGCAGTTCCTCCGGCCGCGCCCGCAATTCGCGCGTGATCCATTCGCGCTTGAAGGCGAGGTGGTCCTCCACGTCCTCCGTTTCCACGATCTGGCCGCCGCCGGCGCTGCCTTGCACCGCATACAGCGGCAGCAGCACGTAGCGATCGTCCACGGCAGTGAAGCGCGGCGGCACCCGCCGGGGCGGCAACCCGCCGGTGGTCTCCGCGCCTTCGAACATCTCCCCTTCGCCGCTCAGCAGCCAGAGCGGATTGGCGCCCGTGGCCCGCACCACGTCATACAGCAGATCCACGTTCGGCTTGGAGCCGCGCGTACCGGTGATCTGGCTGTAATTCGAATAGGAGAATCCGATGTGTTCGCAAAACGCCAATTTCGACAGGTTCAGGTGTTTGCGAATTTCCTCTATCCGTTCAGTAACTTTTGCTTGGAAATGCTCATTTGTCATTTTCATGGTTGACAAGAGTAATGTGAACTGCCATCATAATGGCGGAATTCGCGTTATGTAGATTCCTTTTGTCTCAACTACAACTGGCCACATCGGGAAGCCCACTTTCGCCACTGCGTCTCGATACCGCCTGCCGTGACTCATAAAGGCCATGTAACGATAGACTTAGCCTCATGTGGCGCCAATCGCTTTTCCCCGGCGGTGGGGGAGACCGTACCAGGACCATGACCTATGAATCACGTTTTGTCAAACTCTTCGTCTGTTGATTACGGTCGTCACGAACAGGCGGCGGTGGGGGGCCTTGGCGCGGCCGGAACAGGGACGGAACCCATCGTCGTGCCCACGGCCGGGCCCCTGCCCGGCGGCGCCCAGCCCAGCCGCGCCCCGGCGAAGATGCCCGGCCCCGGCGCGGACTATTTCCGCTGCACTCTGTTGAGCGCCACGTTGAGCGTCCGCCAGTGCCGGCTCAACCGCAGCCGCGCCCCGGTGCTGGAGTTCCTGCGGATATCCGATCCACGAGCAGTGTGGCAGCCATCTCCCTGCGTGGACTGCGCCCTGGCGGAAAGGGTCGAGGCCGGGGCGGTGCGCTTCTATTCGCTGGAGGATGCGCTGGCCGGCTTGCCGCGCGCGGAGTCCGATCCGCGCCGGTCCCTGCCGGGGGAGGCGCGCGAGAGTGCCCGGCCCAGCAATGCCTCCGCGTTCACGTCCGGCTTTTGGCTGCCCGAGTGGGAGTTCTGAGTCCGGGCTCGGTTCATGACGGGTGCGAGGCGCGAGATGAAGATTCACATCTACTGCAATCCGGTGGCGGGCGGCTGGCTGCCGGAACACATCGAGAGCGGCCTGGGCGGCAGCGAGGAATCCCTGGTGCTGTTGGCGCGCAGCCTGGGCGGCCTGGGGGCGCGGGTCACCGTTTACCACAACCGCCCTCCGGGCACGCCCGCCGGCAGCATCCCTGACGGCGGGGGATGCTACCTGGAGCACGGCGACTTTGAGCCGGGCGCCCGGCGGGACGCCCTGATCACCTGGAAGGAGCGGCGTCCCTGGCAGGTCGGGGCGCGGGGCCGGGTGAACCTGCACCTGTCGGCGGAGGTGGAAGCCGCTTGGCACCCCGCCACGCTGCGCGGGCTGGACCGCTTCCTCTGCCTGACGCCCTACCACCGCGAACGCCTGCCGTGGCTGCCCGACTCCCTGGCGCGGGTGGTGCCCCTGGGGATTGACACGGCCCAGCTGGAGCGCCACCGCCACGCGCGGGGCGCGGGGGCCCTCTATTGCTCCTCGCCGGACCGGGGGCTGGAGCGGCTGCTGCTGGATTGGCCGGCCATCCGCCGCGCCCACCCCGGTCTGGCGCTGCGCGTCACCTACGGCTGGGCGCTCTTCGACGCCTGCGCGGGAGACCGGCCGGAGGCGCTGCGCTTCAAGGCGCGCCTGCGCGACCTGCTGCGCCAGGACGGCGTGGAGCCGCTGGGCCGTCTGCCGCGCGCCGCCATGGCCGAGGAGTACTGGCGGGCGCGCTACTGGCTTCTGCCGCTGGAGCGCCCGGACGCCGAGCTGTTCTGCCTGAACGCGATCAAGGCGCGCCATTGCGGCGCGGCGCCGGTGGTGCGGCCCGCCGGCGCCCTGGCGCACAGCGCGCCGGAGTACCTGGACTACGGGGACTTTGTCCGCACACCCGAACCCCCGACCCGGCGCAGCAGCGCCTCCCCCACGCCGGTCCTGGATTGGGACGCGGTCGTGAAATCCCACTGGCTGCCCCTCTTGCAGCCCCAACGCCACGAGGTTGCATGAACATTCTCTTCTACGTGCCCGGCATGACCTTCAACGGCGGCACCCTGGCCGCGGGCAAGAGCCTGGGCGGGTCCGAGAGCGCCGGCTACTATCTGGCGCGCGAGCTGGCCCGCCGCGGCCACGAGGTCACCGTGTTCGGCGCCTTGTCCCCGGGGGAAGAAGGCCGGTGGGATGACGTCCGCTACCGCTCCGCGGGGCCGGCTTCCGCCGCGTGGCCGCATGGCGAGGCCTTTGGCCGCCACGCCGAGAGCAGGCCCCATGACGTGCTGATCGCCCAGCGCGTGCCGGACGTGTTCTACCGGCGCTACCATTCCAAGCTCAACCTGTGGTGGACGCACGACCTGCCGCTCAAGCGCTTCCTGCCCGCCCTGGCGGGGCAACTGTGGAACCTGGACGGAATCCTGGCGGTCTCCCACTGGCACGCCCGCCTGGTGGCCGAGGTGTACCCGGTGCGTCCGGAGGAGGTGCATACGGTGCCCAACGGGATTGATCCGGACCTGTTCGCCGCGCGGGTGCCCGCGGAGGCCAAGCGGGCCGGCAAGGTGCTGGTGTATTCTTCCCGTCCGGAGCGGGGCCTGGAACATCTGGTCAAGCCCGGCGGCATCATGGAGCGGCTGCACCAGGCCGACCCGGAGATCGTGCTGCGCGTGTGCGCGTACGACAACACCATGCCCCAGGCGGCCCCATTCTACGAGGCGCTTTGGGAGCGCTGCCGGACGCTCCCCAACGTGGAGTTGGTGGGGGCGCTGTCCAAGCGCGATCTGGCCGCGCTGATGGGCTCCGCATGGCTGCACGTCTACCCCACCCTGTTCGAGGAAGTTTCCTGCATCACGGCCATGGAGGCCCAGGCGGCCGGCACGCCGTTCATCACGACGCCCACGGCCGCGCTGCCGGAGACGCTGGCGGAGGCCGGCGCGGTCTGGGTGCGGAACACCGCCGCCGGAGCCGTGGACGTGGAGGGCTTCGTGCGCCGCATCCTGAGCCTGCGGGATCACCCGGAGCGCTGGCGGGCGCTGCACCAGGCGGCATTGCGGGCGGCGGAAGGCTACGGCTGGGGCCGCTCCGCCGACTCCCTTGAGGCCGTCATCGAGGACGCCTTCCAGCGCCGCGCGAACCGGCCGGAGCGGCTGCTGCGGCACTTCCTGCGCCATTCCGACATCGTGGCCGCGCGGCGCTTCCTGGATACGGAGGCGGGCCGGGCGGCCCCGCCCCGCTGGCGGGCGGAACTCGACACGCACTACGGCTTCGCCTTCACCGGCAACCCCCAGGACCTGGCCGATCACTACGAGGCCCTCGCCCGCTATGAGACCGAGCGGGGGTTGGACCATGGGCTGAACCGCCCGGAGGAGATTCTGCGCATGCCCCGCTGCGCCGCGCTGCTGCCGGACCTGGCGGCGCTGTCGGCCGGGGCGCTGGTGGTGGACTATGCCTGCGGCCAAGGGCACTTCACCGCCGCCGCCGCCCGGCGGTTTCCCCACCTGCGCTTCGTGGGGCTGGACATCGCCGCCCAGAACATCGCCGTCGGGCGCGAGGCGTTGGCCGGCGCGGGCATCGCCAACCTGGAGCTGCTCACCTTGGCGGATCTGCCGGCGCTCCAGGGCCGCGCCGACCTCGTCATCGCGGCGGAGGTGATGGAGCACGTGCCCGACCCGGCCGCCCTGGTGGACGGGACTCTGGAGCCACTGCTGAAACCGGAGGCGCGGCTGGTGGTGACCGTCCCCAGCGGTCCGTGGGAGTCCGTCAGCTACGGATTGCACCCCTTCCGCATCCACCTGCACCACTTCGAGCGGGCCGACCTGGCGGACCTGCTGGGGGGCAAGGCGGACTTCTCCGCGGAGTACGTGGCTGGCCGGCCCACGCACCTGGGCGAGCCGCTGGGCCACCACGTGCTGCGCTGGAGGGCCCCGGCCCAGCGGGCGCGCTGCGGCGCCATTGACTATGGGCGCAAGTTCTGCCGGCAGGCGCCGCGGGAGACGCTCGCCGTGTGCATGATCGTCAAGCCGGGCGGCGAGACCCTGGCCCGCACCCTGAATTCCGTGCGCGCCTTGGCCGACGAGATCGTCATCGGCATCGACGGCGACCGCGCTCCGGCCGGGCGCACCGCTGGGGCTGCCCCGGCGGGCCGCGCGTGGGCCATCGCCGAGGAGTTCGGCGCGCAGGCCTTCTCCATCGCCTCTCCCCTGCGCACGGGCTTCGACGACGCCCGCAATGCCACCATCGCCCGCGCCGGGAGCGACTGGGTGCTGTGGATTGACGACGACGAGGAATTGCTCTGGCCGGAGCGGCTGGTGAAGTACCTCCGGCCCAACGGCTACGACGCCTACGCGCTGGCCCAGCATCACTTCGCCGTGGAGCCCGGCGGGATCATCAAGACTGATTATCCGTGCCGCCTCTTCCGCAACGGCCTGGGAATGCGCTTCTATGGGGTGGTGCACGAGCATCCGGAATTGGGCCTGAACCAGGGGCCGGGGCGCTGCCTGCTGCTGCCGGACGTCGCCGTCTGCCACAACGGGTACATGACCGAGGAGGTGCGCCGGCGGCGCTTCGAGCGCAACCTGCCGCTGATGGTGCGCGACCGGGAGAAGTACCCCCAGCGCATCCTGGGCAAGTTTCTCTGGATCCGCGACCTGGCGCACCTCAACCGTTTCGAGCACGAGCAGACCGGCGGGGTCTCCCCGCGCATGCTGGAGCAGGCGCGGCAGGCCGTGGCGTTGTGGCGCGAGCTGGTGCAGGCCGGCCATGTGCGCCTGGCGGTGGACGCGCTGCCCTACTATTCGGAGAGCGCGGGGCTGCTAACCGGCGCGCCCATCGGCTTCGACATCGCCGTCGGCGGCCGGAGCATGGGCCTGGGCGACCCCGAGGGTCACCCGCCCGCCGTCATCCGGGGCCAGTTTGTGGAGGCGGCGGACATCGAGCGGCTGACCCAGGCGCTGGTGCGGGAGAAGATCGAGCCGCTGACGGGACGGTACATGTAGGGGGGTGGAGGGGCGGGGAGGGGCAGGGCGGTGCCGCCGCGCCCGCTCCGTGGTAGAGTGGGGATATCGGCGCCCAAGCGCCAGGCACCCTCACCCGCGACCCGCTTGCCATGCCCGCCGCACCCCACAGCGCCGCTCCGACCGCCTCGCCCGAGGGCGCTTCCACCGACTACGATGTCGCCGTCATCGGCGGCGGCATCAACGGTGCGGGCGTGGCGCGGGAGGCAGCGTACCGGGGCTACCGCACGGTTCTGTTCGAGAAGGACGACTTTGCCCAGGCCACCAGCAGCCAGTCCACCAAGCTGATCCACGGCGGCATCCGCTACCTGGAGACCGGACACTTCCGTCTGGTTTACGAGTCCCTGCGCGAGCGGCGCACGCTGCTCAGGATCGCGCCGCACCTGGTCTCGCCGCTGGAGCTGGTGATCCCCATCTACAAGGGCTCCGTCCGTCCGCCCTGGATGGTGCGGCTGGGCACGCTGCTCTACGACCTGCTGGCGGGCAGCCGCAACCTGGGGCGCTCGCGCCGCGTGCCGCGCCGGGAGCTGCGCGCCATCCCCGGCCTGCGGCAGGAGGATCTCTCCGGCGCCGTGGCCTACTTCGACGCGCAGGCGCTGGACAGCCGCCTGTGCCTGGAGACGGCCTTGTCCGCCAGGGAAGCGGGCGCCCGCGTGCTCAATCACCACCCCGTGACGCGCGTCCGGCTGGACGGGGGCCGCTACGAGATCGAGGGCGAGGACCTGCGCACGGGGCAGCCCTACCGCGCGCAGGCCCGCGCCGTGGTCAACGCCACCGGCCCCTGGGTGCCGTTCTTCGAGCGGGACACGCTGGGCCACCCCACCAAGCCCATCGCCTACGACCGGGGCATCCACTTCGTCATCCCCTCGCTCGGCATCCGCACCGGGCTGGCCCTGATGGGCTCGGACCGGCGCCTGATCTTCGTCCTGCCCTGGCGCGAGCGCTTTACCCTGATCGGCACCACGGAGAGCCGCTTCGTGGGCGAGGACTTCACCGACGTGCCGCCCTCGGAGGAGGAGATCGCCTACCTGCTGCTCACCTTCAACGGGTTCTTCCCGCGGCGCAACCTGAAGCGCGAGGAGGTGCGGCACATCTACAGCGGCGTGCGCGCCCTGGCGGTGGGGTCGGAACTGTCCCTCACGCGCGCCTCGCGGGAGTCGGAGGTGGAGGTGCATCTGGACGCGCCCGGCACGGCCTGGCTGGTGCTCTATGGCGGCAAGCTGACCAGTTACCGCTCCTACGCGGTGAAGATCGTGGACGAGATCGCCCGCCGCGTTCCGCCGCCGCCCGGCGCGGCGCGGCGCGACACCGCAACGGTGCCCCTGCCGGGGGGCGAGCCGGAGGACGCCGCGCTCGCCCAACGCTTCGCCGGCGCTGCCCCCATGCAGCGCGAGGTCTGGCGCAAGCGCTATGGCAGCCGCTGGACGGAGGTCGCCCGGCGGGCCGCGGAGGACCCCCGCCTGGCCGAACTGCTCGTGCCGGGACACTGGTTCACCCGCGCCGACCTGGCCTACATGGTGGAGGTGGAGCAGGCGTACCGGCTGCGAGACATCACCCTGCGCCGCACCAAGCTGATCTATGACCTGACGCCCGCGGAGAGCGAACGGCTCGCCGCCGCCCTGCAAGAGCAATTGCGGGCGGCCCGCACTGCCTGACACCCCAACGGCGCGGGCGCGTTCCCGGCCCCTCCGGAGAGCCCCGCATGGCCCTGTCCCTGGACCGCATCCGGCACTTCCTCTTCGACCTGGACGGCACGCTCTACCTGGGCGACCGGCTGCTGGACGGGACGCCGGAGTTGCTCGCGCGCCTGCGGGCCACCGGGCGCGCCTGGGCGTACCTCACCAACAACTCCTCCAAGTCCACGGAGGAATACCACGCCAAGACCGAGCGGCTGGGCATCGGGGTGCCCCCGGGACGGGTGGTCACATCCGGCGCGGCCACGGCGGATTATCTGCTGCGGGAGGCCGGCATCGCCCGCGTCTATGTGCTGGGCACCCCCAGCCTGGAGCGGGAACTGGCGGCGGCGGGGCTGAGCCTGGGCGCGGAGGGCGCACAGGCGGTCGTGCTGGGGTTCGACCTCACCTTCACCTACGAGAAGTTCGAGCGGGCGTGCCGGCTGCTGCGGGGCGGCGCGGCGTTCATCGCCACCCACCCGGACCTGGTCTGTCCCACGCCGGAGGGGCCGGTGCCGGACTGCGGCGCCCTGACCGCCGCGGTGACCGCCGCCACGGGCGTGCAGCCGACCGTGATCGGCAAGCCCCACCGCGCCATGCTGGAGACCGCGCTGCGGCGCCTGGGCGCCCGGCCGGACACCACCGCCGTCGTCGGCGACCGGCTGTACACGGACATGGAGCTGGGCTTCCGGGGCGGCCTGACCACCGTGCTGGTGCTCTCCGGCGAGAGCACGGAGGAAACCGTGCGCGACTGCCCGCGCCGGCCGGACTGGGTGCTGCCGTCGGTCAGGGAACTGGCGGACCTGCTGTAGGGGCGCCGGCCGCGGTGATCCACGCCGCCGCGCGGATCGCCCTTCCCTTTCCCGCCGCGCCATATTATCCCTTCCGGTACGATGGTTCGTCCCCAACCCGCCCTTCCGAGGCCCCATGCCGGATGCCCATTCCAGTGCCGTCGTTTCCGACGCGATGCGCAAGTCCATCCAGGAGTCCTCGTGGATCCGCCGCATGTTCGAGGAAGGCGCCAAGCTGAAGGCGCAGCACGGGGCGGACCAGGTGTTCGACTTCTCGCTGGGCAACCCCGTGCTGGAGCCGCCCGCCTCGTTCCGGGAGGAGTTGATCGCCCTCTTGCAGCGGCCGGCGGCGGGCCTGCACCGCTACATCCCCAACGCCGGGCTGCCGGAGGCGCGCGAGTACGTGGCGGCGGGGCTGGCGGCGGCCACCGGCCTGCCTTACGCCGCCCAGCACGTCGTGATGACCTGCGGCGCGGGCGGAGGCATGAACGTGGTGCTCAAGGCGCTGCTCAATCCGGGCGACGAGATACTGGCGCTCACACCGTACTTCGTCGAGTACGACTTCTACGCCGCCAACCACGGCGGGCGGCTGGTGCGGGCCGATACCGACGCCGAGTTCCAGATTGACACCGCGGCGGTGGAGCGCGCGCTCACGTCCCGCACGCGGGCGGTGATCGTCAACTCCCCCAACAACCCCTCCGGCGTGGTCTATCCCGCCGAGCGGCTGCGGGCGCTGGCGGACTGCCTGGAGGCGGCGGGCCAGCGCTTCGGGCGGCCCATCTTCATCCTCTCCGACGAGCCCTACCGGGAGCTCGCCTTCGACGGCGTGACGGTGCCGTGGATCCCCCCGCTGTACGACCACACGATCGTGGTCACCAGCTACTCCAAGGACCTGGGCCTGCCGGCCGAGCGGCTGGGCTACGCGGCGGTGAGTCCCCGCGCGGCCGATGGGCAGGCGCTGGGCGAGGCGCTGGTGCTGGCCAACCGCATCCTGGGCTTCGTCAACGCCCCGGCGCTGATCCAGCGCGTGTTGCCGCGCCTGAAGGGCCAGCGGGTGGATGTGGGCTACTACCAGCGCCTGCGGGACCGCATGTTGCCCCCCTTGCGCGAGATGGGCTACCAGGTGGTGAAGCCCCAGGGCGCATTCTATCTCTTCCCCCAGTCCCCCATCCCCGACGACGTCGCCTTCGTCCGCGCAGCCCA
>Ga0315281_10003351_pt1 | contig 23532 bp, 30 predicted proteins | sample YL17G07_0_MG_FD_204540 | JGI IMG/M metagenome (GOLD analysis project Ga0315281, IMG submission 204540) | Sediment microbial communities from Yellowstone Lake, YNP, Wyoming, USA - YL17G07_0 | ecosystem: Environmental > Aquatic > Freshwater > Lake > Sediment | place: USA: Wyoming | collected... | reverse complement strand
CATTTAGTCTCGGTTTTCTCTTCATCAGCAACATACTTCTTTAATTCTTCGATCTTCTCTAATGCCTTTTCTTTCGTCATCTTCATCTTCTCTCCTTAATTATTAAAGTTCTTTAGCAATTTCTTCAATGTCAATTTCGTCGTCGTTTTTCTTCGCAAAAGGATCAGCGCCACTAAATAAAGCTTTTAAGTTTATATTCAACACTTTGTACTCTTCCAAAATACTCTCATCCAGTTTTGCTTTCGGTTTTCCCTGAACGATATATTCCGTTTCCAACTTTTCACCGCTACGAGTTACACAAATATCATAGTCTTTCGGATCACCCCAATCTTCGTCATCTACTAACGACTTAATTGCTCTCTGGATTTTCTTTTGAGTGATTTCAAGTATTTGAATTTTCTCTGCGGCACGATTATAAACAACAAAAGCCCAGAAGTGTTTAGGAAATTCGGGATTTCCCCATTTATCAAAACCCAACTCTTCTGTCGGAATCCGCTCATCAACTTTAATTCTTACCGGTTTTCTAACCTCCTCGCCATTTTCATTAGTTTCGGTTTTCCAGTATTCCATACCGACAATCGCCTCAGATAAAACTCTAAAGACGTTCTTTCCGTCAGCAAATCTCATATAGTTGTCCGTTACCGGTTCACGATAATTTTCTGGTAAAAACATATTACTCCTCTATTATTTTATTCTTTCCACTTTCTTTAAACTCTCTGGCGTCTTTGCGTATCCTGGCCAAGAAATATCTAAAATCATCGGTCTCTAGTGCGATTATCTCTTTAGTAGCCATTATGTGATCGTTTTGTATCCCTCTGCTCATAGTGTCTTTACCTCTCCATTATGGCTGTCTAACCAATCAGCTTTTTCAGTTTCAACATCTTCTTCTTCACAATAAATGTTCTCTTTTATAAATCTTCTTTCAACTTCACCTTTTAATTGTGCGTGAAAATAATCAGTTGCTTCTTCTAAATTTATTGCTTCAACACTATCTTCGTAATCCGGCGCATCACAATGGCTCTTGATTATAATTTTGTATAACATTAAAACCCCATTTCTTTAAATTGCTGATTTTGTTGCCAGATAACACCAGCCATAAATGCCGCTTGTTCTTCCGGTGTCTCATACTCTAGTTTTGCTTTGTGTAGTTCTTGAACATCCTTGATAAATTGCTTTTCATTTAATTTCATTTTCTCCCTCCGTTAATATATTGCTTAAGAAACTTACCGATAACTCGTCTTTTTTCTTTGAATCTTGTTGGAACAGCGTGCAATAACCCTCTATCAATTAAACGGTAAACCTGCCGGCGTTCCAAATTAAGTATCTCTTCCAACTCTTTAACTGTGTACATTCGACAATCTTTGATTTCCATATTTTTATTCTCCTTGTGTTTATGCTATACCTTAGTGTTCTATCTTGTCAAGACTTCTAGCGGAAGGAAACTTTAATATCCAGACTTTTCGTTCTTCAGTCATTTCAGTAGTCATTTCAATTCCTTTTAAATTATGTTTCTAAATTATTTTTTTAGCTAATAAATCTTTTCTTAAATTGTCGAGATACTCTTTTGACTTTTCACTCCCTTGAGTAATTTTTATATCGGGATAATTGTCTCTCGGTTTTGAGCAAGAACAATCTTCATTTTTATTATGCCACTTATTAAATTTACACTTCCATATACCTTGTTTTCGATATGAAAGTTCCTCTAAATCAACCGGCGAGAATATCCCCTCAATTTCTACTAAATTTATCAATCGGTTTTCAATCGTTCCGAAACCTGTCTTTTGTGTTTGCAAATAACTCATAACTTTATCCGCTTTGTCGCTATCAATCCAAATTTCAATTCCACTTTTCATCCGCAACACTAATTGTTGTTTAGATATTTCAGTTGTCAAAATTCACCACCTTTCTTTCGTTTAATTTACCGCTAACTTTAACTAATAATTGTTCAAATTTTTCTCGTAGTTTTTTAGTTGACCGAATATTTTGCTTCCAGAAGTCATCTTTTTGTGACCAATCAATTACAGCCCTTATAATATCGAAACTATAACCATCTAAACTATTCAATTTTTCTATATCATCATAATTTGCTTGAACTATTTCTTTCTTTTTAACAAACGGATAATTATTACAAACTAAATTAAATAATAATTCAGTTAATTCTATTACTTCTTTCTTATTACTTATTACTAGTTTCTGATTTCTTATTACTGATTTCTTATTACTAGGACTATCGGTTGGGTATCGATAGGGTATCGATAGGGTATCTGTTTGTAGCTCTGGTGGTGCTTTTTCTAGTTCTTTGGCTCTACAAACATCATTTTTCTCACCGGTGTAATTTTGGTATCTTTCTAGGTTTATAATTTTTATCCAACCATTAAAAAACACAAACTTTTTATTGTTATGAAATTTTTCTTTGGCTTTTTCTAATTCTATTTCTGTCATCTCAACATCATTTCTAATCGTCTTGTCCGGTAATTCATAAACTCCGGATATATTCACTCGGTCGTTAGTTATAAGATACAAGAACAACAATTTTTCTTTGTGGTTTAATGAACATATAAAATTATCTTGCCAAAATTTTGTGTGGACTACTCTTGTTTTCATATAACCTCTCTCTTATACCAAAATGCCCCGAAGCAAAGCGGTTTAGGCAGTTACTTTCGGGGCAAAGATTATTGCAATAGTCTTTTTATAAAAATGTCTGCCCAATAAACCGCTTTACATTTTTAATTATAGTCCTACTAAAATCTTATGTCAAGTAAACAAAAACCGCCCCAGTTTTCACCAGAACGGCTTTTAACTATCAGACTTTTGCGTTACCATCAAACTCCTCTCGGGTAGTTAATGTGCGCTCACTGACAAAAACAATATAACATAACGTAAAGTTATCCACAAGTTATCCACAAGTTATCCACAGGTCTAGAAGTCAATTCCAAGAGTTTTTCCTTTTTCTATCTGTTCCCGCGCTTCTTCTAAACCAGTCAAATCCTTTTGCAAGCCGTAAGCGTCAACAACATCGTTTAGTTTAGCAATTCTATCAAAGACCTGCTCAATCGTATCGCCCCACGCTATCAGAACTACAATCTCATCAAGGCCGGGCACTGCGTAGTAATACTTGTTTTTAACAAACTGACGGAACTTGACGACTTTTCTGTATTTGTCCTCTAGTAATATGCGAACCCAGTGGTCTTTGGCGTGGCCGCATTGTAATGGCAGAGCGCCAACATATTTAGCGATTGACTTGATTTCAACGTCTTCAGCGCCGGCAACCTTGTAGATAAGTTCAGGATAGTTTTTTATCCACTCAACATAGCCGGCCGATAATGGTGCCGGCTGCCTTGCGCTGACATCAAGTAAGTAACTGGTCTTTTTATCAACAACCTTTTCTTCAAATGAAATTGCGCCACGATAGTCAAGCTTCTGCAAAACTGGCGTCATTTTATCAAGAGTGTTCTGAAGTTGAGGCGGCAGCTTATCAACAAACTTGCCAATGTAAAACGCTTTGGCAATCTCGTAGCCATACAGATATGGCTTAACAAAAGCTTTGCCATTGAAGAAAACATCTTGACCGGGCTCGACTGAAGTTTTAGCGTCAATCGCGTCTTCTACAAGAAACGGGAACTTGTCTTTCATTGGACCCAAGACCGCATCCATCTCATCAATTATCATCTCTGAAGCTGTGTAATCTTTTGAGTGAAAGCTCTCTAAATTGGCACGAAACAAATCAATCTTGATGTATTTGTCTTTGTGAGTTTTCAAATACTCGCGTAGCGCTGTTGTGCCGATGATTTTCTCATACTTGTTGACTGGCAGCCCTAGTTTAGCCAAAAGCTTCTTCATTAGCTCTCTGTCGTTTTCTAGCATCATACCTTTGCCACTGCCAAAACAACGTTTTCCTTTTTTCCGCAGATATTCAATGATGTCGTTGCCGTAGACATCAAAATTGACAACGCAATCAGCTTCGTCAACTTTATCCCAAAAGTATTTTATTTTCTCGACTTCAGTGCCCTCGCCGACAATATATTTATCGTAGCAAGGAAAACCACTCTCCCACTGCGTATAATACCAGACCTTGTTTTTCCCCTTGTCAGCTAATTTATCCGCGTGGGTAGCGAACAAGCCGTAGTCAAATACAAGAAACTTCATTTTGTCCTTATTTTATTGCAGCGCGCAAGCCACTAAATCCAAGCGCCGCTAAAATTGCACCGGTAGCATCAATCCAACTAATCGTTCCGTTCCAAGCAGCAACAAGTGCAGCCAGAACCGCAACAATCGCCACGATGTAGGTTTTCTTTCCAGTTAGCCAAACCATAACAGCTCCTTCCTATTTATGAACTAATAAAACGCCAATAACTATTCCTACGATTACAAAGATAATTATTACCATTATTGTATCCCAGACGCTAGCTGAAAACACAGGCGCTTTCGGTTCTGTTACCGGGACGTGTATCGTGTCGAGTGGCGGAACGTCAACCGGTGGCGGCGTGACGGGTTCTGGCTGTGGTAGTGGTGGCGGGGTAGGTTCTGGCACAGGTGTTGGAGTAGGTTCAGCTGGTGCCAGGTCAAGTGACGGGTCAAGAACCATCGGATGTAACCAGCCACTAACATTAGTGTAGCTGTGATGCTGAAAATGACAAGGACTGCCAACCGGCCAGTTCTGGTCAAATGAATCAAACGAATTAGTGTCGCCCGATAAGAATATCGCTACGTGACCGTTGGGTTTAATGCTCCAAACAACGATGTCGCCAGCTCGCGGGACACCAGTTGGTGTGTTGTCAACCCAAACATAACCTCCAAGTTGCCAATTCTCTTTGTAGTCTATGGCGTTGCCGTGAGTAATAGGCGCACCGATGTTCTGCTCCCAATACTTGACTAAATCAACGCACTGGTTGCCATAAACCCCGTCAAAGTCTAAAAACTTGCCATCGTTGGCTTGAACGAACTCATTAAGCGTCATAACACTCCTTATTTAATAAAACATTTTTGAAATTGGGAGAACTAAAGCGGTCCTCCCAGGTTCACCAAGACAACGGTGTCGCAGATGAACTTCTGAAAGTAAGCGCAACAAGCGCTAAGGTCATCTCCGACAAACTCGTAAAGCAGTTGCCGGCCGTGCTTGTAGTGCGACAGGTAGTAACCGCGCGAGTGTTTGTCCCAAGTCAGCTGGATGACCTCTGAACCCAGCCGATAAGTCATCACCAGCTTATCCATACAATGCCTCCCAACTTGCCAACTAAAAGCTGGCAGTTAGGAATCAATGTTTTACTTCACGCCAGAATCTAAATATCAGATACAAAAGTCCAAGAGCAGCCGAGATATAGCCGATAATTCTTAAAGCTTTTCTACCAACAATAATAGTGGCTTTTTGATTCTCGACAATCTCCTGAAGTGTTGGAATTAAATCAACCAACGGTAAAAGCTTCTCCAACTTTACGACTGATTTAGCAGTTACGTCATTGGAATCGCAATGTTCCTGAAATTCTTTCCTGGTTATTGGTTCGGTCATTTTTATCCTCATAGGTTATAAAATCCTCTTGTTTCCGTGAAAACTCTCCAGCACCAAGCCGCAGTCAAAGCTTCCTTTGTAATGAATAGTTTGCCGTAGTCGCCCTTGCCAAAACTTGACGCCACTCCTCCGTAAGCTCCGATGCGAACCACCGTTGCTAGATTTTCCATTGCGACATAGTTAGTGTTATTAGTTGCCGTTGAAGCCACGACTACGCCATCAACATACATTGTAAGACCATTCATAAATGTCGCTCCCGTGCCTCCAGCCGTGTCATAAACTAACACAACGAAGTGCCAACCCGCAGCCGAAGCTGTGTCCTGTGTCCTATATGCAACCGCATTGGCACTTTCATCATAAACATATAATCGGAGTTTCCTTGTAGAACCCGAAGTGTTATCAAATACCCACTCTCGAAGTTCCGAGCCAGCAGTTGAATCCCACTTTGAAATGAAACATCTCTCTGCACTATCAGATAAAATCTCAAACCAACCACCGATTGAGAAGTTTGAATCGTTTGTGCCATTGCCGAAGGAAAAGTCATCACTATCGGCAAACTCAAGATAATCAGTCGTGCCGTTGGGACTAATCGTCCAGGTCAAACCCTTTGTCACCTGGTCGGTTGAAACCCAGTCAGCCGAATAAGTAGCGTTGTGTCCCAAACCTGATAAGTCGCTTTCAACAGCTCCATTAGCAGGAACGGTCTGCCAGCCGATAATCAATTTAGCGGCAGTCAGCTCTTTCAAATAAACACCCGCCTCCATATACGAGTGTTCGTTGGTGGCTAGAGTTATGCTGTTATTTACGGTAAAAGTTTTAGTATCGGCAATTACCAAAGTCGCAGAAGTTGTTGGAGCGGTAATCGCTACCTTGTTGACCGAGGTCGCTGTCGCTACACCGATATTCGGAGTTACGAGGACTGGAGAGGTATCAACGACAAACTTCGTTCCTGTGCCCGTCTGCGAGGCGATAGAGGTAGCATTTCCAGCCGAAGTGATTACACCCGTAAGGTTGGCGTTGGTCGTGACGGTAGCGGCGTTGCCAGAAACCGAACCAGTGATTACAGCGGTGACGGTCAAAGTAGCCAAAGTTCCGACCGAGGTCAGCGAACTAGCGAGGATTGTTGATTTCAAAGTCGTGCCCGAAAGAGTGTTGGCATCAGCGGTGACGGTGATTGGAGCAGTGCCGTCAAAGTCAACTCCGTTTATCGCCCTGGCGGTGGCAAGTTTAGTCGCTGATGAAGCGTTGCCAGTGACAGCACCAGTCAAAGCACCGACAAAAGTTGTTGTAGTTAGAGTGTTTGTCGAATGGTCAAACCATAAATCATTGTTGGCTGACGGAGCACCAAGTCCAGCGTGACCCAAAATGTTATTCTCCATTGAAAGTTTTGCTCTCTGCGGAGCGGTAGCGGTAATAGTTTTGTCGCCATCGGAGAACATAAAGTTTCGGACAAAGTTCATACCAGCGATTGTTCCATCCATCGTAATCCACAAGTAACCCTCACCACCCTCAATGACAATTCCTGAACACGCTTTCAAATAAAGTCCGCCATAAATATCACAGCCAGTAAAAATCATCCCATTGATTACGGTGTCAGCGTAAATTGAAATTCCAGTTGTAAGATTGCCATTGTGATTTAGAGCACAGCCAGTAAATATCCCGTGGAGGTCATTCGTTCCAGTTGCAAGATAAACTCCATATAAAGTGTTATCGTTGATACTATTATTGGCAGCGTGGAAGTTACCACCAACTAAATAAATTCCAATAGTGTTGGCGAAGAAACAACTATTCGTAACTTTGACATATTCAGAAAGTTGCGGAACATACAAACCATTAGTGCAGTTAGTGACATAAACCGAGGCAATTCTCGGACCAGTATGAGTGGTATTTGTATTTTGAAGACTGATTCCACAACCTTTGAAATCTTGAATTGTAACACCTTCAATTTTATAGGTGTATTTTGTGCCAGTAACTCTGATACCTGTCTGGTCGGTATAAACTCCGCCCGACCCGATTCCCTGTCCGACAATTCTGCCATTGCCCTCAATAGACCAACCTGTTTTTGAGGTAGCAGTAAAAACATCAGCCGTGTTTGTTGTGTTATAAACTTGTGCTGACTGAAATCTAATCGTCTGATAATCAAGAATTACAAGTGCCGTAGTTACCAAGTAATTTCCAGCTCCGATAATTACCGTGTCGCCTGCCGCCGCCGCAGACATAGCCGTAGTTAGCACCGTGCCTCTTGCCGCATCGGTGTCTGCTGATTGTTTGTAATCTGTCCGCACTCCATTGTGTATCAGAGTGACATTTCCAGGAGCGACAAGAGAGAGTGACGAAATCGTGGTCAAAGTGCCATCAGCTCCAACGCTGAGTTGAGAGTTGCCGCCCGAATCCTGAACATCCAAGATATTACCAGTTGCCACTGACGAGCTGATAACGAACTTGCCTGTTGTCGTGTCGGAATACGAATAGGGCGAACCAGTGCTTCCATTGAACACACCCCAGCCAATTCTGTGAACTGCTGTTTGGATTGTTAGAGTTTTTGTCGTGCCATCGTTCTCAACGAAAGAATAAGCCCCAGAAGCGGCAGAGGGCTTGATGGTGGCGTTAGCACCGAGAACTATGTTAGCTACCGTCAAGTCGTGAGCTCCCAAGTCAACATTCGCTGAAGCTCCTGTGTAAGGAACATAGGTTGAGGCGGCAGTTGCTGTTGTCAAATAAGTTGAGCTATCAATCGAGCCATCAGCTTTCAAGAATTGAGATGAAGTTCCGCCTATCTTTATCAATGAGTTTGCCGTGAAGTCATCATCGGTTTTAAGAGAGTTTGCCGTAGCCCGATACAAATTAGTATCTCCGCTACTGGCGGCGTTTATCGTTATCGCTCCAAAAAGCATTTTACCTGTAATAGAGTAATCGCCATTGGCGTCCCACCTGGCTTTTGGGGCGGCAAAGTTTCTAATTTCAAGAATTGGTTTGTTGACTAACGAAGCACCAGCTAAAGTCCTGCCATCAATAGCAATCACGGTTAAAGCACCAGTGTCAACATTTGTCTGACCCAGAAGTATCAATGCTGAGCGAACTATTGTCGTGTTATCCGAAAAACCTTGAATCCCAGGCGAGAACAAACCATTTTGTGAAGTGTTGTTTGAGATTTTCAAGTAAGATAGTGCATCATCAGAAACGGTGAAAGTGGCAACGGTTTCGCCTGTGCTGGCTTGAGCCGACTTGCTGACAAACAGCGCGTCAGTAGTTAGATTTTTAGTTCCTAAATTAACATTTTTAGTCGCACCAACATAAGGAACGAAACCGGTCGTAGTGATTGGATTGATGTCAACGTTGCCTTGGTCATCAGGTAGAACACCATCTATTGAGCGCACCGACTTGTAAGTCCAAATCTGCAAGCTTTCGAGTTTGTTAATTCGAGCCGGTATTTTCAACCGGTCAATAACTTTACGGACAGCAAACTCCTCTGACATTAAGCCCATTTGTGTTTTATCCTTCCTCGCGAGTAGCCAGTGACGGTATGCAGGGTGCCATCAGAAAACTTTTCTTCAAAGCCATCATAAAAGCCATCGCGATATAACTCTTTTTCTTCAGTAATGCGACTAGGAACTTCAGCCGGCGCTGATTGTGTTACTTGTGGCTTAACAACTACTTTTGCTGCCGGCACGTTGACGTTGACATCTGGCGCGGCCACCTTGATTATTGGCGAAACTTTAGTGTTTTGTATTGCTTTGATAATTCTATCGGTTTCAATTGGTAACACGTGAACATCCGGCATATTTATCCCAGGAAACTCTATTTTGTCAATTTTAACGTCTAACTTCTTGCTCAAGACGGCGACAATCTGTTTTGTGAACTCTGACATAAACTTTTGCATATCGCCAGACATTTTCATTGAAGCACCGTCAAAATGAGAACCAATATCAGAAGCAAGACCCTGTCGGTCCTGCTCCTTTTGCTGGTCCGCAGCTTGTTCGTCTATTACTTCGGCAATCTCTTTCATTTTTTCTTTTTAAGATGTTTTCCGTGTCCACCCTTGACGGCTATTTTTGGACCCGATGTTGCGCTTTTGCCAACTGCTGCTACTCCGCCGACTGGCTGACCTGTTTTGTGGAACTTTGGCATTGATTTCTTTTTGGGCATTTTGCTCCTTATTTATTTATAAACTGCGCGCCAGAGGTAGACACACTCGACCTTTTCGTGTATTTCCCTGGTTGGTAATTCATCTCTGATACATTTATCGTTCCATCTGAATTAACGCTATCAACTACTGCTACGTGTCCGTAGCTGCCCATTGTCGGCCAGACAGCAACAGAACCAACAGCCGGCGCGCCAGTAACACTGAAGCCCTGCTTCTTCGCTAGCTCGCCCCAGTTCTTGGCGTTGCCATTGCCAGTATCAACAAATGTCTTGCCCTCTACGTTATTCAAATACCAAGCAGCGTAAGATGTGCATTGTTTTGGCAAGAAGCCATAGTAGCCCTTGTTGACATCAAACCCTTTGGGCACTTCGCCGGCAGATACTTCGCCTTGATTGCCTAGTTTGCCAGCGTTAAGTGTGTGCATATAGGTTCCAAGATTGTTGACATCTATTGTGCTAGGAAGCTCACCAGATGCGCCAGCAGTAGCAACGGCACTGATGCCTGATGCAGTCTTCAAATCAATCGTCTGGACGTCTTGTAGCGGCGAGGGTGTATTAGCTGGGTGAAACTGCTCTGATAGATTAGTCGTTGGCGCTTGCTTTGGCTGTGGCTGACTGGCAACTTGACTTTGAACGTTTTGCTTAAAACCCTCCATCACTTGTTGAGTGGGATTTGTTGGCGCTGCGGTTGGTGTTTCGTATGCTGTTGGCGAAGTTGGGTTGTTTGCAGTCGCCGTGCCTGTCTGCATTACTTGATTTACGCTAACCATCATTTACCTCTTGACAAATTATTTAAGATATGCTATACTTAATGAAAGAAAGGAACAAAATGTCTTTAATTTTATGGGCTGTTGGTATCTTGTTCGCAATCTACGTTGTGCTGACGCTCATCGGTGCTTTTCTTATTGTTGTCGCTGATATTTACGATGAAGTTTCTCGAAAGTGGCATAGTCTTATTGACCATAGAAAATAAATTATTGCCCTCTGTTGATAAGTTTTCCAAGCCCTAATCTTGAAAGTGTTTTTGTAATTGCACCACCACCAAACTTATCAACTACTTCGATTGCTTTTCCTGTTCCACGCATCGCGCCGCCACTACCTTTGATTAGCAAATCATTAACAACACCTAAAACTATATTAGCTAAGCTGCCCTTACCAGTAACTGCTGGTAATATACTTGAAACATCTAAACCGCCTTTCGAAACTTGACCTAATTCTCCAACGGCATCGTGCATTATGCCGGCTTTTACAAATGGTGCTGCAAGTGAACGTAGTTCACCAACCGTGTTTGTTGCCATTACAGCATCGTGCAATTTAGGCGATATTGCTTTTAGTTCGTTGGCAAATGGCTCTTTGACGCCGGAAGTCAAGATTTGGTCTGCGCTAGAATATAATCGGTCTTTCAGCTCATCAGCCACTCTTTTGTAAGAGCCGGCCATATCGCCGACATCTTGATTACCAGAGCGCCTAAAGCTCTTGCTTAATTCTGCTGAACGCGCCTCTAAGTCTTGGACTAAACCAAACAATTCAGACGGGTTTGCTGCTTGCGCGGGACCCTCTGGCGTCCCTCTGCCCATTGCTTGTGTTATCCCAGACAATACTTTTTGATAAAGCTTTCGCTCTTGAGTTCCCAATGCCGAGAACTCATTTTTTGTTGGTCTATTTGCTAAACCTAGCTCTTGCTGAACTAAATCCATAACGCCCGAAGTATCAACCGGTTCTGATTTACCAACTGCGGCTCTGGTGATTTTACTAATTATCCCATTGGCACCAGTAACTCTTTCGGCCATTGATTTCGCCTTTTCAAGGGTTGTCGCGCCATATTCAAGCATTTTGTTGAAAGTATCTTTTGCAAAATTAGCTTTTTGCACTCCTTTGGGAACATCAGCCAACTCTGAAGCTCGCGATAAAGCGTTACCACCGCTCCTAAATAAATCAGCAATTGCAGGCACGGCCTCATTAAGAGTTCCCTCAAGCAGGGCAAAAGATGCAGCATTAAGCGGCATACTTTTAAGCGTATCTACAAATGATTTCTTTTGTTCAACGCCCTTGCCAGTCGCATAAGCAACACCTCTAGCTGCACCCGGCAACAAACCCTGCAAAAACTTTGAGCCAGCTTTCAACTCTGGTGCGCCTGTTGTCAGTGCGGCAATTTCCGCAGCGCCACCAATTTCTCGGTTTTTAGCAGTTTCAGAGCTCGCTTGCAATCTTTGTTGTTCTTCAGTTTGTCCTGCTTGTCCCTCCCTTAAAGTTCCACCAGCTTTTGTGGCTCCTAATGCGTTCATTATTGGTTGAAGTATCGTTTCTAAAAAGCCACCCGGTTGAACTGGTGATTTCGCTGGTTGCTGTCCCTGTTCAACTATATTTTTGTATTGCGGGTATTTGGTATAGACTTGCTGTCCCAATTGTTCATCCGGGATATTGTCGTAAGCGCCAGGGTGTTTTTGCTTAACTAATTGTCCTAAATCTTGTAGTGACATTTTAACCTCCGCCTAAAATACCAAGTGGGTCGCTATTTTGTGTTTGTCCTGAATCTTGCTTCATCTGGTCAATGACGCCTTTTAAGTTTGCAAGCTTGTCTTCAGCTTCAGCTTTTGTGTCGTAGGGTGTTGGCAAATACGAAGATTGAATCTGGTCAATGACGCCGGCACTCAAACGTCCAACTCCAGTCAAACTTTTAAGCAAAACTACGAGTTGGCCTTTTTGTGATTCAAGAGCGCGGGCTTGTGGGTCAAAACCTGCCCAACCAGCTATACTGCGTGACAAACCGGAAAGTCTTGAAATCGGTCCAAGATTTGTTTTATTTACGTCTTTTGATAATGATGATATTCGATTGTAAATCTGTTCGGCTGCTGATGAACCTTGCTTTAATTTTGACAATTCAGCCGCCGTCAAACCAGTAGATGCTTGTGTTGTTTTTTCTTGCAAACCAAGTTCTGAAGTTTGCAAATCAACCAATGATTTTGCATAGTCAACTCCCGCTTTAGGGTCAACTCCTGTATTTATCAGCATCAACTGATTAGGATTCATTGGATTTCTGACATACTTCGAGCCCGAAGCTTCAATCTGACCGTTTAGAGATGTAATATCGCCGTCAATCTTTGCTTGGCGGTCTTTCCATTGTTGTTGTAATTGCGAGAAATCTGGCATTGCCATAGTCACTCCTTATCCTAATTTATCCATCGAAGCTTTTAGTCCCTCATAAATCCACTGGTATTGTGACGGGTCAATGTTGGCGTTTAAGAAACCCTCCCACAACTGACCAACACTCGTATATTGTGAAATCGGAAACCCTAAATCTGTTAGCGCTTGCTGGTGAGTTTGCAACGCTTGTGAAAATAGTTGTTGTTCCATAGTTGACGCCGCGCCGGTGACATTTTGCCAGTTAGCAACTACGTTCTCTGCTTGAGCAACCGTCTGGGCTAAATCAGCAGTGCCAATCTGGTCCATCGCTGTCTTTTCGATTTGCGCAGTGTCAAAGCCAAGCTCGCCAGAGCGCTCAAGACCTCTTGAAGCTAGCGTTGTCGCTACACCCTCTTTCGCTTGGTCTTTTGAAGTCAAGATGTTCGATTTCAAAGTATCAAACTGCTTTTGTGTCAATTCGTTTTGCGCTTTCATCAGTGGGTCATAAACGCCCTTTGCATCTGTGACTGATTTGTTGAGTAAATCGGTTGTGCTGGGTAGTGGCGCGGGACCAGCGGGTGTTGTGGCTGCTCCGCCTGTGGCTGCTCCGCCTGCTTTTCTGGTTCTCGCCTCATCTGAATTAGCAATACCGGCTTCGGCAGCGCTGCCTTGAGCTATCCACTTATCAACCCAGCCGCCAGGAGCTGTTTCCGTAGCGTAAGGTGCGCGGCCTAGATATTGCTGATACCAGGCATTTATTTGGTCTTTTGAAACGCTTGCCATAGTTACTCCTTATGTCTTGATAATATAGTTGACTACTTGATAGGGCTGTAAGTTGTTGTGAGCTGTGCCAGAACCAGCAGCAACAATTGAAATGCCAGTTGCAGCAGCTTGAACATAGCCAGCCAAATTACTAAAGTTACCGCCACCAATTATTGTGCTGCCACCTGTTGCAGTTCCGTTTGTGTCATATTTCAAATTGTGGCCGTGGGTCGGGTCGGTTACAGCGTGAGTATGTGAAGCCAGTTCTGCTGTTGACAGGGCGTGTGTCGCCTCACCACCAGTCGTTCCAAGAGCTTTTGTTCCTGATTTACCTACTGGAACATTATCTTGTAAGTTAGGCAGTCTGAAGTTGCCGGTGCCCTCACCGCTTGTGTTGTAAGCTGTTGAAATTACTGCAAAAAGCGCGGCGTAGGTTGTCTGTGACACAACTTGACCCTGACAGAGCAAATAGCCAGTAGGAGCAGTCACGCCACCATAAGCAAGTATTGTTCCGGCTGGGTTCAATCCCGCCGCAACAGCAGCAGTCAGTTTAGTTGCGTCAATGATGCCGGCAGTTACGTGTGCGGCTTTTATAACACCGTTGGGTAGTTTAGCAGAAGGAATCTGTAAGTTGTAATCGTTTATCAAGTTGAGCAAGTCAGTTGAAACAGATTCAGCGGTAACGTAAGTCACGCCGTTAACTGGTGTGTTTGTTGCAACAAAAGTCATAGTTTGAAAAGCCATAGAATCTCCTTATGTTAAATCTACGTAATGCCAACCAGCATTTGAATATACATACAATCTCGAAGTGACCGAAGTTGAATTGTAGACAACAACCATTGTCCCATTTATAGGTGATGGATAAGAAGGTGAAGCCCAAGCGCCAGTTTGTTCTTCGTAGCGATTGAGTATTTTGTTAATCCCTACCGGCTGGTTAAACTCTTGAATCAAGTTAAGCAAAGTTGTTTTAGTGTCAAAGTCTGGCCCCTGGTATTTAGCTATACTGGTTGCGAAGTTTTTGCTTTGCATTAGAAATCCCTCATACGTGGCGTTACGATTGCATTTAGTTGGTTAAACTCAAATTGCTGACCATACTGATTATTCCTTATTCTGACCTTAAGTATGCGACCTGTAAAGGACGACACATTTTTGAAAGTATAGTTCTTGACTTCTTCAACGCCAAATATAGTGTTGTCGCCGCCCTCTGCTGTCGTGCCGTAAAGTTTGTTTGAACCTAATTCTGCTGTCGTGCCGTAAATGCCGCCAGAGTCCGTAGTCAAAGTCAAAGTATCACTGGCAAAAGTATTCAACTTTGTATCAGAGAAACCAATCAACATTGTTACCGGCGAAGTGGACATATTTGAAAAGATAGTTTGATATTTCTTCATTACAAACTCTCTGCCTTTGTTGACTAAAAACGCTTTTGTGTCAGCGTAAGCGTCAATTGGAGCACGTGCATAAACTATGAAAACTAAATTAGTTGTTGTCGTGCCAGTAGTCCACGAGGTATAGGTAACGGTTGGTGCCGGAACATTGCCGTTGAATGTAACCCAACTACCAACAGCAGGATTATCATCAGTTAAATTGTAATACAGCGAAGTGTTGAGTGGCGTTCCGTTTGGCTGCAATGATTGAGAGATGCGCCACGCACCATAACCAGCGGGGTTTGTCGCGTAGTATAAATAGTAAATGCCGTGAGTATAATAAGCTTTGCCCTCATTTGTTCCGCCAAGAGCCCAACTGCCATTTACAGCCGTAGTGCCAGCGCCAGCAGTAATATAGCCAGTAGTGTAAGTATCAACGTGGCCATTGCCGTAAGTGCCAGAGGTGTTTCCTAGCAAGTAGTATTGTGAGTTGCCTGTGTCTTCGACTGCGTGCTTAACAACAATCCAATACAAAGTATTGCCAGCAAGAGTAAAGCTAAATGTTGACATTATCCAAGAATAACCAGAGCCGATACTTCCAGCAGCAATCGTTGCTGTCGCTGAAGCATCAGCTAAAGTTCCTGATGGTTGGCCGGCATTATCAGTTTCAACCCTAACAACTAAATCAGTGTTTGTGCCGGCGTTCTTCTTGACATAGATACCAATCCGTATAATCGGAACAGCTAAGTTTGTGATGTTGTAGTTTGACATCTTGAAACCCTGCGACACACGCTTGGATGGATTAGCATCCACAGCTAAATTAACTGCTTGGCTCGAAGCGGCTGTTTTGTTGTATTGCTCCTCGGGAAACTCATCATACAAGCCAGCGTTGCCGTGTATCTTGTAGACCTGGCCTGTAACAGCCGAGCCGGCATAAATCTGCCAGACGCCAGAAATCTCTGAACTCCACAAGCAAGCGTAGTCATCAATCCCGTTGACCCATTTGCGCTCTGGTGTCAAGAAAATAGATTTGCCAGTGTCATAAATGATGCCTAAATTGTTTGTAGTTTGAGTGTTTTCAGCCACATACAAGCGATAAAAAACAGAATCAGTAATAGCGCAAGCGTATTGCAAGCGGGCAGGATTGAGCGATTGTGTTGTAACTAAAATCTTTGAGTATGAAATGTTGTAAGCGTTGTAGCCATCAGTCATATAAATTGCCGCGACATTGGACATATCTTGACCCAAAAAGTAGCCATTGCCATTAACAATCGCAAAAGTTCTTTCGTAAATTGCACCAAAGTTAGCTGGTAGTTCGTAAAGATTTTCAACCCAACTTCTAGTGCCATCAAAAGTAAAGTTCTGCAGGCGATACAATCTGCGTCTAGTTGAAATCAAGACAGCAACAGAATTGAAATTATACACGCCAGTAATTGCAATGTTAAACTCACCGGGCAAGACAACAAAATCAACGCCTGTATTGAAAGTGTCCAAACCTGCTGCCGAATAATCAAATTGATTAGGGTAGCCAGTGATACAACCGACAATTAATCTGCCTTGAAATGAACAGATGTATTTGCCTTTCGGAAAGTTTGTGTCTGATTGGTCACCCGAAGCACTGCCAGCTTGATATTTGACAACGTAATCTGTGCCATTGACGATATAGAACTTGTTTGTGTCAGCGAAATAAACACCAGAACAGGGCAGGCCGGCTGTCAGCGTTACGCCGGTGACTGCTGTCCAAGTTGAGCCAACTAATCTATAAAGAGAGCCATTCCAAACACATATTTCTTCTTGCGTTCCATTTTGACCAACAAAACTCCAGCCGCCATCAAGGCCAATACCTGTGCCCAAGAAGCTACCATATAAATTGACGCCATCGCGCTTTTTTAGTGTTGTTGCAGAGGCAGAAATCATATTCTGCCCGCCAGAGAGCTGATTGTCTTGAATATCAAAGTCTGAATCTCGTGTGTTGAGTTCGCCGGTCAGTCCCCTAATTACAAAATCGGTTGTTTTGTCTTTGGAAAAGAAGTTAGTTCGCGGCCGTGCAAACATTAAGGCCTCCAGCTAATTGGTGCGTTTCCCTTTGAAATTATTGGCGTCCCGATTGGCACAGCGTCAATTGTCTTCATTTTGTAGTTCGACACTAGCTCTTTGACGCCATTTTCCCACTCGCCTCTGAAATAATCAGGAGAGAGTGTCGGGTCAGGGTTGCGTTCTGCGTAGCGCCACAAGCAATAGTATTCAATAATGTAGTGGTAGTTAGGGTCAAAGAACGGAAAGCTTGTAGGAGCAGCCAGTAGCGGCGCGTAGGCCTTATAAGTGTAGAGAATTGTATATGCTTGGTCTGGCATCAAATCAAAAGAGATGTTTTTAGTTTCAGTGTTAGTCACTGAATCAATTGTCGGCATAGCTAGATACCAGTAAGTTGGTGTTGATGTGCCACCGATTGTCTTCTGCAAAGTGATATTTAAGATGTTTTTTCTTGGAACATTGATGAGTTGCTTTGCAAAGTTAGTTGGTGCTGAAATGCCAACCGTTTCTATTTTATCCACATCAGCCGCCAATGAATAAAGCTTGTCGCCATCAGCCAGAGCCAAAGAAATACTGGCAGAGCGCCAAAGTTCCTCAAAACTCATCTGTGCGGCGACAATTCCAATGGCATCATTGGCATCAGACAGAATCAAGCCGATAGAAGTCGTATCTGACGGGTCAATTTTAGCTCTTGCAATAACGCTAGATTGAATTGTTTGTAAATCTTTCATTGGACTACTCCTATTATTGGCACATTGAGTGCATTTAATTTCCCTATTTGCTCAATTGTTGGCTTGGGATAAACCATACCTTTGAACATCATCGAACCGGAACAGCAGATGCAGGGTGAGCGATAAATTGTCTTACAGCCATCGCACATATAACCGAGGTAGGGTTCATCTTTGCTTGGCCGGCGCTGCCTATCCAGCAAGTGAATATCATCTTTGCCAATCGCTTCCATTGATATTTTGTTGCAACAGAGTTGTGGCTTCTTGTAAATCTTGCCGCAAGTCTTGCACTTCCAAGCAACTTCATTTGAAAGGATTTCAGCTACTTGAGTTTTAGTTACCGGCTTGCGCGTCTGATGAAACTCTGTGTTTTCTTCGTGGCAACTATTACAAATGAAAGTCTTCTTGCCTTTGCTTTCGCCGAACTCGTTATCTTTGTAGTCGTCTTTGTGGCCGCAGTGAGAACAGCGCAATGTAAGAACTTGGAAAACCTGGTCAACTTTTGTTTTGACTAAAGTCCTCTCCAAGCCCTTAATTGTGGTCTTCTCGTCCGACATCTTACTGGAAAATAACCGTCACATCAGGGTTGCCGCCAGCAATCACAACTCGCAAACCATCTAGATTTGTTAAGTCGAAATCGTGTTTGTGAACAGCAGTCGAATCAATGACTGCAATCACTTGAGCCGATGTTCCCTCGGTCACCGTAATTGTGCTGCTGCCAGCGGCAGTATTGACAAGAACTGCTTCTAGCGAACAACTATTTGCAGCTAGAGGATAAGTTCCAGCAACCGTCAGATGTTTGTAATTGTTCGATTGCATTGACATTTTACTCCTTAACTTTAGCTATTTCTTCTTCTAACATCTGCTTCCTGATTCGCTCTTTGCGGATAATCTCACGCGTTGAGCGGTCAGCTTTTAAGTCCTTGATTTCTTCCTCTTTATACCACTCGTCAAACTCCTCTTTGCTGATGAGCTCAACTTGCTGTCCCTGCTGGACTACGCTGTCAACCGCCAGCCAAAGAGGCATATCGCGTATCAATGAAACCTCTTTTTTCTGTCGCTTGTCCCGGACAATCTTGCGAGCAAACACGGTGATACTATTCACTGATTCAGAGTTTGCTTGCGTGTCTGAAATCTCACGTGGGACATTTCTGTTTGTTGACAAGTCGAATTGAGAGTAATAATCAATCAACTTTTGAAAGCCATCACGCAGCGGCAGTGTTTCACTCGTCCAGTTGTTAGTCCGGCCGTAGACAATTGTGTAGGGTTTGTCCCTGTAATCATCTACAATGACACGTTCAACCGGTGGCGGCGTTGGCATTGTTTTCTGCTCTGCTAACTCGGCTTTCATTTCAGCGTTCTCACGCTGTAACTTCTTGATAAAGTTCTCTTTTCCTACCATAAAACCTTTCCAAACATCTCATTACGAAGTGGGCTGTTCTGTTGACACGCCAACCCACAAGCGCCGAATCTTATTCAATATATTTTTAGTTGTCTTTCGACTGAACATCAACCACGTGGTCTTGGCGAAGCAAGGCGAAGCCCCAAAGTGCTGTCGCGATGTAAGCTGTGCCAAAGTATGATGGCCGCTCCTCACGTTTCACGGTGATTTGCTTCTGCATTATCAGAGTAGCGAAATCTTTGTGAAAAGCGAGGTTGTGATGTATCACGGTGCCAGTAGACGCCGGACCTAAGATGTTCGTAGTCATATGAACATCAAAAGTGTTGACGCGGCCTACTAGGCCATTATTGCCACCAACTTGTGGAGCAACCTTTTCACCAGTCGTCTGGTAATCGGTGTAGCGTGATATTTGAACCATATTCGCCATACCAGCCGGGCAAACAACTAAATGTCTGTCAGCTAGCGGTGCGTTTGCATCGTTCAAATACTGCTCTGCTCTAACAATGTTAGCTTCAGTAATTGCAACTGAACCGCCACCAACAAGCTGCGAAGCGGATGAGTAAAGCCCGGTCAAATCGGTTTCAACCAATTTATCCAAAGCTTCGGCAATTTTACCTTGATACTGCGGAACCAAGTCATACTTGGATTGCACTGATAGTCTATCTTCAATCATCACAGAGGATTCCCAGTAACGGTTCAAATTAACCGCAACGGTTGCCTCTTGAGGCATCTGAAAGTTTGCTGTCCCGCCAGAAGCAATTGAAGATGTCGTTAGGTTGGACACAAACGGAACGTGGACAATTGAGCCACCTGCGGCTCCATCTGAATCACGTCTATTTATAAGTCCAGCCATAACTTTATTCGATTCTCGTGCAAGTTCAATCTTGGACGACCAGTTTTCAGGAACAAAGACTGCGCCCGAAAGCACGCCTGTGTTCATCTGGTTTGTTCCAAAACCCATATAAGTCCTTTTTAAGGACTCATCGTAATTTACGGCAAGCTAGTTCTGTGTCTAGCGTTGACGCCGAGATGTCCTATATTGCATTATTTCTTTCTTCTTTTTCGATTTGTTCGACCTCGTCCATCCGCTCTTTGATTTCTTCGGTAGTTGCCGTGCCGCTTTTGTATCTAGCAGCAAAGTCGTCCTTCGCACCTGCATCAGCAGGCCGTGAAGTTATTCCAGCTTGAGATTGTTTCAGTGTTCTGCCGGCAAAGCCAGCTTCTTCGCCAACTTCAGCAGCAGCTCTTGTAATCTCTTTATGAAACCTACCAACCGTTATCAAGCGAGCGTTCTCCAAATCGTTTGCCAGATTTCCACTCTTGGACATACTGGCGTATGTTTCTTGAATCTGTGGCAAAAGAGCGTTGACGTGTTCTTTCGATTGAAAGTCAGTCCAAACTTTTGCCTCTCTCTCCTCCCTGGTGGATTCTGCCACTGGAGCTATGGCGCTATCAACTTCTTCTCGGATAATACCGCGAAGAATCTTAACGCCCGGGTCATTTGCTAGGTCGGGCTGACCCACCCTCTCACCCTCTTGCCCCGCTAGAGGTGGAGGCAGTTTTGCTTTCAATTCTGCGTTTTCAGCTTTCAAACGTTTAGCTTCATCGCGGAACTTGTGCATCCCTGCTTCAAAATCTCTCTCCTTCTTGGCTTCTTTCGCTTCAGGTGATAAATCGGGTGTTTCGCCCTGTTTATCAACTGCATCGGCTTCACCCAAGAAGCTATCAAGTGTGTCATCACTTTTGACTGCCTGCGGCTGGTCGGCAACGTCATTGTTTTGAGCCGCTACTTCATCTGCCATTGTTCTCCAATCTAATGCCCCTTTGTTGGACGTGAGGGCTAAGCACGTGATTAAGAACTAGCAATAGGTGGGGTGAAACTACTCTAAGCAGTCATACCACCTATCGTTAAGTCTTAATTGACCCGTAATGCGCAATCTTGTCAAAGAACTTCTGCAATGCTTTTATTTCTGCTTGCAGACGTTGGACTTCGACTAAATCGGTTGCATCAAGCAACTCTGTCGTTAATCTTTTGCTGTCAGCAACGAAGTCCTCTTGAATTATCTTGAAGCCATCAGAATTGAAAAATGCTTTGACTTTAATGGCGCGCTCTTTTAGCGTGTTTTCTATCTTGCGCCGGTATTCGTCAGCTTGTTTTATTTCTTCACTCTCCATCAAGCTCCTTGTGGTTGTAACTGCTGACCCTGCGCTGTCTGTTCTGGCTGTGTCGGCTCACCGCCGGCTTGGCCTTTGCTCAACTCTTGAATCTGTTGCTGTATCTGCTGAATCCCTTGCATTATCTTTTGCTGCTCAACTGGCGGCATCTTCTTAAAGTCCGGCTGCTTGGCAATCGTTATCAACTGCTCAAGTTTCTGTTGCAGTTGGGGCAGATATGAAGCTTTTGGCTTCTGAATCTTGTTGTAGTCAAAGCCACTTTTATCAAATATCACTCTATCTAATTCTTCCATATTTTTTGTTGGGTCTTGAGCATAAAGCTGACGCAGGTTGACTGCTTGTGTTACTAGCGCTTGGTCAGGCATTGCAATTGAAGTAGCTGAAGTGACAATAAAATCCAACTCACCTTGAATATCTTGCATCTTAATTTTAGTTTGTGAGTTGTTGCCCTCATCATCAGCAATAGCGATAGCAACCTCATTACCTTTCATCCCAACCCAATACTTCTCGTCTTGCCACAAGTTGATTAAGAGTTTGCCGATGCGCTCAATGTATTTATCAATCAAAACTGCTTGTGGCATAAAGCGTGTCTTAATCTGCTGCGACAAGAGTTGCGCGTGAGCTGCAGAGTTCACTCTATTCGCGCCTTGTGGCTGTGCCTCTGGCGCTGTCATCAAGATGTCTTGTGAGCCGGTAACGTTCTGCATTGTCCGTCTAATCATCATTTGAGTAGCATCAATCGAAACAGACAAGTCGGGCAAGATGTAAGGAGCAACAGACTTTTCACCACCACTAACAATCCAGGGCAAACCTGACAAGAAGCGCAGAGAAGTAATGTCAACATCAGCGTTTTTGTCTACTATTATAGGCGGGTTATTTCGGCGGTAATAATTCGACTTCTTCATATTCTCTAAATCGTTGAGTTCTATCTGCAAATCAGCAATTGGGTCAATGAAAGACATTGAATAAAAAGAATACGGCAGTGGGTCGTAGGAGAGTTGTGCAAACGGCATTACGTTGTTAGCAAATGGGCTCTCGTAGGGCTCTTGGTCTTTGTAATACGGGTCAGGATTTAAGATTTGTTCTTCGTTGGCGACAACAACACAGCCCATCTTTGAATCGCCGCCTTTGAAGTCCATCATACCCCAGCGCTCAACAACCTCATACAAATCGTCTTCTGGCTCATCACCTGACTTGTAATCTTCAGCCGACGCTAGACCTAACTTTATCATCTGTGTTCTGCGATACGATTTGGTGCCAAGCTTTGAGCGAGCAAGACTTGAAATCATCTCTTTGTCCCAACCGGTCTCCTCTTTCATCTGCTTTTTTGACATCTCGCGCCGGCAGAACATTGGCCACTCATCTTCTAAGTCAAGTTTGTTGACGTGAACACTGATGTTGTTGGCATCAATCGAAGTTAAGAGTGGATGATTTTTAGCAGTGTCCGGTGACCAGACAACTTTAGTGAAGTGGTCGCCATTGAGCATTGATTCTTTTTGATTCGACAAGAACTTCAATTGAAAGTTGTTAGCGTCAAACGTATAATCAACTAACGCGTTCATTAACTTGGCATTGGTGTAATACTTCGTTGTGTTACGTGGCGATACTTTGCTCTCTGGCAGTTTAGCTGTTAAAAGCGGGTGAGTGTTGTCAAGTAGCGTTTTGACGTAGGGCACGTGGCTAGAGATGTTGTCAGCATTCTCAACTCGTGAGCCACTAGAAGACGAAAAATTACCTGTGTAGAGTTCTAGATGCTGTTTGCGTCTATCAATCAACGGCTCGACTACTTTGCGCGAGGCCTTATATTGGTCAACGACTTCATTGATGAGTTTCTTTTTTGTCATTGATTCTATCATCAAACTATCAAGCAACAATGTCAAGGATGGATACTACCAATGCTCGCCGCGCGTCTGTATTTGAGCCAGTATATTCTTAACCTGCTTATCTTTCGCTGTGGTGTCACGTAGGGTCTCCAGGCCGTATCTGACAGCATCCATCGAGTGAGAATATAGATGGTCTGGCTCGTTGATGATGTTGCCATCTTTGTCAGTTTTCCACATATAGTTGCGGTATTCTTTGATGATGTTAAGACTGCGCTTCGTGACAGAGATGCGCTGGGCTTGAACGTATTGTATGCCCTGTCTGACGCTGTCGGCACCCTTCTCAACACCCATTACGTTGATGCCGTAGAGTTTGAGCTCGTCAATGCTCTTTGGCTCGGCGCTATCGGCTTTGACTAGAGCTTTCGGAATGTTGTTGAAGATGTCAGCAATCTGCTTGTTTGAGAGTCCTTTT
>Ga0315281_10003349_pt1 | contig 23534 bp, 23 predicted proteins | sample YL17G07_0_MG_FD_204540 | JGI IMG/M metagenome (GOLD analysis project Ga0315281, IMG submission 204540) | Sediment microbial communities from Yellowstone Lake, YNP, Wyoming, USA - YL17G07_0 | ecosystem: Environmental > Aquatic > Freshwater > Lake > Sediment | place: USA: Wyoming | collected... | reverse complement strand
CCTTCTATTTGCAGCCTAGGTTTTCTTCCCATGTCAACATTTTATCAATTCATTTATATTAAAGTCAAGTAAGTAAAGTAAGTAATGCCTGACACTATTTCCTTTTAACAAATTGGTACCATTGGCAGCCAAAAACAGTCAAAAAACTTGACTCAAAGTTGCCACTTTTGTAAACTGTAAATCAGGAAATGTGAATGTTGGACAAGTGGCAGGTTTCAACCGGAATGGGTGGCAACTTTCACCGGAATCCGCATCGGCATAACGTATCCGGTAAAGAAGGTTGACATAAGTGTAGGCGTGCAGGGCCTCTTGACCACAATCAGCTCAGGCGGAAATTCAAGTTCCAGCAACTCATACGGTTTGATGCTCGGAGCGAAATATTAATTCGTTTAAGAGTTATTGCCGCTAAGATCTCCTTTCAAAAAGGCACTTGGCGGCGAGAACTTGGATTTTGAGCCGAAGCAAAACTTGCCGCGCACATTTATTCCAAAGATTTAGATTTATTCATTTTGATATGCTATAATCCTCGTGACGGACAATTATCTTGAGGAGACTTGTATGGCAGAAAAGAACCCCACCGAGAAGAAGCTCTCTAAGACAAATACCAAGCAAGAAATGCTTGATTCTTACAATGCGTTGCTTCAGCAATTACAAGAAAAAGAAAGAACGGATGTAAAGCCGCAAATTGAACAGGAAAAGAAAAAAAGTAAAGAAATTATCGCCATGGCCGATTCTCTCTCTTCAGAAGGCGTGCTCCAGGAAATTTCTACCTTGAGGGTAGAGATGGGGAAGGTTCTTTCGCAGTTAACTGATAAACTTGATGGGGAAGTTCATAAGTATAGGAATATAAAAGAGGCGATTGAGCTTAGGGAAAAAGAATTAAAGGAAATTTACGATATAGAAAAAGAATCTCAAACTCTTGCGGCTTTAATTGAAGCTCAAGCTCAAGAGCGTGAAGAATTTGAAGAACAGATGAAAATCAGAAAAGACGAATTGGAAAAGGAAATGCAGTTGATGCGCGATGAATGGGGGAATGAAAAAAAGGTTCAAGAGGTGAAAATTAAGGAACGGGATGCTGACGATCTTAAGGTGCAACAAAGAGCAAGAGAAGAATTTGAGTATACTTTTAAGCGCGAGAAACAGCTTGCGAAAAATCAATTTGAAGATGAAAAGGCAAAAGAAGAACGAGAGATGCAAATTAAGCGAGAAGATATGGAAAAACAACTTCTTGAACGCCAGCAGAATATTGCCGTGAATGAGTCAAGATTAAATAAACTTCAGGAATTGGCTGATAATTCCCCAAAAGAATTGGAAGCATCGGTGAGCAAGGCAATAAAGGAAACAAAAGAAAAAGTATCGGTCGAGGCTAATACGCGCGAGGAATTATCTAAAAGGATATTTGAGGGTGAACGTAATGTCTTAAACGCAACCATCGAGGCATTGGAAAGAACAACCAAGGAACAAAAAGATCAAATTGTACGGTTGTCGCAACAGTTGGAAAAAGCATATCAAAAAATTGAAGATATTGCTGTAAAAACAGCCGGTGGATCTTTTGATCTCAAGTCAGTTATCACTGAAGAAGTCAAGAAACAGACTCAGGAAAAATGATCGTTTTTTCAGGCTAAAATAAGGGACTATAAATGGCTGCGCGTCAATACGTACATCGAAAAAACAAAAAAGCAGATTGTGCCGATTCTGAAGAAACATCATGTGATCCGGGCCGGGATTTTTGGTTCGTATTCCCGGGGGGAAGAAAAAAATCCAGTGATATAGATTTACTTATTGAGATCAAGAGGAAGGTAAGTCTGCTCGATATAGCTGACTTGAAATTAGAACTTGAAGATAAGTTGCGCAAGAAAGTGGATGTTGTAGAATATAGTGTCATTAAGCCCTTGATCAGGGAGCGTGTTCTGAGCGAGGAAGTCCCTATTCTATGAAATGAGACATAACCGCAATAATTCGTCGTATTGCCAATAATAAATCAATATAGTATAATGTGCTGAGTCTTTTGCTCTCCTGTCCAGTATCAGTGTGGGGAGGGCTGCCCTTTGTTTTCTGTTGATCTTTGGGAAGATCGATAAACAGAGGAATCCAGAAAGGAGGTGTAATATGTCTAAGTTTGAAAGTACGTTTATCTGCTCGCCTGAAGTGCCAGCCGAAAAAATCGAAGAACTCATCGAGAAAGCCAAAAAAACAGTTGAAACCGCAGGTGGAAACGTCGTCATCACCCAGCAGCTCGGCCGCAAGAGGCTCGCCTATCCGATAGCGAAGTTCCGCGAAGGCAACTATGTCTATCTGGAGCTTTCAGGCCCCGGCCAGATGGTGCCGATCCTTGAGAACCTGTTCAAAGTTAACGATGCCGTTATCCGCTATCTCACCGTAAAGGTTGAGAAAAAGAAAATGCAGCGCCCGGCCGCTCAGCCGGCCGCCGTGACGCCGGCCGTGACGCCAGCCACGACGCCAGTTGCGTCGCAGGCGCCTGTTGTCCCCGAAGCTCCCCGCGCCGCTTCAGAGGAGGGGAAACCTAATGTCTAACACGATCATTCGTTTACCGGAACAAAACAGCATAACGCTGGTCGGACGCCTTACGCGCGATCCCGAAATGCGGTTTACCGGCAAAGGGCAGGCGATGTGCCGGTTCGATATAGCGGTAAACCGTCGCTATAAGGACGCCACCGGAAATTGGCAGGATGACGTGTCGTACATCCCTGTCGTTGTGTGGGGTGAACCCGCCAACCGGTGCGGTGAACGTCTCAAGAAGGGTATGCCGGTCCACGTTGAAGGAAGGTTGCAGAGCCGCCAGTGGGAAACCAAGGAAGGCCAGAAACGGACAACGCTCGAGGTCGTTGCGCGTCGGGTCCAGTTCCTTTCGCGGGTTTCGAGCGAAAGCGAGGGCGAGGGAGGCGGGGAATCAACGGAGACCGCCTCTGCGCCGGTTCCGGCGGCGGCAACTACCGCAACCGATGAAGAAGAAATACCCTTTTAATCAAAAATCACATAGGAGGCCCGATGGCTTTTAATAGACCAGGATCATCATCGTCGTCCTCGGGACCGAGGACGGGGAAACCCCCCGCACGGTTCCGCCGCGGCGGCCCGATGAAGCGGAAAGTATGCCGCTTCTGTGCCGATAAAATAGAGATCGATTACAAGAACATCAGTTTATTGCGCGGTTTTATCACCGAACGGGGGAAGATACTCTCCGGCCGCATTACCGGCACCTGCGCCAAGCACCAGCGGCCGCTCGTCATGGCTATTAAACGTGCGCGTATGCTGGCGCTCCTGCCGTTTTCCGTTATCTGAGTAAGTAGCCTAGTGCTCAATCCTCGTGGAGGAAGTGATGAAAGTAATACTGCGTGCTGATATTATCAACGTGGGTAAACAGGGCGATGTCAAAGAGGTCTCTGCCGGGTTCGCCCGTAACTACCTGCTCCCGAAACAACTTGTAATGGAAGCAACCCCTTCGAACATCAAACTTTGGGAGAAGGAGAAGAAACGGTTTGAAAAACAGCGGGTTGAGATCGTCACCACTGCCCGCGAGTTGGCCGACAAGATAGAGAAAACGCCGATCACCGTTCAGGCCAAAGCCGGCGGTTCCGGCAAGCTGTTCGGCTCGGTCACAAACGTTGCGATCGCCCGGGCGCTTGAAGAAAATGGATTTCTCGTGGATAAGCACGATATCGTGCTTCCTGAGCCGATCAAGGAAGCCGGCGTCTACACTATCGATATCCGCCTGCAGCCGGAAGTAACGGCCAGGGCCAGGATATCGGTGGTGGGTGAAGGCGCCAAAGAGCACGAGCAACGCTCGCCGGCGACGGAACTAAAGTAAAACTATGCCAGAATCAATTGAGCGTGTTCCGCCCCAGGCCCTCAACGCCGAGATGGCTGTCCTGGGAGCGATGCTCATAGAAAAAGAAGCCATCACCAAGGCGATAGACATCGTCGTTGAAAACGATTTCTATAAGCCGGTTCACCGCTATCTGTTTCTGGCAATACGCGACCTTTACCTGGAAAACCAGGCGGTCGATGCCATTACGGTAGCGGACGAATTAAAAAAGCGGCAACAGTTTGAGGACATGGGCGGTGCAGGCAATATCACTGCGCTGATAAATTCTGTTTCGACCGCAGCCAATGTCGAGTACTACGCGGGGATTGTCCGTGAGAAATCGATCCTGCGGCAGCTGATAAACGCAGGGTCCACGATAGTTGATTCGGCGTTCAATGAGAGGAATTCCGCAGACCATATCCTCGATGTCTCCGAAGGGACGCTCTATAATATCGCCCAGCGGCGCGCAGCACGCGGCTTTTCGACGGTCGCGGAACTCGTGCATCCGACGCTGGAAATGCTGGAGAAACTTCATACCGACAAGCGCGACGTGCCGGGCCTGCGCACCGGCTTCTACGATTTTGATAAGATAACCGCCGGTCTCCAGCCCTCGGAACTCATCATCATCGCGGCGCGCCCCTCCATGGGCAAAACATCGTTCGCGCTCAACATCGCCGAGCACGTCGCGATCACCGACAAAAAAGCCGTCGCCCTCTTCTCGCTGGAAATGTCGAAGGAGGCGCTCATGCTGCGGCTGCTATGTTCCCATGCGCGCGTCAATTCCCACAATACCCGGCAGGGTTTTATCAGCACGCAAAACTGGTCCAAGCTGACGTCGGCGGCGGCCAAGATCGCCGAGGCGCCTATATATATCGACGATTCCTCGAGCCTGAGCGTGCTGGAGCTGCGGGCCCGCTCCCGGCGGCTGTCGACTGAACTGAAGGCCCAGAAAAAAGAGCTGGCGCTCGTTGTCATCGACTACCTGCAGATCATGCGGGGGACGGGGCGTTTCGAGTCCCGCCAGCAGGAGATGTCGGACATATCGCGGTCGCTTAAAGGCCTGGCCCGCGATCTGAACGTGCCGGTCGTGGCGCTGTCCCAGTTGTCGCGTAAACCCGAGGAAAAGGGACGCGAGGGGAAACCGCAGCTTTCCGACCTGAGGGAATCGGGCGCCATTGAACAAGACGCGGATGTGGTGGCCTTCATTTACCGGGAAGGATACTATAAAAGGGAAGACCCCGATCTTGAGAAGAAAGCCACGCTGATCGTAGGCAAACAGCGCAACGGCCCGACGGGGGAGATCGCTCTTATTTTTGAAAAAGAATATACTCGGTTTGAGGATATGACACGCCAAGACGTTTCATGACCAAAACAAGAAACTTGACTCCACGGATGTCCGGGGATATCGGGCAGGGACAGATCATAACCTGCGCATGGGGGACTGTCCGGCATTCGCTATACCGTCCCACATGGGTAGAAATACACCGATCAGCCTTTCAACATAATCTGTGCGCCATTCGTTCCCTGCTCAAAAAGAGCATCCGCCTATTGGCCGTGGTAAAGGCGAACGCCTACGGCCACATGGCGGCCCCCCTGGCGAAAATTGCCCTTACTAACGGGGCGGATGCGCTGGGAGTTTCTTCTATCGAAGAGGGGGTTGCCCTTCGGGACGCAGGGATCAGCGGCACTATCCTGATACTGGGGAGCATCTATCCGCTCGAAAACCTGAGGGCGACCGCGGAGTACCGGTTAACCCCGACCGTTTCCAGTTTGAACGGATTGGCCGGGCTTGCGCAAATTAAGTCGCGGCGCGGCCGCCCGTTGCCATTCCATCTGAAAGTGGACAGCGGTATGGGGCGCATCGGAATATCTCCGGCCACGGCGCCGGCCATGCTCGAAAAAATACTCGCGCGGCCGGAGGTGGCGATGGCCGGGATATACACCCATCTTTCAGTGGCTGATACGGACGCGGGCTATACCGGGGCGCAGTTGCGGCAATTTGCGGCAGTCGTGGCGCAGGCGCGGCGGCGGGGCCTGAAATTTTTGGCGCACGCCGCCAATTCAGCGGCAGTTTTAAAGTATCCGTCGTCGCATTTCGATATGGTGCGGCCGGGTATCGCCCTCTACGGGCTTGCGCCGTTTGACGGCGCCGAGAAGAAAATACATCTTGACCCCGTATTGCAGTGGAAGACGCGGGTCGTTTATCTAAAGAGAGTGCCCCGGGGAACATGCATCGGGTACTGCCGATCGTTTACGACTAAACGCGCCTCCCTGATCGCGACGCTGCCGGTAGGCTACGCAGACGGTTACAGTCGGGCGCTGTCCAACCGCGCCCGCGTGCTCATCGGCGGCAGGCGCTGCCCGGTGGCCGGCCGCGTCTCCATGGACATGATTACTGTCGATGTAACCGCCGTTCCGGGAGTCGCCATCGGCGACGAAGCCGTCCTCATCGGTGTTCAGGGCGGCGAACGGATACGTGCCGAAGAGATGGCGGCGTGGGCGGGAACGATCAACTACGAGATTACCTGCGGCATAAGCTATCGGGTGCCGCGCATACTCCTCCCATGAAAATGCTCTTAAATCCGGCGTACGTTATCGGCAAGAAAATTTTTATCCTGGCGACGCACCTCGGGAAGGTTACCCGGCTGGTCGCGCAGACATTCCACTGGATTGTCCGCGGTGTCATCAACTGGCCGAACACGGTCGCGCAGATGGTCGAGGTAGGCTGGCGCTCGGCGCCGGTCATCCTTTTAACCTCGCTGTTTACCGGAATGGTGCTGGCGTTGCAGACCGGCGCCTCGTCGCGAGAGATCTTCAACGAGCCGGTCTATATCGGCACCGTCGTGGGGTTTTCACTGGTCAAGGAACTGGGCCCGGTGCTGACATCCATCGTTGTCGCTGGGCGCGTCGGCGCTGCCATTGCGGCCGAGTTGGGAACCATGAAGGTAACGGAACAACTGGACGCGCTCTATACGCTGGGCACCAACCCCGTTCGCTATCTCGCCGTGCCTCGTTTTCTGGCCATGACCCTGATGGTGCCGCTCTTGTGCACACTGGCCAACATTGTCGGCATTCTTGGCGGGCTCATCGTGTCGGTATATAAGTGGGGCACGCCATCGTCGGTGTACTGGGAAGACGTCTTCAATTATATGGACACGATGGTCTTCTATCATGGATTTATCAAGGCCTTCGTTTTCGGTTTCATCATCGTGACGATCGCCTGTTACCGCGGTTTTTCCTGCGAGGGCGGCGCCGAAGGCGTTGGAAAGGCCACGACCAGCGCCGTGATGCTCTCCATGGTGATGATCCTCGTTTCGGACTATTTTTTGACGGCCATTCTCGTGGCCTTCGGGATCAGTTAACATGATCAAAGTCGTTGATCTGTACAAATCATTTAATGGCAAGCAGGTGTTGTGTGGCGTCGATCTCGAAGTGCGGGATGCCGAGACGCTCACTATCATCGGCGGTTCGGGCACCGGCAAAAGTGTCCTGCTCAAGAACATCATCGGCCTACTGAAGCCGCAGAAGGGCGAGATACATATAGATGGCCAGGAGATCACGCGCCTGGGCGAGACGGCGCTTCTTGAGGTGCAGAAGAAGTTCGGCTACCTCTTTCAGGGCGCGGCGCTCTTCGACTCGATGACCGTCGAGGATAACGTCAGCTTCGGCCTGCGCAACCTTACCAGCCTCTCGCCGGAAGAGATGAAACAACGCGCCCGCGAGTGCCTGGCCATGGTGGGCTTGAAAGGCATTGAAGACTTGAAACCCGCGCAGCTCTCCGGCGGCATGAAGAAGCGCGTGGGGCTGGCGCGGGCTATCGCACACCGCCCGGAATACATTCTTTACGACGAACCGACGACGGAACTCGACCCCATCATGGCCGACGTCATCAACGACCTGATAATCCACCTGCAAAAGAAGATCGGGGTGGCGTCCATCGTTGTCACCCACGACATGAAGTCAGCTTTCAAGGTGTCCAACCGCATCGCCATGCTTTACGAGGGCAAGATCATTTGTGTCGGGACCCCGGACGAGATTAAGCATACGGACAATCCGGTCGTGCATCAGTTTATAGAAGGGCTTAGCCACGGGCCGATCACGCTCAATCTGGAAAAGGCACGATAATCCCGCGTCCTATTGCAAATTCCGGGATAATGGCAGCAAAGTTTATCACCCTACAGACAAAGGAAAAACTATGACTCAGGAAACAAAACTCGGGGTCTTTGTGTTGGTTAGTCTTGCCGCTCTGGCGGTTTCCATCATTCTTCTGGGGGATTTTCAGTTCCGTAGCACGTACACGCTCAACATCCTGTTCAACGACATCGCCGGTCTTCCCGCCAAGGCAAAGGTCAAGATCGCCGGCGTCGAAGTCGGTGCCGTCAAGGTCATTACGCTCGATGGCACGCGGGCCCGGGTGAAGGTATGGATCAGGGAAGAAGTGAAGATCCATATTGACGCGCAGGCCGATATTGCTGCCACCGGGATCATCGGCTCAAAATATCTGGAGCTGACTTTGGGGAGCCCCGGCAAACCGTTCTTGAAAGACGGCGATACGATTATCGGCAACGACTCGGTCTCGCTCAACAAGCTGGCGGAGAACGTGATGAAACAGCTGGACAAAATCGCCAAAGCGTTCGAGATGCCGGAAGGCGCGGCTATCGGCGAAAACCTGGCGACGACGATGAGTAACCTGCGCAAGATCACCGACTCGTTGCGCTCGGCGCTGGCCGAGCAGCAGGATAAACTCGTCAATATCGTCGACAACATCAATAATTTCACTGATGATCTCGCGGAGATCACTCGCGACAACAAGGCGGAAATGAAGATCGCCATCAAAAACATCAGCGAGGTGTCCGGCAAACTTGACCGGATCATGGCCAAGGTCGAGAACGGCGAAGGGACCATCGGGAAACTGGTAAGCGACAAGCAGATGGGCAATGACCTGAAAGAGACGTTTTCCGATTTAAAGGAAACGACCAAGCAGGCAAAACAGGTCATGCGCCGGCTGAACCTCATCGAGACGCAGTGGGACTACACGCTGCGCTATGATGCCAAATATGACACCCGCCGCCACGACGTAGGTCTGCGCATCATCCCGCGGCCGGGCAAGTTCTACTATGTCGGCGGTTCAAATCTCGGGGAGAACACCGTGTATGGCCCGCCGGATATCGAAGATATCAATACCTTCAACCTCCTCGTGGGCCGTTACTTCGGGCCGGCGCAGGTATATGCCGGCGTCATCCGCTCCAAAGGCGGTCTCGGGGCGAAATTCAAACCCTTCTGGAAATGGAATCCATTGAGCCGCCTGGAATTGACGGCGGAAGGATACAATTTCTTCCGGGAGAGGCCCATCAGCCGGCCGAAAATTAACGTCGGCGCTCGCACGCAGCTATCGGATTCCGTATCTGTCGGCGCGCAAATGGAAGATCTCTATTATTCCACCAACCTCAATGTCTACATGAACCTTGTCTTCCGCGACGACGATATTGCGTACATATTGGGGCTCGTTGGCCTGGCGCGTCCGTAGTACGACAGAACGGCATTCAGTGTTCCGGGTTCTTTGAAAGAACACAGAACTCTGAACCAGGAACGCATGCATCCCCGTAATGGCAAACCAGGCAACAAGCGACGCCGTACTTGTAAGAACAGTACTCTAATTTATAACAATCTAAGGAAGTCGTACCCGCAAGAGCGGGTACTCCACGTATAATAAAGGAAGTCGTAGGGGCAGGTTTACCTGCCCGCATCCGCTTTCTGTTTTACAACGGGCAGCTAAAGCTGCCCCTACGAAACCGTGACAAATTCAGGGATGTACCCACCAGGAACGAATTTTCGGAGCCGCATGAAATCGTCAAAAATTAAAACCATCTTCCGCTGCCAGCAGTGTGGGTATTCGTCCCCCAAGTGGATGGGGCGCTGTCCCGACTGTGCCAACTGGAACACCTTTGCCGAAGAAAAAGAAGCAGCCCTGCCGGCGGCCGGGCGGCAGGCGCGGCACCTGACGGATTTTTCATCCGAGGTCTTTGCGCTCGACAAGGTCTCGATCGAGGAGTTTGCCCGCGTCCATACCGGCATACACGAATTCGACCGGATGCTGGGCGGGGGGCTGGTACCGGGATCGCTGCTGCTGCTCGGCGGGCCGCCGGGTATCGGAAAATCGACGCTGATGCTGCAGGTCTCGGGCGCCCTGGCGCAGCAGAAGAAAGTGCTCTATGTTTCAGGCGAAGAATCCGTCTCACAGGTCAAATCCCGCGCCGACCGGCTCCGGGTGAAAGGCGGGGACCTGTTCCTTGTATCCGAGACGAACCTCGAAAATATTTTGGAGATCACCCGGACAACCGCGCCGCAGGTGCTGATCATTGATTCCATTCAAACGACGTTCCGCCCGGACATGGCCGGCGCGCCGGGCTCGGTAGGTCAGGTGCGCGAGTGCGCGGCCGAGTTCCTGCGGCTTGCCAAATCGCAGGGGATTACCGTGTTTCTGCTCGGCCACGTTACCAAGGAAGGCGATATCGCCGGGCCGCGCGTGCTCGAACACATTGTCGATACGGTCCTCTACTTTGAGACCGAACGCCAGCAGATATACCGGGTGCTGCGGGCCAATAAGAACCGCTTTGGCCCCACCAGCGAGATCGGTGTTTTCGAGATGAAGGGCGACGGCCTTGCCGAGGTTCCGAACCCTTCGCTGATTTTTCTCGGCGAGCGGTCGATGAATACCCCGGGCAACGTCATCGTCTCGACCGTTGAGGGAACGCGGCCGTTGTTGCTTGAGGTGCAATCGCTCGTTACCCGCACGAATTTCGGCCTGCCGCGCCGCATGGTTACCGGATACGACTTAAACCGCATAACGATCATCATAGCCGTCCTTGAAAAACGTGTCGGCCTGCACCTTGAGTCGGAAGACGTTTTCGTTAATGTCGTCGGTGGGGTAAAGATCAAGGAGACCGGCGTTGATCTCGGCATCGCCTGCGCCATCGCCTCCGGACACAGCAATTTCGTCTGCCCGCCGAAATCCGTCATTCTCGGCGAGGTGGGCCTTGCCGGCGAGGTGCGTTCCATCGGCCAGTTGGCCGAACGACTGACGGAGGCCGAGAAGCTCGGTTTCGAAAAGGCCGTCATCCCCAAAAGTAATTTAAAATCACTCAACTATAAAGGCGCCATCCAAATCGTCGGTGTTGACACGGTACAGAGCGCGATTGAAGCGCTAAAATAATATGAGTTCGACATAAGCGGTCCCTATAGTTTCTCCCTTTGAAAAAAGGAGATTAAGAGGGATTTATTCAGTGAATATAGCAAATCCGCTTATGCGGGTTTGGAGGAAACATGTTGCGCTACGTTACCGCAGGCGAATCACACGGGAAAGAATTGACGGTCATCATTGAGGGGATACCGGCGGGACTGAAGTTGTCGGCGGACGACATTAACCGCGACCTGGCGCGGCGCCAGCTGGGCTATGGCCGGGGCGCGCGCATGAAGATAGAAAAGGATCAGGTCGAGTTTACGGCCGGCGTCCGGTTCGGCGAGACGATCGGTTCGCCCGTCTGCATGGTGATCCGCAACTTCGACTGGGAAAACTGGAAGCGCGTCATGTCGGCGGCACAAGAGGATTTTGACGACAAGATAGCCCAGGTGCGCCCGCGTCCGGGGCACGCTGATCTTGCCGCGGCCTTGAAGTACGGCCGGCACGACTTGCGCGACATCCTCGAACGGGCCTCGGCCAGAGAGACCGCCGCCCGCGTCGCCGCCGGCGCCCTGTGCCGGAAGCTGCTTGCGGGGTTCAACGTTTTTATCTATTCGTTCGTCAGGGAGATCGGCGGCGTCACGGCGGACATCCCGGGCAAGATCGCGCCGGACGAGATGGCAAACCGCATCGAGCAATCGCCGGTGCGCACGCCAGACCCCGCGGCAGAAAAGAAGATGATGGACGCCATTGCGGCCGCCGAAGAAAAAGGCGACACGCTGGGCGGTGTTTTCACGGTGGTCGCCCGCGGCGTTCCGGTGGGCCTTGGCAGCCATACGCAGTGGGACCGGAAACTTGACGGCGCCATCGCCCGGGGGCTTATGTCCATCCAGGCGATCAAGGGTGTTGCGTTCGGCCTTGGGTTCGACTTCGGCGGGAAGCCGGGATCGCAGTCCCACGACGAAATATTTTACGCGGACGGCAAGGGCTTTTACCGGGAAACAAACAACGCCGGCGGCATCGAAGGCGGCACTTCGAACGGTGAAGATATTGTTGTCAGCTGTGTGATGAAACCCATCCCCTCGTTGAAGCGCCCCATGAAGTCGGTCAATCTCGTCACGCGCCATCCCGATCAGGCGGAAGCGGTGCGTAGCGACGTCTGTGCCGTGCCCGCCGCCGCGGTCATCGGCGAGGCCGCACTGGCCTTCGAGCTTGCCGTCGCCTTCGGTGAGAAGTTTGGCGGCGACTCGGTGCACGAGGCAGAACGGAACTTCAAAGCCTATCTCAAGCAAATACAAGAATTCTAATGAACATAGTTTTGACGGGTTTTATGGGAACCGGCAAGTCGGCGGTCGGGAAACTTCTGGCCGCGCGGCTGGCTTGGCGCTTCGTCGATCTGGACGCCATGATCGAAACGGAGGCCGGTATGTCGATCGCTGAGATATTTGCCCGCGACGGCGAGGCGCGGTTTCGCGACAGGGAAGCAAGATCAGTCGTTGCGGCCAGCGGGTTCGAGCGGGCCGTGGTATCCTGCGGGGGCGGGGTGGTGCTTCGCGCTGAAAACATGGATGCCTTCGAGCGGCACGGCGTTGTTGTCTGCCTGACGGCGTCGCCCGAGGCCGTTTTCGAGCGCATCAAAAACGACCGCCATCGGCCGCTGTTGGCCGTGGCCGATCCGCTGGTGCGCATACGGGAACTGATGACGGTGCGTGCGCCCTTCTACCGGCGCTGCCATGCGGCGATCGATACCAGCGTTTTGAGCATTGAGGATGTGGCAGAAAAGATACTGAATGAGCGGATAATTGTGGAAAGATTACAGCAAAAATGAAGTTACGCACTTCTTTTGTAACAATCTAAGGAAGTTGTAGGGGCGGACTTGTCCGCCCGCCCCGATAGTATCGACGATAACGGGTGGGCAAGCCCACCCCTATGACTTCCTTAGATTTTCATAATCGGAGTACCTGTTCTCACAGGTACGAACGTCAAAAAGCAGGTTGCGACACAATCTGCCCGGCGGGAGAGAGCCATAGTGAGGGGGGTATGATAATCAGCGGGGATCAATTTTTTCAACCAGCCGGAAAACGTCTTCCAGATTAACGTCGGTATCCGCGCACCCGTCCTTCGTCAAAGGCACGAACTGCACGATAAGCTTGCCTTTTTCCGCCAGTTCCATTCCCTGAACCCCCTCGAAATAACAGGCGACGCCGATGACGGCTTTTGGCCGCATCTCGCCGATAAGTTTCTCAAGCGTCCTTCCCCCTTTAAGAATGTAAAGCCCCTTGTATCCCAACTCCCGGCATTTTGCGCTGATGGTCCCGATTTTGCACCGGTTGCACTCCTTGCATAAATAGTAACTCCCCTTCTCTTCCGCCTTGCATTGCGCGACGTTGCGCATGCAGTGAGGCACGAACACGATGCGTTCCGCAAACGGGACGCCGGCAAAGGCCGCCGCCATCTTCGCATTTTTCTTTAACGCGATCTTTTTGTTGAGCGCTTCGGATGTCTTATTCGGTCGGGCACAGAACATAGTAATATCTCTTACCATAATTGAAATCAAAAATCAACACAAAAAGTTGAAAAAAGTTAAATAAAGTTGTAGTATTAACGAAATGGGACGGTAAACCGCCGGGTTAAATGGGCGGGAGAAATGGGGCAATAAAATTTTTCAGTTTCCGATTTGTTCAGTGATCAAAGCGGATTAATAACCATACGGCGCCCGCGCGCCCTGTGGTTTTTTTAACTTGAGCGGAGGTGAACCATGATATCATATCGCAAGGAACTCTCGTTTAACACGGCTAAAAGAAGGGAGCTTATCAACATTACCGACCATGTGCGGGAAGCCCTGCAAGAAAGTAAAATCCGCGAAGGTTTGTGCCTCGTCAACGCCATGCATATAACGGCAAGCGTTTTCATTAATGATGATGAGTCAGGACTGCATCAGGACTACATGGAATGGCTTGAAGGTCTTGCGCCGCATGAGCCGGTGAGCAAATACCGTCACAACCGTACCGGTGAGGACAACGGAGACGCGCATCTAAAACGACAGATCATGGGCAGAGAAGTCGTCGTCGCCGTAACCGACGGCGCCCTGGATTTCGGCCCCTGGGAACAGATCTTCTACGGCGAGTTTGACGGCCGCAGAAAAAAACGCGTACTTATCAAAATCATCGGCGAATAAACCCCCGTGACCGGGGATACAGTGTCACGGAATTATTTCTTTTCCGTCACGTCGCCCACAAGAGTCGTGATCCTGCATTCGGTTATTTTTACTTGAACGAACTGTCCAATGGCGAGATCCGGATCATCGGTAAAAAAATACACTTTCGTATTAGTGTCCGTCCGGGACGTGCAGAATCTGCCTTCCTTCTTCTCTACGAGCACGTCCTGAAGGGTATCAATAAATCCGGCATTTTTTTGCTTGGAAATCCTGTTTGCAAGCGCCAGGATCATGTCCAGACGTTCTTCTTTCGTCTCAGGCGGGATGTCGTCTTTGAGGCCGAATGAGGCGGTGCCCTCCCGGGGGGAATATTTGTACGCAAAAAGCGAATTGAAGCCGGTTGCTTCCACCAGGCGCACGGTCTCCTGAAAATCCTCTTCTGTTTCGCCGGGAAATCCGACCATAATATCGGTGGTCAGAGAAATATCCGGCACGGCCGCACGCAATTTTGACACCAGCCGCGAATAATCGGCAGCGGTATACTTGCGGTTCATCTCGTTCAGTATCCGGTCAGACCCTGACTGGAGCGGCAGATGGACGTGTTTGCATATCGTATCCGTTGTTGCCATGATCTGTATCAATTTATCGCTCAGATCCTTAGGGTGATTGGTCGTAAAACGGATCCGTCGTATCCCCTCGACCGTGCTTACGGCACGGAGCAGATCGGAAAAATCCGTCACCGTGCCATCGCGGCCTGTCCCGGCATAGGAATTAACGTTCTGCCCCAGCAGGGTCACATCCCTGACACCGCGCTGCGCAAGGGCGCGGACTTCAGCCATGATATCCGCGACCGGCCGCGAGTTTTCGCGGCCGCGCACATGCGGCACAATACAATAACTGCAGAAATTGTCGCACCCCCGGATAATGGTGACGAATGCGCTCACCAGAGATTGCGCGGACAGCGGAAAGAACGTATGGCTGACGGTTTCGCCTGAATAGCCGAAGGCAGCGTTAATAATGTCGGGAAATTTGTCCACATCGTTTGCCCCGACGACAAGGTCGACAAAAGCGAATTTTTTTTGAATTTTTTTCCCCAGCCGTTGCGCCGCGCAGCCGGCAACGACTATTTTCAATTGAGGGTTCTTCTCCTTGAGCGGCTTTAACCACCCAATAAAGGTAAATGCCTTAAGTTCGGCCTGTTTGCGCACCGTGCACGTATTGAGGACGATGATGTCCGCTTCATCCCGCTTATCCGTTGACAGCATGCCAATGCGGGTGAGATGCAGGGCCATGGAATCCGAATCCGCCACATTCATCTGGCACCCTAACGTATGGATGTAATATTTCATGGCCATATTGATCAGAATAGGTTTTCTGCCGGGAGGTATTTCCGCCTATGCGGCTTTTGCCCTGCCCCCTGCTTTTTGCGGCACGTACTCCGCAATGCCGTTGTATTATACATCATATTTCTGACGAGCGTCAACCCGCCTTAATTTTCTTTTCAACTTATTCAGGCAAGAAGCGGAAAAAGAAACCGCATGTAATGTATTTAATAATTGCATTTGTAACGCATATATTATACAATATGTGCATTATCAACGGAGGTGTAAATGAATAAAGAGACACTGATGCAGGTCATCGTTGACCAAAAACAGGAACTTGAAGAGCGGTTCCGCCGCGAAAAGATTTTAACCCGCGACGGAGTGGAGTTATGTGGTAAATATCTTGCCCATCCGAATCTGCTTCTTGTCAGCGGGATGAGGCGTGCGGGTAAGTCGTTCTTTGCTCATTTAGCAGCCGGCAAAGGGCAGTATGCCTTCCTGAATTTTGATGATGAGCGGCTCATGGGTTTTTCTGCAAAGGATTTCAATATAGTGCTTGAATGTTTCAATGAACTTTATAAAGAGCACGGTATTCTTATGTTTGACGAAATTCAGAATGTTCGTGGCTGGGAATTATTTGTAAGCCGTTTGCGTAACACAAATAAGGTCATTGTTACCGGGTCGAACGCTCATCTTTTAAGCAAGGAAATGTCAACTCACCTGACAGGACGGTTCATGGAATTTGCGCTTTTCCCCATGAGTTTCAAGGAATACTGTGGGTATAAAGGCGCCGAATTCAAAGGAAAAGATGTGTATTCCACGCGGGCAAGAAGCAGCATTTCAGCGCTGTTTTCAGAATACGTGCAAAATAGCGGGATATTTGACTACTACAAATTCGGGCCGGAATTCCTGCGCACCGTATGGCGCTCGGTTATAGACAGGGATATTGTCATTAGATATCGTATAAAATATCCGGGTATTCTTGAGCAACTGGCGTTACTGCTTGTCAATTCATTTGCTTCTAAAGTATCAATCGCTAATCTGACGAGGCATTTCAAACTTAAAAGCCCTCATACAATTAACGATTATATCCGCTATATCGAAAATGTTTTCCTTATGTTCCCGGTATACAAATTTTCATATAAGCTCAAAGAACAATTCACCACTTTCAGGAAAATGTATATAATAGATAACGGGTTCATTCGCGCTTTGAGTTTTTCGTTCTCAGAGAATCGCGGGAGGATGCTGGAAAATATGGTCGCGGTTGAATTAAAGCGTTGTTGCGTGAGAGAAGGTTCGCAGTTGTTTTACTGGGATGACTATCACTTTGAGTGCGATTTTGTGGTGAAAAAAGGAACGAAAATAAACAGCATTTATCAGGTTTGCGCTGAACTCGCTGTCGCTAATAGAGAACGGGAAGTAAAGGGAATTGTCGCTGCTGCCAGGGAATTTGGATTAAAAAATGGGTATATCCTGACATTTTCGCAGGAAGAAACTATCCGCGAAAGCGGATGCACCATAGAAGTTATGCCTGTTTGGAAATGGATGTGGCAGGGAAATTATTAACCCCGGAATAATGTGCGTAAACCGGACCAAGGTTGAGCAATCACGATAAAACTGTTGATACAGTAAATTTATCATGCGGCATCTTTCACGTGAGCTTCCCACCGGGAAATCCATATTTTTGTGGGGCCCGCGTAAAACGGGTAAAAGTTATGAAACCCCACACTTTCGTGTTGGCGCACCGCCGCAAGGCGCAGGAAGCATATTTGAAGTTTGAGAAGTCCTGATCTTAATGCCTTATGTCGAAATTGCGCATAATTGCAAATTAGTCTTGACTATTTTGCAATATAAGAAGTTCCGGGGACACAATACGTATTTAGCAAACCTTGGGGCCACCAATTGCCCCGCTGGATTTCATGTAAAAGACATTAGCCGCAAAGAGTTCAATTTCAAATATGTAATTTGGAGTTGACAATTCCAAAATATACATGTAAAATGGAAGCATGTATTCCAGGATAATCAAACCTCCCAAAAATAAAAGTTTCTTTTTATTCGGCCCGCGCGGGACCGGCAAAACTACATGGGTAAAATCCCGCTTCCCCGATGCGTTGTATATTGACCTATTGGAGGCGGAAGTATATAACGACCTTTTAGCTAAACCCCAGAGGCTTGAAAATTTAATACCAAAAGATTTCAAGAATTGGGTAATTATAGATGAGATACAAAGAGTCCCGGAATTGCTCAATGAAGTTCATCGGTTGATTGAAAAATATAAATATAAATTTATACTAACCGGATCAAGCGCCCGCAAGTTAAGGAAAAAAGGGCATAATCTCTTAGGCGGGCGCGCCTTAACATACTCAATGTATCCATTAACCGCTGTTGAGTTAGGAAAAGATTTTGATTTAAACCATTCGCTTAAATATGGTTTTCTGCCAAGCGTATATTCTGAAAATAATCCGAAAGCATATCTGGAAAGCTACGTAAAAACTTATTTGGACGAAGAAGTGCGCCAGGAAGGTTTAACAAGGAACTTGAGCGCATTTTCAAGATTCCTGGAAGCCGCGAGTTTTTTCCAGGGATCGGTTTTGAGTGTATCTTCAATTGCCCGCGAATGCGCGATTGAAAGAAAAGTAGTTGAAAATTATTTTTCCATCCTTGAAGACCTGCTTATTGCATACAAACTGCCGGTTTTTATAAAAAGAGCGAAAAGACGGATGGTTTCTCATCCCAAGTTTTATTTTTTTGATGTTGGAATTTACAGAACATTAAGGCCGATGGGCCCGTTAGACAGGCCGGAAGAAGCGGAAGGTATTTCATTGGAAACCCTTTTCTTTCAGGAAATTAAGGCGGTTAATGAATCCCTTGACCTGGGATATTCAATTTATTATTGGCGGACATCCAACAATATGGAAGTAGATTTTGTGATGTACGGAGAAAAAGGTATCCGGGCTTTTGAGGTTAAACGGACAAATAAAATATCAGGTTCAATGCTATCCGGATTAAAATCATTCCTGAAAGATTATCCGATGGCAAAGGCCTATTTTGTATATGGCGGAGATAAATATATGAGGGAAGGCAATATTGAAATCATGCCTATCAATAATCTATTGAAGGATCTTCCCGATCTTTTAAGTTAAAGAATATATCAGAATCAATCCCGCGACATGGAATCTCCCGGCTTCAGCCGGGGAAGGAATGCGCACGGTTGCCTGCCGACGGTCGCGTTATTGAAGGAGTCGGAGGGGCTCCACGTAAACTTAAAAAATAGGGGCGGTCTCGGTAAAATATTTGCAAAACGACAGTAAAAGATGTACTATGACGCATACCAAGTCTAACTGAGGGAAGTAAGGTCTTACAGGGGCGAATCAACAAGCAAGAAAAGGGGACTTTCATGCCTTGGGGCAGAGAAAGCAATTATATAAAACCACACGGCGCAAACCGACGTCCTGTGTTTTTTTGTTTATCCCCCGCCATATTGGATAATACGTGTCCAAATAACTCGGTTATTTCGTAGGGGCGGGTTTCAGACCGTGTCATAATTGGTGTTGTACCTGCAAGAGCAGGTACTCCATCATAAAAATCTAAGGAAGTCGTACTTGTAAGAACAGTACTCCGGTTTATAACAATCTAAGGAAGTCGTAGGGGCGGACTTCAGACTGTGTCGAAACTCGCTTTTGATGTCTTTGCGAAGGAGCGAAGCGACTGAAGCAATCTCGCTTTTCGACGGAAGATTGAGATTGCCGCGCTCCCTTCGGTCACTCGCAATGACCGATTTTGGCAGTTGCGACACAGTCTCCTTGTCCGCCCGCTCAGTCTGGCATCGACGATAATGGGTGGGCAAGCCCACCCCTACGGAATCAAGTGACACCGTTTCCCTATGAACAGATCTTCTATGGCGAGTTTGACGGCCGCCGCAAAAAACGCGTACTCATCAAAATCATCGGCGAATAAACCCGTGCAACCGGGGACGTAGTTCGACATCAAGGTATTGATAAGGCTCGTAAAGGAGCAAGCAAAATGACAGAGACTTGGCTGAACTGTACGGAGTTGAGACAAAGAACTTGAACAGACAGGTAAAACGTAATACTGAACGGTTTCCGCAGGAGTTTATGTTTCAGCTTAGCAAGGATGAGAAGGCTGAACTGGTGACAAATTGGCACCGGTTCAATTCGTTGAAGCATTCATCGGTTTTGCCGTATGCTTTTACGGAACACGGGGTGGCAATGCTTTCAAGCGTCTTAAACAGTAAACGGGCGATACAGGTTAATATCATCATAATCAAAACTTTTATGAAATTAAGAGAAATTATTTCTCTACACAAAGAACTTGCCCGGAAACTCAGCCAGCTTGAACGAAAATACGAGAGGCATGATGAGCAGATACACGCTATTTTCGATCAAATAAGGGAATTCATGACATACAAGAATAAACCCGTCAAGGAGATAGGATTCAAACCGGAATAGAGATATGGCAATTTTCTCCGGCAAAACTCCAACAGCTTGTTGGAGAAATACCAGGATACGTATATTACAGAGAGAAAAAACGGGAGTCGTGGGAATAGGAAGAAAAAGCAAAAGTATTGAAGATATTATACGTGAAGAGGCAGGCCGGGTGAAGCTCAAGGAAGACGTGATCAAAAGCCAATCACAAGAGAGAGTGGCAGCGAAAGCCCGGCAGGAAGTAATCGAGAGAGCGGTTATGGATTTTGGGCGCCAAGCGGAAATAGCGAGGCAATTGAATTACAGTCCGTCGTATGTTATCAGGGTTTTACAGAAGATTTGTCAACATTATCAAGACTGACACCGTTTCCAAAAGAAATATGAAACGTTTCCCTGAACAATTTATGTTTCAATTAACCGAAATTGAGTTTCAATGTTTGAGGTCGCAAATTACGACCTCAAAACGTAAATTATAATGGCAAAAGTCGGCTATGAATAGATAAATGGGATGAGGAGCAAGTAAAGAAGAGGATTTATATATGAATGAAAAGATCGCTCATGTTAAAAAAAATGATAATGGCGCGTGGGCTAAGCCACATTTGCTAATAGATCATGCACAAAGTGTGGCGAAATTGGCTGAAGATTTTGCCAATCAATTTCAGAGTGGCGCATGGGCATATGCCGCCGGTATTGCTCACGATGCCGGCAAAGAACCTCAAACATGGCAGAATTATCTTCGCAGGAAGAGTGGATACGATGAAGATGCTCATCTGGAGGGAAAACCTGGCAAGATTGAACATTCCTGCCACGGGGCGAAGCTGACGGAAGAGTTGTTAGGCAAGGGGATTGGCCGGTTACTTGGCTATTGCATTGCCGGGCATCATGCAGGATTGCCCGATTGGCTGCCTGATGAAGCAGGAGGGCAAAGTGCTCTTTCTTTTCGCTTGCAAACGACAACAATCAATGATATATCAGTGGAGCTGAAAAATCTCATCGAGAAGGCAAAACCCGGATGTCCACCCTGGAAGTTTGATAATAAGGGACTTGATCTTTCGCTTTGGATTCGGATGCTTTTTTCGTCGCTCGTAGATGCCGATTTTCTTGATACCGAAGCATATATGAATGAAGGAAAAACGCAGCAGCGCGGGGGATACTTACCAATAAAAAATCTTCTGGAAAAATTCAATTCGTATATGACAGTCAAGAGTGTCTCTGCTGAAAAAATACCAATTAATGCTATTCGGCAGGAGATATTGTCTGATTGCCGAACTGCTGCCGCTGGTAAACAGGGTATTTTCTCACTAACAGTGCCAACGGGTGGAGGCAAAACCCTTTCGAGTCTTGCTTTCGCGCTTGAACATGCTGTCAAAAACAACTTACGCCGCGTTATTTATGTAATTCCTTACACCAGTATCATAGAACAAAATGCCGATGTATTCAGGGAAGCATTAGGCGACGATCAGGTGATTGAGCATCATTCAAATCTTGACGAAGAGGATTCTACTTCCAAAGCCCGTCTATCAGCGGAAAACTGGGATGCCCCACTGATTGTTACTACCACTGTGCAGTTTTTCGAAAGTCTCTTTGCTGCAAAACCGAGTCGTTGTCGCAAACTTCATAATATAGTAGGTAGCGTGGTGGTTTTGGATGAAGCGCAACTGGTGCCAGTGGAATATATAGCTCCCATTCTTCAAACGATGGATTTATTAAGCCGTCATTATCAGGTATCTTTTGTCATTTCCACTGCGACGCAACCGGCTTTTGAAAGTAGAGACGGTTTCAAGGGGTTGCCTAAGGGGACTCTCCGGGAAATTATACGTGATGTACCATGGCTTTACAAAAATCTAAAACGAGTTGAAGTAGAAACCCCTCAAGATTGGGGAAAAGCTATCAGTTGGGAAGATTTGGCGTTAGAACTTTCTAAAGAAGACCGCGTGCTTTGCGTGGTTTCTGATCGCAAGAGCTGCCGCAATTTGCATAAACTAATGCCCAAGGGAACCTATCATCTTTCAGCGCTTATGTGCGGACAGCATCGAAGCGAGATCATTTCCGAGATCAAGCAGAAATTGAAAGATGATGCACCAGTGCGGGTTATCAGCACGCAGTTGGTGGAAGCAGGGGTAGATATAGATTTCCCTGTTGTTTACCGTGCTCTTGCGGGCCTTGATTCTATTGCTCAGGTGGCAGGCCGGTGCAATCGCGAAGGGAAATTGGCGGGAAAAGGTCGAGTGGTGGTATTTGTCCCACCTAAGAAATCTCCTCCGGGGATTTTGCGAAAGGCATCAGAGACAACATTGAATATGCTTAAATCAGAAAATAGTGATCCGCTGGAACATTCTGTTTTTGAAAAGTTCTTTGCAGATCTCTACTGGAAAGCCAATTCTCTTGATGGTAAAGGAATTCTTGATTTGCTTAAACCGGATCATCAGGAGTGTGGTGTCCAATTTCGTACCGCTGCTGAAAAATTTCATATCATTGACGATAAGGATCAAAAGACCATTCTCGTTCGTTATGGTGAAGGTGAAAAGTTTATCGGAATGCTGAAATCTATGGGGCCTGAACGCTGGCTTTTACGGAAGCTTCAACGCTATTCAGTGAATGTTTACCATGGAGATTTTATTAAGCTGTTGAGTCAAGGAGCAATTGAAGAAATAGTTCCTAATGTTTACGCGGTCACAACAAATATTCAGTATGACAAAACGATAGGGCTTCTTGTAGACGAGATGCCTGACAATCCAGAAGCATATATTGCTTAAAGGGAGCCTGTATGAAAGATTGGTGTCTTGAAGTATGGGGTGATTATGCCTGCTTCACTCGGCCCGAAATGAAGGTTGAGCGGGTAAGTTACGATGTTATTACACCATCGGCGGCCCGGGCAATTTATGAGGCTATTCTCTGGAAGCCAGCCATACGATGGCATATCTCGAAAATTGAAGTAATTAATCCCATCAAGTGGATGTCGGTGCGGCGTAATGAGGTGGGTAAGAAAATGAGTGGCCCTACGCAAGCTCAGCTTTCCGGCGACTCTGGTGCGCCCATGGGTTTCTTTATTGAAGAGGAACGGCAACAGAGAGCGGGGTTGTTTTTGCGTGATGTGCGTTACCGCATTTATGCTCGCTTTGAATTTATTCCTCCTGAAGCAAGAAAATACAATCGCGCCACTTCTCCAGAATTCTGGGCTGATGCGGAAGAACAGTCGCAGTTTGTTCGTGCTGATGAGAAAGAGGCGAAGTATGCGGCTATGTTTGAACGGCGTGCGAAAAAGGGCCAGTGTTTCCATCGACCATATCTGGGGTGCCGGGAATTTGCCTGCGATTTTAAGCTGGTAGATTCTGCCATCGCATTGACTGCGCCCATTTCTGATTCACGCGATTTAGGTTTTATGCTCTATGACATGAACTTTGAGGACGTGAATAATCCAATGCCATTGTTCTTTAGAGCGGGAATCAAAGATGGGGTTGTTAAGGTTCCGGCACGAAACAGTGAGGAGGTACGCGGATGATCCTTCAAGCGCTTAAGGAATATTATGACCGGAAGTCGGCTGAAGGGAATATTGCTTCAGAGGGCTGGATACAAGGTGGGATTGACTTCATTATTCTCATCGACA
>Ga0315281_10003348_pt1 | contig 23536 bp, 25 predicted proteins | sample YL17G07_0_MG_FD_204540 | JGI IMG/M metagenome (GOLD analysis project Ga0315281, IMG submission 204540) | Sediment microbial communities from Yellowstone Lake, YNP, Wyoming, USA - YL17G07_0 | ecosystem: Environmental > Aquatic > Freshwater > Lake > Sediment | place: USA: Wyoming | collected... | reverse complement strand
GCCTGATTTTTCCCTTTTTGGGGGGAATTAAGACGGATTTACGCTCAATAATTTTCCTAAATACCCATTTTTCTAAGACTGATAGGACTTTTTCGGCAGTCTCAAATTGTTAAGTAGCAATAAGGTATTTGGTTACCTTCGTAGATCAACGAGATACGTTGTCACGTTGCGAAGGTCAGTTGCACCATCATTTCAGCTTAAAAACGGTGCTAAGATTCTTAAAGAAATCATGACTTCAATTAGTGAGATGTGGGAGAGTCAATATCCACCTGAAACACAGCTCATGTGAATTCAGACCACTAGTTATTATCTGGTCTAATCTATGTGCAAATCCCCTGGTGTGGAGCCAGATACCACTCTAGATCTATTTATTCAGGTGAGCACCGTCACAGAACGGTTTATTGGAACTCTTACCGCAACGACACAATGTAACCCGATTACGAATCTCGTATATAATTCCATCATCACTTTCAATAGGGATGCTGCCACGGATCCAGAGTGGTCCGCGCACACCTTCTTGTGGGTCTTCAATCAGCACGATGGATGGCTCGAATTTAGGTTCTATCTCATTGCCCTCTTTATCCCAGACAACCAAACGGCCGGATGGGCAGTCGCTTGCCTCTTGAATAGCAATATTCTTTGATTTTGCATCACGAGATTTTTTAATCAGTTTCCAGATTCCACCAGCACGGTCGCAAAAACCGGCATGAACACAAAGGTTTGGTTTATCGGTCAACTCAAGCTCAGGACCATTAATCTCTTTGACCTGTTTGAGATATGTTTCATTGCCTGCTGTCTCGGTGCCGTCAAATTGGATGTGTAAATGTGCTCCATCACAAAACGGCTGGTTTTTTGATTGCCCACAACGGCAAAGCTCGTACTTATCACGAATTGGGTATTTCTTACCCGCACGCCATTGAGTTGAAATCCCCTCCTCGTCTCGAATGATTATGCTTTCCTCAAGAGGAATTCCACCGTAAATAATATAAGGTCCATTTTTGCTTATCTTGATTTTGATCCTATCATCTGATGATTTTTTGAGTAGACTCTTTTTAATAGCCATCTAGCATCCTTCTTCCACCTTCTTGAGAGGTAACTCTACATTATCTAGTTCAAAATACTTCTACACGACAGGGAACATAACGGTGCATGGGTGTCCCGACAAAGTCCCTATTCGTGTTTTTTGTCAGACGGTTAACGTTGGCGCCGTATTTCACACCATTGTAAACTAACCCGAACCCATGAGGGATAATGACCTGTCCTTTCCTGGTTTCATCTGTTATCTCCACCTCAATGGTTTCTTCCCCGGCTTCGGTAATAACTTTAACCATCTGTTTATCAATAAGACCTAGTTCCCTGGCGTCCAGGGGGTTCATTGCCAATGTGCATGCCCGTCTGCCTTTATTCCATGCCGGATTCCGCATGTTTGTATTGGCATTCATATCCATGTGCCGCCCTGCCATCAGAATCAAGGGGAATCGCTCGTTGGGCTTGAGTTGTTCTTCTTCGTCAACAGAATTAATCTTCTTTATCCAATCCTCAACCTCCGGAGCATACAATTGAATTCTTCTATTCTTTGTTGGTATTCGTTCGATATTTTTGTATGGATCGGACGGGCTGCGTTTTCCAACCAGCAAGCCTTTCTGATCGTCGACATGGTCAATGATAGCTTGATATAGGTCCAGACCTTGGTTCGGTCCTATGGGAAAGCCGGCTCCCGCAGCCTCTTCCTGACTTGCCTGGGACCTGGGCAGTAATAAAATGGCGAAAAGGTTGGACATATGAGCAGATCCCATAGCATTACCCAGGGTTTTCGCGATGATGAACTGCAAGACTCTGCTGCTTTCTGGATTCTCTTGTATAAAATCCATTAACGAATTCCGATATTCCATGATATTGCCGCTTTTGGCAGCCTGGTAGAGCGATTCAGGAAGCTTAGGAATCAGTCCCATGGCATCAGCTAGAAGCGTGAAAATTTCACCCGCCTCCTTTTGCTCTCCTTCCGCTTCCACAACCGGCCGCCGCATCCAACCGTAGACTTCTGGAGAACCTGAGCCGGGTGTGCCGCTCCATGATTCATAGGCTGTCTTGGAGGGAAGAACATAATCGGCGAGAGCTGCTGTCTCACTCATCACAATCTCAGTCACAACCAGCAAATCAAGTCGACTAAATGCGTTCTCATAAGCAGTCGTGTCTGCATATGAACGCAATGGGTTTGATGCGAAGGTAAGGACAGCCCTGATACGATCGGGATGGTTGTTCATAATCTCTTCGGGCAATACATTAGGAGGGAAATTACCATTTATGGCTGGAATACCTGTTATTACCGTCCGCCATGCCCTCGGGTCGTTCACATCCGAGGCGTCTCCACCACCCACCAGTAAATTCCCACCGGGCACTGAGATACGACCACAGATAGCCAGCAGCACGACGATCAGATAAGATACGAAAGCACTGTGCCGACCCATCAGTATTCCTAGGTCATCCATGAGACAGGAACGGCGAGTGACGAATTCTCGACAGACCCTGAATACTTGATCATAGTCTAATTCGCAAACCTTGAGCGCAGCCTTTACGTCAAAGTTAGCAAACCAAGGTAGTATCTTGTCGAAACCGTCAGTATATTTGTCAATATATTCCCGTTTATGTATCCCTTCTCTGAGAATAATAGTGATCATGGACTTAAACAAGAGCGCATCGGTACCGGGACGGATTGCCAGGTGAATATCCGCTATCCTGGCTGTTTCTGAACGTCGTGGGTCGACCACCACGAGAAGTTGGTCGGGATTCTTGGACATCTTCATCAATTTTTTTCGTGCCTGAGGGAAATGGTGAGCCATCATAGGGTTCTTCCCGACAAGCAGCAGCATGTCACTGTGCTCAAAATCAGCACCCAATCCCATACCCTGACTTCCCAGGGTCAAACCATGTGCCCAATAGCGACCGGCAAACTCCTGGTTGGCGGCTGAGTAGTTATAGCGCGAGCCAAGCCTGCGGACTAGGCGGACACAATACGGGATGCCGTAACCTCCATATCCGAACTCACCAAAACTGACCAACGAAGCCAACGAGCGCGGTCCATATTGCTCAAGAATAACCTTGAGCTTTTCTGCAATCTCATCGATCGCCTGGTCCCAGGATACACGCTCGAACTTATCTCCTACCTTTTTTAGCGGGTAAAGCACCCTGTCGGCATTGTGTTGGTGAAAAGCAATGTTCGTCCCCTTCCGGCAGGCATATCCTTGACTACCGGGATTATCTCTATCCGGACGGACTTTGACAATGCGGTTGTTTTCAACCTGGACTTCCAAACCGCATGTATTGCCGCATAATACACAGGCAGTTTTCTTCCATGACATGTTCATTTACCTCCCATGCATTTGTTTCATAACCTATGTAGTCGTGTCACTTTTTTGCAAACCTGCCGTTGCACATGATAAATAGGGCGACTGACCCTGACAACCCAGACAAATATTCCCATCGGCTTTTGGATAACCTTCACCACACGATGGGCAAATGGTAAAAGTCTGTCGTCGGTTAGATTTGAGAGTATCTAGGTTGACTAACACTTTTTGAACAGCCATGATTGATGTCCCAGCAAGATTAATCTCGGTAATTAATGCTTCGGAATCTTGTTCTTTTTTGGGAATCAGTTTGAAGAGGAATGTATTAATTGCAGTCCAATCATTCAGTTTCGTGTTATCCACGCATACTCGCACACCGTCTCCAGTGTATTTCTCGAATAACGAAAGAGCAAACCGGCCAAGGTCGATAATCCTTAGCCAGCCGTTACCTATCGTACATGGTGTAAGAAGTTGAATTGCATCTGGAAGACAGGTACGGGTTTCGCATATAGCGTCAAAAAACTCCCCTTTTGGAAGATTTCGGCGGGCTAGGTCTACCATATAACCACCAAGGACCATTCCCGGCGCAACATGTCCATGGAAGGCTTTAACCATCTCAATGTATTCATCGAAGGCATGACCACAAATTGCGATTGTAGAAGGAGCAATCTTTATCGGCATTTCATAGTCCCTCCTACCTTAATAAATTTCCAAAGTGGGCAAGCGATTAAACTCGACTCAATGTTTTGAATGTAGGTGTGCTATCTCGCCTGGTACTCCGAGTGTGTGCAGAAACTCCTCGATAAGTTCGGGATTGCCTTCTATGTGCATGGCCTGTGCAAGTTTTCTCCGCTCATCCCGTTTGACAGCAAGGAAAGTTGCCCATGCTTCAGGAGAGGTTACTAATACTACATCGGGATTTTTTACCACACCCTCTCTGGCTGACCAGCGCTCACCATTGTAAGACAGAGTATAGGGACCACCAGTGGTGAAATTAAATAACCAGTTTCTTGGTTGTGACAGTTTTCTACCACGATTATTGAGAGAAGCCGTCAGTGTTCCAACCGCCATCTCCGGACGTACCACCTCCCCAGGAAGTGGTGGTCGCATCGCGTACCGAACACCCCACGACCATAAAGCCTCTACCACAGGACGAAGCTCCTGTCCTGCCGGTGTCAATTTATACCAAACCTCACGTCGATCTTGCCTTTGCTCTCGTTCGACGACTCCAGCTTCCTCCAATTCACGAAGCCTTATCATCAACCATTTCGGCGTAATGTTGGTCAAGTAGCCTAGTATATCGGTGAACCGTTGTGGTTTCCGCAAAAGGTCTCTGACAATAAGCAGTGACCACCTGTCACCAACGACCCCAAGTGCGTGTGCTACCGGGCAGTAATACCCGTAGATTCGTGCCACAATAAACCTTTCTAATAGATACTTACTATAAGGTACTAGATTGTACCAATCATTGGTTTTGATGTCAAATTGAGACTTACTTCCTAGGTATCGATATAAGAGATTAGATTTCCTAACTATGTTTCCGAATTATTAATATTGTTTAACTCATAGATCTACCAATAACAATCGTCACGTTGCGCTACGTACCCTGGTTCAATAATAGCCTTTGCTATCAATTTCAATATCTGCTGGTACCGACACGGTTTATGTTAGATTTTTTAATTAGACTACTCAAAACATCAGAATGTTCAGTGCGATTGTGGTTGATCTGTGCGGGCAGGTAACAAACCCAAATGTTTTAATACCCGATATCCGTATCCTCTGTAATAAAGTTCTTCACGCTGATCAATGACAACTTTCTCCAGTCGTAATGAAAGTTGGTTTCAAGCTATTTCTTAACAATTATTGAGCAATCATAATAATTTTTCCTTATATTTTTCATAAAATGATACGATTTTGTCACATTTTCTCGGCTGATTTTATAACTATTTAAGACGTCATTACATAAACTTGTCGATGATCTTGCTTTAGTTGTTAATGCCATTGGTGAAGGACTAAGGAGGGAGACTTGCGCAAGTACTCTATTCTTCTGTTGATTCTGGTACTAGGTTTGTCTCTGTCAGTTTCCTGCCGCCAAAAGGAACCGCTTGCCCCGGAAGAACCTTATGCAGTATTGCTAACACCCAGTGAAGGTTCCACAATTTCTGCCGGGGATATTGAAGTACGAATTTTCCTGCAGAACTTCACAATAGCCGAAAACTCCGGTGTTCCCAATAAACCAAACCAGGGACATATCATCTATTACCTCGATGTCGATGCTCCTCGCACGTACGGGACTGCCGCTACCACAGCGCCGGGAACATATGCCATTTCCACCAGCACTTCTTACATTTGGAAAAACATGCCTGTTGGTGAGCACACATTCACTGTTCAACTGGTCAATAATGACGACACTCCTCTTCTTCCACCGACTGCAGTCAGAGCCAATGTCAACGTTCGCGCCAAATAAACTTCATCAAGGTTGACCGGAGGAGTTAGATATGATCAATCCGAAACTTGAAGAAGACACCAAAATTCCGGTCCCCGAAGAGAGCGAGTTTAAAGAAGGTGACCGGGTCGCTAAAACGTGGTTTTTATTTGCGGCTCTCTGGTTTCCTCTTTTTGCTACCTTTGGTTTTCTAATGGCGGTGAAATTCTTCTTCCCTACTTTTTTAAGCGGTTCTACCTGGGATACGTTTGGAAGAATCCGCCCGGCGCATGTTAATGGCGTGCTCTTTGGTTTTGTATCATCGGGTCTTCTTGGCGCGATGTTTTGGATAACACCGCGGCTCTGCGCTCGCGGTCTTTACAAGGCTAAACTGGCTTTGGTAACCCCTTATTTATGGAACGCAGCAGTACTGGGTGGTATTGTCTGGATTCTCCTCGGCGGCAGCCAGGGACGTGAATACGCCGAGCTTCCCTTTCCGATGGACGTGGCAGTAATGGTTACTCTCTTATTGATGGCTTTTATTATCTGGGGTACCGTTATCAAACGCAAAGAGAAAAAACTATACAGCACGTTGTGGTATTACCTGGGAACAATGGTATGGTTCCCGATTGTCTATTTTATCGGAAATGTCATGTGGCGGCCGCAGGTGGGTGCGCTTAACGGCACCACCGATGCCATCTTTAACTGGTTTTACGGTCACAACGTCCTTGGCCTTTGGTTTACTACCCTGGGTATTGCGGCATGGTATTATTTTATCCCGAAACTCATAAACCGACCATTGTACAGTCACTTGTTGTCTTTAATTGGTTTCTTCACGATTGCCTTCTTTTACACCGGGGTTGGCGCTCACCACCTTCTGCAAGCCCCAATCCCAGAATGGCTTAAGACTACCGCGGTCTCCATGACAGTTTTAATGATGGTCCCTGTCCTGGCTTTTATGGTCAATATAGGACTGACGATGCGTGGTTCCTGGCATAAGCTTTCAGGCAACGCGCCTCTTCAATTTATTTTTGCTGGATTCGCGATGTATGTCCTGGTTTCGATACAGGGAACCTTGCAGGGTTTAAGAAGCACGAATGCATACCTCCACTTTTCACAATGGCCGGTAAGCCATTCACATCTCGCCCTGTTGGGAGGCTTCGGATTTCTATCGGTTGGGATGATGTTTTATCTAATTCCGCGTATTCTCAAATATAGACTATACAGTCCAAGGTTGATGACATGGAGTTGGTGGCTCGCTTTTATCGGATTTTTATCGTTTTTTGCAGCGATGGTGGTGTCAGGCCTGCAGCAAAATGCCAACTGGTGGACTCATATTAACGTAGTTGAAACACTACCAAGTCTTCAAGTTGATTTCGTATGGCGTGCAGTCTCAGGTGGAGTTGTAGTCGTTGCAGCCATACTCTTTGCTTATAACATCTTCGCTACGTACTTCTTCTCCAGGACTGCACATGCAGAGGAGTACATCCAGGAAATCGAAGGAGTGACAAAAAGACCTCATTCCATGTTCCTCAAGCGGAGCCAGGAACATTTGAACGTCCCGATAATTGCTGGCGGAGGACTTGCAGTCTTTTCGATTATGGTGTTTATGGTAGTCGCCATGCCTTACATGTACGCTGGAGATGCGCCTACTTGGAGAGCTCATGTACTTACCGCTCAGGAACAAGAAGGACAGGCGCTTTATAAAGCAAACGGCTGTTTCTACTGTCACAATCAATTCATCAGACCTCAGGACTGGGCAATGGGTTACACTTCCCAAACAGGAGATTTTTATTATTCCACCCCGAATTTCCTTGGTACCGAACGGACTGGACCGAGCCTGGGACAGATTGGCGGCAAGCGCCCCACCATGTGGAATATTCAGCATATAAAAGACCCGCGTTCGGTCTCCCCTACCTCGATTATGCCTTCTTTCGGCGATTTTCTCACTGAGCCGCAACTGGAAGCGCTCACAGCTTATATCCAGAGCCTCGGCACTGAGGATCTGAATACCAATGACTTTCAACAACCGGTACCGTACGAGTTCCGTTTCAATACAGACCCATACAAGCCTCTAATGGAAACGGTTGCAAAGGATTATGACGCCGAAAATGATGTTTTCAACGGCTCAGAGACAGATGGCAAAGCCTGGGCTGAGTTATTCGATGAAGCTAAAGCAGACTATACACAAAAGTGTTTAGCTTGTCATGGATGTTCGGGAAACGGGCAGGGTCCCTATGCACGCCAGACTATAGACCGCCCGGCTAACCTCAATGAGAGAATATCTAAATTTCCTCAAACTAACCCGGATGCATTTCATTTCTGGAGGGTGCACGAAGGTGTTCCCGGTACTGCTATGCCTTCCTGGGGGTCGAGTTTGACGGATGATACTATCTGGAAGATTGCTACTTATGAAATGAGTTTTGTCCTGGGTTCATCAAGGACAATAGCCGGGGAAATCTCCGACGACGAAGGTGACCAGTTCGACGCACAAACACACATCAAGCCAGGGATAGCTGGTACTCAGGCTGACTTCGATAAGGGAAAAGCCTTATATACTCTTTTTTGCGCCCAGTGTCATGGAGATGACGGGCATGGAGACGGATCTGCCTCTATCAAGACTACAGGTGGTTATATCCGACCTGAGCCGGCTGACTTCGAAGAAAGCGGAGCGGACTTTATAAACTACGGCCGATGGGTCTGGAAAGTGACTAAGGGCGTCGAGACAACGAATATGCCTCCTTGGGAACAAGCTCTCGACAAAGAGGAAATATTTCAAGTGATTTTCTATGAGCAGACCTTTTCCAATCCCGATGACTACAATTCTAAATGGGCGCCTTTATACACTGATTCGTTTGCCAAAAACCTGATGAGGTGAGACATGAGTGAAGCGACGATTGCATTAACGGCTATGACAGGTGGTTTATTTCTTTCGTTCTTAGGATTTTTTATTTGGGGCATTCGTTCCGGACAGTTTAAGAATATCGAGGAAGCGAAGTATCAACTGTTTCACAATAAGAATACAACCAATGTCGACGAGCGGAAGGCTGAAAGTGAGGAGAAGGGAGGTAAAAAGCAATGACTTTCTGGCAAATGTTCTGGGTGACCATAGGGTCTGTATTAGCATTTTCCATTTTGTTAATAGTACTCATCCATGGTTCCAAATATTCCGTGAATGACACCCAGGCGCATTCAGCCGATTATGGCGGTGTGATTAAGGAAGGTCACGGAGGGATGACTTCATTTTTGTGGATATTATTTGTTGCCATGGTTGTCTGGACAATCGTATATTTCGCAATGCACTGGTCGGAATTTGCTGTAATTGGTGCTTACGCACAGTAGTTAAAAAGGTGCGACTAACTTGTCTCAGATACAAAATGTCGGGGTAGCTTTATATGGAGAACGGTTGGCAGTCGCACTGGGTTTCGCCACGCTTGTCTCTGCCATTGTCACCTTTATTTCGTGCCGCAGTTGCCTTTCTTTCCTCAGCCGCCTGGGCTTGAAAAATTTTACTGAAACAAAGTGGTACCGTGTTTTTTTCAAGTACCATGGATATGCTTGGCCTGTATTTTTATTTTTCCTTACTCTGCATCTGTTGACAGCGCTGATGCACACAGCAATTCCAACTGCCGGCGACCCTGACGCAGCTATACACTGGATCATTTTATCCTTTGCCTCCGGCTCCTTTTTCTTTGTCGGTGCGGTGCTATTTTCCTGCCGCAGCCTCGTGAATACGATCAACCTGTTTACCGGTAAGAACCTGGTTTCGAATAAAATATATTTGCCTTTTTATAGATATCACTCCTTTTATTGGATAATCCTCATCGCGGCTATTGTCGGACATTTTATCGCCGCTTATGTGCACGTAGGACTCTGGCCGACGTAAGCAGGTAAAATAGTTTGATCAGGATTTAATCTTCCAACCTAATAATAACGGCTTCTCATAGCTGTCAAACTGACAGGCTTCTCTACAACCATCCAATCCAGCCTGATTATTTCGTTCGGTAGAATATATCTGCAATTTTTTGTTTTTAATCTTTTGTTTTAATAAACCTTAAGTTTCTTAACCTTGGTGACAGAATAGCTTCGTTTTGACATTTATTCCAACACTCATCTATAATATCGAATCACAATATCGGGAACCGTAATATGCTTGACCGCGAATTTTTCCTTGGTTTTATCAAGATTCACATTCTCTATCATGCTTCGAAAGAAGCTATCTACGGGGCAGATATTGCCGCGGAACTCGCAAGGCATGGCTATAACATTAGTCCCGGCACACTCTACCCAACCCTCCACCGCTTGACCAGGGAAGGTTTTCTAACGCGTCGTACACGCATTGTTGGAGGCAGGGTCCGCAAATATTACCGGGCAACACCTGAAGGTAAAAATATTTTAAAAGAATCGCGGGTTAAGATTAAAGAACTGGTACATGAATTAACGGAAGGAGAATAAATGACTCAACCGCTGGCACCAACTGGCAAGATTAAGAAAATTTTCGGACTGCATCCCAACGTCTTCTTCCTTGGGGTAGTGAGCTTCCTCACCGATATCAGCAGCGAAATGATTTTTACGATTGTACCCCTTTTCCTTGCAAACGTCCTGAAGGCGGGCGCTGGTATTGTCGGAATTGTTGGGGGTGTTACAGAAGGCACTGATGCGATATTCAGGATATTCAGCGGCTGGTTCAGCGACCGCATCGGAAAGAGAAAAGGCCTGGCAGTCGCTGGTTATGGGTTTTCGACGCTGGTCAAACCATTTATGTATATCGCTAATAGCTGGGGAGCTGTGCTGGGAGTCAGACTTGGAGACCGTATTGGAAAAGGCGTGCGGAGCTCGTCACGGGATGCCTTGATCGCAGATTCACTGGCGTTCAATGAGAGAGGCAAGGGATTTGGTTTTCACCGCGCTATGGATACCTCTGGGGCAGTGCTTGGGCTGGCGATTGGCGCTCTCATTATTTATCTCGTCCAGGGTGGCGGTATCAACCTCGAACTCAAGACCTACCAGTGGATGGTGATTATCGGCGTTATTCCAGCTGTGATTGCTGTAATCGTTCTTCTTACACTGGTCCACGAGAAAAGAAAGGAAACAACCGGCGTTAAAACCGCCTTTCCACTCATGGGCATTACCAGGGGATTTGAAAAGCATTTCTGGTTTTTTTTAATAGTTATCGCTATTTTTACGCTGGGGAATTCGAGTGATTTTTTCCTCATTTTACGCGCACAGAAGATCGATACGCCGCTTATCCAGGTTATGTTGATGCTCGTCCTGTTTAATACAACCTACGCGCTGGTAGCAATTCCGATGGGTATTCTCTCGGACAATATCGGACGCCGGCGGGTCATTGCTGTCGGCTGGTTCATCTATTTCCTGGCTTACCTGGGATTCGCGCTCGCAACTCACGTATGGCAAATCTGGATCCTCTTCGCAATATACGGCCTTTATTACGGAATTGTAGAAGGTGCAGCCAAGGCATTTATCGCCGACCTGGTGCCGGCAGAACGAAGGGGTACTGCTTACGGTTTGTACCAGGGCGTCGTTGGCATCATGTTGTTTTTTGCGAGTGTGATAGCCGGTTGGATGTGGGACGCTATTAGCCCGGCTGCGACCTTTTATTTCGGAGCGGGACTGGCTTTGCTGGCTTCATTCGGAATTGGTTTTATTATCAAAGAACGGAAATTGTCACAGTAGCAACCTGATAGGACTATGATTGGCTTTATTAGGCAGGAAATTGGCGGAATACTGCAGTTCTTAAAAACGAACGGCAGTGAGACAATCGTAGTCTTGTCTGCTACCCTATGTCTCGTACTGGACCGTTATCATACAATCGATCCGACCTGGTTCAGCACGTTTATTTATTATGCTGTCATCCCCTTGCTGGTGATAATCATCATCTTGAGAAAAAATCCCCTCGATTTCGGGCTTAGAGTGGGCAGTCCAGGCATCTGGGGAAAATACGTACTAATAATCTGCTTGATATCCGCTATTATTCTTTTTACCGCTTCTTATATGCCTTCGCTGCAAAAATATTACCAAATGGAGAAGTTCAGCTTCCTTAATTATTCCCTGACCAGCAGCGTTAGTCTTGCAGCCTCGGAGTTTATGTACCGCGGTTTTCTTATCTTCGGGCTGAGAGACAAACTCAAGGAAGGCAGCATACTCATACAAACGATCCCGTTTGTGCTGCTCCATCTCGGTAAACCTGAGCTGGAAACGATCAGCACCCTCTTCACAGGAGTCTTGTTCGGATATGTGGTCTACAGGGGAAATTCATACTGGCCGGCTTTTATCATCCACCTGTTTATTAATATCTTCTTCGTGGCTTTGATTAACTTTAAAATGTAACGACGTTTACGTAAAAGTTTATTTTTTTAAAGCCTCGTTCGCCAGCCGGTCGGCTTCAGTATTCTGCTCCCGGGGCACGTATTTTATAGTGACTTTTTTAAATTGCCCGAGGAGCTGTGCAGCCTGCAGGTAAAATGGCCTCAGTGTAGTAGATTTAATTTTATAGCGTCCGTTAAGCTGGTTAACTACCAGTTCGGAATCGGAACGGAGTTCAACATCATCGGCTCTATGTTTCAATGCCGCTTCCAGAGCTGCGATGATCGCGCGGTATTCGGCTTCATTGTTGGAAGCGATTCCTATCGATTGTGAGATGGTTGAGACGATTTTTCCCCTGGGATTTTTTAACACAGCACCGATGGCTGCTTGCCCGGGATTATTCTTTGAAAGACCGTCGGTATTGATAATTAGTTTCATTTTCAGGGTAAGTAGAGAATTCTGCCACAGCTGCTGCATTTAACGAGTCGGCCGCTCTTTGCCTGCTGCAGGTCTGAGTTTGGAAGCGTAATCCGGCAGCCGAGGCATGTTCCCTGCTCAATCCGGGCGACAGCAGTCCCTTTTCTTTTCCGAAGCTCGCGATAAGTCTCCAGGGCTGCGGCATCGATCGATGTCACCTGTAATTGCCTTTTACTTTCGAGATCGGCGTGCCTGGTTTTTAGCTGCTCTAAATCATCGTTGAGCTGTTTTTGCTGGTTCTGCCATTGGGCAACCAACCCGGCAACATCCTGGTTGATTGAGTTTACTTTTTTCCTGGCTTCATCGGTCTGGTCCATCAGGTCGAGTACCTTGTCTTCGAGTCCGGATCGCTTCTTTTTAAAGTCTTCAGCCTCGGTCTGGAGACTGCCAAGCTCTTTCGGATTAAATATCTTGCCGTCGTAAAGCTTTTTCTCAATTGCTTTTATCTTAGCGGTCAGGTCGTCGATCTCCCATTCGGCTGATTTTTGTGCCTTGTTCAATTCTTCGATGTGTTTTTGTTCGGCAGCAAGTCGAACACGCGCGTTATTAACTTCTTTACTCTCACCGATCTGGCTCGAAATCTTTACCTGCGACTGATCATTAGCTTCAAGAGCCAGGTCGATTTCCTGCAACTGGTATAAATCGCTTGCAATGCTCATATTATTGCGACTATTGTATAACTTTCACCCTGCAATAACAACGTACACAACTGGATTACAACCAGCCAATCTTGACAATATTATTGATCGTATCTTTATCATTTAAGGGATGGGGCGTCGAATAACTTAATTTGGAAGGTATCCCATAAACCTGCCTTTCCGTCTTACGCAATTGATTAACCAGTAAAACACAATACGACACGTCTCTCTGGACATATAAGAACACTTGTTCTATTATTACAAATCATAAGAGAGTTACGCATGACAGAAGAAATTATTAAAAAACGCGGTGCTAAGAAAGGTAATCAAAACGCTAGAAAACACGGTTTTTATTCTAATGTCCTCGATGAAAACCAGCGTGCCGATTTTGAAAACGCCATTACTGTCGAAGGACTTGACGAAGAAATTGCTTTGCTACGTGTCAAGATCAGAGCCCTCATTCAGAATGACCCTGAAAATCTCCGCCTTATTATGCAGGGTATCAATGCGCTTACGAGACTTGTTACGACTAAGTTCAATATCAGTAAAGGCGACAAGCAGTCAATTATGAAGGGGGTTGCTAATGTCCTCAAAGATGTCGCACTCCCGATCGGCATCGGCATCGGCTCAATCCTCAAAAAGTAAACCGGTTCCCTCAAGTGTCAGGCAGCTCCGTCCATATCAGATTGAAATTGCCCGTGCTATACTCGATAGCGTTTTTAATCGCAAAGGGCTGACTTTCTCTGTGGAAATCGCCAGGCAAGGCGGTAAAAATGAACTTTCTGCACAGCTCGAACTCCTTCTACTTACCCTGTACATGACTGAGAAGCTAAACCTTATCAAATGCTCGCCAACCTTTAGACCACAAGCAGTCATCTCCATGACGCGCCTTAAAGACCGCTTGAATGATGCGGGTTTCGCTCAAGTCTGGAGAGGTGAGCATGGTTATATTATCCGGGTGGTAGATGCCAGAGCTATCTTTCTCTCCGCCGATGAATCAGCTAATGTCGTCGGCAACACCGCCCACCTTCTGCTCGAAATCGACGAATCCCAGGATGTAAGCCGAGAAAAGTATACCCGTGACTTCAAACCAATGGGAGCAACCACCAATGTGACGACCGTTCATTACGGCACAACCTGGGATGACTCGACGCTTCTGGAAGAGGTGAAACAGACCAATCTGGAGCTGGAGAGAAAGGACGGTATCAGGAGACATTTCCGGTACGACTGGCAGGAAGTGGCCAAGTATAACGAGGACTACCTGGCTTACGTCGAAAGCGAACGGCAACGACTCGGGGAAAACCATCCCCTATTTCTCACCCAGTACTGCCTTGAGATGGTTCATGGAGGCGGCGGATTTATTAACGTACAGCAGCGAGCTCAGCTTCAGGGCAACCATCAACGAAGGCATAGTGCCGAAAAAGGGAAAGTCTACGTCGCCGGCATTGATATCGCCGGTGAAGCCGAGGCTGGGGAAGCAATATTTCTGACGGGAAGAAAAATGCCCCAGGATGCAACCGTTGTAAGCATTGCCGAACTTGATTTCAGTTCTACAGATAGCGTCCAGAAACAACCAATCCTCAGGATAGTAGAACACTACCGGTGGACCGGCACCCGGCACACTGATTTATATTCACGCCTCGTCGACATTTTAAAAAATGTATGGGGATGCAAACGGATCGTAATAGATGCAACGGGCATCGGTCAGCCGGTGGCTTCTTTTTTAGGTCAGGCGCTCGGCTCTAAGGTCGTCCCTCTGGTCTTCACGGCCGCATCTAAATCCAAGCTGGGTTTCGAATTACTCGCCGCTCTCAATTCGGGCAGGTTGAAAATGTATACCGGTGATGGGTCAACGGAATACACCGAATTCTGGCTGGAGATAGAGAAAGCAAAGAGCCAGTACCGTCCCAACCAAACAATGAATTTTTTCGTCGATCCTTCACAAGGGCACGATGACTTTTTAATGAGTCTTGCACTCGTTTTAGAAGCCGGTAACATCTACCAGCCGAGAGAAGCAAAGGGAAATTAAATTGCTAATATCTAATGCCTAATATCTAATATCTAATGTCTAATGTCTAATGTCTAATGTCTAAATTCTGATCTCCTCCAACTTTTTTCCCTTATTTAATCACTTGAGAATTCGCCTCGATACTTGCTTTCGTTTCATCTCCATAATTGAGCGCATAAGCCGAATTGGTGTAGAATTGTATCATCGCTAGTTAGGGAATTCATTAATGACAATCCAGAAATGTAAAGGTACTAAAGACCTACTTCCGGAAGAGATGGGCCGCTTTCGTCATATTGAAGGTGTCTTCAGAAATGCCTGTTATAATTGGGGCTATAAGGAAATCCGAACACCGACGATTGAATACCTGCATCTTTTTACGTCGACGGGTACCCTAACCCCAGGCACATTAGGCAGGGTATATACATTTCTCGACTGGGATGGGTGGAGCGGTGAGAGAGTTGTCCTCCGTCCCGACGGCACTATACCGGTCGTGCGCTCTTATATCGATTGCATGACTGCCGAAAAACTGGCACGCCTTTTTTACGTCACGAACATCTTTATTTTTGAAGAGACCGGTCGAGAATCACGTGAGAAGTGGCAGTGCGGCGCAGAACTAATCGGAGCTGATTCCACGTCTGCCGACATTGAACTGATTACTATCGCCCTGGAAACCCTGAAGAAACTCAAATTAGAAAATATCGAACTTAAGTTATCTCATGCTGGCATTATTCGAACATTGCTCGCGGGTTTCTCACTATCACCTGAGGAACAGGGAAAGGTCTTCGACCGCATATTAGATGGCGACACATCCGTATTGGATCAGCTAAAAAGTCAGACCCCGGAACTTATGCGCGTGTTGTCTCCTTTACTCGATTTAAAAGGAAAATCTTCCGGATTTTTAAAAAATCTCAAGGCAGGCGCCAGTCTCAGTTTACCAGATCTTGAGCCTGCTCTTAATAACTTTATCGCCATTGCGGATTTACTCAGTAAAATGGGGCAGAGCTATGAGATAGATATTGCATCCGGCAGGGGTTTCGAATATTACACCGGGCTTATCTTTCAAATCTTTACCGGTAAAGAAAAAGTTGGCGGAGGTGGTCGGTATAATGCTCTTATCCCCCTTTTAGGCGGTGAGAACATTCCCGCTTCGGGTTTTGCCCTTTATCTCGATCCACTCATGGAATTGATCAGACTGCCGCGAAAACCCAGTGAAAAAATACTCGTGACAGCAGATAGTAGACAACCGGAATTAGTTATTGAAGCCTTTGATATAATAAAAACCTTGCACGCTGCCGGGTTCTCCGCCAGTCTAGGACTTGACGTCCCGGATAAACAAAACTTTAAATGGCGGCTCGAAATACGCGCACAGACTCCTCGTTTCGTGCTGAGCAGCAAATCCGGGAAAAAAATGCAGGAAGCAGCGACAATCAATGGTATCCTGAAACTTTTGGGAGGACAGCGTGCCCGTTAGAATCGCTCTCCCCAAAGGTAGATTACTCGCCGAAACCGCTTCTTTCCTCGAGAAAGCCGGCTGGAAGCTATCCGGTTACGATACTGCATTGCGTAATTATCGAATTATATCTAATAAGTTTCCTGATTTAATAATTAAGGTCTTTCAGGAAAAGGATATTCCTATCCAGGTGGCAATCGGAAACTACGACCTTGGCATTTGCGGGCTGGACTGGATTCAAGAACTCTCTGTTAAGTTCACTAACAGTGCTTTAGTGCGCGTAAAAGACCTGGGTTATGGTGGCGGTGCACTCTTTATTGCAGGCAGCCGAACACAAAGTGACTTATCAATTGCCAATCTACGTGACAAAACTGATTTGATCCGCATTGTCAGCGAGTACCCTAATATTGCGGAGTCATTTGCATTAAATTTGCGCTTGAGGCGTTTCTCCGTTTACCCCGTTTGGGGAGCCGCCGATGCATATCCACCTGAGAGCGCATCGCTTGCTTTACTTCCCGGCACCGGTGATGGAATATCTCTGAATAATGGACTTGCCCCGCTTTACAAAGTGGCTGATTACAGTGCATTTCTTATCGCCAACAGGCAGAGTTGGGTAAACAAGGACCTGAGTGAACTCACCGGGACACTGGAAAAAATACAAGCTGATGTTATCAGACAGGCTTCGATTGCGCCGGTTTCTGCTAAATTGTCATACCCTCCGTTCCCCATTTACGGGCAAACTTCAGATATTGTCAGGATTGCTTTACCTGACGGACATCAACAAAAATTTACGGTAGAACTTCTAAAAAAAGCAGGTATTCACATTGATGACTATCCTTCAGGCACCGGGAATCGCCGTCCGGCAGTAAATATGCAGGGAGTAGTTGCCAAGGTCATCCGACCCCAGGATATGCCGTTACAGGTAGCCAATGGTAATTTCGACCTGGCAATCACCGGTCAAGACTGGCTAACCGACCACCTGGCTGCTTTCCCATCAAGCCCTGTATGCGAGCTGGTCGACCTTAAATTCGGTTGGGTAAAGATCGTGGCTGTAGTTAGCCAGGGTTTATCAGTCGATAACATCTATGGATTACGTCAGACCGGTTTTCAGAGCAGACCGTCGGTCCGGGTAGCATCGGAGTATATCAACCTGGCAGATAAATACGCGCGGGAGCAGCATCTTGGAATGTACCGCATTATTCCCACATGGGGTGCTACTGAAGCATTTCTCCCGGAAGATGCCGACTTGTTGATTGAGAATACTGAAACGGGTGGGACGATTGCCCGGCATAAGTTAAAAATCATCGACACGCTTTTTGAATCGACTGCTCGTTTGATTGGTATAAGAGACGGGAAAAACAGTCCGGTGAAACAGGCACGTATTAATTCACTCGTCAAATTGCTGCGCAGTGCCGTTGTGGAACAATGAGAATATGAAAATAGTTAAGGGATTTGAAAGAGCAAAAACAGTCCTTTCACGGCAATCCCGCCGCAACCTGAAGTATAAGCAGGAACCGGCTGTGAGGCGCATTATCGATAATGTCCGACGGCGCGGTGATGCTGCTTTATTTGAATATACTGACAAGTTCGATGGCGCAAAGCTCCGAAATCTGGAGATAAGCCGCAAACAAATAATCTCCGCCAAAAATAAAATTGATACAAAGTTAGTCGCTGCCCTGGAACTCGCCGCTGGACGTATTGCTGCCTTCCACGAAATGCAGAAACAACGCTCACTAAAAAGTTATACTCATGGCAAAACCGGCTGGATGGTGCGGCCTTTGGAAAAAGTGGGTGTTTACGCACCCGGTGGTACGGCTAGCTATCCATCGACAGTTTTAATGACAGCGATTCCAGCAAAAGTAGCCGGGGTAAAAGAAATTATCCTGGTTACTCCTCCCGGCAGCAACGGAAAGGTAACACCAATGATGCTTACGGCTGCCTTCATTGCCGGCGTCGACCACGTGTTTTCAATTGGAGGAGCACAGGCAATCGCGGCTCTGGCGTTTGGGACCGAATCAATACCACGAGTTGATAAAATCTGCGGACCTGGAAACATTTATGTTTTTCTCGCAAAAAAGCTGGTCTATGGTGTGGTTGGTATCGATGGCCTTCAAGGTCCATCTGAGGTGATCGTCATTGCAGACGAAACCGCCAGTCCCGAATATTGCGCTTCCGACTTATTAGCCCAGGCTGAGCACGGCAGCCTGTCTCCATCGATATTTATAACACCGTCACCTTCGCTCGCTGAACATGTTCAGAAAGCGGTCGAAGAGCAATTAAAATCGTTATCCCGGAAAGACATAATCACCGAAGCTCTAAATCGCAGTGGAATTATCATTGTTGTGGATAATATCGAACAAGCTCTAGAGCTCACCAATCTCTACGCGCCGGAACATGTCCTTCTTTTAGTCAAACCGAATACTGCTTACGAAGAACGGCTGATAAACGCCGGCTGCATTGTTTACGGACAGAAAGCTACCGTGGCGATGAGCGACTACGTATCAGGTCCTTCACATACCCTGCCGACTGAAGGAACAGCGAGGTTCAGTTCACCGCTAAACGTGACAGATTTTATGAAAATAACCAACCTCTGTAGCGTGGGAGACGCACTAATGAATCTTGCTGGAGAGTCTGCAATTACCATCGCTAGGGCAGAAGGTCTGGATGCCCACGCACGCGCCGTAGAATTGCGGTTAAAGCATTTAAAAAAACGATAATTTTCACCTCCCCATTGAGTGGAGAGGACGTAAGGTGAGGGTGTACCTATTCACGATTAAGTATCAAAATTAGATTCTCCTCGCTCTTGAGGGGAGAGGACAAAAGGTGAGGGTGATCCAACCATAATAGGGAAAATAAGTGAAAAGAGTGACTAAACCTGAACACATTGGGCAAGCCCGCAGTCTGCGTCTTCGATAAACCGATGCCGAGAAAATATTATGGAATATACTCCGTAATTATCAGATGGATGGAATGAAATTCCGCAGGCAGCATCCCATAGGTGATTATATCGTAGATTTTGTTAATTTGGAGAGAAAACTTATAGTCGAGATTGATGGCGGACAACATAACAAAGTTAAGTCGAAAGAGAAGGACAATAAACGTACTTCGTGGTTAGAAAGTGAAGGCTACCACGTAATGCGTTTCTGGAATAACGAAATATTGACAAACCAAGAAGGTGTATTTTCTCTAATTCAGGATATATTAAAATAATATTATTTCACCCTCACCTAACCTCTCCCCTCAAGGGATAGGGATATATTGAATTAAGTTGGTTTAATGAATAGAAGAGAATTTGAATGGGTATAGAAAAACTTATAAGAAAAGACCTGCTATCATTTGGAGGCTACTCTGCTGCAACCTCGCCGGAGACTCTCAACGGCAAGATCCAGGTGGCAGCCAGCGATATCATCAAGCTGGACGCCAATGAAAATCCTTATGGATGTTCTCCTCGCGTCCAAAAAGCGCTGGCTAAATATAAGCAGTTTAATATTTATCCTGATGACGGACAGGAACGATTGCGAAAAATGCTGTCAGGATACGCAGGTGTAGACTCGAAGCATATCGTCGCCGGCAGCGGAAGCAACCAGCTAATCGATCTGCTTGTACGTTTGCTGGTGGCGCAAGGTGACGAAGTTATCAATTGCACTCCCACCTTTGGCATTTATAGCTTCAGCACCAGGCTCTGCGGAGGTAAACTTGTTGAAGTACCGAGATTAAGTGATTTCAGCATTGATATCGATAAAGTAAAGTCAGCCATTACTGCGAAGACAAAAATTATTTTCATCGCCAATCCCAATAACCCCACTGCTAATTTAACCGATGCGAAAGATATTAAAGCTCTACTGGATACCGGCTCTCCCATCGTGGTCGATGAAGCCTACTACGAATTTAGCCGAAAAACGGTAATGCCTCTTATTAAGAAATACGATAACCTCATCGTGCTCAGGACGTTCAGTAAGTGGGCAGGTTTGGCAGGTTTACGCATAGGCTACGGAATATTCCCACCTCCCGTCGCCGATTTCATACTGCGCATTAAAATACCATATAATGTCAACGTCGCCGCGTTGGTGGCAGTTGAAGAGTCTCTGAAAGACATAGACTACCTTATGGCTAGCGTTGATAAAATTATTAACGAGCGGGAACGACTTTATAAAGAACTTAAAAAGATAAAATGGCTCGAACCTTATCCTTCGAAAGCTAATTTCATCCTCTGTAATGTACTAAAAGGTAGTGCCAAAGATTTATTCCAGCAGCTTCAATCTAAAGGCATATTGATACGTTACTTCGACCAGGCAAGGGTGAAAGATTGCATTCGTATAAGCGTTGGAAAACCGGAGCACACTGATGCCCTAATTAGAGCACTCCGTCAAATAGGAGGCAAGTAAAATGGCAAAACGGATCTCAACCATTAAGCGCCAGACAAAAGAAACGAACATAATTTTGAAACTGGGATTAGATGGCAGCGGGGATTACAATATTAACACGAGTATCAAAATGCTCGACCACCTTCTTTCACAAACTGCGAAACATGGAAGGATAGACCTTGATATCAAAGCTTCGGGTGATGATGAACATCATGTATCCGAAGATATCGCTATTTGTTTGGGAAAAGCGTTGAATGAAGCGCTTGGTGAAAAGGTCGGCATTACTCGCATGGGCGATGCTACCGTACCGATGGACGATGCGCTGGCAATGGTCGCGCTTGACTTAAGCGGACGCGGTTATTGCGTGCTGGACCTTCCTTTTAAAAGAAATGATATGCGAGGATTCCAGACCGACCTTATCCGGCACTTCCTTGAGACATTTGCAGCTGAGGCCAGGATTAACTTGCACGGTAATATACTCTATGGCACAAACGACCATCATAAGGCGGAAGCGCTATTCAAAGCACTCGGGAGGGCTTTAGATATAGCAACGCGTATCGATGATCGATCTAAAGATAAACTACCCAGCACAAAGCAAAGAATCGAAAAGTAGTGCATTTAGCGATTTAACAGCATAGATTGGAGCTAGTATATGGCTAATGGAGAGGTAACTATAAGGTTTGGTGGGGTAAATTTAGATGCTTGTATTGAACAGGGTTTGGAATTCACCGGATTTGCAAAGTGTCCGTACTGTAAACAGGTCTATTCGTTTGATATACAAATTAGTAAAAAGTTCCAAATGCCCAGGTATCCTGAGACCAAGGCTGCGACTGCCTATGATGTTTCCATCGATTTTTCGGGAGATGCTGATTTTACAAGGGTTTTAGACTATCTTGGTGAGTCTGGAAAGCTAAAAGTAGATCCACCCTGCGTGCCATGTAACGGGTGTACCCCCAATTGCGAAAGACTGAGAGGCCGATAACAGGATAACCACTAGGTTTTAATAATCAACTAACAAAAATCTCAAGCAACTTAAGAGGGCTCTTATCGTGACTATTAAGAGCAACGAAGCGTTTTGGGAAGCTCTTGACAACCTCATCAACTCTACCAAGTTGGTAATAGACAGACCCAAAGGTACACACCACCCAAGTTTTCCTGAAATGATTTATCCTGTTGATTATGGATATCTTGAGGGCACTTCTTCAATGGACGGAAATGGTATTGACGTATGGCGGGGGACTAAACCATCCGGTAAAATCGAAGCGATTATTTGCACGGTCGACCTCATGAAAAGAGACTCCGAAATAAAACTTCTTTTAGGATGCACTGTTAAAGAAACGAAAGCAATCATGGACTTCCACAATCGAGGTGAACTTATGAAAGGTTTACTCCTGGAGAGGGCTATACATGGCCGATAACATGGTCCAATTTGATTCTGGCAATAACCGCTTCCTAATGAGTACGCGTGGTATTGCACTTGATAAAGGACGGGTTCTTCTTTTCAATGTTATCGGCTGGGACTGGTGGGCGCTACCCGGCGGTCGTGTAGAGATACAGGAAAAATCCGAGGATGCGCTGAGACGTGAAATGCAGGAGGAACTTAATACTACCGTAAAAGTTGGCAGGTTAGTATGGATCGTAGAAAATTTCTTCAGGGAGAACGAACGATCTTACCACGAAGTTGGCATGTATTATTTAATGGATTTACCCACAGACTCCACGGTTATTACTTCACAAGAGAGTACTAGTAAGGATGGACCGGTCACTTTGAGGTTCAGATGGTTTCGCCTCCAGGAACTTGATAAGATCAACTTACGCCCTGCGTTTTTGAGAAAAGCTTTACAGAATCTGCCCAAACAGATCGAACATGTTATCTGGCAAGACGATTAAATAATCCACGCCTGTCGCTCTCGAGAAGCCGGAATCCATCAAAACACACTCGCTAATGTGCATGGTCTGCTAACGCTCAACCGGGAATTCTGATTTGGGGATTAGTCTATTTTAGCTTCTTCTCCGTCAATCGCTCATATGCCGTGCGGTAAATTCGGCTCGTGGATTCAATGACTTCCTCCGGAAGCATCGGCGCCGGGGGCTCTTTATTCCACCCCGATTTTGTCAGCCAGTCGCGCACCGGTTGCTTATCATAGCTTGGTTGCGACTGCCCCACCTTGTACAGCTTCGCATCCCAGAACCTGGACGAATCCGGCGTCAGCAATTCATCAATGAGAACAAGCTTTCCTTTATCCAGTCCAAACTCCAATTTGGTGTCAGCGATTATTATGCCTTTTGCCAGAGCCTGCTTGTGCGCAAAATTGTAGATGGCAAGCGTTTTTTCTCTTATTTGTTCTGCGATCGTTTCACCAACTAATTTTTTCACCCCTTCGAATGTAATCGGTTCGTCATGGCCTGTTTCTGCCTTAGTGGTTGGTGTAAAAAGCGGCTCAGGCAATGCCTGGCTTTCTTTTAGCCCCTTCGGTAAATTAGCCCAGAGTAATTTCCCGGTTTC
>Ga0315281_10003346_pt1 | contig 23537 bp, 14 predicted proteins | sample YL17G07_0_MG_FD_204540 | JGI IMG/M metagenome (GOLD analysis project Ga0315281, IMG submission 204540) | Sediment microbial communities from Yellowstone Lake, YNP, Wyoming, USA - YL17G07_0 | ecosystem: Environmental > Aquatic > Freshwater > Lake > Sediment | place: USA: Wyoming | collected... | reverse complement strand
GATATTCGAAGGCATGAAGAATGACAGGACCATGCAGCAGCTAAGGAATATCGCAGGTCTCGAAGGCATAGTCAAGCGTGCGATACTTCTTCCTGATGGCCATGAAGGCTATGGATTCCCCATCGGCGGCGTGGCTGCATTCGATGCTGAGACCGGGATAATCAGCCCAGGGGGAGTCGGCTACGACATAAACTGCGGCGTCCGTCTTCTAAAGACTAATTTGACTGAAGCCACTGTCAGGCCGAAAATCCGGGAGTTGTGCGACAAATTATTCGTGAACGTGCCGAGCGGAGTCGGCTCAGAAAGCAAGATCCGCATCTCTCACGAAGAGCTTGATGAGGCGGTCATCAAAGGCGTGGACTGGGCGATCGAAAAAGGGTATGGCAACAAGGACGACAAGGAATGCTGCGAGGAATACGGAAGGATCGAAGGCGCTGACCCATCCAAGGTAACGCCTACAGCAAAGAAAAGGGGAAAAAGCCAGTTCGGCACCCTTGGCGCCGGGAACCACTTCCTTGAGATACAAGTCGTGGAAAAGATATTCGATGAGAAAGTGGCAAAGGCATTCGGCCTTGAAGAGGGGAAGGTCACGGTGATGATCCATTGCGGTTCCAGGGGGTACGGGCACCAGATATGTTCGGATAACATCCCGCCGCTCCTGGACCTTGCGGAGAAAAAGAAGCTTTGGCTTCCGGACAAAGAGCTTGTGTACGCTCCGATGCAGTCACCGGAGGCACAGACGTATCTGGCTGGGATGAGGTGCGCTGTCAATTACGCTTTCACTAACCGGCATATAATCGGGCACTGGGTCCGCGAGACATTCGACCAGGTGTTCGGAAAAGGAACTTCAGACAACATGCCACTGCTCTACGATGTCGCGCACAACATCGCGAAATTCGAGGAGCACGAGGTTGATGGCAAGAAGCGCAAACTCATAGTGCACAGGAAAGGCGGCACGCGCGCTTTCCCTGCAGGAAGGCCGGAGCTTCCGGACAGGTACCGCTCAATAGGACAGCCGGTCCTCATCCCAGGGAGCATGGGAACTGCGAGTTATGTGCTTGTCGGGAAACCTAAAGGCCTTGAGGTGTCTTGGGGAACGACGTGCCACGGAGCCGGCCGTACCATGAGCCGGGGCGAAGCGATAAGGACGCATAATGGGGCCGGGCTGACAAAGGAGCTTTGGGAAAAGAACCACATCTACGTTCGCGCGACCAATCCGAAAGTGGTTGCAGAAGAAGCGCCGGATGCTTACAAGAACGTCGATGATGTCGTGCAGAGCGTCGCGGATGCGGGGATCAGCGATATCGTCGCGAGGCTGAAGCCGATCGGCGTTGTGAAGGGCTGAATTGAAAGAAAGAGAGAATCAAATCAGGGCTATAATTATTCACCGCTGGCTTTTTCTCAGGGAAAATGCCGCGATTCCGATGAAAACAATCGCATAAATGATGAGGATCCCGAACCCTATCGCCTGCGGCGAGTGGTAGAGGACAACGGACTGCATGCTCAGCACTGCCTGTGTGAGCGGGGATGCCTGGCCGATCAGCGCGATCGAGGAAGGCATGAAATCAAACGGGAAGAGTATGCCGCTTAGGAAAAGCAGCGGAAGGCCAACAACAAGCGAGGCGAGGAACGCGGTTGCCTCTGATTCTGAGTATAACGCGATCACCACACCTATTGCTATGAAGGCAAGAAGCAGGAGAACAAGCGTCTCGAACACGAATATTGCGGTCGCAAGGTCGAAAACAGTGAATGCCCCATATACAAAAGAGACGATCACAGTAAGCAGGATAGCTTCGGGGATAAGGACGATCGTATAGCTTATCACTTTCTTTGCAGCATATTCAAGCGGATTGACCGCTGATGCGAGTATTCTGGAGAGCGTCCCGCTGTTTTTCTCGCGGACAAGAGAAGTAGATGCAAGGAAAAGGGAAACGAACATGAGGATGAGGGGGAGAAGGCTTGGTAGGAGGAAGTCGAAGAATGTTCTTTGCCCAAAAAGCCTGTTTGATGAGAGCAGGATGGGCGACACTACTGATTCCGGCGCTCGTGACGTGATTTCATTTATCTGTGAAGAGCTCTGCTTGATTATGTCTTCAAGCTCATAGCTTCTGTTGACAAGCTCGTCTAGCGAATCAGATACATCACTGATTGTCGTCAATGCAGCAGCACGGTTCTGCTCAAGATCCGAAACCAGCCTGCTCATATTCGCGATCCTTGCCTGGGCTCCATCTGCCCCGGATTTGGCGTTTGCTATGCTGGACTTGAAATCCTGGATCGTCGCATTCGCGCTTGCGAGGTCCTTCCTTGCCAGGCGCACCTTTTCTAACCGCAGTTCCACTGAAGAGCTTGCAGTTGAGACTGTCGAATTCAGTGAATCCAGTGATAAGCAATAAGCCAAGAAAAGCGGATCTGTGCAGTTGATCCCAGATTTTGCAGCAGTGATGACTGACGTAGCATTCGCGAGCGTGTCATTGATTGTAGCCAAATCAGCTTCAGTCTGGTTCAGTTCTGTATCATAGCCATCGAATTTTGACTGTATCTGTGTGAGGTTGGACTCCGCATAATCCATCGAATCCCTTGCGATAATGATCGTCGTGTTCGCTGAAGCTATCTCGCTGTTCATCAGGTTGAAGTCAATCGCATTGAGCGAATCTGAAGTCTGTTTAAGCCTGCTTTTCATTGAAAGCGCGTCATTCCGGGTCTCATTGACATCGTCAAGCAGCCCCATAAGCTTTGAATCCGCATCATCAAGCTTTCCCCAGACGCTCAAGATGAATTGTTTGCCGATTATCTGGCCAGTCTCCTGCACTGCTGCTTTCATGAACGCTTCCAATGATGGTGCTGTCTGTATCCGTGAATTGTCTACAATGATTGTGAGGTTCTGCGCTATCCCTTTTTCTATTCCCTTCTGGAAGCCTTCGCTTATCACGAATGCTGCCGCAAGCCTTCCTTCCCTCACCTCTTTTTCAACAAAAGCTCCGCAGCCTGACTGATTGCTGTAATCGACAATATTCGTGCTGTTTTTTATCCCGGAAACGAAAAGCATTGATGCGCTGCTATTGTCCATATCGCAATAACCGATCGTTGTGCCGCCTATCTCTGCAGTGGTCCTGCCGAACACCCCGCCGAGTATAAGTAAAACGATTATTGGTGCAGCGAAAAGAAGGATAAGCGTGCGCCTCTCGCGAATGAAATGCAACGCATCCTTTTCAATCTCATTTCTTAGGAACATTCTTTTGTGCCTCCTTTAACTGCGCTCCTGTCAGTTTCAGAAACGCATCCTCAAGAGATGGCTTTGAAACAGAAAGCTCGATTATTTTCTCCTTCTTCCTTGAAAACACCTTAGAAATCTCAGCCACTTTCTGCGAGATTGCCGCTGCCTCAAGAACAATGCCATGTTCAGTAACCGTGACACTGTCAATGCCTTTAATTTCCTTTAGTAGCGGCTCGAGCGAAGCGTAATCGCCAGGTATGCTCACCAATTTCGCGATCTCCCGCCCTGCCATTTTTTTAAGCTCCTCAGGAGTTCCTTTCGCAATTACCTGGCCTGCGTTCACGAAAGCCACTTGTGTGCACAATGCCTCTGCCTCTTCCATGTAATGCGTTGTAAGTAGCAGGGTTGCGCCGTTCTTTTTGACTGTGCTTATGACAACATCCCACATTTTCCTTCTTGTGGAAGGGTCAAGACCTGTCGTTGGCTCATCAAGGATCACGATTTTAGGCTCATGCATAAGTGCGCAAGCAAGGTTCAGGCGCCTTTTCATGCCTCCGCTCAAAAGCCCGGCCTGCACATTGAGCTTGTCTGCAAGGTCAAGGTCTGCAAGGAGCTTACTCGCCCTTTCCTTCGCTTTCTTTCCGCCAACGCCATAAAGGGAGCCGAAGTATAAAAGGTTCTCCATGCACGTCAAGACAGGGTAGATGGAATTCTCCTGCGGAGCCATGCCGATCTGCTTCATGCTGTTCTTTGAAAGAGTGGTGCCAAAAAGCATTATCTTTCCTGAGTCAGGCTTTTCCGATGAAATCAGGAGCCGGATGAACGTGCTTTTCCCTGCGCCATTTGGCCCGAGGAGGCCGAAGAGCTCGCCTTCATTGATCGTGAGCGAGAAATTGAAAAGCGTTACCTTGCCCGGGTAGACTTTTACGATGTTATCGGCTTCGATCACTGCGGCCATGGTGATACATCCGGTTTCAAGCATTTAAAACCTATCTAGTTTGTCTGCTTTGAGATTTCCGTCCCTGCCTTCCCTTCCATCGCTTCCCGGATATTGTCGATCGAGCAGATGATCGCTTTCTTCCCCCCAGTCTCTAAGTAACGGATGCAGGACTCGACCTTCGGCTTCATGCTGCCTTCTGCGAAATGGTTTTGTTTCAGGTATTTCTTTGCTTCTTTGAGCGTCATCCGCTCCAGCCTTCTCTGGCTCTTCTGTCCGAAATCAAGATAAACAGCATCCACTGATGTCACAAAGACAAGCATATCCGCTTTTATCTGGCTTGCAAGAAGGGAAGTTGCCTTATCCTTGTCGATCACTGCTTCCACGCCCTCGCCATTCGTCTTGATCGGGATCCCCCCGCCTCCAACTGCGATCACGACAAACCCCTTATCCAGGCACGCTTCAATAGCGTCACGTTCGCGAATCTTCACGGGTTCAGGAGAAGGGACGATTAGGCGATAGCCGCGGCCAGCGTCCATAGCGAATCTCTGTCCCGAGTCTCGAGTTTTGGGTTTTGTCTTGTAAAAAGGACCGATCGGTTTTGTCGGGTTTTTGAATGCCGGGTCTTTCGGATCCACAACCACTCGCGTAACCAGAGTTGCGGAATGCAACCCAGTCATAGAAATCGCGCTCGCGATGAAATATCCGATCTGCCCCTGTGTCATCGCATCCAAGACATCAAGCGGCATTTCAGGGACTTCTTTTGTGCTCTGCTCCTGAAGAAGGAGGTTCCCGACCTGCGGTCCGTTCCCGTGCGTGAGCACGACCTGGTTTTTCCTGAGCAACGGTTCAATCCACAGTACTGCTTTTTTTGCAGCATCAAGCTGTTCTTGTGCTGTGCCTTTCTTGCCTTTTTCCAGCAATGCATTCCCGCCGAGCGCGATGACGATCCGTGCCATAAGAGCGATTCGGAAGGAATGATTAAAAAACTCTTGCTGCTAACGGATTAATCAAAGAAATTTAAGAATAACTTTAGGAAGCGGTGCAGACTATGACAACCACCATTGAAAAGATATTAGAAGGGCATCTTGTGGAAGGCGGGTTCGGGAATAAGGAAAACGGAACGCCAAAGCTGCCTTCGTACGGAAGCGAGATAGCGATTAAGATAGATCAGACGCTTACGCAGGACGCGACCGGGACTATGGCATATTTGGAGTTCGAAGCGCTCGGGCTGCCCCGTGTGAAGACCGAGCTTTCTGTCAGCTATGTGGACCATAATATGCTACAGACTGATTTCATGAATGCAGATGACCATGATTACCTTCGGACAGTTGCGGCTAAGTATGGGGTTCGGTACTCGAGACCGGGAAACGGCATTTGCCACCAGGTTCATCTGGAGCGGTTTGCCCGGCCTGGAAAGACATTGCTCGGCTCAGATTCGCACACGCCGACTGCCGGAGGGATCGGGTCGCTCGCAATCGGTGCAGGCGGGCTTGATGTTGCCCTTGCCATGGGAGGCGGCGCATTCTTTTTGAACATGCCAAAAATCGTTGGCGTGAAACTCACAGGCGAATTGAAGCCATGGGTGAGCGCAAAAGATGTGATACTCGAATTGCTGCGAAGGCTGGACGTGAAGGGGGGCGTGGGAAAAGTTTTCGAGTATTTCGGCCCGGGAGTGAAGGCGCTTTCTGTTCCTGAGCGGGCAACTATAACGAATATGGGCGCTGAGCTTGGGGCAACGACTTCAATATTCCCTTCTGACAATGTCACAAGGAAGTATCTGGAAAGCCAGGGCAGAGCAGAGCAGTGGGTGGAAGTTAAGGCTGATTCGATAAAGGATTTCGACGAAGTGATGGAACTTGACCTTCCATCGATCGAGCCGATGGTGGCCAAGCCGCACAGCCCTGGAAATGTTGCAAAGGTGTCTGAGATTGAAGGGACGAAAGTCAACCAGGTGATAATCGGAAGCTGCACGAACTCATCTTACCGGGACCTTATGGTTGCTGCTGCAGTGTTGAAGGGGAAGACCGTGCATCCAGACGTATCATTCGCGATCCTGCCCGGGTCAAGGCAGGTATACAAGATGATCGCCGACAATGGCGCGCTCGGGGATTTGATCGCTTCCGGAGCAAGAATCCTTGAATCAGCATGCGGGCCGTGCATTGGCATGGGGCTTGCTCCACGGTCTGGCGCGGTTACTGTGCGCACGTTCAATAGGAATTTCGAAGGGAGGTGCGGGACTGCGGATGCGAAATCGTATCTTGTATCACCTGAAACTGCTGCTGCGATTGCGCTCAGCGGAAAGTTCACTGATCCTAGGAAGCTTGGGGAATATCCAAAAATAAAGAATGCGAAAGTCGTGATCGATGATTCGATGATCATATTGCCGCCGGAAACCGGAAACGGGAAACCGGCAACCGAAATAATCCGTGGACCTAATATCAAACCCCTTCCAGAACTCAAGCCGCTCGAGAATTCGTTATCAAAAGAAGTGTTGCTGAAAGTCGGGGACAATATTACTACAGACCATATAATGCCAGCTGGAGCAAAGATTCTTCCTCTCCGTTCGAACGTACCAGCGATATCCGAGTTTGTTTTTTCAAAAGTTGATCCGACCTTCCCGAAACGGGCAAAGGAGAAGGGCGGAGGAATAATCGTAGGCGGCGAGAATTATGGCCAGGGCTCGAGCCGCGAGCATGCGGCAATTGCTCCTCTTTATTTGGGCGTCCGCGCGGTTATAGCGAAAAGCTGGGCGCGAATACACAAGGACAACCTGATGAACTGGGGCATTGTTCCTCTCACGTTCGCGATTCCTGCGGATTACGAAAAGATTGCTCAGGGCGATGTTCTTGAGATGCCGCGGCTTCGCGAGGAATTGAAAGCAGGGAAAGAAGTGAGCGTGAAGACGAAGAATGGCGAAATCAAGGCGAAATGCGAACTCAGCCCGCGCGCGATTGAGATGCTGCTTGATGGCGGGCTGATAAATTATACGAAGAAGAAAATGGGGTGAATGCAACACTGATTCAGGATTTGAAGTTTCATTAATTATCGAGATATTTATAAACATATTGAAACTGAGTGTAATTTCATGATATTGACTGGAATTTCAACATGACTCCCTACACGAAGAAGCATGCGAAGTAATTAGCGCAGCCGTTCCAGCGGCACTTTGCTGATCGCGTTGGGTTTTATGCCCAGCCTCATTCGTTCTTCCGCACGGGTAGCGAGGGTTCGGGCCATTTTCCTAAAATCAAGTGTAGGGGCATGAGGATAGATGGCGCTTTCTATACTGTTCTTTCTGGTTGGGTCCATATCATAGCCAAGCACGGCGACCAACTTTTCTTCGTGAAGAACGTCAACAATGAAAGGAGCTGACGGGAGAACGACCGGGTCCTGCAGGAATCTGGCGCATATCTCTTTTACAATGCCTGGCGGAGAGTCTATCTCTTTGGTCGTAGGGGATAAAACGGTTTCGCCTTCAGCGCCAGTAGTCTTCTCAAGCTGCGGGATTGGGATTACAGCCCGCGCTTCCGTGGTAGTGAGCACAAGCACCCTTGACTCGCATTTTATCTTATCTCTTACACGTGACAAATCGTCATCAGCCACGCCATATAAATGGAGAGTCGCGTCGTCCGGTGGCTCTATGCGGAGAATGCCTGATTCCTGCAGTGTGAAACCGTTTTCAAGCAGCGCGTGGAGGAATGACTCGGAATGCGCATGCTTGGTGGAAAAGGTCGCAATTACGCCTTTCCCTTCCCCCAAGCTTTCGTGGATTTTTGAAACGAGGTTCGTAAGCCCTTCGGTGGCGAGCCGGTGGATGCCCTGGAGCACTGCGGCATTCGCTGCCTGGAGCTCCGGCGGTTCGTTCTTGCGGAAGGAGCGCATGGGGACGTGGAGAACGTCAAGTTGCACTGAAAGCTCGGCGGCTGCCTTGGAGAGTGGTTCGGGATAGAGGCTGATTTCCAGGATGCGGCCTTCCAGCAGGTTGCCGAAGCATCTGATTATACCGGCCATCTCACGAAAGGCGTGCAGGTGTGGCAGGCGTCTTTCCAGCACTGCTGTTGCTGCTTTTGATTCGTCATTTCTCTCAATGGCAAGTTCTATCGCCTGGTCCGGCGTAAGGCCGTGTTTCTGGTAGAACGCTATCCAAACGGCAGGGTCTGAATAAATTATTGTCTCGACCGTGCTGCGGGTTATCCCAATGACTTTTGACAGATTGAAAGCATTGGGCACGCCTTCGATTGAACCTATCTCCCTGAGAATGATTTCAGAAAGCCTTTTATCAACGATTTTGCGGGCGTAGCCAGGGAGACAGGGGCCCCAATCTTTTTTGGGGATGTGAATGAGGAATTCTTTCTCATCCATGTTCTCAAGCCACTCGGTGCCGCGTTTTTCCATCGCCTCGATGAGGATGGGGCTACGGGAGGTTTGTGCACGGACAGTATGGCTCGACACGCCGATAACCCTGGACAGGCCTTCTGGCGAAGGTATGCCGTCGTAAACCCTGATTTCCCTCAAAAGGATACCCGAGAATCGCTTTATGACGATCTCGCTGGCGTACTCCGGAAGGAAAGTCTTCCATCCCCCGTGGGAGTAAGCTTTTAGGAAATCTTTTTCGCTTGAGTTATTGAGCCATTCCCTTCCGCGTTTTTCCATCGCTTTGTTGAGGTGGGGGTTTTCGGAGACCAGTTCCTCAACTTTTCCAAAATACACCTTTATTGCCTTGGCCAAGCCATTCAATGTCGGAACGCCATCAAATGCCTCGATTGTCGCAGCGAGCAATTCGGCATCTACGTCTTTTCTCATAAATCATCAAGGGTTAATTGTTTGAAACAGTATTTAAACATGTAAGATAATGCAGTAGTTAAGCCCGCGCGCGATAGAGATGCTGCTTGATGGCGGGCTGATAAACTATACGAAGAAGAAAGCGAAATGATTTACGGGCAAGCGGTTTAATTAGCGTATCCGTTCCAGCGGCACTTTGCTGACTTGGTTTGGCTTTATGCCCAGCCTGATTCGCTCTTCCGCACGCGTAGCAAGGGTTCGGGCCACCTTCCTAAAATCAAGTGGAGGGGCATGAGGATAGACAGCACTTTCTATGCTGTTTTTTCTGGTTGGGTCCATATCATAGCCAAGCACGGCAACCAGCTTTTCTCCTTTGACAACATCAACAATGAAAGGAGCTGACGGGAGAACGACTGGGTCCTGCAGGAATCTGGCGCATATCTCTTTTACAATACCTGGCGGAGAGTCTATCTCTTTGGTCGTAGGGGATAAAACGGTTTCACCTTCTGTGCCAGTAGTCTTCTCAAGCTGCGGAATTGGAAATATTGTGCGGGTATTAGTCGTGGTGAGCACAAGTACCCTTGACTCGCACTTTATCTTGTCCCGAACCTGCTTCATGTTGTCTTCATCCACTCCGTAAGAGCGAAGAATCGCGTCAATGGGGGGCTCGATGCGGAGGATGCCTGATTCCTGAAGAATGAAACCGTTTTCAAGAAGCGCTTGGAGGAATGAATCGGAATACGCATGCTTGATGGAATAGGTTGCAATTACGTTTTTCCCTTCTCCAATGCTTTCATGGATTTTTGAAAAAAGGTTCGTAAGCCCTTCGGTCGCGAGCCGGTGAATGCCCTGGAGCACTGCAGCATTCGCTGTCATAAGCTCCGGCGATTCATTCTTGCGGAAGGAGCGCATGGGAGTATGGCAGACATCAATTTGCACTGAAAGCTCGGCAGCAGCTTTGGACAACGGTTCTGGATAAAGGGTGACTTCAAGGATGCGGCCTTCCAGCAGGTTGCCGAAGCATCTGATTAACCCAACCATCTCACGGTAGGCGTGCAAATGCGGCAGGCGCCTTTCAAGCACTGCTATGGCTGCTTTTGATTCGTCATTTCTCTCAAGAGCGAGCTCTATCGCCTGGTCTGGTGTGAGGCCACACTTTTGGTAATAAGCGAGCCAGAGGGTGGAATCTGAGAAGACCCTTGCGGTAACAGACTCGCCTGAGATACAAAGGGCCCGGGCCAAGGTAGAGATCGTCGGGATGCCAACGGAAGCCCGGATACATCCGAGAATAATCGAGGAGGATCTTTCTTTGACGATTTCGCGGGCATATTCCGGAAAGGAGGCAACCAAACCCCGGTTAGAGTATTTTTTCAGGAAAGCCTTTTCATCAAGGCTTTCGAGCCATTCTTTTCCGCGCCTTTCCATCTCCTTGTTCAAAAGCGGACTTTTTGAGACTCTTGCTTCAACAGTGCTATCGGCTACCCCCATAGCTTTGGCAAGACCCCCTATGCTGGGCACGCCGTCATATGCCTTTATCTTTCTGCGAAGGATAGCTGAAAACCTTTTTTCGACAAGCTTGTGAGCATAAGGAGGAAGATTGGTTGCTTTAATCTTGGTTTTCATTTTTCCGAGGAATTCCTTTTCACTGAGATTGGCAAGCCATTCCCTTCCTCGCTTTTCCATTGCTTCTTTTATAACTGCGCTTGCTTTAATTCTTCTTAGAATAGTATTGCTGGATTTGCCCATAACGCAAGCTAAGTTATATCCATTAGGAATGCCATCGATTCCCCTGAGCTTTGTTAAAAGAATCGCATGGAGCCGGCCATCGATCAGCTTGCGGGCATATTGTGGAAGCTTAGTCCATTCTTTTTTTGAGAGCCCTTTCAGGAAAGCCTTTTCGCTTAAGCCGGAAAGCCACTGGCGTCCGCGTTTTTCCATCATTTTTTTTAATATAGGATTTTTCATGATTCTTGTCCGGATTGCGGCGGGATTGACGCCCATGGCAATAGCCAGACCATATATTATAGGCACGCCTTTGAATTTTTTTATCTTCCTTCTGAGAATTGTTAAGAATCGATTTTCTACGATTTTTCTGGCGTATCGCGGAAGACCATTGACCCAACCTGGCTCAGAGATTCTTATCAGTAAGGCATTTTCGCTCAAACCGGCCAGCCATTCCCTTCCGCGACTTTCCATCTCCTTCTCCAGGGCCGGCTTTTCCTTGAGCCTTGCGGTGATGGTTTCCCTAAACACACCAAATACCCTGGCGAGACCTTTTCCAGTAGGAACGCCATCAAATGTCCTGATCTTTTTCAGAAGGAGTGAAAATAACCTTTCTTCGACAAGTGTGCGTGCATAGTCTGGAAGACTACCAATCCAGCCCGAAGCCGAGCATTTTTTCAGGAAATTTTTTTCGCTTAGGGCGGTAAGCCACTTCCATCCGCGTTTTTCAATTACCTCGCTTAGGGCCGGACTTTGGGAAAGCCGGTCTAGAACAGTAGAAACGGATACGCCGACCATCCTAGCCAAAACAGGCGCAGTCGGCACCGCCTCGCACACTTTGATTGCGGCAAGCAGTTCGGTGTCTATGTCTTTTCTGGCAGTCATGGAATATCAGGAAACGTTATGTTTGAAACAGTATTTAAACATGTCAGTCAATAGCAAAACAGCACGATTCAGCAGGGAGCGAAGAGCTCATTCGTCCATAGCCGTAATCTCGCATGGCTTGAGATTGAATTTATAAAACCTCCCCATCAACCTATCCCCAATTTTATGAGGTGGCTTTATGGCGCAGATGAAAAGCGGCAGAAAAATCCAGATGAAAGATGGGAAACTGCAAGTGCCAGATGAACCTATCATCCCGTATATAGAAGGAGACGGGGTAGGCATAGATGTAACTCCTGTGATGATGAAGGTTGTAGATGCCGCGGTGCAGAAGGCGTATGGCGGAAAGAAAAAGATCCATTGGAAAAAGCTCGAAGCAGGCGAGGAATGCTTCAAGGCAAAGAACACCTATCTTCCAGACGAAACAGTGCAATCAATCCGTGACCATCTTGTCGCAATCAAAGGACCGCTCACAACCCCGATCGGTGGAGGCCACCGCTCGCTCAATGTAACGATGAGGCAGGTGCTTGACTTGTACTGCTGCGTGAGGCCGACGAAATGGTACGAAGGCACGCCATGCCCGGTGAAAGAGCCGCAAAAGCTCGATGTTGTTGTGTTCAGGGAGAACACCGAGGATGTCTATGCCGGCATCGAATGGAAGGAAGGGACTCCGGAAGCGCAGAAGATCATAGCGTTCCTCGATAAGGAGATGGGCAAGAAGGTACGGAGCGATTCAGGGATTGGCATAAAACCGATGTCAAAAACAGGAAGCCAAAGATTGGTTGCTGCGGCGATCCAGTATGCGCTGGACAACAACCGGAAAACCGTCACTATGATGCACAAAGGGAATATAATGAAGTTCACTGAAGGCGCTTTCCAGGAATGGGGCTACCAGATTGCGAAAGAGAAGTTCGCGGACAAAGTGGTGACTGAAAAGGAAGTGACTGAGAACCCGGCTTATGGGGGAAAAGTTCCTGATGGGAAAATCCTCTTAAATGACAGAATTGCGGATTCGATGTTCCAGCAGGTTCTGCTAAGGCCAGAAGAATACTCGGTGATCGCTACACCAAACCTTAATGGCGATTATATCTCAGACGCATGCGCTGCGCAAGTCGGCGGGCTCGGGATCGCTCCAGGCGGAAACATCAATTATGTTACAGGGCACGCACTCTTTGAAGCAACGCATGGAACAGCGCCAAAACACGCCGGGCAGGACAAGGTAAACCCAGGCTCTATCATCCTCTCAGCAGCCATGATGCTTGAGTATATGGGCTGGAAAGAGGCTGCGAAATTGATTGACGATGGCCTTGGCAAGACGATCAGGCAGAAGCGCGTCACATATGACCTTGAGAGGCAGATCGAAGGCGCGAAGCTTTTGAAATGCTCAGAATTCGGGAATGCGATAATCGAGAACATGCAGTAAAAGGACGCTGGCTGGTGATTTAAATGGCAAGAAAGAAGGTCCGTGAATATGCTGGGAAACAGCTATTGGAAAAATACCTTTCTATAGGGATCAAGTGCTGCCAGGTAAATCCTGAAACGGATTTGGAGCAGCTGGCAAAGGAAAATCCCTGGTTAAAGGAAACGAAACTTGTGGTTAAGCCAGACATGCTTTTCGGGAAAAGGGGCAAGAGCAACCTCGTTCTTCTGGATGCTGATTGGAGCAGCGCAAAGGAGTTCATAAAAAAGAACATGAAACGCGAGGCAGAGGTTTCAGGGATCAAAGGAATCCTCACGCACTTCATCGTCGAGCCGTTCGTTCCGCACAAAGATGAATATTATTTCTCAATATCGACTGAACGGGACTCGGACGTAATCTTATTCTCACCTGCAGGCGGAATGGATATTGAAGCTAACTGGGACAAGGTTGTCCGGATTGAAGTGCCTGTTGGTGAAAATGCGGATGCCAAATCCATTGAAAAGGCGCTGGACGGGAAAATCCCTGCTGGGCGGAAATCAAAGGCAGCGGAGTTTTTCGCAAAAGCGCACGCGGTTTTTGCAGACCTTGATCTTTCTTTGCTTGAGATGAACCCATTCACATTCGATTCCAATGGGAATTTTTTTCCGCTTGATTTGCGCATGGAGATTGATGATTGCGCGCAGTTCAAGGACGCGCCGAAGTGGGGGGAGGTAGAGTTCCCGGAGGCGTTCGGAAGGAAACCATATCCTGAGGAAAAGTTCGTGCAGGATCTGGATTCAAAGACAGGAGCGTCGCTCAAACTTACGATTCTCAATCCCGAAGGCAGGATCTGGACCATGGTTGCAGGCGGAGGCGCGTCTGTGATATATGCTGACACAGTCATTGACCTGGGCTTTGGAAAAGAGCTTGCGAACTACGGCGAGTATAGCGGAGACCCGAACGAAGAGGAAACTTACCAGTATGCAAAGACAGTGCTTGACCTGGCAACCCGGCACAGCCATCCAAACGGAAAAGTCCTGATCATCGGCGGAGGAATCGCGAACTTCACTGATGTGGCAAACACGTTCAAAGGAATCGTCCGCGCGCTCAGAGAGTATAAAGATAAGCTCAAAAAAGCGAACATGAATATTTTTGTGAGGCGTGGTGGGCCGAACTACCAGACCGGGCTTAAGCTCATGCGTGAGCTGGGTGCTGAAATCAAGGTGCCGATCGAAGTCTATGGGCCGGAAACGAGCATGACGTACGTCGTCCCGCTTGCGATAAAGAAGCTGAATGGCGGCTGAGGTGATACTTATGAAGAAAAAAGCGTCTGGCACAAAGAGTGCAGGCAACTATGAGATCTTCTCAAACAAAACAAAAGCCTTCATCTACAACCTGAAGGCAGGCCCGATCCAGAGGATGCTGGATTTCGATTATCTGTGCAGGCGCGAAACGCCGAGCGTTGCCGGGATAATCAATCCCGGAAGCTCAGGCTGGCATAAGGCATTCTACGGAAGCAAGGAGACCATGATCCCGATATACCCGAATGTCGCAGAAGCGGTTGCTGCAGTGCCTGATGCGGATGTGATGGTTAATTTCGCATCATTCCGTTCTGCTTATGATTCATCTAAAGAAGCGCTTGATAGCAAGACGATACGCACAGTCGCCATCATCGCAGAAGGCATGCCAGAGCGGCAGGCGCGCGAACTTATCGCGATAGCTAAAAAAAGGGACAAGTGGATAATCGGCCCGGCAACAGTCGGCGGAATCAAGTCAGGGTGTTTCAGGATCGGGAACACTGCCGGAACGATTGAGAACATAACGAACTGCAAGCTCCATCGGCCAGGATGCGTCGGCCTGGTCTCGAAATCCGGTGGAATGTCCAACGAGATGTACAACATCATCGCACAGAACAGCGATGGAGTGAATGAAGGCATAGCGATCGGGGGGGATGCGTTCCCTGGGTCAACATTGCTTGACCATCTGCTCAGGTTCGAATCGAATCCGGACATCAAAATGACGGTTGTGCTTGGTGAGCTTGGCGGAAAATCCGAATACGATATTGTCGAAGCAAAGAAGGCCGGAAAGATCACAAAGCCGCTTATCGCGTGGGCAATCGGAACGTGCGCAAAGGTTTTCCCAAGCGAAGTGCAGTTTGGCCATGCTGGAGCGAAATCCGGAAAAGAGCGCGAGACTGCGGATTCGAAAAACAAAGCGATGCGTGAAGCCGGGATAATCGTCCCGGAATCTTTCGAAGGCCTTGGCGCAGCGATCAAAAAGGAATTCGAGACGCTTAAGGCGGCTGGAAAGATAAGGGGAATCAAAGAGCCTGACCTTCCAAAAATCCCGCAGGATTATGCTGCAGCCCTCAAGTCAGGGTCAGTGCGCAGGAGCGCGAACTTCACATGCACGATCTCAGATGACCGGGGCGAGGACGTTCTTTATGGCGGTGTAGCGCTGGCTGAAATAATCGAAAAGGATTATTCAGTCGGAGATGTGATCTCTCTCCTTTGGTTCAAGAGGAAACTGCCAAAATATGCGGCAAAATACATCGAGCTCTGCCTGATAGTGGCAGCTGACCACGGCCCATGCGTCTCAGGAGCGCACAACGCGATCGTGGCGTCGAGGGCTGGAAAAGACGTTGTTTCATCACTCGCGTCCGGCCTTCTCACGATCGGGCCGCGCTTTGGTGGGGCTATAGACGATGCTGCGCGCTATTTCAAAGCAGCCAGCGATTCGGGAATGACGCCGGAGGAATTCGTCGATGACATGAAAAAGAAGGCGATACGGATCCCGGGCATTGGCCACAGGATAAAGTCAAAGGACAACCCGGATAAACGGGTAGAGTTCCTGAAAGCCTATGCGAAGAAGCATTTCCCCGAGACGAAATACCTTGATTATTCGCTTGCGGTCGAGCAGCTAACGCTGGAAAAAGCGAACAACCTCATCCTGAATGTGGATGGATGTATCGGAGTCACATTCATGGACCTGCTATCAAGCTGCAATGCATTTTCCAAAGAGGAGCTGGATAGCATCGTTGATATCGGCTATCTGAATGGCCTGTTCGTCCTCGCCCGTTCAATCGGCCTCATGGGGCACATCTATGACCAGAAACGCCTGAAGAGCGAGCTGTACCGGCATCCGTGGGATGACGTGCTGTTCGTCGATCAATAGGCTGAAAAGATCGTGTTGTATGGTTAGGTTTTAAATAATGGAAGAGACAAACTGAATCTGATGCATGCTTAATGACCTCCTGAGCCTTGAGCTTTGACGGATCGGTTGAACGGCGTGCATCATAACCTTTTGGCTCATACAAACTCACGGCAACGCACATGTTCGGCGATCCGAACATGGCGCCCATTGTTCGGGTGCTCCGAACAATCGCGAAACGTTAGCGAAAAAGCCCTGATGTTTGACTCGTCACTCATGGCAATCCCCTTTATTAAGCTTTAACATCATTCATTTTTTGATAACATGCCTATAGAAACCGCTTTGCCTTGCTGCTGCCCCGGGATTTTCTTCCTTGCAGCAGGCCTTTCAATCGCTTATGTGGGCTACACGAAATACAAGCTTGTGGAGAAGATAAAGAACACGCCGACATCCAAGGTGCGCTCTGCAGCAGCCGGGCTGGTGGAGCTTTATGGAAAGGCAAAATGCCAGGAGAAGCTCATAAGCCCGATCACAAAATCAACATGCACCTACTGGAAAGTGGATGCGCAATACTATTACCAGACTAAAAACAGCAGCGGATGGAGGACTTTTTTCAGCGACCTTTCCGGCAAGCAGTTCTATCTTGAAGACGACACAGGAAAGATGCTCATCGACCCGAAAAGCGCGCAGGTTTCCATCCCGCCGGATTTCAATTTCCAGGGCCATCTGAGCGACAAGGCATTCTTCGGCCTGATCCCCCAGCAGCAGCTTGACGCGAAAGTGCTCTCATACCTTGAAGAGAACCCGAACGCGAAAGAAGCATTCAAAGGGCAGGGCGGAAGGCTAATCAGGGTGTATGAATATTATATCGCAGAAGGGGATAGCGTGTACGTGCTCGGGAGCGCCGAGCCGCTTGAAGGTGCGCACAGTGAAGTCGCGCACGAGAACCTCATTGTGAGGAAAAACAATTACGATAAGATGATGTTCATCAGCGACTCTTCCGAGGCGAAAATCGTCGGAAGCAACTCGCTTGAATCATGGGTATACTTGTTCCTCGGCCTTGGCATCACTATCACAGCGTTGATCGTGATGCTAATCGGCGCAGGGACTTTGGCGTTGTGATCTTATGGCATTCGAAATCCTTGTATGCTGCGGTGGTTTCTTTCTCGCGCTGTTCGTTCTATTCGCGTTCTATCTTTTCAGCATCTACAATGGGCTTGTTGAATTGCGGAACAATGTAGATCGCGCATGGGCGAACATAGATGTTTTGCTAAAACAGAGGACTGACCTGATCCCGAACCTTGTCGAGACTGTCAAAGGATACATGAGATATGAGAAGAAGGTGCTCACTGAAATCACTACATTCCGCACATCGATGATGAGCGCACAGACGACACAGGAGAAAGCGAAACACAGCGAGGCGATAAGCGCTGCGCTAAAGACCATATTCGCCGTGTCAGAGAAATACCCGGACCTGAAGGCGAATGAGAATTTCCTCGAGCTTCAGAAACAGCTGGCAGCGATAGAGAACCAGATTGCTGACAGGAGGGAATTCTATAACGATTCAGTCCTTCTCTACAACACTCGCATTAAAGTGATGCCAGACACCATAATCGCTTCGACATTCGGATTCAGGGAAAAGGAGTACTTCAAGGCTGAAGAAGACGAGAAAGCGGCGGTCCAGGTGAAGACGGAATAGCCTGCCAACCATTATAAACTTCTTCTTTCATTATTTCATTCTAGTTCTTTATGGCACTAGGCAGGAGAGCAGTTCTATTGCTGCAGGATGGCACAATGCTCCATGGGCAAGGGTTTGGAGCGCAAGCGCTTCGCCAGGGCGAGCTTGTGTTCAACACATCCATGACCGGGTATCAGGAAGCGCTCACTGATCCAAGCTATGCTGGCCAGATCCTGATGATGACAAATCCGCTCATCGGGAACTACGGGATAAACGAGAAGGATTATGAGAGCAAGGGAATACATTGTGCAGGATTCGTTGTGAGAAGCCTGAGCCCAGACTACGATCACTTTGAAGCTGAACAGGGCGTGGACTCGTTCCTGGAAGAGCACGGGGTGCCGGGCATAAGCGGGATAGATACGCGGTTCCTTGTCAGGAAGATCAGGTCAAGAGGGGTGATGCCTGCCTTGATTGCAACATACGAAGGAGAACGCGGGCTAGATTTGGAAAAGCTGAAAGTCGATTTCGATTATTCATCCGTGGATTTTGTAAAAAAGGTTACAATGCGCGAGCCAAAGACATTCGGTGCAGGAAATAAGCACGTGGTTCTTATCGATTATGGGGTGAAACGGGGGATCGAGCAGGAACTGCTTGACCGCAAGATGAAAGTGACAGTTGTCCCGAGTTTTTATTCTGCAAAGCAGATCGAGTCCTTCGAGCCTGATGGTATCCTTTTATCCAATGGGCCGGGAGACCCTGCAATATTAACTGAAGCGCACAAGACGATCCGACAGCTTTCTGATTTAAATTATCCAATGTTCGGCATCTGCCTTGGCCATCAACTGCTTGCGCATGCGTTTGGAGGAAAGACTTTCAAGATGAAGTTCGGGCACCGGGGATCCAATCACCCTGTGCTTGACAAGCGGACAGGAAAGGTCGCGATAACCACACAGAACCATGGATTCGCTGTCGATCATGAGCATGTGCCTGAAGGGTTTGATATCACGCACACTAACCTGAACGATAATACGATCGAAGGCATGCAACATCGCGAGCTGCCGGTTTTCAGCGTCCAGTACCACCCTGAAGCGAATCCCGGGCCGCATGATTCGAAAGGATTGTTCGATAAGTTCATGAAGATGCTGGAGGGCTACAAACGATGACCAAAGAAATTAAAAAAGTCCTTGTCATCGGGAGCGGCCCTATAGTCATCGGCCAATCGGCTGAGTTCGATTACTCCGGCACACAGGCGTGCCGTGCCCTGCGCGAGGAAGGCGTAGAAGTAGTATTAGTCAATTCCAATCCGGCAACAATCCAGACTGACGGCGAGGTCGCGGATAAAATCTATATCGAGCCGCTGACTGTGGATGTGCTTGAGCAGGTGATTGCCAGGGAAAAGCCAGACGGGATTCTCGCCACAATGGGAGGGCAGACTGGCCTCAACCTTGCAATGGAGCTTCATCGGAAAGGAGTTCTTGGGAAACATGGCGTGGAGTTTTTAGGCACTGACGCGCAAGCGATCGAGAAAGCCGAATCGCGCGAGAAATTCAACGAGGCAATGCGGAGCATAGGCATCCCGATCCTTCCCGGAATAATCGCAAAGGATTTCGATGGTGCGAAGGAGTTTGCGGAAACAATAGGATACCCGGTAATCGCAAGGCCGTCTTTCACGCTCGGAGGAACTGGGGGCGGTACTGCATACAACGAATCCCAGCTCAAAGAGATACTTGCTCTTGGATTCCGGCTGAGCGCCACCAATGAAGTCCTTGTTGAAAAGTCAGGCATAGGATGGGGCGAATTCGAATACGAGGTTGTGAGAGACGCTGGCGGGAATTCGATAATCATCTGTACAATGGAGAATGTGGACCCGCTCGGGATTCATACGGGTGAATCCATTGTCGTAGCTCCAGTCCAGACTTTATCAGACCGGGACAACCAGATGCTCCGGGACGCTGCGATCCGGATTGTTGACGCTATAGGGGTGAAAGGGGGTTGCAATGTCCAGTTTGCCCTTGACCAGGACACTGGAGAGTACGTAGTCATCGAGGTGAACCCGCGCCTTTCAAGATCATCCGCCCTTGCATCAAAAGCTACCGGATACCCGATTGCCCGGGTTGCGACAAAGATCGCGCTCGGAAAAAAGCTGCATGAGATAAAGAATGCGATCACCGGAACGAGCGCGGCATTCGAGCCAGCACTTGACTATTGCGTCCTGAAAATCCCAAGATGGCCTTTTGACAAGTTCTCGAAAAGCGACCGCAGGCTCGGCACCATGATGAAGAGCACGGGGGAAGCAATGGCTATTGGACGGACATTTGAAGAGGCGCTGATGAAGGCAATGAGAAGCACTGAAGTGAAGCCTCCGAAAGCGATCAGGCCGAAATGGCATTTATATCCGGCAACAGACGAGCGCTTATTTGCATTGTTTGAGGCATTCAGAAGATGCATGTCTGTTGATGAGCTGCATGGGGAGACAAAGATCAACAAATGGTTTTTGGAGCGGGTCCGGGGGCTTGTCGCGCTCGAGCGTGAGATTGCGAATGAAGAGCTGAGTGCTGGATTGCTGCTGCAGGCAAAGAGATTTGGCTTTTCCGATTCTCTTATTGCTGGATTGAAAGGTATGAAAGAAAGCGATGTGCGAAATATGAGGAAAAAATCTGGGGTTTTGCCAACATATAAAATCGTCGATAGCTGCGCTGGCGAGTTCGAGGCAGTAACCCCATATTATTATTCGACTTATGAAACGGAAAACGAAGCGATTTGCGGCGGTCCGTCCGAACGCAAGATTCTCATTATCGGTTCCGGCCCGATCCGCATCGGGCAAGGGATAGAATTCGATTATTGTTGCTCGCACGCCGCCTTTGCGCTTCGCGAACTTGGAATCCGGAGCATAATAGTGAACAACAATCCCGAGACAGTAAGCACGGATTTCGATTCGAGCGACAGGCTGTATTTCGAGCCGCTGGCTTTCGAGGATGTCATGAACATAATCGAGAATGAAAAGCCTGAAGGCGTGATCGTCCAGCTCGGCGGGCAGACAAGCCTGAACCTTGCGCACAAGCTTGCGGATGCTGGAGTGAAGATAATCGGAACCCAGCTTGAAGGCATAGATATTGCCGAGAACCGTGAACGATTCCGGGAGCTTTGCGTAAGGCTGAAGATTCCACAGCCTGCAAATGGGACTGCGACAAACGAGACTGAGGCTCGTGAGGTTGCTGCAAGGATCGGCTTCCCGGCTGTTGTCCGGCCAAGCTATGTGATTTCAGGGCGTGGGATGGCGATCGTGAATGATGATAATGAGCTGACTGCATACATGGCTGCGACCGAGGCAAGCAAGGAGCGGCCTGTGCTTATTGACAAGTACCTTGACAACGCGATCGAGGCAGAAGTGGATGCGGTTTGCGATGGGAAATCGCTTTTCATCGGAGCGATGATGGAGCACATCGAGCCAGCAGGAGTGCATTCAGGAGATGCGAACATCGTGCTTCCGCCAGTCCGCATGAGTGAAAAGGAAAAAAAGGCAATCGAAGAATACTCAAAAAAGATTGCGCTCGCGTTAAACACAATCGGGCTGATCAACATCCAATATGCGATAAGGGATGGGATCGTCTATATCCTTGAAGCGAATCCACGTGCGAGCCGGACTGTGCCGTTTGTGAGCAAGGCGATCGGAGTGCCATTGGTGAAGATCGCTACGCGGGTTATGCTTGGAGAGAAACTGAAGGATATTGCGCCAAAGCTCAGACCGAGCCATTCATGCTTTGCAGTCAAATCAGTGGTTTTTCCTTTTCTGAAGCTAGCGGGTACGGATACGAGTTTGGGGCCTGAGATGAGAAGCACTGGGGAGACCATGGGAATCGGGAAAACATTCGAGCTTGCGTATTACAAGGCGCTCATGGCTGCGGACATATCGGTGAAAAAGGAATACGGAAGAGCTGCGTTCCTGAGCTTGCGGGATGAGGATAAAAAAATGGTTCCAGAGCTCGTGAGACTGCTGGAAGATCTCGGATTTGAAATATTTGGAACAACAGGAACTGTTGAAGGGATTAAAGGGGCGAGCGTGATCCCGAAGATTGGGAAGGGTTTTCCTGATGTCCTGGATACTATCCGGGGAAAGAAGATCGGCATTGTCATCAACACGCCAAGAAAAGGCGGAAGCTCGAACACGGATGGCTTCAAGATCAGGAGAGCGAGTGTCGAGATGGGGATACCCTGCCTGACCAATATGAACACTGCTTTTGAATTTTTGAAGGCGATGAAACAGCTGAAAGGAAAACGGCTTGAAGTGAGGACTGTGGAAGAATGGACTTCCATATAGGTTTATAATATTCTATCATCATGAGCAATTTGTGATGATATGGCCAGAAACGTCTTAATTTTGGGAGCGGCAGGGAGAGACTTTCAGGACTTCAATGTGTTCTATCGCAACAACCAGGAGTATAAGGTTGTAGGTTTCACCGCAACACAGATCCCGGATATTGCTGGACGAAAGTATCCGCCGGAATTAGCTGGAAGGCTTTACCCAGAAGGAATCCCGATCTTTGAAGAGAAGGACATGGAGAAGCTGATCAGGGAGCTAAAGGTCGATGATATCGTGTTCGCTTATTCGGACGTACCCCATGAATACGTGATGCATCTTGCGAGCAGGGCGATCGCTGCTGGAGCCAGTTTTTCGCTTCTTGGCCCGAATGACACGATGATAAAGAGCACTAAGAAGATTATTTCAGTTTGCGCGGTTCGGACCGGATGCGGAAAAAGCCCGTTGAGTAGGAAGATCAGCAGCATGCTGAAAAAGAAAGGCATCAAGTTCGTTCTCGTCCGCCATCCGATGCCGTATGGCGACCTTCGTGAGCAGATTGTCGAGAGGTTCGCGAGCCTGGAGGACCTTGATAAATTCAAATGCACGATCGAAGAGCGCGAGGATTATGAGCCGCATATCCGCAACGGAGCGATCATTTATGCTGGCGTGGATTATGAGAAGATCCTGCGGCAGGCAGAAAAGGAAGCGGATCTGATAATTTGGGATGGGGGGAACAATGATTTCCCATTCTACAAATCAGACCTACAGATTGTTGTTGCTGATGCGCTCCGGCCAGGCCATGAGCTTCTCTATCATCCCGGGGAATCGAATTTCAGGATGGCAGATGTAATTGTAGTTAGCAAGGCTAATTCCTCCAAAGCAGGAGCCAAGCTTGTTGAAGCGCATGCGAAAGAAGTGAATCCGCGTGCAAAAGTGATAATGGCAGACATGGTGCTCACAGAAGAGGAAGGGATAGAGATAAAAGGCAAGAAAGCGATTGTTGTTGAGGACGGGCCGACTGTTACGCATGGCGGCATGGCTATCGGCGCAGGCTATGATTTTGCCATATCTCATGGCGCAGCGATAATCGAGCCATACCCATTTGCTGTCGGAACCATCAAAGCGACATTTGACAAGTACCCGCATGTGCGGAAAGTGCTTCCTGCCGTTGGTTATTCGGACAAGCAGATAAAGGATCTGCAGGAGACGATTAACCGCTCGGGTGCGGAAGTCGTTGTTTCAGGCACTCCGACTGATATCCGGCGGGTTCTGAAAGCCAATGTTCCGGTGCTGCATATACGATACGATATGAAGGATGACGGAAGCATCGAGAAAGTGCTGGAAGAGTTTTTGAAGAAGAACAAGCTTTGAAAACATTTTTTTTACTGTAATATAAAGTATATCTCCCTTCAGGGTTAGGATCAGAACTGGGAGACATCTAATAAAAGATGTCTTCCCAGTGTGTGTTTA
>Ga0315281_10003345_pt1 | contig 23537 bp, 33 predicted proteins | sample YL17G07_0_MG_FD_204540 | JGI IMG/M metagenome (GOLD analysis project Ga0315281, IMG submission 204540) | Sediment microbial communities from Yellowstone Lake, YNP, Wyoming, USA - YL17G07_0 | ecosystem: Environmental > Aquatic > Freshwater > Lake > Sediment | place: USA: Wyoming | collected... | reverse complement strand
ATCAGTGTGCAGCGCAGCAACCGGGTTGCTCAGCGCACGCGCAACATCGTTCCTTCACCCTCGATGCGATCTTGCTCGCGCAAGCGGGCCAGTGCGCGATAGAGGCTCTCAGGTTGCAGCCCAAGTTCGCCGGCCCAGTCGGCCAAGGACCCGGTCAGCGCGACCCAGCCGTCGGAGCCGGCTTCGCAAACCAGAAAATGCATCACCCGATCCTCGGCGCGACGCAGCCGCGCCCGTTCGTAGCGCGAGCACTGTCGCCGGGCATTGCGAATCTGGGCCAGTAGAAACGCGGCGGCAAATCGCTGATCGGTCTGCAGGGCGGACAGCACCGCCGCCTTGGGCAAGGCGAGAAGTTCGCTATCGACCTTCGCTTGGGCGGCGCAGGTATAGAAATCCACCGCAAGCGCCGGCTCGCCGAAAAATTCCCCCGCGCCGGCGCGAAGCATGATCAACGCTTCGCCCTCCGGGGTGTAACGGACGGCTTCCAGTTCGCCCTGCCGGACAAAATAAATGAATGTGACGGGATCGCTGAGGCGAAACAGATTCTGACCACGCTTGACTCTGAGAGGGCACACCGCCCGACGCAAGGACTCAGGCAGGTAATCGGGAAGTTCGGCGGCGGGAGGGGCCATGGCGAAGTATGCAAGAAACGGCGCGATCTCCAGTGCCAGGCGCGCGAGTGCGGGCTCAGCCTGCCGCGGCAGATCGCGCAATCGCTCAGAGCTCGAATTCCCCCGCGTAGGGTTTATCGCCTTCCACCACGGGCAGCGTAAGGTTGTTGCCCCAGTCGCCCCAGCCGCCGTTGTAGATGCGCACGTCGCCGTAGCCGAGGCTCTTCAACTGCAACCAGGCGAGGCTCGAGCGAAAGCCGTCGTGGCAGTAGGCGTAGACGGTCTTGTCCTTCGGCAGCGCGCGGTAGAGCGCGGCAAGCGCTTCGGCGGAGCGCCAGCGCTGGCTCTGCCCCTCGACGCCCTCGAGGCTCACGATGTTGACCGCCCCGGGAATGTGCCCGCCCTGGATCGCGTGCTGGATCGTCTTGCCCGTGTACATCTCGCGCGAGCGCGAATCGAGCAGCACGATATTCGGGTCGCGCCGTGCGACAACATCGCCGTAGACATCGGTCCACTCCACGAGCAGCCTGCCGTTGGCGGGCTTGAGGGAGACGTCGCCGCGCTTGGGCCGGGCCAGCTCCTTCGTCAGATCGTTGAACGCGCTCCAGCCGACGGTGCCGCCGTCGAGGATTTTCACCCGTGTCATGTCGAAGCCGTAGAGCTCGAGCAGGAAGTACAAGCGCGAGGCGAGCGCCGTCACGGAGTCATCGTAGATCACCACCGTCGAGTCGTCGTTCACGCCCCAGCCGCGCAGCGTTTCCTGGAACGCCTCGCGCGACGGAAAGCGCATCGTGGGGCGGCCGAAGTTGTCGCCGAGGTCCTTGAAGCGCTGCACCTGCACCGCGCCGGGAATGTGGCCGACGGTGTGGTAGCGGTGCGGGTGGTAGCGCACCTCGAAGATCACGAGCCTGGGATCGCCGAGGCGCTTCTCGAGCCACTCGGCGTCGACCAGGAAATCGGTAGCCGCGTGCGCCGCGGGCGCGAACGCCAGCATGCCGGCAAGCCCCAGTATTGCGATGAATCGATTGACCATGTCGAGTTTCCTCCCTCTCCAGTCGCAAATATAGCCGCCGGCGGCCATCGAGGCGAACCGGTCCGACGCATTTTCCCATTGTCTATTGTTCAGTCATGCAAGGCCTCGATCGCCTTCGGGTTTGAAGCAACGATCTTGAGCAGCGCCCTGGCGGGCCCGGTGGGCTGCGTGCGATGCTGCTCCCAGTTTTGCAACGTGCGCAGGTTCACGCCGATCAATTTCGCGAACTGGCTCTGGCTGATCCGAGCCGCCTCGCGGATGGTGCGCACATCCGGCTCGGGCAGTTCGGTCGTCCTCGCGCCCCGCACGCTCTTGCCCGCCATATGGCGCTTCATTTCGCGCACGCCTTTGACCAGTTGGTCGAAATGCTGCTTATCCATTTTCGATGTCCTTCATCAGTTGTGCCAGCGTCTTGATCTGTTTGTGCGTCAGGTCAGCTTGCGCACTCTTGACGTAAGCGTAAATCAGGTAGATGCGTTCCATCGGCACATGCCGGTAGTAGATCACCCTCGCACCACCCCGCTTGCCGTGTCCTCGTACCGCCCAGCGCAGCTTGCGCAAACCGGACCCGCCCGGGATGACGTCGCCTGCGTCCGCGTGGCAAGCAGAAAATTCTGCAAGCGACGAAAATCTTCATCGCTCCACTGATCAGCGCGGAAAGCGATGAACGGGGTGAGCTCGACAAAGACCATTCCACGAACTATACGCGGCAAGCGTATAGGCTGCAACCATAAACAAAATTACGGACGTTTTGGGGCGCGATTGCCGGGAAAGTTGACAGCGCGGACTGTTAGCACCGCTAACAGTTTGAAGCCATGGAACCGACCACCGGGCGCCTGGGAACTTTCAATTCGAATGCGCGGTCACAGTTTTAATCCGGTTGATGCCCGTCATCGCATCCTCGCTCGCAAGAGCGCCGAAACCGGCTTCATCTCCTGAAAACCGGTGGTCGCAAGGCTTGGAGATACTCGTAAGCATCAGCCCCTCGGGGCGTCCAGTGCTGCGCATGACGCGATAATTCGCGTTCCCTGCGGCAGCACATCGTACTGCAACGGCCCATCCGGCGCGATCCCTGCGCCAGCCCTCGTCCGCGTTCCTGCGGCAATTCGTCTGCGGCAACAACCGCCTCGCGCCTGCGAGGGCAGTAAAGCGACCCTACGCCTGATCGCCGGCGAGGTGCAGCGGCCGACCGGACGCATTCCCGACGCCGAGATTGACGCTCGGCTCGCGGAAATATACCGGCGGCAGTTGCGCGTGGCTATCGGTGAAGTGAAGGAGGCTGACGTTGCCGAACTTTGGCAACCGGTAGAACTCGTCGACGGCCGTGGCCGCGGACCGCACCGGACGCAGCGACGCCCCGGCCACCGCCGTAAGCGAAGCGAGCCTCAGGACCTCGCGGCGGTGCAAGGCGCTACTTGTTGACCGGGGAGGCCGGGTCGAGCAGCAGCGCCACCACGTGCGTGATCTGCTCAGTCGTGAGGAAGCCGTGATGGCCGAAGCGCGGCATGTTGGAGCAGGGGAACGTCACCCAGGCGTTGTACACCTTGTCATAGACGAACTTCTGCATCGCGGCGCTCGCGCCGCGATGCTTGCCGTAGCCGAGCAGGCTCGGGCCGATGGTGCCGAAGGCAATTTCCTGCGGCGCCACCTGGTGGCAGGCGTAGCAATTACCGCCGTTCGGACGCTTGGGATCGTCGGCGCCCTCGCCGAAACGCATGCCGTAGCCGCTCTGGGCGATATTCTCGCCCTGCTTCCAATCGCCCATCAGCTCGCCGCCCGCCGGGTACTTGATCTCCTTCATCGACTTTCCGACGAAGGCGTCGAGCTGCGCAGGCGGAATCTTCGCTACTTCGTTCCGTACCGCCGTGCACATCTTCTGGCCCTCGTCTTGGTTGGTTCGCGCGACCACCTCGGGCGGGTACTGGTACTCGATCTGCGAGAAGCTCGACTGGACGACGCGCTGGATCGTCGCCTCGGTCACCACCGGCTCCGGCGCGCTCGCGCAGGCCGCGAGCAGCACGGCGCCCACTCCCTGCAGCACGATATGCTTGGTCTTCATGTTCCCCTCCTACCGTCTCATGCCGGGGACGCCGATCTTGGCCCCGTTGGCGCTGACGCTGAGAAATGTGTGCAAGGCCACGGTCCAGTCCGAGCCGTACTCGACGTTCGGCAGCCGCATCTGCCAGCCGCAGTCGAACAGCCGGTGCTGCATGGTGCGCACCGTGCTGTTGGACACCCGGTAGGCGGGCCAGCCGCTCATCACGCGGTCGATCTCCGTCTTGTTGGTGGCGTTGTACAGGTCCTGCAGCCGGATGCGCTTGCCCTGGTCGGCGTGGCAGCTCGCGCAGGCGAAGTCCATCTTCGACATGCGCCGGTAGAAGATCGTCTCGCCGATCTTGTAGGCCTCTTTTTCCTTCGCGTGCTCGAGGCGCACGTCGATCGGCATTTGGTTCGACTGCGCCGCAATGTAGGTGGCGAGCGCCTCCAGGTCGGACTCGCGGTTCAGGTTGCCGAACTTGGTCTTGAGCGCTGCCTTGTGATCGAAGCCCTGCAGCGTCTTCATGCAGTGCAGCAGCCGCGCTTCCATGTCCATCACGCGGTCGGCGTCGGCGAAGTAGCGCGGCAGCCGCGCGTACGCCCCTTTCAGCACGCCCGGCCCCATGCCGAAGTCGCACTGCTCGAGCGACACGTTCTTGGATCCGCGCTTCTGCATGAAGAGCTTCTCGCCCTTGATCTCCCAGAGCTCGCCGGGGTTGTCCTCGGCGATCATCTTGCGGTATTTCTCGACCTCCGCCTCGGTGCTCTGAGCCGCAACGGGGGGCGCGAGCGCAAGCCAAAGCGCCGCACTGCAGACGACTGCACGCATGGTCCCTCCTCCTCAATGCGCCGCCATCAGGCGATCGCGATTTCGGTCCGGTTCTTGTCGCCCTTGTTGTCCAGCCAGCTAACCTCGATCTTGTCGCCCGCCTTCGCCCCTTTCAGCCGGAACGAGAACACCGGGTTGCGCGACACGGCCTGGCTGGTCTGGCCCTCGATTACCGTCTTGCCGTTGAGCTTCACTTCCACGTTCTGGATGAAGTGCACCGGCACGACCTTGCCGTCCGGGCCTTTCCTCTGGCCAGTCTCCATCGGGTGGCTCATGAGCACCCGCACCTCGGCGGTGTCGCCCTTGAGCGTGGCTCGCATTTTCATCGGATCCGCCATGTCAACCTCCGCACCCGCCGATGGTAACCTTCACTTCCTTGACCGTGGTGAAGAATTTGCCGCCGGCCTCGGCCACCACGCGCACGTTGGACGATTCGCCCATCTTGACGTTGAGCTTCACGAACGGCATCGCGCCTTCCAGAAAGTCGAACTTTGCCACGAGCGGGAAGGGGTTCTTCTCGATCAGCACCGCGATCGACCTCGTCCCGGGCAGCTTGCTCGTGACCTCGATCGGCACCACGCCGCCGTTCTCGGCGATCTGCGGCGCCTCGATCACGATATCCGTGGAGTCGGCCGCGCTACCCGCGCCGATGCCTTTCAGCGCGTCGGCGAGCGTCTTCGAGCCGAACGCGTCCTTGTTCCAGCCTGCGGCGAGCAAATCCTGCCACCGCAGCAGTCCCGCCGCGAATGCCGCCACCAGCGCGCCGGTTGCCCCAGTCCGCTTCAATACCGTCCTTCGCGTTTCATTCATGCGCACTCCTCCTGGATTGGATAGCCGTGTTGCAAAGAATCTCTTCGCCACCGCGCTGCGGGTCTCCTCGAGATCAAGGACGCTCTACCGGCACGGAGATCGGGTAGCCGTTGGCCAGCACGCTCAGGAACACCTCGAGGTCCACGTACGCGGGGTCGCCGTGCGGCAGCGGGAACGTGCGCGACTGGCTGTTGCACGTCCGGAACCGCTCGTGCATGGACTCGACGATACCCCGCGGAATGCGATACGCGGGAAAGTGCGCCGCGTCCGCAAACGGCGTGGTCGACGTCTCGCCGCGGAAGCGCTTGCCCATCATGCCCTGCGGCGAGTGGCACGAGGCGCAGGCGAGATTGAACTGCCCGGCCTTTGTAAAATAGAGCCGCTCGCCGCGTGCATAGGCTGCCATGATCGGCTTCGACCGCAGATCCACGCTCATCGGCGCGCCCGCGCTCAGCGACTTGATATAGGAGGTGATGCGCACGTTGTCCGGCGTGCCCTGCCTGATCTCCTGCCGCAGGGCGGTCCGCGCGCAGTGCTCCACGCGACTGTCTACTGTCATGATGCGCCCCAGCTTGGGATCGTACTTGGGGTAGGTCGCGCCAAGGCCGCGAAGATCGGTCCCGCCCTCGCCGAGGCAGGTCAGGAACGCCGGCTCGCTGTGGCCGAATCCCTTCACCAGCGCCTCGCCTTCATCCACGGCGATATGTCCGCTATGCAGGTCGCCGCGATCGAGATCCATGAACTTGAAGTTCAGCTTCCACTTGCCGTCGTGGTCTTTGGCCAAGTGCAAATTGCGGGCAAGGGTAGCCGCATCCTTCCAATACTGTACCGTGCCCGACCAGTTCTCGTCGCCCAGGTAACCCTTGGCGGGATCGATCGGAAGGCGCGGGAAGTATTCGCGGTAGACCTCGCCGGCCGCCGCCGCGAAACCGGCGAGAGACAGCAGGGCCGCTACCGTCATGCGCGCCGCTCGATAGAGTTTCATGGCCGTTCGTTCCCTTATTTCTGGCTCTGCAGGAACGCGGCCACGTCGCGCAACTCCTGGTCCGTGAGCACCTGGTTGGCCCCGAACGGCGGCATCACCGTGTCAGGGTTGCGCGGACGCATATCGTAAACGAGCGCATACGTCTCCGCATCGCTGCGCCCAAAGGTGCCGTAACGGCTCAGATCGGGCCCGATCGTACCGGGTTGCTCGCCTCCCTGGAGCACGTGGCAGGCGATGCAGTTGCCCTTGCCGCGCGTGAGCGCGATCTTCCCGCCGCGCCCGGCGTTTCCATTGAGCGGGCCCGCGAGCTCCTGAGTCACGGGTGGGCGCGTCGGAATCGTGCCGCAGGGCAGCGTGTAGCTCAAGCACGGCCACCTGGCCAGGGCCTGCACCTCGGGGGGCATTTTTTCCCCCGGCCCGGGGCCGCCATGACCCGGGCCGGCACCGGGTGCGGAGCCCGGTGATGCCGCGCAACCTGCGAGCGCGACGGCCGCGAGCGCGGTCAGCGCATGACGAAGAACTCCCTTCGTTCGTTTCGTTCCCGTACGCGTTCGCGTTGGGCCGGGTTTCGGAGCCGTCACATTCCGGGGCATTACCTGGCTCCCTGCTTGTCTTGCACCGATTTCCGGTATTGCGCGAATTCCATGGCTCGATAGCTGCCTGAGGCGACGAAATCCGCAAGCAGCATGAAGCGGGCGGGATCCTCGATCCGCCCCACCTGCCTGGCGACGGGCCTGCCGCCGAGATCGTAGAAGATGAAGGTCGGCGTTCCCCGGATCGGCACCGATCGCGCAAACTCCTTCTCGGTCCATCGCCTGCCCCCGAAATCGGCGATCGTCAGCGCACCGAGGGTATCGAGCGGCAGCAGCACGAACCGCTCGCGGTAATAGGCCTGCACGTCCTCCCGGGACAGGATGTTGGCCTTCATCCACTGGCAGGCCGGGCACGCCTCGAAGTGGTACATGACCATGACGCCTTTCTTGCCGGTGCGTTTCGCCTCCTCGATCTCGTCGCGGAAGTCGCCGAGAAAGGGATGGAAGAAATGGTCCATCGCGTCGCCGGCCTGCGCGGCCGAGCCGGCGGCGAGCAGTGCGGCGACGAGGGCAAGCAGGCGAAGCGGCCGCGCGAGGGGGCTCATTGGCGTAGAAGGATGGGCCGCCGCAGCCCGGGATGGATATGATTTCGGTCATATGCTGGCCATCCCCGATGCGAACACGGCGCGGCTGCGAGGCGCATTGTCCGGGCGCTAGTCGCGAATCTTGGCGCCTTTCGGCAAGTTAAGCGGGATCGGCGCGGGCCGCGCGTAGGTCTTGTTATCCGGCCATTCCGTTACCTTGAACGTGGCGTGGCATGCCGTGCAGGCGGTAAGGGTCGCATTGAGCGCCCGAAGTACCCGCTTGCTGTCTTTGGCATGTGCCGCTTCCTTGAGCTCGACCGTGCTGACGGCATGGAACTGCACCCCCATCGCGGTGTAGGCGGCATTGCCCCGGATTGCGAGGCCATCGCCCTTTTTCTTGTTGAAAGTCATTTCATTGGCGACCTTTTCGATCGTTTCAAAATCGTCCTTGGCCAAAGCGCCCACCATCTGCTTGACCTGGTCAAGATTGCCGCGCATGACGCCCAAAATATCCTCCCGGTCCTCGAACGGGATCGTGAGGAGGGTGCGGTTGTCGGCCGGCTTGGCTCCCTGCGCAGCCGCTGGTCCGGAATGACCGGCTGACAGCCCGAGAATGACGAAAATAGCGACAAACAGCGCTTGCAGAGTTGGCATGGAAGTCCCGTCCTATGATATTAAAGTTAAATGTCAATACGAACGAGAACCGAAACGGTTGCGGAACTTGCCGTTGAAGCTCTCATCGGCTCCGTTCTGCCAGGGTTTGCCCGGGTCGATTAACGCCGTGTCGATGTCTGCGCTGCCGAGCCAGCTCAGAACGGTCAGAATCCGACTCGAAGGGTGATTTTCGCCACTTCGCCGACTTTGCCGCCGAAAAGATAGATCGAGTCGCCGACGCGAGCCGCGGCCGTACCCTTGCGGGGCGATGGAAGTGTGACACCCGCGTCCTTCAAGCGGTTCGAGGCTGGATCGAACAGAAGGATATTTGAGAGCAAGGCCGACGGGTCATCCTCGGGCGTCTTACCGCCGCCCATGATAACCACCAGTCCGTTCATGAGTTCGAACGCGCCGCCATCCGCGTGAAACGGAAGCGCGGCACCTTCAAGCACCCTCACTCCCCCGCCGAGACCATAGGCGACAATCTTGTCGGTCTTCGTAGGTTCTTCGGCAATCATCCCGCCCGGAAGGTACGCCGTCTTCCCGTCAAACACGACGCCGATACGATTAGCGACGGGGAACGGAAGCTTCTCGTTCATGAGCTTCACCTCATGCGTTTTCGGGTCGAACCTCACGATTTCGTCGAGGTAGCCCGCAGGCTTGAAGCTTCCGATATTTCCACCAAGGATCCAGACATAGCGGCCGTCAAAGAACGCCGCCGTGCGACCGCGCGGGCTGGGCAGGACCGCTGGCGGGGCAAGCGCCTCCAATTCTGCCGTCTTCGGATTGAAGCGGATGATTTGATCACTCAACAAACCCTGCGCCGTGAACCCGCCGAATAGGTAGACGTCAGTCCCGTCGAAGATCGCAGAGGTGATCTTGATGCGGGGCATCGTTCCCTTCGTCTGCACCTTCGTGAACGATTGAGTGCGCGTGTCGAAACGCAGAAGCGTATTGGTGATGCCCACCTTCTTATCCCACGTGTCGCCGCCGAAAAGATAGATCGAGTCGCCGACTGTCACCGCTGACAAACCTTGCAGTCCCAGGCCATCAAGCGGGGACGGCATACGGACAGCCAGCGTTTCCACCCTGAGGTGGGCTGCACCGATGACGGACTCCGATGGAGTCGTGAGGAGGGGGCGGTTGTCGGCCGGCTTGGCCCCCTGCGCAGCCGCTGGTCCGGAATGACCGGCTAACAGCCCGAGAGTGACGAATACAGCGACAAACAGCGCTTGCAGAGTTGGCGTGGAAGTCCCCTCCTTTAAGCGTTAATACGGACGAGAACCGAAACGGTTCCGCAGGCCGCGCGAGGTACCGCACGCTGCGGCGCGACACGCCGCCGCCGGAATCTCGAGCAGGCGCACCGGGCGGGCCGCCACCGCGTCGCAGTGGTAGCTGCCGCTCCACAGCGCGGCTTCGGCGAAGTACTCGCCGGGCCGCGCGCGGTGCAGGATGAGGCGCTCGCCGCCGTCGCACACTGACGCGTGACCTCCTCCACCACGACACCCGGCAACCCTCCGATCTGTAGCGGGATCTTCCGGCCTTGAGCCCCGAGCGCCGAGTCAGGCCGCATCCTAGATGCCGGATGCGCGCACCAGCGCCAGCTTGACCTGATCGAGAACCAGCGCGAGCCCGGCCGACGCAAAAACAACCACGCCGACCAGTCCCCACGGCAACGGCGCCATCAGCGTACCCGACACAGCCAGCGCCGCAGCGAAGACGAGATCGGCTCCCGACGCGGCGAACATCCACATGCCCGGCCGCGAGCTCCAAATGCTGCCGCGCTCGCGCACGACATACAGCAGCGCCTGGCTTCCGGAGACGAGGCCGACGAAAGCCAGCGTGCGGATCTCTTCCAGTGCCAGACCGAGCCCGAAGGCGCCCAGCGCGAGGATGCCCGTGGTGAACCCGAGCTTGCACGCGGCAAGTCCAAGAGCGGTGACGGTCACCCTGAGCATGCGCCACCGGCTGGGCGACGTGGCCGGACTCGGCCGGTCGGTCGTCAGCGACATCGCGAGGAAGTCGTTGGTCAGGAACAGCAGAACCATGAGCGCGGGCGTGAGCACCGCGTCTCCCGTCAGCATCAATCCGATCGCGAGGAAAAGGACGATCTCGATCTTCTTCACGAGCATGTTGAGCGCGTACGCGACCAGGCGCTGGAAACCGACGCGGCCTTCGCGCACGGCGTGGACCAAGCTGCCGAGCCCCGGCTCGGTCAGCACCAGGCCGGCGGCCGCCTTTGCGGCGTCCGTGGCGCGCGATACCGCGATGCCGACCTGCGCCTGGCGCAGCGCCGGGGCGTCATTCGTCCCGTCGCCGCACATGCCCACGACGTGGGCTTTGCCCTGCAGGGTCTTCACCAACCGGTGCTTGTCCTCCGGTGTTAAGCGCGCAAAGACGTCCGATTCCTCAATGCCCACCTTGCGCGCAACGGCGGCCGCAGTGACCGGAGAATCCCCGGTGGCCATGACAGTACGCACGCCCAGGGCGCGCAACGCGGCGACGAGGCCGGCCGAATCCTCCCGCGGGGTATCGCTCAAGGCGATCAGCCCGGCCAGGCGCAAAGATGACGCCGTGCCCGTGGCGAGCGCGATGACGCGATGCCCGCGTGCAGCGATCTCCTCGACCATGCGCGCAGTGCCGGCCGGCACCTCGGCCACCCCGGCAAGCGCCTCGAGGGCACCCTTGACGATGCGGACTTCGTTGCCGTCGCGGTCGATGGCGAAGGCCGCGGAAGTCCTGGTTGCCGGATCGAATGGAACGAAGCGCAGGGCCCGTTCGTCCGCCCGCGGAGCCGCCTGCGTGGCGGCGGCACTGCGAACGGCGCTGTCGATCGGGTCCCGGTCGGACTCGGAGCTCGCCAACGCCGCCAGCGCCAGCACGCGCTCGCGGTCGAATCCCGGCAGCGGAACGACCTCGGCCACCTCGAGCGTGTTTCGCGTCAGAGTGCCGGTCTTGTCCGCGCACAGCAGGTCCATCGCGGCGACTTCGTGCGCGGCCGAAAGGCGCGTCAGCAGCACGCCGCGCTGCGCAAGCACCTGCGCGCTGAACGCCGCCGAGAGCGTGAACGTGGCGGGCAGCGCCAGCGGAATCGTGGCGAGGAGCGCCGTGAGCGCGAGGCGCACCAGATCCCCGGACGCGAATGCCGAGGCGTAGGCGTATCCGACCATGAGGACCGCGAGCGTGCCGTTTACGATCGCGAGATTGCGCGTGACCGCGAATATGGCCGCTTGCTCGGTACTCGGCGCGCGCGAGATCCGCACCAGCTCGGCCACGCGCCCGAAATGTGTTCTAGGTCCCGTCGCCGTGACCTCGGCGATGGCCTCGCCGCGCCGCACGATGGAGCCGGCGTAGACGCGGCTCGCGGGTTCCGCATCAATCGGCAGCGACTCGCCGGTAAGCATCGACTGATCGACCAGCACCGAACCCGAGCCGATCGTCGCATCGGCGGGCACGATTGCGCCAAGCGGCAACCGGATCGCGTCGCCCGGAACGAGCTCGGAGGCCGCAAGCCTCACCCATGCGCCATCGCGGCGCACATGCGCGGTCGGGGCGAGCCGTTCCTTCAGGGCCGCGAGCGCCGCGCCCGCGCGACCTTCCTGGATGAAAGCAAGGGTGGCGTTGAACACGAGTAGCGCGCCAACCACAACCGCCTCCACATATGCGCCGAGCGCAAGCTGCAGCAGGAGCGCCGCCTCCAGCATCCACGGCACGGGCGACCAGAACTTGGCGGCGAAGGCGCGCCAGCGCGGCGTCGCCTTCTCCGATATGGTATTCGTGCCGATTTCCGCCGCACGATGAGCGGCTTCGGCGCTCGTCAGTCCGGGCGGGTCGCCGGCAAGGTTCATTTCGACTCTTGCTGCGGCGGGACGCGCGCGCGTCCTGACGCGACCAGCCGGGCTGCGGCAAGCACCACCAGCGCGCCGGTTACCCCAGTCCGCTTCAATACCGTCCTTCGCGTTTCATTCATGCGCACTCCTCCTGGATTGGATAGCCGTGTTGCAAAGAATCTCTTCGCCACCGCGCTGCGGGTCTCCTCGAGATCAAGGACGCTCTACCGGCACGGAGATCGGGTAGCCGTTGGCCAGCACGCTCAGGAACACCTCGAGGTCCACGTACGCGGCGCGCCGAAGACGATGTTCTGCGATAACGGCTCGGAGTTCGTCGGGCGAGCGCTCGATCTATGGGCGTACGTGAACAAGGTGAGGATCGACTTCTCGCGGCCCGGCAAGCCGACCGACAATGCACACGTCGAGTCATTCAACGGACGGCTCCGGGATGAATGTTTGAACTCGCATTGGTTCGTCTCGATGGTAGACGCGAAGCGGGAAATAGAAGTCTGGCGCCGGGATTGCAATGAGGGTCGGCCTCAAGAGGCTCTCGGCAACCGCACGCCGAAGGAATTCGCTCTTGCCGCCGGCACATGCGCCGGCGGCAAGAGCGATGGGATGCCGGAAACTCTCAGTCAGCCCGGTACTAATTCGGGGTGACCCTCAAGGGAGCCATTCTCTCAAGTTACGATCGGTCCAAAGAACCTGGGCAGATCAGCTCCTTATGATATTAAACGTTAATACGGACGAAAACGGAAACGGTTCCGGAGGTCGCGCGAGGTGCCGTTCAGGACCCCGGTGCGCAGTTCATCGTCGCCGGCACCCTCTGGAGAGACCGGCCCTGTCGTGTCACGGGCGTCCTTCGGGCACGGTGCCGTACGTCCGCGCCGCGACTTCAATCCGCGTGCGGCGGTCCCCACAGCCTGTTGGTGCGCGACCCGTGAGCAATCAGCAACCCGACCAGGCGGTCCCGCTGCACTTCGGTCAGCATTTCCCGCTCTTCGCGCATGTGGGCGATGACCAGTTGCTGCATCCGTTCCTGCAGCCCGGCCATTGCCGCGCGTTCGGCCTCCACGACGGCGGCATCCGGACTCGGGGAAAAAACTTCGCGAATCATCCGCTCGCGCCGCCCGGCAGCCTGCCTCCACAGCGCATCCATCTCGGCGCCGAACGCGCGCGCCTGCGTCCGCCAGGGCGAGCGCTGCGCCTCAGTGAGATCGAGATCGTCTGCGAGATAGACCGGCTCCTGGGTCGCGCTCCGCACCGTCCCCGGCAGCACCCCCGACGCCAGGGCGCGATACCCCACGGTCAGCACGACGGCCGCATTCAGCAACAGGGAGAGAGTCAAAATCGTGTACAGACGGTAGCGCTTCATAAACCGTTCCTCGTGTCATTGCAGATCGCGCGATCCTCGCACGGGTAACCGAACGGCGACGGCGCGAACACCGCGAGATAGGAAAAACGCTGCCCGTCGGGACTCGCCGGCGACGGTTGCGCAATCATGCCGCCGAGCCATACGCCGATCGCGATGACCACGGTCGCGGCCAACGCAAACGGGGCCACGCGCCGCGGAAATGCTTCCGCCCGCCACGCGGCACGCCGGCCGGATCGCCGTAGCTCGCGCTGCACGCGCGAAGCGAAATCTACAGCGGGCGCCTGGCGCGGCAAAGACCGGATGGAGCCCTGCAGGAATCGAAGCTGTGCAACCATGTGCGCACACTCCGGGCAGGACCGAAGATGCGCCGTGCGGGACGCGGCCAGCGTCTCCGGCGAGTCGAGGCAAGCGGAGATTTCCAGCGGCGTGAGATGCCCTTCCTTCACGTTTCGATCCTTCATTGTCCCCATGGTCAGGTCTGCTCTGGCTGCTTCGCGGGATTCACGCGAGTCTTGGACTCGCCGATGCGGCCATAGCACTCCAGCAATGCCATGCGCGCACGCGCCACCCGCGACTTGACGGTGCCTTCCGGCACTTCAAGCACTGCGGCAATCTCGCCATACGACAGGTCTTCGTATTCCCTGAGCAAAAGGAGTTCCCGCTCCGCGGGACGCAGCGCCTGCATGGCCCGTTCCAGCAGTCGCCGTAGTTGTGCCTGCGCGCACAGCATCTCGGGATCGCCGTCGGTATCCTCCGGTTCCGAGCAGGCATCGAGCGCGACGAACTCGACAACTTTCCGGCGGCGCAGCAAATCCACGGCCGCGTTGGCCGCGAGCCGAAGCACCCAGGCCCCGAACGGCGTCTCGGGCCGGTACGTAGGCATGGACCGGTAAGCGCGCAGGAATACTTCCTGGGCGAGCTCGGCGGCCTCGTCTTGATTGCCGACCATGCGCAGCAGGTGGTTGTAGATCCGCTTCTGGTGCCGGCGCACCAGCTCGCCGAACGCGCGTGCGTCGCCCCGCCGGCTGAGTCTTGCGTAATGGTAGTCGTCGGTTGGCGCCATGCGGCAACAAATTTACCTCAAACTGCCCGCCGGTGATGGGGCGCAGCAACCGCGGCATCTGAACCATCGCCGCCATTATGGTTCTATACTGATACCGTGACGCGTTTCGCACCGCTGCTGCTCGCCGCCGTGCTCGTGCTGGCGCCGCGCGTTGCGCCGGCGCAGGCGGTCGCCCCACGCGCGATCGACATCCCGGCCTGGTTCGCCGAGACCTTTCTCGATTTGCGCGAGGATGTGCGCGAGGCGGCGAAGGACGGAAAGCGCCTGATGGTCTACTTCGGCCAGGACGGCTGCCCGTATTGCCAAGAACTGATGGTCACGAATTTCAGCCAGCCGCGGCTCGTCGCGAAGGCCCGCGAGCACCTCGTCGCGCTCGCTATCAACATCTGGGGCGACCGCGAGGTCACCTGGATCGACGGCAGGACGATGAGCGAGAAGGAATTCGCAAAGTACGTGCGCGTGCAGTTCACGCCGACGCTGCTCTTCCTGGACGAGAAGGGGGACATCGTGCTGCGGCTGAACGGCTACTATCCGCCGCATCGCTTCGAAGCGGCGCTCGACTACGTGGCCGGGCGCATGGAGAACAAGGTCGCGTTCGCCGAATACACGAAGACCGCGGTGAAGGAAGCGGCGAGCGAGAAGCTGCACCACGAGCCGTTCTTCCTTTCCCCGCCCTACGACCTGAGGCGCCGCCGCGGCGCGAAGCCGCTCGCGGTGATCTTCGAGACCGGTTACTGCGCCGGCTGCGACGAACTGCACAGGGAAGGCTTCAAGCGCGCCGAGGTGCTCGCACAGGTCGCGAAATTCGACGTGGCGCGCCTTGCGTTGGGAAGCAATGTCGAGGTGACGGCGCCGGACGGGAAGAAGACGCGCGCCGACGCGTGGGCTCGCTCGCTCGCGATCGCCTACACGCCGAGCATCGTGTTCTTCGATCCGCGCGGCCGCGAAGTCTTCCGCATCGAGGCGTACCTGCGGCCCTTCCACCTCGCCGGCTCGCTCGCGTACGTCTCGAGCGGCGCCTACGCAAGCGAACCGTCCTTCCAGCGCTTCCTGCAGGCGAGGGCCGAGCGCCTGCGCGCGCGCGGCCAGAGCGTCGAATTCTGGAAATGAAAAACAAGGTCTGACCCTGTTTTATCGCAGGCAGGGGGATTCAGGCGCAGCGCAACGACACCGCCGGGCGCCCGGCACGCCAAGTCTACTTTGGCAGCGACTGAAAGACCTCTTCGGCCACCGCGAGCGCGTTACGGCTGCGGAAACCGGGATCGTCGTAGTTCACGAGGTGTTTGAATCGTGATTGGTCGAGTCCCTGGCTGGCCTCGATCGGCTCGAAGGCGCCGCCGGCGAAACGCTTGCGTGCCGCATCTCGCAGGAACATCAGATAGTCGTAGCTGTCGCGCATCGCTTCCCCGAGGTCGGTCACGCGCCCGTGGCCGGGCACGACGATCTCCGGCTTGATCTCATCGCGGAGGTATTCAAGCGACCTGATCCAGCGCTGCGCGCTGCCGGGGATCACGCCCAGCAGACGCTGCACGAACACCGTGTCGCCGGTGAACACGATCGAGCGCCGGGGCATCCACACCAGGATCTCGCCCGGCGTGTGAGCGCCGCCGCTGTAGATCAGCTCGATGCGTTCGCCCTCGACCGGCAGCGTGTAGCGCTCCTTGAACGTTACGTCCGGGTACGCCGGCTCGGTGCCGGCAAACTTCTCCCCGAGAAAGCGCTCGGCCATCGCTGCCTGCTCGACGCCGCGGTTCCGCATGTCGGACAGCCCGACCTCGGAAGCAACGAGACGGGCGCCCTGGCGCTTGAAGTAGTCGTTACCGAGCCAGCGATGGTCCTGGCCGCCGGTGTTGACGGCGTAGATCACCGGCTTGTGGGTGATCTTCCGGATCGCCGCATGAATCGCCTGCGCCCCGCGCAGGCTCGCGCCGGTGTCGATGACCACCACGCCCTTGGCTGTCACGACGAACCCGGAGGTCATGTTGTGCCCGAGATTCTCCGGTGAGCGCTGGCCGAGGTCGCCGACCAGCGCGTAGACGCCGTCGGCCACCTTTACGGTATCGAAGGCGCGCGCCGTCAGGCTGACTGCGAATGCCGATACGGCGCTGATCAGGACAATGACGATCTTCATCCATCTCCTACTATCGCGGCGGTGTAAGCACCGCACCCTACGCGACCCGATATTCGTCCACGTGACCGGAAAGCGTGATCTCGGGGTCGGAGAAATCCACGTGCCATAGCACCTGCGGAGGCACTCCTCTGACGACGAACGGTAAGGCGCGCTGCGCATCGATCCCTCGATTTCCGGCCGCTTCCAGAACAAAGACCTTGTCGCGCAGAAGCAATGCGGCATTGGCTTATTTTGCGATTTCGAAGTGCACCACGGTCAAAGCGCCATTCACGTTGTCAGCCATGAAGCGGATCTTCTCGCCTGCCTTCATCTGGTCCAGCCAGCCGGCGTCCTTGACCCGGAAAACCATGGTCATGGCGGGCATGTCGAGATTGACCAACGGACCATGCGACAAGGTGACCTTCCCGGCGGATTTGTCGACCTTCTTTACCACTCCTTCCACCATCTGCGCATCGGCGGCAGTCGAGGCTTGCCCCATTTGATGGCTGGCATGGTCATCGGCGGCGAAGCTCGCGACCGGCAGTGCGGGAGAGACGGCAAACAAGATGGCAATCAGGGTGTGCTTCACGGTTTTCTCCTCAATGTTGGTGGCTTCCGGGCTTGCGCACTCTTATTTCGGCTGCGGCAGGCTTTCCTCGGGCAGGCATCGATTGTCCGCCTTCGGACTTGAAGCGTGCGGGTGAAGCCAGGGGTCCAGTCCATTCATAAGCCTGAGTGCCACGTGGCTGTTGGTACCAACCGGGGTCTTTGTAATCACCGGGTTTCTGGTTGCGGCGAACTTTGAGGACCGAGAACATCCCGCCCATTTCCACGGCTCCGTATGGGCCCTGTCCCGTCATCATCGGCAGCGTGTTGTCTGGAATCGGCATTTCCATCGCGCCCATATCGGCCATGCCGCGCTCGCCCATGACCATGTATTCGGGAATCAGGTCGGTAATCTGCCTGGCCACGCCGCGCTGGTCGACGCCGATCATGGTCGGCACGTCGTGCCCCATGGCATTCATCGTGTGGTGGCTCTTGTGGCAGTGGATCGCCCAGTCGCCTTCCTCGTCCGCGACGAATTCGATCTGGCGCATTTGTCCGACCGCAACATCGGTCGTCACCTCGTACCAGCGCGCACCCTTTGGCGTCGCCCCGCCGTCGGTGCCGGTGACAAGGAACTCATGCCCATGCAGGTGGATCGGGTGGTTGGTCATGGTGAGATTGCCGATGCGCATGCGCACCTTGTCTTTCAATCGCACGTTGAACGAATCGATTCCGGGGAAGGCGCGGCTGTTCCAGGTCCACAGATTGAAGTCGAGCATGGTATTGACCTTGGGCGTGTAGCTGCCCGGGTCGATATCGAAAGCGTTCAGCAAAAAGCAGAAGTCGCGGTTGACCGCGTCTATCAGGGGATGTTTGTCCTTCGGATGGGTTACCCAGAAACCCATCATGCCCATGGCCATCTGAGTCATCTCGTCGGCATGGGGGTGGTACATGAACGTGCCCGGGCGACGTGCGACAAATTCGTAGACGTAAGTTTTGCCCGAGGCGATCTGCTTCTGGGTCAAGCCACCGACACCGTCCATGCCGTTGGGCAGGCGCTGGCCGTGCCAGTGGACGGTGGTATGTTCCGGCAGGCGGTTGGTGACGAAAATCCTTATCCGGTCGCCTTCGACGACCTCGATCGTCGGTCCGGGGCTTTGCCCGTTGTAGCCCCACAGGTGGGCTTTCATGCCCGGCGCGATCTCGCGCACCACCGGCTCGGCAACCAGGTGAAATTCCTTGACGCCGTTGTTCATGCGCCACGGGAGTGTCCAGCCGTTGAGCGTCACCACCGGGTTGTAAGGGCGTCCATTGTTTGGTATCAGCGGCGGCATCGTATCCGGCTTGTCCACGCTGACCAGTTCAGGCAGCGCCGCCAGTGCGACCCGGCTGACAGAGGCAACGGCGACCGCTCCGCCCGCAAGGCCCAGATGCTTGAAGAATTGTCGACGGAATGTCATGTGCCGGCCCTGAGCAATCAGTGATTCGGGCGCCCATTGGCGGCAGCTACCGCACTGGCACCAATGATAAGAGAGGGTTTGCCGATGAGAGCCATCTGCAGGTCGCTCTGCGCGATCCAGAAATCCCGCAGCGATTCGATATAGCTATTGACACTGGCGATCTGCGAGCGCGCGTCCTCCAGCAGATCGAAGACGCCGATCAGCATGCCGTTGTGGCGAAGCAGGTTTTCGTCGGCGATGCGCTTGTTGATCGGCACGACCTCCTCACGATAGTGCTTGGCGATGTCGTAGGTGGTGCGGTACGCGTTGTAGGCCTCGCGCACTTCGGAGCGGGCGTTGACCGCAATCTCAGCGGCGCGGTTGATGGCCTGCATGTAGATGGACTCCGCCTTGGCAACCTTGGCACCGCCCCAGTCGAAAATAGGTAGTTCGAAACTGATCTCGTAACCCTTCTTGTACGGGTCGCCTTTCGGTCCTTCCATCACCCGGGCAGGACCGAACTCCAGCACGTTGATGAAGCGAGTGGCCTGCGCAAGCCCGAGATTCTTTGCCAAGGCCTCGGTTTCGAGGCGTACGGCCTGCAAGTCGAGACGCTGGTCGAGTGCTGTTTGCTCGAGGTTGCTCTGTTCCTCGGGCGCCTCGGGTAGGTCGGGGAGACGCTCCGGGAGCTTGAACGCCTGGCTGGCGGACAGACCGAGCAGTCGGGTGAGGCGTTCACGGGCAGCGGTTCGCGTTTGCCCGGCGCGGGCTAGGTTCAGGGTGGCATCGGCGTAGAAACCCTGTTCCCTGGCTTGGCGCAGCTTGCTGAAATTTCCCACCAGCGCCATTCGACGTGCAAGCTCAGCCCCAGCCTCAGCGGCCTGCTTGACCTTGTGCATGTAGCGAACTGCCTGGTCCGCGGCCACGGCCGCGAAGTAAGCCTTGCGGGTCTCCAAGGCGATCCGTACGACTTCCATCGCCGCCACGCGCTGCGCTTGTTCGAAGTTCCGCCTTTCGACCTCGACAGCCAGCGGCATGGTTACGAGGGCGAAGATATTGAAGGTCAGCACCTGTTCGATTTTGTATTCACGCACGCCATTTACCTGAGTGCTGGCCCGCAGCGCCGAAAAATGGGGATTGGGTAGGCGGCCGGCCTGTACCAGATCGGCTTCGGAAACGCCCAGCGCGAAGAAGGCGGATTGCAATCCGCGGTTGTTGAATAAAGCCACTTGGACCGCGTCTTCGACCGAAAGCGGTTGGGCGAGCAATTCCTTAACCCGTGACTCGATGGCGCCATGGGCTTCGTCGTTCCTCGCCCATTGGACTTCTTTGCCAAGGCGTTCCTTGGCGATTTTCGCGACCGTGCCAAAACCGCCATCCTGGGAAAATGTGGCGCATCCGCCAAAGGTCAGCATGGCGAGCGAGAGCGCTGCCAGTTTGATACGAAGCAACGGTCGCGGGGGCGATGTGTGAGTCATAGGCGCCTCCTAGCGGTTGCGTGTGGTGTGGCTGGATGAAGGCATGTCTGGGGATAATGCCCCGCTGGCACTAGGCTCGGTGGGCTTGGTCTTGCCGAGGTGGCCGACATGCCCCCCGAGTTTGCCCATTTCGGTGTTGGCGTCGCGCCAAGAGCCTACCGGTTCGTCCTTGAATGGTCGGTAACCGTCGAATGCGGAGATGTATGGCAGTGGCTGCGAGGGGGCCGCAACGACCGGAACGGTAGATTCTGCTGCAAGCGCGGCGCTGGACGCCGCCGCCAGCGCAATTGTGGTGAGTCGCATGTTGCCTCTATTGGGTAAATCCGGGAATCCCGGGCGACGCGACAATGCCTGAACTCGATCGCTAAGCGATGACCGACTCGCCCTTGGTGGTCTCGCCCAGGGTATCGATCCAGCTTACTTCGATCTTGTCGCCTTTCGCACCGCCCTTGATGCGGAACGAGAACACCGGATTGCGCGAGATGGCCTGGCTGATCTGGCCTTCGACCGCCGTCTTGCCATTCACCTTCACCGTGATGTTCTGAATGAAGTGGGCCGGCACGAGCTTGCCGTCCGGGCCCTTGCGCTGTCCGGTTTCCATCGGGTGGCTCATCAGCACGCGCACGTCGGTGTAACCGCTGCCGAGCGTCGCGCGCATTTTCATCGATCCTGCCGCCATGTCCGTTCTCCTCGCCTGTTCAGCCGCCGCAGCCGCCGATGGTGACCTTGATTTCCTTCGTCGCGGCAAAGTACTTGCCGCCGGCCTCGGCCACCACGCGCACGTCCGAGGTTTCGCCCATCTTCACGTTGAGCTTGACGAACGGCAGCGCGCCCTCCATGAAGTCGAACTTGGCGGCGAGCGGGAAGGGATTCTTTTCGACCAGCACCGAGATCGATGTGGTGCCCGGGATGTTGCTCGTGATCTCGATCGGCACCACGGCCCCGTTCTCGGCGATCTGGGGCGCTTCGATCAGCAGATCCTTGCTCGATGCGGCGCCCGAGGCGCCCAGGCTCTTCAGGGCGTCGAGCGCGGTCTTGGCGCCAAAGGCGTCCTTGTTCCAGGCCGCCGCCAGCGCCCGCAATGGATGCAGCAGCCCGGACGCGAGCAGAAAAGCTGCCCCCGCGGCCTTCAGCGTAGTTCTGCGAATTGCGTTCATCGATTCCTCCTTCGGATCTTCGACCTTGTCATCTCGTGGCCGTCCCATCGCCGCAGTTGCTCATTCACCCCGCAGCCGCGTCATGGTCGGCGCGAGCACGGAGCTGCCACCCGCGAGTCGCGTCAGGTAGTACTCGAGGTCGAGGTATTCCTGAGAATGCAAGGGCATCGGATAGGTGCGATTCACGATCTGGCAGTGCTGGATGCGCTGCCGGAGGTTGATCAGTCCCAGGTCGTGCAGTGCAATGTAATGCTTGGGCCACTCTCCGGCGGTTTGGTCGAGCCTTTGCAGTCGCTGGCCCCGCGCCCACTTCCCCGCGGCAGCGTCGTGGCAATCGGCGCAGGAGAAGTTGAGCTGGCCCGCCTTGCGCCGGAATAAGCTGCGACCCCTCTCGAACGCATCGCCGCCCGCGGCGTCGGTGGCGGTCTTGATAGCGTTGCCTCGACCCAGGTATTTCACGTAGCCGGCCAGCACGTTCATGGTCCGGCCGCCGAGTGGGAGAGCGTCGCTGGCCATACGCCGCTCGCGGCAGCTATTCACCTGCTCCTCGATTCCCACGACACGTCCCAAGTTTTGGTCGAACCTCGGGTATCGGCTTGCCGCGCCGCTGAGATCTATCGGCTCCTTCGCTTCCTTCGAATGGCACGACGCGCAGGCCTGCCCGTTCTTGCCCGCCTTTCCGAACGCGGCGCGGCCCGCGTCGATGTACTCGTCGGCGGCGCTGAAATCCATCCCCGCGACATGGACGCGGTCGCGCGGCCTTCGCGGCGCAGAGCGTGCCGGTTCGGTGATCGCATGTTTGAGCGTGTGCAGGTAGGTCACGATGTGTGCAACCTCCGCTTCGCTCAGCAACGCGTTGGTGCCGAAGGGCGGCATGATCGTGAGAGGATTGTGGGCGCGCGCATCCCAGACTTGTTGGAATGTAAATGCCGCATCCCGTCCCCAGGTTCCGTAGGTGCTTAGATTCGGGCCCACGTCGCCGGGCAGGGCGCCGTCCTTGTCGAGCACGTGACAGTTCAGGCAACGACCCTTCGTCTCGCTCTGAGCAAGGCGTTTCCCGACGGCCGGGTTCCCGGACGCTGCGGAGCCTCGCTTTGTCTGCACGGGGCGCGGGGCACGAGTGTCGTCGTATCCGATCGTCGCGAAGTGCTTCGACTCCTCGGCGATCATTCCATGGCCACCGTGGTCGCCATGCTCACTGCCTTCGTGTTCCTCGTTTCCGGCACCAGTTTCCGGCTTGTGCACGTGCGCATCGGAAGCATCCGGACTGTGTGCGCGATCAGGCTTCGCATCACTCGCGGGTGGGTGCTGTTGCGATTGCTGACCGTGGCGGTGCTCCGATTGAGCCCAGACAGGACCAGCGAGCATTGCAGCGCACAGTACGCCGAGAACCACTCTCGCGGCGGCCAGCAGGGCGCGACGCCGTGTATAACGATTCATCTTGCATCCCCCCCCCCAAAAAACGATCATATCTCCGTTTCAAACTGCAGAGTATGATCGCAATCATATGGACGAACCGCTCACGCAGGCAATCAGGTTCTGCCGCAATTCCGTACTGCGGGACGTGCCGCACACGTTGCTGGCGCGGGCGCGCGTATCGAATCTAGCGGCTGGATCTGTCGTGTTCCGCAGCGGAGAACGTCCCGACTTCGTGCATCTCGTGCTCGATGGCGAGGTGCGTCTGGTGCGGCACTCACGGCGCGGGCAGGATGTTGTCCTGCAGAGCGTCCGCTCAGGGTTCTTCGCCGAAGCGAGCGTCGAATTTCGCAAATACCACTGCGACGCGATCGCGCCGGTGGCGAGCGTGGTTCTGCATTTCCCGATCCGCGATTTCATGGCCCACATAGACGCCGACGCGCGATTCCGGCGCGCCTGGGTGCGTCATCTTGCGGGCGAAGTGCGGCGATTGCGTGCCCGCTGCGAGCGGTTGAGCCTGCGGCGCGCGGCCGATCGCATCGTGCATTACATCGAAACCGAAGGCACGGCGAGCCGCGTGGAGTTCAAGCAGTCGATGAAGAACTGGGCGCTGGAGCTAGGTTTGACCCATGAGGCCCTGTATCGCGCACTAGCGAAACTCAGGCGTGCGCGTCGGCTCTCCGTCAAAGGCTCGTGGCTCGAATTGATCTCACCTCCCATACCTCCACGCGACTCGACAAGTTCTTCAGCGAGACGGGACCGAGATTTCGCACCGAAAAGCGAAGGATAGGACAACTCATCGGCCCGCTGCATGCTCATGGTTCACGCGCGACGAGAGTCTGCGTTGCGCCGGGTCGGTTCGCGGCGGATCTGGCTTGTCATGGGGATCCGGCTCGGGCAGTTCGGTCGTCCTCGCGCCCCGCACGCTCTTGCCCGCCATATGGCGCTTCATTTCGCGCACGCCTTTGACCAGTTGGTCGAAATGCTGCTTATCCATTTTCGATGTCCTTCATCAGTTGTGCCAGCGTCTTGATCTGTTTGTGCGTC